>Ga0214923_10003980_pt1 | contig 18207 bp, 16 predicted proteins | sample LL1510_MetaG_FD_177993 | JGI IMG/M metagenome (GOLD analysis project Ga0214923, IMG submission 177993) | Freshwater microbial communities from Lake Lanier, Atlanta, Georgia, United States - LL-1510 | ecosystem: Environmental > Aquatic > Freshwater > Lake | place: USA: Georgia | collected... | reverse complement strand
AGGCAGAGAGTGGGTAAAGTGCCATTGAAACTTTGGCGGCTTTTAACTCTTGGGTGGTAAACATTGGGGTCATACCAAACTCAGTAATATTTGCCAGGATTGGCACATTAACCTCATCAGCAAATCTGTGATAAATCTTTAAATCATCAACTGCTTCAACAAATAACATCTGCGCCCCAGCCTTCACATAAGCCTTAGCGCGATCAATGGCCGCATCTACTCCCTCGGATGCAATCGCATCAGTTCTTGCCATAATTACAAAGGAGTTATCACCCTTGGCAGAAGCAGCTGCGGTAATTCGATCAACCATCTCCTGCTTTGAAACTAACTCCTTATTTGGTCGGTGACCACATCTTTTGGCGCCAACCTGATCTTCAATATGAGCAGCTGCTGCTCCTGCTGCGATGAGTGAGGTAATAGTTCTTGCGATATTAAAGGCAGATGGACCAAAGCCGGTATCAATATCTACTAAAAGTGGAAGCTTGCATACATTAACTATTCTTCTAACATCAGTTAATACATCCTCTAATTGGGTAATTCCTAAATCTGGCACACCTAATGAACCAGCAGCAACCCCACCACCTGAAAGGTAGATCGCTTTATAACCTGATTGCTCAGCCAGGAGTGCGTGGTTGGCATTTATTACACCGACGATTTGCAATGGGGATTCAGCAGCTAAAGCTTGCTTAAATCGATCCCCAGCTTGCGCTATCACATCTCTTAATCTATCACGCAGAGATAAAAAACTATATTTCGCACTTAATCTTGGCCACCTAATTGACTTTTACTGCAACTTCGATAACTTAACCACATGCATGCAGTGGTAATTGGCGCAGGTGTGATTGGTTCATCCATTGCACTTCAATTAAAAAGATTAGGCCATGATGTAACAGTTGTGGATAGAAATTCAGCTGCTGGTATGGGCTCCACCAGTGCATCTAGTGCGGTAGTTAGATTTAATTACTCAACCTTTGATGCTGTGATGCTCTCCTGGGAATCCTATTTTTTATGGAAAGAGTTTAAAGATTTAATTGATGGCACAAATGGTTACTCAAATAATCCAAAAGCTAACTCCCAAGATCATTACGCACACCTTGAGGATCGTGGCTATGTCATGTTGGATGTGCCAGTTCTCTCTAATGAGAACACCATGAAGTTATTTGACCGTGCTGGAATTCCATATGAGATCTGGGATTCAAATAAATTAAAGGTTGGCATGCCAGGAATTGATGCTGGTCGTTACTGGCCAAATAAACCAGTTAAATCAGATGAGTTTTGGAGTGAGGCAAAAGAGGAGCTAGGTGCAATATTTTCTAAACATGGCGGCTATGTATCAGATCCCCTTCTCGCGGCGCAAAACTTTGCAGCCGCTGCCAAGCGCGAGGGAGTAAATTTAAAATTTAGAAAAGCTGTAGTAGGTATTGAAAAGAAAGATGGCAGAGTGAGCGGGGTAAAGTTAAGCGATTTTGATTCACAAAGTAAGAGGGTGCTAGATACAGGAAGTGAAGTAATTAATGCTGATGTTGTAGTTAATGTGGCAGGGCCTTGGTCGACTTTAATAAATCAAATGGCAGGGGCTGGTACTGATTTCACCGTTGAATTAAAACCACTACGTGCTGAGGTGCACCAGATATCAACACCAAAAGATATTTTGCCTGGTCCCATCATGGGAGATTTAGATCTTGGAACCTATGTTAGAAGTGGCCCTGGTGGAATCACATTAGTTGGCGGAACTGAGCCAGAGTGTGATGTGCTTGAGTGGGTTGAAGCTGACAAGGTTGATGAAGTTAATATGACTAGAACTGTTGAAGTTTTTGAATCTCAAGCCTACCGATTTGCTAGAAGATTTCCAGCTGCCCAAATTCCCTCCACGCCAGTTGGTGTAGTTGGTGTTTATGATGTTTCATCTGATTGGACACCAATCTATGACAAAACTGATGTGCCAGGGTTTTATGTGGCGATTGGAACTAGCGGAAATCAATTTAAAAACGCACCTGGTGCTGGATTGGTGATGGCTCACCTAATAAATCAGGTTGAAAATGGCGCTGATCATGATTCAAATCCAGTTACTTATAGCTGCCCAAAAACTAAAAAGGAAATAAACCTGGGGACATTTTCTAGAAAGCGTGCTCGTAACACCACCAGTGGAACGGTGATGGGTTAAGTAATTAGTGACCTAGGTAAGCTTTTGTTACCTTGTCATCAGAGCTTAATTCTTTAGCACTTCCGCTCATCTTTACTTTTCCAGACTCAAGCACATAAGCACGATCTGCCACCTCAAGGGCTGCTGTAGCATTCTGCTCAATAAGCAAAATGGTAACTCCTTGCTTTCGAATCTTAACAATTGTGTCAAAGATTAATTCAACAAGTACTGGTGCTAATCCCATGGAAGGCTCATCTAGCAGTAACAATTTTGGATCCCCCATTAAGGCCCGGCTTACTGCGAGCATCTGTTGCTCACCACCTGACATGGTTCCTGCTCTTTGATCAATACGCTCTTTCAAACGTGGGAAAAGGTCTAAAACTCTTTCCATATCGGCAGTAACTGCTGCCTTATCATTTCTAATGAATGCGCCAAGCTCAAGATTTTCCTTAACTGTCATTCTAGGGAAAATGCGGCGTCCCTCAGGGGCATGACATATGCCCATTGCCACAATCTCATGCCCTGGTATGCCATCGATTCGCTTACCATTAAATGTAATCTCACCAGATTTAGGTTTGATCAATCCTGAGATCGTGCGAAGTGTGGTTGATTTACCAGCACCATTTGAACCAATTAAGGTAACAATCTCACCCTGATTAACCGTCACCGAGATATCTTTGACTGCAACAATTTTTCCGTAGGCAACTTGAATTTTTTTAACATCTAACATAACGCTCATTTTCTTGCTCCCTTAGGCTTACCAAGATAGGCCTCAATAACCCGAGGATTGTTTCTAATTTCATCGGGGGATCCTTCAGCAATCTTCTCGCCCTGATCTAGAACGGTAATTCGTTGAGACAGTGCCATAACTACCTTCATGTCATGTTCAATTAACATAACTGCAATATCACGCTCTGAAACTAATTTGTTGATGAAATCAATAAAGACCTGTGACTCCTGGGCATTCATACCTGCAGTTGGCTCATCAAGCAGTAATACCTTTGGATTTAGAGCAAGCGCTCTTGCAACCTCAAGACGACGTTGATCACCATATGAAAGATTTCTTGCAAACTCATGGGTCCACTTACCAACTCCAGCAAAATCTAGGATCTCCTGTGCTTTGGCCTCTGCTTCGCTCTCCTCTTTGCGCTGCTTTGGAGTTCTAAGAATTGTTGAGGTAATACCAGATTTTAAATGTGAGTGCATAGCAACAAGTAGGTTCTCTTGGGCGGACATCAATCCAAAAAGGCGAATATTTTGGAAGGTTCTAGCGATACCACTCTCGGCAATTTTATGTGGGGGCAGATCTGTAATCTCTTTTCCACCATAGATGATCTTTCCGGCTGATGGCTTATATAGACCGGTTAAGACGTTAAAGAAAGTTGTCTTACCAGCACCATTTGGGCCAATTAAAGAGACAATAGATTTGTTTGGAATATTAAAGGTCACATTGTTAACCGCTAGCAATCCACCAAATTGAACTGAGATATTTTGTGCCTCTAATACATTAGCCATGGGTTACTTACCCACTTTCCGCTTTGAGCCAGAGGCATCTTTTTCATCTAGATCCTCTTCATGAAGCATTAACTTCAAGCGAGATTCAGGTAGTAAGCCCTCGCGCTTAAATAGCATCATCAGGATAAGAACTAATCCGAAGAGCAAAAATGTATATGAGGCAAAATCAACCTTTGTGCCAAAGGAATCGTTATAAACGCGACTAAATGCGGATAGTCCAGTTCCATTTACCCAAGAAAGCACAAATGCGCCCAGAATTACTCCCCAAACATTTCCCATGCCGCCTAGAACTACCATGGCAAGTAAGAAGATAGAGATAGTGAAGTTAAATCGTTCGGCATAAACACCATCAACGTGGGTAGCAAATGCCACTCCACCAAGGCCACCAGCAAATGCACCAACTGCATAGGAAGCAAGCTTGGTCCGCATCAATGGCACACCCATCATTGAAGCTGCTAGCTCATCCTCACGGATTGCAAGCCATGCCCGACCAAGCCGACCACGGCGCAGTCGAAGAGAGATAAAGACCATTACCGCTGCTAAAAATAGAAATATCAAAAGCTTCCAACCAAAATCAAATGGTCCAAGATCTTTAACGCCCACGGGAATTGGATCTACTCGAACAATTCCACGTGTTCCATTGGAGATATTAAATCCAAAGAAGTTTTCGCCATTGAAGAAAACTTGAGGGATGATTTCACCAAAACCTAGAGTTACCAGAGCTAGGTAATCACTTTTTAAGCGAAGAGTTGGTGCACCAATTAATATTCCAAAGAGGGCGCAGACAAAGCCGCCAATAACTAGCACCATCCAAAAGTTAATGTGGATACCCGGAGCCTCCGCTGGCACAGAGCCGAAGAAGTGAATATTTAGGAAGTAGAAAAACTCTGACATAAACCAGCCGGCGCAGTAACCGCCGATTGCCCAGAAGGCGACATACCCAAGATCTAATAGACCTGCATAACCAACCACAATATTTAGACCAAGTGCCATGATCACATAAACCAGTGACTCATTTACTGCAGAGGGTGGCATCCATCGGTTAACAACTTGGTAAATTCCAGATGGCAACCCATCCCAGGGAATTAGAAATTGGTAAGTAATAAATAGAACGAAGGCTGCGATTGAGTAACCAATAATCCACTTGCGATTAGATCTAGTTACATTATTTGCAACTGATACTTTAGCCATGGTTTAGACCTTTTCCGTAACAGTTTTGCCAAGTAATCCAGCAGGCTTAAACACGAGGATGATAATTAAGATTGTAAATACAACAGATTGTGACCATTGCTGGCCAAATGCAATTGGTAGACCATCATTTAATCCTTGTATTAACCCGATCAAAAGACCACCAAGAACTGCTCCCCATAGATTTCCAATTCCGCCAAGAACTGCAGAGGTAAAGGCGATTAAGCCGAGTTGAAATCCTAAGTTGTAGTTAGTGGTTCCGATAGATTGCTGATACAAAAGACCGGCAGCTCCAGCCATAGCACCACCAAGTGCGAAGGTGAATGCAATTGTCTTGTTCACATTAATTCCCATTAAAGTCGAAGCATCTCGGTCCTGTGCGGTTGCGCGCATCGCCTTACCCTGCTTGGTTCTAGTAACTAAGTAATTTAGGCCAAGCAAAAGAGGTAAACCAATTAAAAATAGCCAGATTGTGATCATGCTAATTCGAATCTCACCAATATAAATATCACCGCTTGGAATAACAGTTGGCCACTGCCTTGGCGTTGAACCATTCCACTTCAATCCAATGAAGTTAAGTAAGAATGACATACCTACAGCTGTGATTAAGGGAGCAAGACGTGGAGCATGGCGCAATCTACGATATGCATATCGTTCAATTAAAACATTTATTACTGCGCCAAAGATCATTACTACAACTAGACATAAGCCGAAGGCGAACCAGCCATAGCCATTGGACTTATCTGCGCCCATCCAGTAGGTAATAAAGAATGAGGAGAAAACTGCGCTAAGCATGAAAAGATCTCCATGTGCAAAATTAATTAATTCGATAATTCCATAAACAAGTGTGTAACCAAGGGCAATCAATGCGTAGATCAAGCCATTACGTAATCCTGAGATCGCAACCTGTGCAAACTGCTCCGGCGCTTTTACTAAATTAGCGATCATCCATACGGCCGCAATTATGCTAAGAGATAGTGCACCTGCTCGCTCGATACGTTGTTGGCGAATTTGGCCAGGAGTACCTTTAAATGTCTTGGCATCTGCAACTTTTGCCACTTGCAACCTCTTTCAAATAATCCTAATTAATATTACTAGGGGTAATCCAGAAATCTAATTCTCGAAAGATACAACAGTTTTGCGGTTTTTATAAGTGAAAAATATTTCTTTTTGCTTAAAGTCAAGATAAGGGCGGCTACTTACTAAGTAGCCGCCCAAATCTGTAGATCTAGAAGTTTCTAGAACTACTTAACAGTGATCTTCTTTACGAAGGTCTCTTTGTTATCAGTTACGTTAAGAATTGTAATATCGCGTGAAACGATATCGCCATTCGCATCGAAACGTAGCTCTGTTCCGACTACTGATTCGGAAGCAGGTATAACAATGCCCTTCATTGCTTCAAATACACCCTTTCGAGTTCCGTCAGACTTAGCAATCGCTGCAAGTAAAACTTGAGCTGCTGCTGCACCATAGACAGAGAATGAGCTAGTTGGAGCTTCGCCATATTCAGCTAGGTAGTCAGCTTGGAACTTCTCTGCTGCTCCACCCTTAGGGAACTGATCAATTGATAGACCAGTAAAGGATAGGTATGCACCTTGTGCCTCTGGTAGTGCCAAGAAATCTGGGTATCCAGTGAAGCCATCTGGCATCATGAACTTAACTTTGGTGTTATCGCCAAGGTACTTAACCTTGTCTTTTACTAACTGTCCACCGTTAAGATCAAAGATTCCGCCAACATAAACCATATCTGGCTTTGTGGCCTTAATCTTTGTAAACAATGCTTCGTAGTTAGGAGCTTTATCATCCCAACCAGTACCGGCATCACCATCTGAAAGTACAGTCAAGCCAAGCTTCTTAGCTGCGGCTGTGAATGAACGTGCAACACCAATTCCGTAGGTTTGACGATCGTTAAGCACGTATACGCGCTTAATACCAATGCTTTGCGCAAACTCTGCTGCAGCATTACCTTGGTTATCATCTGTTGTTACTACACGGAAGTAGTTACGGGCACCTGTTGGATAGTACTTATCAGGCTCGCCTGCATCCCATGCCTTTGTAAGACCTGGGTTTGTGTTTGCGTTTGAGATCATAACCATTGGACCCTCTGGATCTTGGTTAAGAACAGGAACGATAATCTTTGCGCAACCTGAGTTGTATGTACCCATTACGCCAACTTCGTCCTTAGCAGCTACGTGAGCTTGGGCGTTCTTTGCACACTGTGCATCATCCCATGAGCCTTTTGCTGCAGTTGAGTTGTCATACTCGCGGAATCCAACTGAGAATTCGCCAGCCTTGTTATCCATTTGCTTTAGCAATAATTTAATTGCGTTATTTGTCGACTTACTCTGATCTGCAGATCCGCCTTGAAGTGGAAGATCAGAAGCAATGAAAAGATCAGATGAAGATGAGGAGCAAGATGTCAGCACTAAGCTCACTGAAGCAGCAAGAGCGACAACCGCAACCTTTAAACGGTTCTTTTTCATTAAGGGATTAGACCTTTCTTAAGTGTTCTACCCAGCGGACTGCTGTCCACTATGTGGGGACAAGATTAGGGGTTGAAGGGTTAATTTGGCCAGCCAGCAGCAGGCCAATTAAGCCCAACGGCCGATGAATTTGCCCCGATCTCATGGATAATTTCACTTGATTACAAGATTGTTATCAGGCAGAGCCAACCTATTGCCTATCGGCAGATCCCACCCGGCCAAAGTAAAGCAGAGCCGCCATAAGTATTGAGGTAATTACTAGGGCAATCATGATGGAGCTAATCTGAACAATCCAAGCCAAGATATTTTTTGCCACAAAAATAACAAAGGTATTTACAAAACTAAGTTGAGCAACAGCTAGTGCATTTTTCCCATTTGATAAGCGACCTGCAATTGAGAAAAATATTGGTGCCAATGCTGAGCTACCTAAACCAGCTAAGAAAAATCCTAAAAAGGCAATAAAGAATCCTAAGTTTTTATTTATATCAACTACAACAGTGGCGGTAAACAACATACTACTTAAACCAACCCCCCCAACTAGACCACCGGTTTTAATCCAAAATTGTTCACTTTGATGTTTAAGTGCCCAGCCAATTGAGTATCTACCAATAATCAAACCAATCAAATAAATTAGGTAACTTAAGGTTGCAACTGAACTACCCATCCCTAACTCCTCTTTACCAAAGAGAGTTGCCCAATCTGCAATTGTGAACTCCATAATTGAGGCACAGAAAAATCCTAAACTTAAAAACCAGTTGATCTTAAACTTAAATTGTCTAACCGAGCTAGCTCGATAGGAATCATCAGCGGCGGGCTTTTTGGGAAAGGTAGGTGTTAGTTTACGCAAGCTTATTTGAGTGGCTACCCAAAAGCAAACCATCAATGTTGATATGTGGGATGTGATAGAAATCTGGTTAGAAATTAAAAATGCCACGGCGGCGGTACTCATCGCGCCAGCTGCCCATGCGCCATGAAGTTTAGGAACAATTACCTTCCCCACTTCATCCTGGCGATGTAAAGAGTGGCCGCTGGAAGCGATATGAAAAATAGACACACCAGAGCCAGCTAAAATATTGCAAATTAGAAAAATTATTGGTGAAGATGTACTAACTAAAGCTATATAGGTGAGTGCAATTACCGTGGAACCAATTTGCATCGCACGTTTTGCACCGATTGTGTGCACAATTTGACCACCAATCAAGAGCATAACGATTGATCCAATTGAAGCAGAGCCCAATAAGGTGCCAAAGGTGCCGTTGTTAACCGCCAAATTTGATTTCAAATCTGGGGTGCGGGGTGCAAGTGACATGATTGAAATGCCAAAGAGAAAAAAGATAATACTTAAGTAACGCTTTTCTGCTTTTGAGTAAGTTGTTTTTTCAAAGTTTTTCAAAAGAGTGCACTTGCTAACTGACCACGTGCCTTAATAACTCTTGGATCGGTTGGATCTACCAAATTAAAGAGGGTAATTAAATGCACCTTTGCCTTATCCCGGTCATCCCCGGTCATACCTCTAACTGCAGTTAATAATCGATCAAAAGCGGCCTCATAATTTCCAGTTGCTATCTCAATGTCAGCACACATCATCTGGCTGGTGAGATCATCTGTCTTTGCATTTTTCAAAGTTAATACTGGATCTAGGCCATCAATTCGCAGCATCAAGTTAACTTGAGCTAAACCAACCACTGCAACCTGCTCATTTGGTTTTCGCTTAAGCCACGCCTCATAAGATGCTTTTGCAGCTTTGTAATCTCCTTTTTCCATTGCAGCATATGCAGCTGCCTCCTCCGCCTCCATTGGGATCTCAGTTGGGCCGTCAGGTGCTTTTCCAATTCCCTTACCAGCAGCTAGCTCTAGTAATTTATTAATTACTAATCGCACCTGATCAGCAGGTGGCACTGATTCAAATAAGGGAAGTAATTGCTCGCCAATAATTGCAATTGCAACTGGTACTGACTTTATTTGCAACGCCTGGGCAACCTGTGGTTGGGTATCAATATCTACTACGCCAAGAAGCCAGCTGTTTTTATCGGCAATCTCAAGTTTTCCAAGAGTTTCAAGTATCTCCTTTGCTTGCGCACTCCTGGCAGACCAAGCCAGCAAAATAACAACAGACTCTTTTGATTTTGCAACAAAATCAGGTACTAAATTCTCCTGTGTTACCGCCTTGCCATGGGTTGGTGCAACCACATCCCCAGTTGGCTTTTTTAAGGTTGAAAGATCAAAGGCGTTGCCAAAATTGGCGCTACCCATCCCAGGAATTGGTTTATTACTACTCATTTTTTAATTACAACCCCTGAATCCATTCGGTATGGCAATACCTTCTCGATGTAGTCGGCCGTGGCAAAATCTAGCCCAACATCTCTACCTAATTTCTCACCTAGATACCAACGATTCTCAAGCACCTCATGGAAAAGTTGGGCCGGCTCAACTCTTCCCTTTAACTCCTCCGGTACTTGATTAACTACTCTCCTAAATACATCAGTTAACCATTGCTTAACAACTACGGCGTGTGGTGTGGCAGGTGGAAACTCACGTGCTTTATATCGATCATAGGAGGCAAGCAATCGCTTTGCCTGCAGCTCCTCTGCCTTTAATCCCATTAACTCCTCGAGGCGATTTGCATGGTATCTAGCTGCAACTAACTTTGGTTGAAATCTAATTGATCCCTTATCCCCAGTTGTTGTTACCTCAACCTCTTCAACTGCAAAGCCAAGATCTTGCAAACTTCGCATCGCCCGCTCCACCGCTTGGCGATCTGATGAATCTAATATCTGTGGCTCCTTTAACATCTTCCACAATCTTCGATACCTCTTTATAACACCATCAGATGCTCTAACAGGATTTATATCCTTGGATAAGACACCTGCTGCTGCTAAATCCTCAAGCTCTGCCGCCACATTAAAGTGCGCAAGCTCTAAATCATGCTCACGTTGGCCATCACTTAATGATCTTTGAAACTCTCCAGTTTCAGCATCAACTAGGTAGGCGGCAAAATCATTGGCATCTCTTCTAAATAATGTATTTGAAAGTGAGCAATCCCCCCACCAAAAACCAAGTAGGTGAAGTCTTACTAAGAGTAAGGCGAGCGCATTTGCCATATTTAATATCTCAGTTGGAGTAACTGATCCACTTAATATCACCCGATAAGGAAGTGAGTACGGTAGATACTTTGTGACTAAGGCAGCTGGCAACTCATTTCCATCACCATCAACTCTTCCCTCAATAACAGCAACTGGTTCAACACAAGGTGCTGTTTTTTGATTTAAATCCCTAAGTAATGAGTACTCACGGTTTGCAAACTCTGGCACAGTCTCTTTAACTGCAAATATTTGGCTATTACTCTTGCTTGGATTTGATCTGATCAACCTAACAACATGGCGAGAGATACCGCGCATGCTGGTGAGCACCTCATCCTCAGGCCAGCCCTCAAGTGGTTTATCCCAAGGCAGGTTAGCTAAGGTGGCAATCTCCTCACCTAATCCTTTGATTCTTAATCCACTCATAGGCTTATTCTCTCGTATTTAATCCACTACTTGCTCATTAATCGGTCTGTGGTGATGTGAAAAGCAAGATAAAATTCACCTATGGCTAGATTTACTAAACCAAAGATCACTTCAAAATTACTTCGGCGCAAAGTGAGCAAAGTTGCCAATGAAGATTTTGGTACCGCTGGAAAGCCAGTAAATACCTCCCACCCTTTCTACTTTGGTTTTATGGTCACTATTGGCGCACTACTTGCCCTTACCATGTTGCAAGCACTTGCCTCAGCAAGTGCGGTGTTTATACTAATTATTATCTCTATCTTCCTAGCTGCTGGATTAAATCCAGCGGTTATGTTTTTCCAAAATCGTGGGCTAAATCGTGGGGCATCAGTGGGTATGGTCATGGCATCTGTTTTACTCTTTGTCGCAGCCTTTATCGCAATCGCTGTTCCACCACTGATTGATCAAGGAAATCAATTACTTGATAATGCGCCAGCCTTGATAAAGGATTTAAATAACAACGCCTTTATTAATGATCTAAATAATAAGTATGGGGTAATTGACTCACTGCAAACCAAAATAGATTCCCTTATTAAAGATGGCCAATTTGCGATCACCGCCTTTGGCGGAGTTATCGGTGTTGGAAAGGCTGTGGTCTCAGGGCTAGTTTCAACAATTACTATTCTTGTGCTAACTCTCTACTTCCTAGCCTCGCTTCCGCAGGTAATAAATATTGGTCTTAGATTTGTACCAGCAACAAGGCGGGATCGAGTCTCTAAATTAACCAACGCGATTGTTGGAAGAATCGGCTCCTTTGTTGGTGGACAAGCAATTATCGCCGCTCTTGCCGCCGTATTTATCTTAATCATGGGCTTAATTATTGGCATGCCATATCCAGGACCACTTGCGATGGTGGTTTTAATCTGCGGCTTTATTCCATTAGTTGGCCACTTTATTGGTATGACAATTGTTACCGTGGTTTCACTAACTGATTCACTTACCACCGCTGCTATTGCACTTGGTGCTTATATTGTTTATGTTCAGATTGAAAATTATGTCATTACTCCAAGAATTATGCGAAAGTCGCTAGCAATTCCAGGGCTAGTAACAATTATCGCAACCCTCCTTGGCGCTTCCCTACTTGGCTTAGTTGGCGGCCTACTTGCAGTTCCAATCGCAGCAGCAGTACTTCTTATTTTAGATGAGGTTGTTTTTCCAAGAGCTGATCAAACTTAAATCTCTTGCGCGAGTGGCAATGCACTTGGCGCAATAACTTTAACTATCTCACTTAATACCAAATGGACCATGGGCTCACCCACCCAAAGATGCTTTGCCCCTGCCACATCAATCTGCTTTAAATTTTTTACCTTTGAAAACTTAACCCTTGCTGCCTCAGGTTTTAGGTAATCATCTAACTCAGGAATTAATGCAGTGATACCTCTGCCATCTTTGATCCAAAAATCTAGATCATCATCGGTTGTAGAAAGCATTGGTGGGCTAAGCAGGATTAGCTCTTTAATTCTTCTATCTCTGGCATATTGCAGAGCAAGCTCGGTACCAAAGGACCAACCAATTACATATAAATCCTTTATCTTTAATTTCTCAAAGCAGTAATCAAGAGCGGCCAGAACATCTTGCTTTTCACCTTTTCCATGGTCATACTCACCCTCACTTTTTCCTGCCTCACTTGTTGTGCCACGGGTGTTAAATCTAATTATTTGAATACCTGCCATTGCAGGTAAGCGATTGGCTGCCTTCTTATATATATGTGAATCCATCATTCCCCCACCTGATGGATTGGGGTGAAGCATTAAAAGTGAGCCAGTTATTTCACCCAGCGGGGTGGCAACCTCACCAATTAAGTTAAGCCCATCACTAGTTTTGAAGGTGATTGCGCTGCGATTGGCTGGCAATACCGTTGAAGGGCGGATTAACTCTGGCACAAAAAGAGTTTACTCTTACCTTATGAACCTTGAGGCCACCTTTGATAAATGTGATCCTAAAACTGGTGAGGTAATTGCAAAGTATAAAAACTTTTCTCTCGATGAGGTTTTTGCTCAAGTAAATCTGGCCCAAGATGTGAGTAAGCGCTGGCAAGAGTTTGGCTTTACCGCCCGAAAGCGCACCCTACTTAAATGGGCATCTTATATAGCTAAAAATCAAAAAGAGATTGCTGCCTTAGTAGCAACTGAGTGCGGCAAACCTTTAAGTGATGCATCCCTTGAGGTCTCTATTGCAATTGATCACCTTGCTTGGGCGGCAAAACATGCTGAAGAGATTATGCAAAAACAAAATCGACCAGCTGGTTTATTAATGTTTAATATGAAAGCACAGGTGCAACGTTCACCTCTTGGTGTAGTGGGTGTAATTGGTCCTTGGAATTATCCAATCTTCACCCCCATGGGCTCTATTGCTTACGCGTTAGCTGCAGGAAATACAGTTGTCTTCAAACCATCAGAGTTCACTCCCGGTGTGGGTAAATGGTTGGCAGATTCATTTGCACATATTGCACCTTTTGAAAATATTTTTGCAACTGTTACTGGCTTACCTGATACAGGTAGAGCATTAACTCAATCAAAGATTAATAAGCTCTCATTTACCGGCTCAACTAAAACTGCTAAAAAAGTGGCAGAAAGTTGCGCCCAATCAATGATTCCAGTTGTGCTCGAATGTGGTGGTAAGGATCCAGTAATTGTGGCTAAGGATGCTGATTTAAAACTTGCGGCCGAATACACACTCTGGTCTGCCATGGCAAATGCAGGTCAATCTTGTATTGGGGCAGAGAGAGTTTATGTGGTCGAATCTGTTGCAGATCAATTTATTGAAGAGATAAGCAAGATGGCAAAAAAGATTGAGGTTGGCAAAGATTATGGCCCAGCGACCATGCCATCACAATTAAAAGTAATTCAATCCCACTTAGATGATGCCAAAGCAAAGGGAGCTAAGTTTTTGTTAGGAGGCGCAGACTCTGTAAAAGGCGCCTATGTTGAACCGGTAATTATGTTAGATGTGCCCGAGGATTCAACGGCGATGACGCAAGAAACATTTGGACCAACTATTGCTATAAACAAGGTATCAACAACAGATGAAGCGATTAAGTTATCTAATGCCAGCTCTTATGGACTTGCAGCAGCGGTTTTTTCCAAGCGAGATGGTGAAAAGATTGCTTCCAAACTTGCCTGTGGCATGGTCTCAATAAATTCAGTCTTCTTATTTGCAGCAGTTGCATCTGTGCCATTTGGTGGGGTTAAAGACTCTGGATATGGCCGCATTCATGGCGCAGAAGGTTTACTTGAGTACACCTACGCACGCACAGTAGTTAAAACTAGATTTAATATCCCACTTAGATTTACTACCTTCAAGCGCACAAGATTTTCTGAAAAAATCTTAACAACCTTGATTAAGCGCTTATACGGTAGGGGTAAGTAAGTACTCTTTACCTTTTCTACACAACTATTTACCTATCGTTCACCTGTCCAAGGCGATTCAACAATCACTAGGGTGAGAAAATTTGCTCACTTCCCTAAACAGCTCTTAATTGACTGAAGAAGGGAGGATGCCATGGCACTAATTATCGAATTTCCTTGTTGCAATTTTTGCCGTTCAATTGAGCTTGGAATATTTATAACCGAAAAAAACAACCCAATGGTTATGTGTGAAGAGTGCGGATATGCCTGTACTGCCACTATCGAACACTTTGATCAGCCATTAACTCGAGTATCTGTTTCTTAACTGATACTCATGTTAATTAAATTAGTAAGTAGCCCGACCGCCTGAGATATCAAAGGTGAAGCCGGTGGTAAATGAGCAGGCTTTTGATCCCATAAATGCAATTATCTCTGCTACCTCACTTGGCTCACCAAGACGGCCTGTAGGAATTTTTGAAATCATGTAATCCAAAGTTTCTTTGGCAGTATTAACATTAATTGGCGTCGCAATTACCGCAGGGGCTAGTGCGTTAATAGTTATGCCATCAACTGCAACCTCTTTCGCAACACCTTTTACAAAACCAATTAAGCCTGCTTTAGCGGTGTTGTATGGGGCCATCTTTGGATTTCCCTCTTTACCGGCAATTGATGCCACCTGAACAATCCGGCCATACTTTTGTTTTTTCATAATTGGCAACACCGCTTGGGTTAACCAAATTGCGCCATATAAATTAACCTCAATCACCTTTTGATAATCATGCCATGCAATATCTTCTACAAATTTTCCAGTTGGCCCTGGGTAGCCGGCGCAATTAACTAATGCATCTATTTTGTTATGTTTTTTAGCAACGGATGCAATCAAATCCATTACACCTGTCTGATTTGAAATATCTAAAACTGCGCTCCCTGCCGTTGCACCCGTTGCCTTTATCTCGGCAACAGTTTGATCAACACCGGCCTGATTTAGATCAAGACAAATTACCTGTGCCCCACGGGATGCGATTAATTGCGCTGCTGATTTACCAATACCACTGGCTGCGCCGGTAACAACTACAACCTGTCCTGCGTAGGAGATTTCTTCAAATCCGCTGTTGTTACTCATTATTATCCGATTATACTTGCCTGGTACTTAAATATAAAAAGTGAATTTGGATGGAGCATCATGGCATCTTGGCCAAGCACGAGAGATCCTAAAGGGCCAATGAAGCGCTCAATTGGCATATTAAATAAGCAGAAGATTCAATCTCAAGATGCAGATGGCTTACCTGAGTCAGGCAAAAGATTTGCTGATGGTTCACGATACAAAATAGAGATTCCCTCCGTTGAAGGACCTGTAGCATTTAAAACAGTTATTGATGAGGCTAAGAAACATAAATTAATTATTCATCGCATCTCCCAAGGCTCAGGCATCATGTTGCAAACTGATGAAGAGATTAAGCAGATGGTTTCCTTGGGCAAAAAGGAAAAAATTGAGGTCTGCCTATTTGTTGGACCAAGAGCTGCTTGGGATATTGGAAAGCAGGTAGGTGCAAGTGCTGGTGTGATTGCATCTCCAACTCTGCGCGGTGGTGATCAACTTAGATTTGCATTAGAGGATGTAATAAATGGTGTAAATCTTGGGCTTCGAAGTGTGTTGGTGGGAGATCTTGGATTATTAAAGGTATTAGGGGATGCAAAGCGCAAAGGTGATCTGCCTAAGGATTTAATTCTTAAAACCTCTGTGGCGATGGTTTGTAATAACCCAGCAACTGCTGCGCTGCTAGAGGACCTAGGTGCATCAACATTAAATCTGGCAACTGATCTTTCATTACAACAAATTGCTGCCATTAGATCACAGGTTGATTTACCAGTAGATATCTATGTTGAAGGGCCAGATGATTTTGGGGGTGCGGTCCGTCATTATGAGACTCCAGATTTAGTAAGAGTTGCCGCCCCTATCTACTTAAAGTTCACACTTCGTAACTCACCTGGGCTTTATCCATCAGGTGCTCACATACAAGGATTAGTTGAATCCACCGCCCGTGAGCGGGTAAGAAGAGCTGCGATAAGTAAGGCGATATTAGATCGGTATGGGTTTAAAAAGTAATGACAAACTCATCCCCGCTTAAGTTATTAATCTTTGGTGGAAGCGGTGTTTTAGGAAATGCAATTGCTGAAAAGTTTAAAGCTCATAATTACAAAGTCATATATGGTGTTCGAACCATTACTAATCCAGTAGATCAATTCCTGCTACCAATTACTGATGGACCAGTTCCTGAGCTACTAAAGGGTGAGTTATTTGATGCAGTGGTATTTGCCCAAGGAGCAAATAACAATGACTCCGTTATTAATCATTCATCTGATGATTTAACTAAATTATTTCAAGCTAATGTCTCATTTATCACCGATACAACCAAAGCTTTGATGCTGCACAATTTAATTAAACAAAAGGGCAAGATTGTTATCTTGAGCTCATTTTGGGAGCAAATCACAAGACAAGAGAAGATGTCCTACACAATTACCAAGGCAGCAGTTGGTGGATTGGTTAGATCAATGGCGGTTGATTTAGGAAATGCAAAGGGTATTTTGGTAAATGGCTTACTACCCGGAGTAGTGGATTCACCAATGGCAAGAGGATTGTTAAAGCCAGCTCAGATTGAGAATGTGCAGAGCCAAACCCCAGGACACAAGATGGTAATTCCACAAGATGTAGCAAATGCTGCCTACCTACTTGGCTGTGAAGATAACAGCGCAATCTCTGGACAATCTTTATTTGTTGATTACGGCTTTGCTATCGCCCGAGTTCTTTAAGGGATAACTTTTTGTGAGTATTGAGTTACTAAACCAGGACTCAGTAGTTGAGTACTTAATAGATAAGAATGTAATAAGTTCTACTGATAATCCCCAGGTTGAGGTATTAACTGGTGGGGTTTCAAATGTAGTAATGGCAATTACTACCAGTAATCAAAAGTTAGTTTTAAAACAAGCATTAGCTGAGCTTGCGGTAAGTGAAAAATGGGAGGCAGATCAACGCCGAGCAATTGTTGAAGCGGACGCGCTTAACTTATTTAATCAATTAAGCCCAGATCAGGTTCCCAAATTAGTATTTCTAGATCCGATTCGATTTATCTTGGTATTGGAGCGAGTTCCAGTTGGTAGCACAGTTTGGAAATCAGATTTATTAGCCGGGGTGATTAACCCAGATATTGGCGCAAAGCTTGGCAAAACCTTGGCAACTTGGCATAACTATGGCCAGGAAAATCCACAGGTAAAGCTTAAATTTATGGAGGATGCTTTGTTTGATCAACTTCGCATTGATCCCTTTTACCGATTTGTGGCTACAAAAAATCCGCAAATAGAGGTGGCGATTAGAAAGTTAATCAATGAGCTAGAGGCCGATAAAACCACCATTGTTCATGGTGATTTTTCACCAAAAAATATTATGGTGGCGATGAATGATGAGATCTATATTTTAGATTTTGAAGTTACCCATGTTGGAAATCCAGTTTTTGATCTAGCCTTCTTAATTGCGCACTTAGTGTGTAAATTCTTTAGAACTGATGACAGATTGCATGCAAAGTTATTAGCTAATACCGCATCCTCCTTTGTGAAGGAGTATGAAAAAATACGTCCTATTTCACCATCGGTGGCAAAACATGCCGCTTTAATCGCACTAGCAAGGGTGGAGGGAAAGTCCCCAGTTAACTACCTTTCAGTTGAACAACAGCGCAAATTACAAAGCTTCACCAAGGCAATCTTGGGAAATAACGGTAACCTTGCAGTCGGCCAGCTTTTTGAAATGAGTGCAAAGTGAAGATCAGCAAAGTTTTTGGGTTTCAAGTATTAGATTCAAGGGGCAGGCCAACAGTTGCAGCTGCCATCTCATTAACTGATGGAAGTGTTCATACTGCCCGTGTGCCATCGGGGGCATCAACGGGTAGGCATGAAGCAAAAGAGCTTCGCGATGTGGGAAGTAAATTTGCTGA
>Ga0214923_10003979_pt1 | contig 18211 bp, 12 predicted proteins | sample LL1510_MetaG_FD_177993 | JGI IMG/M metagenome (GOLD analysis project Ga0214923, IMG submission 177993) | Freshwater microbial communities from Lake Lanier, Atlanta, Georgia, United States - LL-1510 | ecosystem: Environmental > Aquatic > Freshwater > Lake | place: USA: Georgia | collected... | reverse complement strand
AAAGCACGGGCCAGACAAAACCCGATACTACATTGACGGCGAAATACGGGAGACGCTTTCCACGCATGTGGCGAAGGAAAATGGCTGCGATCTACTCATTTGTTCTTATACGCATCAGCCCTATCACTACCGAGATGAAATTGGTTCGCTCGTCCACTATGGAATGCCTGCGATTGTGATTCAGGCACTGTATCAAGCCATTGAGCAAAAAGTTTATGCTGCGAAAAGGGCCCACGAGAACAAAACGATCGTTTTAGAAACAGTTCGAGAGTTTTTTAAAACAAAAAAATATCCAGAAGAAGACATGAACGAACTAACAAAACTTCTTGCTGAGAGGACGGATTTTAACGAAAAACTGAACTACATTTTTATTCATCCCGAAGCCAAAGATAAGCAGATGTTTTTTGGTGACCACTTCACCTTAAACTCTGCGACACTCCAGGAAGTCGTCACCATTGGCTACAAACGAGCAATGGCCGAACTTCGAAAATACGATCTTCACCCCGTCTGAACACACGATTAGACAAAGAGAATACTCGTTTACTGGCATAGGCCTTGCGACCTTTCCCTGGGTCGGATTTGGGCTTGGGGTTACACCCTCGCTTAGACCGATTGTGTACTTAACAACGGTCAACAAAAACCGTCACCGGGAAGCGTGTGGCAATAATGCGGTTCGAGAAAGTTGGAAAAAAATCGGGAGCGCACTCGCTGTATACGCCGATTATTGTCGGGGCTGTTTTCGTTCTAAGTTTGTTTCTTATGAGCTTCTCTTCCCCTGTTGAGGACTGGACTGATTTAGAAGACAAGCTCGAGCCCATCCCCCTTTTGACCGAAGAAGATGTCCTCAAAGCAGACCCCTTGAGAAATCAGGCGTGGGACCTGTTCCATCCCTCGTGGAAGAGCAGTTCAGTTTGGGAAACTATCCAAGCGAGTGGCCAAACTGTTAGAGCAACTCGAGACCCCTTTGAAGAGGCATACACAAACCTCGAATATTTCATGGATGACCCCTCTCATCGGCTTGAACCTGAATTTAAAATTTCGCCGACATTGAGATCTCGAGTGAGTTTCTGGCTTCAGGTTTTCGGACGTTTTACCAGCCAGACAAAGATTATTCATGACCGTTACCACCCAGAAGTCATTTATGGATATATCGATTTTAGACCCCATTTCAGATCCACGAGCTCCGCAGCAACCGCGAGCTATCGAAGTGACCGAACAGAGCGCGAAGTGCTGAAGGGCCTCAAGACACGAATGCGGGAAGCCGCGGGTTTAACTAACACCCAGCTATTGACTGACTTCGAAAGAGAGCGGCTGAAGGAAATGCTGTTGAAAGTGGGCGGGCTCGATGAAAAAGGGATTAATAAAGCACTTCGAAATGTGCGAACCCAAACCGGGCAGAAAGATCACTTTCTTTCTGGGATTGGGAGATCCCAGGAACTGCTGCCGAAGATTGAAGCCATCTTCAAAGAGAAGGGGCTCCCCATCGGTCTAACCCGCATCCCCTTCGTTGAATCTTCTTTTAATCCAAACGCCTATTCTCGAATTGGGGCTATCGGACTCTGGCAATTCATTAGAAGAACGGCTCAACAAATGATCCATGAAGACTCCCCTGAAAAGTGGCGAGATCCTGTCGCGCAATCTCGTGCAGCTGCGCGAATGCTGAAACTCAATCGCAATATTTTGCCCGACTGGGGACTTGCTATTACTGCTTACAATTCTGGAGTGGGCCGTGTGCGCCGGCTGATTCAGAAGTATGGGGTCGACTCTGTTGATTCAATGGAGTTAATTTCTACAAAGGAAGATTTCGGTTTTGCTGGCAGAAACTTTTTTGCGGAAGTTCTAGCGGTCAACTTGCTAGAAAGTTACAAGGACATTCTTTTTGAGAGAGAGCTCAGGCTGGTTGAGCCCTACGTGGTTTACAACAAAAACTAGTTAATCAGAATGCTGGTGCGGTCCGAACCAACACGGGTCACATGAGAACGGAGCAGTTCTCCCCGATTGTTTTTCCACTTGAGTATATATTCTCCAGGATCAAGATTGTAAAAGGAGAAGCCGGGACGTTGAGACGATAAACAGAGTTGTTTCGACTTTTGCTTTTGATCTTGGTGGAGAGCGTACGGCCCGTGTTCTGTTGAAACCTGTTGCCCGTCTGTTCGCTCAAGGCTTACGTAAACACAACGTCTTTTATTGGCAAAGAAGCTTGCTTCGGCGCCCCCTAAGATAGTTCCTCGATGAGGCAACTCACTCACGCGTGCCACTGCAGTCCGAGCCTCTTCTAGTAAATCTGTTTCAGGAAGGTAGAAAATATTATTAGATCGGTTGTCCCGACTGCTCCAGGGAACCGTATGCCAGGACGTTGGGTAACCTTCGGCTAGGACCTCAAAAGTAATCACCCCCGGAGGCAAATCAATCCCCGATATTTCGAACTCACCTTTTTCGTCGGTCTCCACTTGGGTTGAGGCCCCCACTATTTTGACTACACCAGCTACTTTTTGATTTCGGTACGGATCAACTAACGTGGCCCGAAACACATGATTGCCACCCCTACCAGATTCTAGATAGTAGGCCGATCCCGGTTTTGCTTGAATGAGGTGAGTGACTGCACTCCCGAGCTTTCCAACGGATCTAAAGGCTGGGTCGACATTGAAATAGGCGTAACTCCCGGTGGACGTGGTTTGACGACGATTCAAATCGGGCAACGTATTGAAATACACGGGCGGATTCGATCTTCCCGATAAAGAGATTTCCTGATCGGCCTCGGGAGATCGGGTTTGTGGATTAAAAACTCTGCCAAGAATGAGAGCTTTTTGATCGGATTGGGCCCTTTTCGTAAAAAATCCAGTGACCACATCTACTAACTTTTTCGGCACCAAGTGGACTGAAACATAACCGGTCGTCTGAAATACAGGAACTACGACTTGAGTGGGGTAATATCCCTCGGCACTGACCTGGACAACAAACTCGCTATTGGCCGTGACATTCGGAATTCGAAATGTTCCATCAGAATCGGTTGAAGTAATGCCCCACTGGGGATATCCCACGACTTCCACTTGGGCAGTCGAAACCGTTTTTTCGCTTTTGTGGTCTGCTGGATTTGCTTCAAACACCGTCCCAGAAAGAACAACCCCACTCTGGTTTCTGGAAGCAATCGACCTCACGGCAGATTCGACGTCTGGCTTTGTAATGTGGAAGATAATTCGTCGTTTTGCCGTCTCTGAAGTGAGCGGAGTTGGATAAACAATTTGAGCTACTGGAACAGACTTGTTCGGACTAAAAAAGTTGGCGACGAGCTGATAAGAACCAGAAACTTCTTTGCCATCCCAAGCAAACTCTCTTTCGGGATATTGATAGTCTACAAAGAACCTATCTTGAGGATCTTGAGAATCGCGCTTTTGAAGATTCAGTTCGACGTGACCTTTAGATTGATCTAACCACTCTCGGACTTCGTCGTCGAAACTTAATTTTCCGTAAACTTGACCAACCGGCTCTTTGTTTTGGATATTCAGCGATTCAACCCCTGGAACAATGTTTTGATTGGGATTCTTTTTGGGCTGAGTATTCACGGAAGGCTTCGTCGAATTCGAGCTAGGCACCAGAGTCTTTTGAATGCTCTCTAAGAGATGTTTCCCCTGCTCGACCACGGATTCGACTTCTGTGGGGGCAGCCTCCATTGGCCTCAGATTTTGAGTAGTCAGCGTCGGCTCCAAATCACCTTTTTTCGAAATAGTGGGTTTTGGCGGCGCTACTGGCTGAGGCATCACTGCCGGTGGAATCTCGTCTTCCGCAGAAGCAACCAGTTCTGTCGGGGGATTAGGCTCCACTGGGACCTCAACCGAAGCTAACAATTTTGGAGCCGTGGGAAACTCCTCAAGGGAATCCCAAAGGGCACTATAGTCGTTTGCTACCACGACGCCTTCTTGGATACTCAAGGGCATCTCACGAGGAAACAGGGCGGCTAGTGAAAACCCGGGATCGAGGAGCGTTTCACTTTCGTAGGGATCTAAATTAAAAGCGGCTCCTTGAGGAGCTTCTGAAAGGCCCACTTCAGCCATTTGATTTAGCTCGGGTGATTCTTTGGGAGCGGTCTTTTTAATCTTGGTTTTCTTAAACCGGGCCAAGCGTTTTTTGGGGGCCTTCAATTTTGCAACCACGACCGAATTTTTTCTGTGTCGATTGAGTTGCTTTGCAAAAATTCTTTCCGATTTTGTTTGTTCATCTTCAGCAACACTCGCGACTTCGGAAACCACAGGAGCGGGTTCAGTCGATTGAGCAGGCTGAATGATTTGCACTGGCTGAAGAGACTGGGTTAGCTGAGCAGGTGGATTTTGAACTTTCTGGGGAGCTGTTTTGTTTTTTGCCAAAACAAAAAGACACACGACCACAGACGATAGAACGGCCGTCGAAAATTTAGATTTTCGGATTCGTTTTAGCACAGCTTTCACACTTCCATGTGGAAAGAAAGAGAAGGGAAGGACCTCTTTCTAGTATATATTTCGGAAAAATTTTTTCACCTCTTAAATAAAATAAATCGTTGAAAATACTGACTATTCTGGATACTCTTTGACTGAATAATCATGGTTACTCACCCTCACAACGCAGATTTTTTAAATCGATGGTTAGTCACTGCCGGATTTTCAAAAAAAGCTTCCGTTAAACTCCTTTTGGGAGACGGTTCAACTCGGTGTTTCTATCGCGTTGAGGATCCTGAAAACCAAGAATCATGGATTTTGGTGAGCGACCCGGAATGGAAACAAACCCAAGATTATCCAGCGCACCAAAAAGCGCTCGAAGATGTGGGAATTCCGGTTCCTCGTTTTCGGGCAGTAGATCCGAAGCAGGGCATTTTATTGATGCAAGATCTGGGAGACGAACTGCTTCAACAGCGCATCCAAAAAGAACCGACTCAAAAAGAAGAATGGCTTAAAAAAGCAGTGACTCTTTTGGGGCACCTTCATGGAAAGCTTTATCCCGTTCCCAATGCACTTCCAGTTTCTCATCGGCGATTTGACGAAACAAAACTCTTTGAGGAGCTGTCTTATAGCCTTGAGCACTTGCAACATAATTACCTCGGCCTTGAACCCTTAGAAGCTCCAGCGCTGTCTTCCATCAGAAATTTTTGCCACGCGCTAGACGGACTTGCCCCTCAAGTTTTTTGTCATCGTGACTACCACTGTCGAAATCTTTTGGTCCATCACAACCGTCTTTGGATGATCGATTTTCAAGATGCCCGTCTAGGTCCCCCGGGATACGATCTAGCAAGTCTTGTTTTTGATGCTTATGTGCCCATTTCAGAGGAGCTTCGCCAAAATCTCGTACGGACCTATTTGAAAACCCTAGAGTCATACCCCTTAAGAAAGGCGATTCACGACTCATCATTTGAAAGAGACCTTCATTTGCTGGCTTATCAACGGACGCTAAAAGCAGCTGGTTCTTTTGCGTCCTTTTGGACACGCTTTCAAAAAAGAACTCATCTTTCTTACATCGAACCCGCTCTCAAAATGGCTCAATCGATCGAGAAGCTGGGATTGATTCCTCAAGACGTTACAAGCGCATTTGAAATCGATAAACTATTGAAACAATTGCATGGGAAAGAAAAACATCACTAAAGGAATGATTCTCGCGGCAGGCTTGGGAACACGTCTTCTTCCCATCACCGAACGTTACCCTAAGCCGTTGGTACCTGTTTTGAACCTCGCCAATATCCTTCACACGGTTTCTCTTTTTCGACGGCATGGAATTCATGAAATCATCATCAATCTTTTTCATTTGCCCGAGAGAATCGAAGAATTTTTCAACGAAGTTCCTCAAAAGGATTTTCACATTTCGTTTTCGAAAGAGCCTGTGCTTCTCGGCACGGGAGGCGGGGTGAAGCGAGCAGAGTCTTTTTTTAATAAAGAATCTTTCGTTTTAGCTAATTGTGATTTCATCTCTAATCTAAACCTAACCCGCCTGATAGAAAATCATGGCACCTCAGGAGCGTGGGCAACCATGGCTCTTATAGAGGACCCGACAAAGCAAAAGCTGTATTCGGCAGTGGGAACCACTGAAAACGGAATGCTGTGTTCGCTCCCGCGAAAAAAGACGCTGGAGCCTTTTCGACAGGGGATCTTCACTGGAGTTCATGTTTTAGAACCTGAGATTTTTTCGTTTCTTGAAGAAAAGCCTTCTGGAATTAACGACGTTTTGTATCCGGCGCTCATGGAAAAACACCCAGAGAAAGCTCAAGGCGTTTTCATGGAAGGGGCCTACTGGTTTGATACGGGTGATATTCCGGCTCTGTGGCAGACGAGCCAAGCTCTTTTGGGAATGCTGGGTAATTCGACTGACCGACTGTTAGAAACCATTTCGAGCTATGGACCTGTTTATCGAGAAGTCGCTCCGAAAGTATGGACCACACAAAGAACGAAATTACCTGATCATCTAAAAGTCACTGGGCCTTGCTTAATAGGGGAGGGCTGTCAATTTGAATCAGGAGTACAGATTCGGCCCTTCTCTGTGATTGGAGACAGAGTCTTGATTGGAGAAGGTTCTCAAATCGAGAGGTCCGTAATTCTTTCACACTCCCAAGTGGGCTCTCAACAAACTATCTGTGAGAGCCTGTTCTTTGAGGGCCGTGCTTTTTCTGCACTACCGAACTCGACCGGTTCTTGAGCCTTGGCTCATAAATCGACTTGCTGCTGTTCCTCGAGCCCCTCGGAAGGCAGTTCGATTTCGGCGCAAGCGATTGATGTTACTGGTCAACCCATTTTGCATATAGGGATTTCCCATCATCTGCTGATTCGCCATTTGAGCCTGCATCAATTGCTGTTGCAACTTTGCCATTTCCATCAAGCTCTGCGTTTGAGCTGCTTGTGCTGCTGCCAAGGGACTTGGACGAGCAGGATCTTGATTTCGAAGCGCAGTCAGTAACTCCGGCGGAATAGCTGTTTGTGCCACTGGCTGAGGCATCATTGGATACGGAGGATATGGCTGTTGTTGCTGCGGATACTGTTGCTGCTGCTGTGGATATTGCTGCTGTGGCTGTATGCTCACAGGAGGAAACTGGAATGAGCGGCTATTGTCAGGTGAGCCTCCCACTCGGTTTGGCTGAACCGCATCTTGTCTTGCACGAACCAGCTCGTTGATCAGCCGATCTCTATCAGCTTGGTCTTGCTCCAGCTGATTGTTCAAGAGAGCTGGGTCCGCAAAAGCTGCGTTTTGTTGTAGAGGAAGAGCGACTCCGGGAGAGACAGGGAGCACATTACCTGCGCCGCCCTGAAGCGCTCCCGTTCCGGCAGCAGGGTTTGCGGGTTGCTGAGCTGCTTGTTGGCCATTTCCTTGAGGAGGAGCAACGGCCGCTTCGTCTTCCGTAGAAATGGAATCAGATTCGTTGCTGGTATCTGGAACTGGGGCTCCGGGAGCTTCCAACTCCAACTCACAGGCATTTTCTTCCTTAATGCCTAGTTTTTTAATCTGATTGTTAAACTCATCAATTTGCTGAGTCGTCTTAGCATCATCTGACGGCTTAAATTCTTTAGCGACGCAGAGATCAAAGATGCCATCTAAAGCTTTCACCAATTCTTCATCAGCTTCAGCGAACTTATCCTTAGAAGATTTCAAAGCTTCTGCTTTTTCTTCTAAGAATTTTTTGATCTGTTCGTTAAATCTCAAAGCTGAATCCATGCCCTGCAAACTTTTAAACGACTCCTCGATAGACTCTTTTAAGGTTCCAGAAGCAGATTTCTTTTTCTCAAGCTTCATCTTAGCAATGTAGTCGTCAAAGAATCCTTTTAACTTTGCGTGAACTTCGTCTTTGCAACCATTTAAGGAGTCGCGGTAGGCAAAAACCGTTTTAAAGTGTTTTTGGAGCTCCGTAGCTTGGTCAGCTTCTGAGAAGGTTTTAGTACCACAGGCCTCTACAATCGCTTTGTCGCCTTTTTTGGCTCCCAAAGCATCGATGATTTCTTTGTAGGCCTCTTTCCAGCCGCCCACTTTCCCCGCAACGGTTTTTACCCGCCCGGCCGAGCCAGCGTTACCTTTTTTCGAAGCTTCATGGCTTGTTTCAGCCACCGATTGAGAGCTAATCACTCCGCATCCGAAAACAACCACAATTGCCACAGTCACTTTTTGAAGTTTCATTTGCCTTTCCCCACTTTCACAAAAAACCATCGCTGTACCTGCCCGCAAAGGAGACCCCTCTCCCGAGAGCAGAAAAAAACTTTCGAACTTTGTTCAGGGGAAAATTGTGCAAGCCCCATTCCAAGAGCGTGTTTACGGCTAAGCCTCTGTGTAGTCTCAAAGTGAGCTTCTGAAGACTCTTTGTTTTCAGTGTTAGGAAACTGCCAGCCTCTGTTAGAAGGGGTGTTAGTTTAGTTACAGCTTTTTGGAATACAGAAAAAACCACCGTGATTCTAAAGGGTCCCGTGGGTCGCCCCTCTGGGAAAGTAAACGTATTCAGGCTGTGACTATCACGGTCTCTCACACGGGTTCTACCCAAAGCGCGATCCAACTATCGTCTAACTTGCTAATAATTACATACACTTATATGATATAGGGGTTCCGGTAAGAAAACGGGCCTTTGTTTGACCTTATGGGAACCTTATGTAATAACCGGCCTTCACTTCATTAAAGGGCGCGACCATGGATGGATTGGATTTAAGAACAGAAGACATTTCAACCAAGACCCCTTCTGGTGCGTCGGGGTTTCTCCTTCAAGGCAATCCAGAACTCCACAAACTATTTTTCACCCCAACGGAAAACGAAGACCCAAGAGTGAACGACGCTAAAATTCGCCGGCTTTATATGCAAGCGGCTTCTCAGCAGTGGTATGCCCCTCAACGTATCAATTTTGATCAAGAAATTAAGACAGACGAAGAGAGCTTAAAAATCTGGCAAAAATTTATTACCATTTTTTACACGCTCGAAAAAATGGGCCTCAACGTCATTCACAACATGACGTCGAAGGCGGTTCGAAAATATAAGAGCGAGGAAATGGCCTTTTACCTCTCGGCACAAACCTTTGATGAAGCACGACACGTTTTTGCCATTGAGTCCTATTTAAGAAAGTTGGGAGCTCCTCCCAAATACGATTGGAAGTTCCATGTGCTGGGACAAGTCGCTTCGATGGGGGCTTTCCGAGTAGAAAACTGGATGTTCTCAACTCTCTTCTCTGAAAACTTTGCGTCTACTTTTATTAGACGAGCCCGCCAATCCAATATTGATCCGATTGGAAACGAACTCTGCAAATATCTTTTAGTGGATGAAAGCCGACATCTGCACTTTCTTCACATTGTTTTGCCGGATGTGATGGACCGACTCTCGATGATGGGGAAGGCCTACGTCAAAGGCGCTCAGTACTTCATCATGAAGTTTAGTGAAACCGTTTTACGAAACCTGGAAACGGAAGCCGCTCATGTGGGGCTTGACCGTAAAGCCATGATGGAAGAGATTTTTGAGAATGTAGAAAAGGGCTATGAAAGCTTTGGTGTCAGCCGAAAGTTTCTGTGGTTCCCTAAAATTTATCCAACTAAAATTACCCCGACTCAAAGGATCGTGGTTTCCCATTAAGAAATATGGCAGACTGGAAAGATGCTTACGAAGAAAATGTCCCGGGCAAATGGTACGTGGATAAAAAGTGCATCCTCTGCTGTGTCTGCGCCGAAGCGGCGCCCAAAAATTTCAAAGAAGCCGCTAGTGGGGATCACGACTATGTCTTTAAACAACCCGAAACCGAAGAAGAAGTCCTCCAGTGCGAAGAAGCGATGGCAGCTTGCCCAGTAGAAGCCATCGGCAATGACCGCCCGTAACACCAAAAGGTACGGCCTTACTTTTGGAGGTATTTCTTCAATCTTCTCGATACCTCTTCGAGAAATAAAAGCGCTTCTTTAGCTTCTTTTTCGCTGTACTCCTCGGAGGGAATAAAATCTTGAGCGCCATAGTAGGAAAGCTCTCGCTCACGCCGAAGCTTTTTAGACCATTCAATCAAGCCATCTTCTATTTCTTTAAATTCCACGGGGATATTCTTTTTAAGCTCTGAGAGTTCTTTTCCCGGATCGTGAGAGAAAGAGGGAGACCACCCCATGGATCTTAAAAGGGCCTTTAGAAATAATTCGAGGGCCTCTTGAGATTCTCGAATGACATCGGAGTAGCTTTTTCGCTTCAAGTACTCCGGCAAGACCTCCACCCGAATGGTGAACGTTCTAAAATAAGATTGTGTGAGTTTATCTAGCTCTTGTTTTGCCATGTCCACTTTCTGAGGCGGCCCGTTCCCAGGGCCTGAACTTTGAGTTTTTTCTGAAGACTCGCCATCTCTTTCAAAAACTTTGACCAGCACCCCTGCTTTTCCCAAATCAATTGGCCGTCGCAAGCAATGGAAAAATAAATGGGTGTGATTTCTCTTTCTGGAGGAGTGCATGAAAAGAAATGAAATGTCGGCTCGCCTTCTACCCCCTGGTTTTTCATAAGGAAAAACTCATCTTTTAAAACATTTTGGAGTTCATCACAGAGCTGATGGCGTCGAGCGGAGCTTGGTAGTTCTTCACACAGGATTCCAAAATCAAAATCGGAACGAGAAAGGGCATCTCCCCGGGCGCGAGAGCCATAGAGAAAAAGCGCGCGGGGTTCAGAAAGTTTTTCGTTTTCTAAAAAACGTCTGAGCTTTGGGAAAAGGACCGTTTCAAGAAAGTGGGAGACCTCTTCTTGAAGCCAGAGTTCTCTCGGAGCTGTTTCGGGCTCTTCTTCCACTCGAAGCGGGATGAGCTCAAATCGAAGCCCTTTTTCTTGAAGCTTGAAAAACGGGTAGCCCCGCAGCTCTTTCGGAAGCTGGATTCGGCCTCGAGCATCGGGTTGGATGTAAATGGGCCCTTTGACTAACTTCATTGGTCCATTGTAACATTGTAACAAAAGCAAAGCAATTTACAGAAGCCATCCGGGAGGGATTGCGCAGGGAACCATTACACAGACAGAAAATCGCGTTAAAATTCTACTCGTGTATCAAAGAATTTCTAAGCCGCTATTAACACAGAGCTTTTTTTTGTTTGGCGCTCGGGGAACAGGCAAGTCCAGCTTGATTCGACAGCTTTTGCCACCCTCGCACCAAACTTTTTGGGTGGATCTTTTAGACGATGCGCTTTACCGAGAATTACTTGTAAGACCTCAGGGTTTTGTAGAGCGAATCCCCGCTCATTTTCACGGAAAAGATTTTTGGGTCATTGCAGATGAAATCCAACGTTTGCCCAGCCTTCTCAACTACTGTCACAAACTCATCGAAGAGAGAAAAATCTCTTTTGCGCTGACCGGATCGAGTGCACGAAAACTTAAGCGTGAAGGCGCCAATCTGCTATCAGGTCGCGCTTTTGTGAATGAACTTCACCCGCTCACCCAGAGGGAGCTTGGAAATGATTTTGATCTCAGTGGCGTGTTACGGTGGGGATCTCTTCCCCAATGTGTCAATTACAAGACTACTGTAGAAAAGTCTGAGTATCTGAAAGCCTACGTATCACAATACATCCGTCAGGAAATCAAAGAGGAACAAATCGTTCGAAGTATCGATCCCTTTGTGCGATTTCTCGAAGTCGCCGCCCAAATGAACGGAAAAGTGGTGAATGCTTCAAAAATTGGAAGGCATTCGATGACCGATTCCGCTGCAGTGCTGAGGTATTTTGAGATTTTAGTAGATACCCTTTTGGGATTCTATCTTGAGCCCTATCACCAATCGGTCAGAAAGGTGCAGACAGCTAAGGCGAAGTTTTATTTCTTTGATCTGGGAGTGAAAAAAGCTATCGAAGGAACCCTGAATGTGCCTCTGGTGGAGAGAACTTTTTCTTTTGGAGACGCATTTGAGCACTTTTTTATTTTAGAATGCCATCGCCTTCGAGATTATACGCGCGCAGAGGACCGCTTTTATTATTTGCGAACAAAAGATGGCCTAGAAATCGATCTGCTCGTGGAGCGATCACGAAAAGAACTGTGGGGAATCGAGATTAAGTCGAACGACAGAGTAGATGAAACGGAAATTCTTAAATTAAAAAATCTTGCGCAAGACCTTGGGCTAAAAAAACTCCTCGTAGCGAGCCGGGAAAAAACAAAACGAGTGCTCGATGCGAAAATCGAAATATGGCCCTGGCTAGACGTACTCGAGGAGTTATATCCGGGGTAGCTCCTCAACCTTTAGCGGTTTCAGAGGCAGTTTCAGCAATACGGAAGCTCAAGGGTCCGCCAAATCGATTCCAAGCCAGACATCAGCGATGTGGTCGACTAGCATGAGGAACACGGCAAATCCACGAAGGGAATCTAGTGCAGAGTTTCGAGACATGGTTTTGGAATTATAGCATTGTCGGGGGGTGAGGCGGGGCTACTTAAAAATCCTTGAGGGCCACAACGCTCTAAACAAAGTAGAACACTCCTTTAGGGGGGGAACGACACCCTGTTTTCTTAATCGAGAAAGAGACATCAAATCCGCCGATGTGAGAGAACTGTAACTTTTCGGAGAAACACGTCTTCGAATTTCATTTTCTTCCCGGGCCGCCTCATAAAGAAATTTGAGAAGTTGCTCGTGTTGGTAAAAATATTCGGGCTTCTCTGTGAGAAACTTTCGTAGATCCTGTACCGTCTCGGAGAGCGGCTTTTTTTGCTTGGCTATCTCTAAGACCTGCTTTTCTGTATCGCTGAGGGGGATTTTGTTACGTTCCGAAAACTTTGCTGCCCTTAAATGAGCCAAAGCCTCGTCCCCGGCCACATTCAGTTGATTTGTTTTAGAGAACTCTTCAAAAGTTGGAAACTTTCTGGGCTTTGAAAAATCCCACCGTCGGTCCCCGTGGCTAATCCAGCGGCGCGCGTGATTGGTTTCATGAACGAGAAGAGAGAGAAGGGTTAACGGTTCGGGAGACTGCTTCGGATCGAGGGTGATAGTCCCAGCTCGAATCAATTCCCCCTTCGCACTCACTCGATAATCTCGATCATTGATGGGCAGCTTATTTTCAGAAATGCCAAGATCTCTTAAATGAGAAATAACCACCGAAGCTGGGTTTGATTCCGCACACACAAGGACGCCATGAAAAAAGGTCAGGCAGAAAATCCTTCTAATCCATTCAAAATTGTTTTTTTGGTTCAACACTTCCAAGCTTTCATTTTTTTGGCCAAATACCATTTCGAGCGAGCTCCCCCAAAAGCAAGTCCACGGGAGAAACGCCTTGGCCTGTTGTTTGTTCTCGAACCCACTTTCCACCTTTCAGCACCTCTACAAAAGCTGCCTTCGGGTCTGTTCCGTCAATTCGTATCCAGGTTTTATCTCGTCTTAATAAGACCGTTCCCTCCTTTGTTCGTATGCCCTCCTGTTCTGCATCCGCACTCATGCGAGCAATCGTCTCTCCAAGCTTAATCATGTTTTGATTCATTGCTTGAGCCGCCTCAATGAGCGTCTGTACGGCAGCCTTTTGCTCAGGCGTGGTAGCTAGTCTGGCCAATAGATCGCCCTGGGCTTTGATAATGGGGATATTCCCCTCCGCGGGTTTGCTGGTCGAGTTTGTTATCAAAAGAGGCCCCCAGGGCATTGAGCCTAAGTTTTGAGCTAATAATTTTGCAGGAGCACTGGGGGCAGTGAGAACTGCGCGATCAATGAAATTCAATGCAACGCTGAGGGGGGTTGTAGAACCCCCATACTGCTTCATCTTTAAGCCGAGTGCTTGTGAAAATTTTTCGAAATGGACGGGCCACCAGGCAGTTCGCAACTGGGCAAGTTCAGATTCGGATAAAGAAGGATATTTCTTTTTCAGATCCCCATCGACACCGACACCATTGTGTAGCCGAATAGCCTCAATGACTTGCTGAGAATATTTCAAAACCAGCTCTTGGCCCCGAGGCGAATCGACGTCGATCCCTTGCTCTCCCAACATCTTTTGGACGACTCCGGGAACGCGCGAAATACTGTGGTGCTCATGGGATAAAATAAAATCTCTCAGAAAAGCCCCCAGAACTTTTTCTGAACCAGCACCCGTTTCGGAAACGTGTTTGGCCATCAGGGGATCTAGGAATCCTTTCCCAATATCATGAGCTGCAATAGCAAGTTTTAACGAAGCGGGATCAAGACCCAAAGCTGCAAAAGCTGCTTCGTATTTCCGGAAGAAGTTATCATGGTCATCCATGTGGCCCAAATTGCCTCGAGCAGCTGGGCTTGAGCCCTTCGAATTGGCGGCTTCTGTGTAGTCAGCTCTAAAAGCTTCTGTCAGGGCTGTCATTGTTTTTGGATCAATGTCGAGACGAGTTCCCCCGGCTGGCAGGCTTATGCCGGTTCCTTCTTCTATGATTTTTTGGGCTGCTGCAAATCGTGCTTTTCCATCGGCTTCGGATCCCGGGAGAAGCGCACGGGCGGGGGAGGCAGATTTGTCCGCGGGGGGAACTAACTTCCAGGATTTCCCATCTTCCGCTTTTTGCCATCGCTGGCCGGATTGATAGTTGTGGAGAATGTCGTAGGAAGTGCCATCTGGATTTTGTCCCGATATGCGGACCCATTCGAGAGAACCCATCTGTTCAGACCTGTCTCTTTTTAATCCCACGACTCTGTTGAGAGCCCGCTCCGCTCCAGCAAGATCCAATCCAGATTCGAATCCATTAATATGGATGCGGGGCGCCTGTAGACCGTCCCCAAAGGAAGATCTCACTAATCCTACAACTGCATTGTTTAACCGCTCCTCATTCTCCGCTCTCTTGGGTGTTCTAAATTCCACAGTGCCATACCCATCCGGGTTACCGGCCGTGGGAGTAAGCACTCCTGCCACTAGGGCATCCGGCGCTCTTTTGTTTTGCTTACCTCGATCAGAGGCCACGGGGATTGCATGAACCTCGCGCCCTTCGGCAGCCCAAATCTGGGCCAATCGAAATTCCGCCGGTAAGAACCTGGCCGCCACCTCATAAACAGATGATCGTGGAAGAATTTTAAAGTGAGAGGTTTGACCCAGTTGAATTCCTTCTTTTGCCATCAACTCCGCAACACGCTCAAGCTGCTTTGGCCCCCGGTCAGTTGGGCCGACGCCAAATCGTCTCGACTTATTATTCAGGTCCCATTGCTTTGTTTCTGGATTCCAAACGAGCTCGCCCGCTATTCTCATAGATGGCGAACCAGAAGAAAGAGTCGGATGGCCCAGAGCCCTTGGTCTTCCATCGGGTCCATAGCCGACAACAACTTCCTCGCCCACGCGCAGAAAGCCGTTCTGATCAATTGCCCATATGTAGCTTGAGCCTTATCTGATTGCCGCCTTCGTTTGTTTGAAGCGTCGGATTGACGATCACTTTTCCATTGGGTGTTTTCTCCCAGGCTTTTACTCCTTCAGCATCCACATCTGAAGTGGCAGGGCGGGCTCGCCCGAATTTTTGATCCAGATTTGGCGAAGGCGTGGGGGGTGCAGCTTCGTCGGAGGAAGCTTCGGCTTTTACTTCTTTGGTGTCGCGCGAACTGCCATCATAAGCTAGTCGATCTCTTAGCTCTGGCTTAATTAAGTCTTTCACTTCTTCAAATGAAACCAGTCTTCGAGAGCCATTGGGGGAATATCGAACAAAAGCTTGGTCGGCTGGCAGAGCGGGTCCGTTAAGCGTGCTAGCTACTCTGAGCGTTGTGGCTTCCCCGCTTTTTAAAGAACTTCCACCCACCCAAAAAATTCCATTAGCGGCGATGACATCTTTCCCGGTTTCTCGAGCGAGTGTTTTTGCATTGGCCTCTGTTAAGACCCCACAGACACCCCCACTGCAACTTTCATAAAAAATGGCACGGGAAGATTGCACTCCGGGGAGCGAAGCAAAAGCCGAGGTTAGCTTTTTTAGATCGATCTCGACGTGGATAGGCACCTGTTTTTGCCCATCGCCCAGATTCAATTCGAAGGGATAAATCCCATGTTTGCTCCAACCCGGAGCTCCGTGACCGGGCCCAAAAAACCCCACATCGGGCCGCAACAAAGAGCGAAGGGCACTGCTTCCTCTTTTGCCATTTTTGTCGTGCGGCCAAAGGTCGAGTTGGTTCAGGCCGGGGGTCGCTTTGGAGAGGTTGTTGATACGGCTTTCGATGGCTTGGAGGGCCCACTCGCCTAATTTTGCTTTTAGCTTTGGAGTCATGACTCCATGGGAGTCGGCTAATTCTCTTCGGAGATCCGGAGGAAGGCTCTTTTTACCAACCAGGGCCTCGCTAGCAATGACATCGGGAGCTCGATAATAAACAGCGATTCCGTCTTTGCTAACCAATTTTTGTGGTTGGCCGGTTACCAAATCTCTGACGGCTCTTGCAAAACTCGACACTGGACCCTGCCCAGCGGCGGATGGTTTAAATCCCTCGGGAAGTCCTGCTCTTTCAGAAATAACTGCCCAGCTCCCGTCCTCTCCTTTAAAAACATAGGCGTCGAGGAAAGGGATTTTTCTCTCCACTTTGTTCCCAATAAAGGCCTCGCGGTTTTTAAGATCCGGAAAAATTTCGGAAAGCCGATAGGCCTGTATTGACGATTCAGATTCTCCTTGTGGACGGTAATTTCGTGGGGTTAGTTTTTTCTCGGCAATGATTCGAGTGATATCTTCCGGATTCAATTGCACCGGAACCAAAGCCTCTGCTGCTATTTTTGCTGCCTTCGTTAGCTCCCCCGGAAGAGCTTTTGCGTAAAGGGGTCGAAGCGTTGGGTGACTCGTTTCGGGGTTTTTTGCTTCGAAATTTCCCTCTTGGACTGCTGATTTGCTGACGATACTTTCTAGTTGGGTGGCAACTGCTTCTTGGAATGCTAACCCCTCGGGAGAATCGGGTTTTATGCCGACTCGTTTACTTGATTCCTCAACCAACCAGCGAATCGAATAAGAAAGTGCATCCGTTTTTTTTCTGTTGATGACCCCCTCAATTAAGAATCTGCTGGCGGCTTCTGCCACTGAGGTTTCAAAGGAGCCCTTTACAGAACCCTTATTTTCTTCGGCTAAACGGGTTGCAATGACACTGAGAGGTTCTATCCAATCACCAAAGTCACCCGTTCGTGCTATCGCGCCGGCTTCACTGGCTAAGGGCGGAGGTCTAGGAGTGACTGGCGTGGATCCCACCTCGCGAGTAGGGCCGTTCCCCGAACTCCCCCCGCTTAGAAAATCTTCTGGCCGATACGGTCTGTACCACTGATCCATGAAGCTTTTTCCGGGAATGACCAAAACCTCAACTGGCTTATCACTGCCATTCGTGATGGTGGCGTTCCTTACCGTTTTTCCTACGACTGCTACATCCCCTACGAATCTATCTCTTACAATCGGAAAGTTTTTTGTTTGATTGGCACTGGTGTTTCCCACTAAGCCATCCGCTCGCGGAATAAAGACAACATCCCCTTTCACGCCCTTTGTCGTCAGGGTTTCTCCCGGAGCAACCGTTAGGACTCGCACATCTTCAAAAGCTCGGCGCGCGTCTATCTGATCAGCTCTTACCCCATGCCTTGCCAAGTTGTTCAAAACCTCCTGTTTCTGAGCCTCTGTGAGGTTGGCGGGTCGAGCTCTTTGGTATTGCTCGGACTCGATCGCCAGTGCTCGTTGAACCTGAGAACTAGAGTTGCTTTTTTCAGCAGGAACAATCTCAACTCGACTCTGGAGTGCTGGGGACAGTTTGCTTTTTACTAGTTGAGCTATTTGGTGAGGATCAGCCCCTTCAGGAGAGTGGATAATAATTTTCATTTGAGCTGAAGACCGACCCGCTTGGCCACTGGGCCTCACAAAGCTGTCGATGATATCTGCAGCAACATACTCTACGCCTTTTTTTGCTATTGCTTCCGCTACTAGTTCAGCGACACTGCGATCGGCATAATCGCCTGCACGCACATAACTGTGCATGTTTCCATCTCGCTCAAGAGCGTGGGAGCTATAAACTTCTGCCACGACCATGGGGTCTTGTTTTGCGCTTACCTCAATTGGTAACACTCTGCCATCGGGTAGCTCTTTGTAAATCACGACACCACCAGTGCGGGGATCGGGTCCGAACCAACCATTGCCGGACAATCTGAGATCAACGGCTCGGGGGCGAGAAGAGTCGGCCGCTCGTAAAACACGTGTCATTTCCAAGACAGCAGTTCTCAAACTAGCTAATTCCGGATCTTGTGAAGTAAGCCACTGAAAACGCGGATCGCTTTCTGGCTTGTATCCGCGCTTTAGGCCCTTTAGTTCATGTGCCTTTTCCTTAACTTGAGACTCTAGTTTGGCGATTTCCTCTGGAGAAGCTCCTTTTTGTCTGAGCCCTTGC
>Ga0214923_10003978_pt1 | contig 18215 bp, 13 predicted proteins | sample LL1510_MetaG_FD_177993 | JGI IMG/M metagenome (GOLD analysis project Ga0214923, IMG submission 177993) | Freshwater microbial communities from Lake Lanier, Atlanta, Georgia, United States - LL-1510 | ecosystem: Environmental > Aquatic > Freshwater > Lake | place: USA: Georgia | collected... | reverse complement strand
CTGATGACGTTGTTGATGCTGGAAATGCTGCAAGTAACGCTGAAAGTGCAGCAAAGACAGCAGAAGAAGCAGCGCGCATAGCACAAAGTTATGTAACTCGGCAAAGGCAAGCAAATGATGCAGCGGCAAGAGAAGCGCGGGCAAAAGCGGCAAGAGACAGAAATCCTCCACCGAGACAGGAACAAAGAGCTCCTCAACCGCAGGGACGTGGACGTGGAGCGTCTCCTAGACCAAGTGGACCGGCCCCAGGTTTTCCAAAAACAGTCACTGATGAAGGGATTGACATTAATATTTCAAGTCCAGAACAAGAAAGGTATTTAAATCAAGTATTACGCTCAAACGAATACCAAAACACTAAAACTTTCATCATGAAAGGTACCAGGGCTTCTGATGATCAAGTAGCAAGTTTTAAAAATGCACTCCAAAACTTAGCTTCCAACATACACTCTTAGTCAATGATGATGAAGTTTCTTTGTACAAGAACACTTTTCAACAAATAATGTCCCCTGCAGGAAGCGGAGGCGTGGGTGGTGCTCCTGGAAGTTCAAGTCAAGGGTCTGTTGGGCAAACAGCTGCAAGTGGTGTTGCAAGTAGCAGTGCAGGTCTAACAACCTTACAAAAAGGATTTGAGGCTGCTAACAGTGCTTATGAATAATAAATAGTTCAATGAATAATGTACGTTAATTTAAAGTGTATAACCGTTAAAGATTTTATTCGCTCAATATAAAAAATTACTTATGAGTTTGTCTGAAGCAGGAAGAGCAAAGTTAACACAAGATCTTGACGTGTATCGTCCTGTGGTAGAACAGTACAAAAATGACAGTACTATTGAACAAGGTTCAAAGGCACTTGATGATCTTTTACGTGGTTTTACCACAGATGCACAAAGGTATATTTTTGAGTATGTGAATCTTTTGTTAAACAGTCCAATTTTGTACATTAAACTTTTGTTAACGTTTGTGTATTGGAAAACATGGAACAAAGTGGAAGACTCTGAAGTCATAGAAAAGTTTCTCTCTAATTTTGCAGACAATGATGATGAAAGACTACAAAATTCACTTGGAACTTTTAACAATCCTTATTCTAGACATGGAACTGCAACTTTGAAAAGAGTTGGCGAAAATTGGTACAATGAGTTGTTTAAACCAATGGCATCTAATCCTAACACAGAAATGAAAAAAATACAAAACGCTATAAATATGCTTGTGTTTATTGCAGACCACTTGATGGGTAACAATGTGGGTACCAAAGCGCTTCAGTCCTGTGAAATTGGCGCCTTTTCTGCCAGCACCAACAACTTTATCAACTTTTTGGGCTGCATAGGTGAATTGGTTCCCAAAACTGACGCCAATTGTGTGGCCATTCAGAGAACTATTGACCGATTCATGGAAAACCTGCAACGGGGCAGCAACGATAGAAAGTAAAAAAACAATAAAGACTTTTTTTGTATTTCCTTGTTATTAAAAAAATAATGATGAAATCGTTTGAAATCATCCCTTTTCTCAACCGGGTGTCTGAGCTCAAAGAGGAGCTAGAGTCCTCTCAAGAACTCAATGAGCAATACATAATGCAAATGAACGACCTTCAAGAGCTCGCCAGCAACCTGAGACAAGTCTTTCAAACCATGCAACAAATTCACAATTACTTTACTGTCATCACTCAAAACCTCAAATCCACCACGGAGAATAGTGAAACTGTTGTAGCCATTGAAAAAAAACTAGAGACCGTTAAACAATACATTGATGAGGGCCTGTATGATTACACCAACACCTTTAACGAAATGCTCCGCATTCAGTCTGAAAGTGAGCTGCCCACCATTCAAGACTCGTACTCTAGAGCAACTGTAGAACTGGCAAAAAAACGGGCACAGAACGAGGACCTTGAACAACAAATTGAAACCCTAAACACAGAAAAAATGGAACTCACAGAACAACTTACCATGCTGACAGAAGAGTTGGGGCTTAACCAAACCGCGCTAGCCGCCTCTAGAGCTAAAGCAAACTCGTTACAACAAGCCCTACACCTGGCTACCCAAGAAGTGGAGCAGGCTACCCAAGAACTTGCGCAATCCAGGCAACAACTCACAGAATATAGCACCCAACTTGCTCAATCCGCTCAAGACCTAACTCAAGAAAGCAAAAACACAAAGGAATTTGAATACAAGTTGGAGGTGTCCGAATCAGAAACGCAAGCCTGTGAGCAACGCTACAGTGCTCTAAATGCAGAGTATTTAAACCTTCAAGCTAATCTTAACACCAATCTTGAAGAAAAGGCTTCTATTGAAGAGCAACTCAATGTGTGTCTCGTGAACAAAACGGAACTGCAAGCCCAACTTGAAGAAAAAGAAAGATCTTTGGCAAACGAAAGGCAACAAGTGGCAAGTCTTGAACAACAATACGCTGAGTTACAAATGAACTTGGGTGAACTAAGAGCCCAAATGGCAGAGGCAACTGTTTTACATGACCAGCAGTCCAAACGGTTGGAGGAAGAAATAGACAGATCAACAGATGATTACAATCAGTTGTGGGAAGAAACAAACAAAACAGTGGCGGAACTAGAAGCCCTTAACAAAGTGCATGATTCCTTGAAACAACAAAAAACATCTTTAGAGCAACAACTGAACATCAAACAAAAATACTTGGATGAACAAAGCGTAAACTTTAATAGATTACTTGAAAGTGTACGTGGTTCCCAAAGCACAACTAACAATGTGTTGGAACAGTTGCAAGCAAAAGAAGCTCAAATACTTGAACTAAAAACTAGATCAACAGAACTGGTAGCGGCCTTGAATGCGGAGAGAGCACAGATTAGAGATGTGCTCACACCTAGCTTAAACGCCTCACGAGCGCGTGTGACCGAATTGGAACCCAACGTACAACGCGTAAGTGAACTAGAAGAGGCTTTAAAATTGTGTGAAAGAGAAGAGTTGAGATCTAGAGAACGTGCAAATGAAACGGACGCAAAATTAAGAGAATCTTTAGGTGAGTTAATTGAAAAAAACTTAGAGTTAGAAGGGTTAAGAACACGCGTTGCCTTTTTAACGCCTTTTGAAACTTTGTATCCGCGTGTAGAAGCCGCAAGAGATGGTTTTAAAAGCCAATATGAATCAACCGATGCTGCGTACCGCCAGTCTGAAAGAGAATTGATAGAACTTAAAGCCCGCATCCCAACACTTGAAAGAGACCTTAAAGCATCTGCGGAGAGCGTGACAAGGTTAGGAGCCATTGTAACAGCGTCTGAAGAAAAAGCAAAAGAGTTGGCAGAAAGTAAGGCTAAACTCACGGCAGACTACAGTAGTTTATTAGATAGTAGTATTCGGACAGAAACAGAGTTGTCTGAATTAAGAGACAGGATACGTGGCTTGGAAGGAGATCTTGAAGAAGTTAAAAGAAGTTATAACGGAGAAAGGTTAGGAAACGAAAGTTTGAGAAAAGAAAACACAGAGTTAAAAGCAGAAAACTTGGGACTTCAAAGCAGATGCAGTGACAACGCTATCATTTTGTATAACGCAAAAGATCAAATTTTACGTTACATGAATATTCCTTATGGAAGTTTTGAAACAAAGCTGAACGCTCAAGATTTAATTGGCATTATGATAAGAAACTTTGAAGAAAAAACATTAGAAACTGATGCAATCAAAGTGCAGTTAGATAATATTAAAGCTACAATAGTTTCACAAGACACAACTAAATACGGAAACATAAGTACTCAACGTTTGTTTCAAATTTATTTTGACAAATGCCAATCTGCACGTCAAGAGTTGCAAACAATCAAAGAACAACTGGCATCCTTTGTTACTCCATGTCAAGTTCTTAAACATGAAACAGAACAATTAACAACTTGGTTGACCCGGTTCAGCGAATTATATCCTACAATACCTTTGGATTCTTTAGGACAAATGCAACTTACATCTCCACCTGCTGCAGCTTTGCAAAGAATGGTAGACTTAGTTATCCGCCAAATTATTGGCGCGGCTTCTACTGAAATTAGTGTCATAGGAACATCATCTGGCGCTTTGATGTCAAAGGGTGTTGCTTTGGTGACAGATATTAATAACTTAGTGAACTGGACAAAGGTGTTGTCAAGTCGTACTTTACAAACGGTGCCTGTTTCTACTCCACAAGTTAACATTCTTAAAGAAACTTTGCTTAAAAGCTTAATCAATTTTGAGGAAGAAATCCAATATACTCAAAAACTAAATGACAAGCTGTATGTACAAAAAAATAGAACTCTTATGTTTTGTGAAAACCAAATTGAAGTGTTTTATTATAGTTTCTTGTACTACTGTGTCCACTACAAACTGTTGCAAGCCCGCACCTCGTTTTTGAACCAGCCCGCGTACACCGGGAACCAAAAGTATGCCTTACATCTTGAAAACGGGAAAGTAGAGCTACGACAAACCTTTGTTTTAATCAACGCGTTGTTGCTACAAATTAATTCCATAGGGTCTTTTCTACTATCACACAAGAACAAGTTACCCACCTTGTACCGAGTCATGTTGAGCAAAATTGAAAGTGGCATCAGAAACTTGGCTGAACAAGTCGTGTATCCAGCGTCAGAGAAGGAGCTTTTGGTTGTGGTAAACCCTTTGAGCAGTCACCTTATTGCAAACTTGTTTCATGTATATGATATTCATCAAGCAGTTTTGAGCATTCAAATGTTTAATGGGCCTAGTGCGCCAGAAACAAAACAACAAGAAAGAACAGAACCCATGACGCCAAACTTTACTCGTGAATTGTTGTTACCTCTTCAAGAGGAAGATTCCAACCTCAAAAAACAAGTTATTGCTAAAACCAACTTAAAAATGTACAAGCTGCTTGGAAAGACAGAGCCCATTGAAGCAACCATTTTATACGAACTTTATAATCGGCTTGATCAATTGCCTTTGCAAGTGCAAGCAACCAATGAAGACATTGAAAACGTTTTCAATTGGCTAACCAGCGGTTTGTTAACACCTTTACAACAAAAGTTGGCTTTTAATGAGCTTATGGACTTTCTTGAAAAATACACTGGTTTAACGCCTGAGTATAGGACGTTTGTAAGCGCCGAGGCAGACAAAGTAAAGCAGGGTTTATACTTTTCAGACGAAGTAATCTCACAGTTGTATACATTATGTAAAAGAGCACAGCTTATTCTGACTACATTAGATAATGAAAGTTTTAAAGAAGTTGAGACTTTGTTATTTGATATTGGTAACTTTATGAATTTTCCTGATTTTAAAAGATGGATGCGTCTAGACGTGTTTTTAGATCCCGAAGAAAACGCGGTTGGATTTGTATACCGTTTCCGGTTTTTGTTGGTAGCCACTTCTATCTTACAACACATTCACAGAGAAGTTAGTAACACAAAAAATTTGGTGTCAAACTAAAGAAGCATATACTTTTTTTTCTTTTGAAATAATAAAACCTTGATTAAAAATTATGGGTGATTCTGCTGATGCTGCTGCTGCTGCTGATCCTAATCCTTTTGGTGCGTCTCGTACTGGTACAAGAGGATTACCGGTAAAAAGTACAGGTGCCCCTCCAAGTGCAACAGGTGCCCCTCCAAGTGCAGCAGGTGCAACAGGTGCAACAGGTGCACTAGATGACGACATTGACTACAAGGGTATTACAAGTGCTGAGGGACTGGCCAACTCTGCCATTTTGTACACCAAAAAGAACTATAGAAAACCTCTTACCAAGCTGGAGGCATTCAAACTACGGTACAAGAACTTGTATGACATGTTTGTTGTAGACACACCAACGCGCATTAAAACTCCGCTTACTAAAAACCAGAGTAGCTGCCCTGTGTTTAACGGCAAGCGGGGCCTAGCATACGAGAGGCCTATTAGAGAGTGGGATCAAATATTGCGTACTCAATACACGGTTCAACAAAAGGACTATTTAGGTCAAAACCAAACCTTTTTTTGCTATCCTGATGGAATGTTTGATGGATATGATTTTCCAAGAGGAGATCCCAATGATGAGACCAATGTTCCGGTGGACTTAAAGTTGACCCGGTATGGCACTCCTAAACAGATGATTGGAGGGCTAAAGGTGATGCTAGACCTTATGGCTCCGGATCACGCTATCACCAACATTGATGAGCAGCGGGCAGAAATGACAGACATGATTGTTAAGCTTCAAAAAGACAAACAGGTTGAGGCCCGAAAGAAACAGGCTTTGGTGGCACTCTGCAAGTTCATGGCCAAAAAGTCACCCGCTTTGCAGGGCTACCATTCTATGGAACGCAAGCTTAAGGAAGCCAAGAAAAAGGTCATGCCTTGGCTGGAAACCGTTCATCTTGTGGCCCTTGCTAACATTGGGCTTGGTAAGTTATTAGAATTTGAAAAATCTGCACATTGTAAGGCTGTGAAGGGTGAGTATAAGACGGATATGTACAATTTGTTAGAAAATTGTGTTCCCACACAAACTTTTAAGGACATTGAAGAGGATGAGTCGTTGCTGACAGTGTACAACCGAAATTTGGTGATCAAGTACCTCATCAAGTACGCTCAGGACATTGTCAAGTTGGCCGAGAAGTTTGAGCCAGTCAACTGGCAGTCCCGGTTTATGGGGCTTACTGCAGAGCAAAAGAACCGTTTTAAACCTTTTTAAATAAACTAGCTTTTATTTTCTTTTTTTGTTTAATGATGGACTGTTACAAGATTTTAAACTCCGTTTTTTGTTGGTCTTGCTGGTGCGCTCACTAGTGCGCTCACTGGTGCGCTCACTGGTGCGCTCACTGGTGCGCTCACTGGTGCGCTCACTGGTGCACTCACTGGTGCTCTCAATGCATGTCAAAGGCGGAGTACAAGGAGTGTAAGCATCAGATGGGGTAAAAGGAGCATGAGGCGGACTTGAAGGAGCGTGAGGTGGGGTAAAAGGAGCGTGAGGCGGACTTGAAGGAGCGTGAGGCGGACTTGAAGGAGCGTGAGGTGGGGTAAAAGGAGCGTGAGGCGGACTTGAAGGAGCGTAAGGCGGACTTGAAGGTGGAGTATCTAATGCATACGTGGGTGACTGGGCACGAGGTGGACTTGTAGCACGTTGTAATGTGTCAGAAAAAGTAGATGCAGCAGGAGACAAGAACAGAGTTTGAGCTGGAATCCCAACAACAGAACGGCGGCGACCTACATAATCACTGTTTGCTGCTGATAATGTGGTAGTTGATGATGATGATTCTTCTTGTGGCGGCATAGCTGACAACGGCGGAAACGTAGATTCAACGGGTTTTGTTTGGGGCACCCGCTTTTGAAACTCGGTCATAATGGTAAAGTCTTCTAACCAAACAGACAGCTGCTGCACAAATTGCACTGGACCTTCCATAAGTTTCACATTTTCAACCCCTTTTTTGGCAGGGTCCAGCATGTCTACAAAGCCTGATAGGTTGTTAAACAATACCACACGTGCCACCATCCACAGGTCATCATATTCCCCCGGCAGCTGTAATAACCGTCTCAAAGAGCTCTCGGTTTCACTGGTCCCCTTTAACACCATGGTGGCCAAGTAATACAGCGGCGCCGCATTACCAAGCCACCACTTGAAGCTTTGACGCTGAGGCTCCAGCTTTTGACGGCCAAACGTACGGGTTTGGGGTTTGTCCGTAAACAACTCCCCCAACAAAATGTCTCCCGGTTTAGGGAACTCGGCGTCTCCAGAAGCACTATCTTTTAATGTCACCGGACCCAGACGCTCCACGGTACGCCGCCCCTTTTTCTTAACCCACACGTTGCCTCCGGCGCGTGAGGAAGACACAGACAGCTCCTCCGCCGTGGTAAAGTAGTGAGTCACGCTCCCGTTCACCACACAATCTGGTGGCACCGTCACCGCACGCACCACCAACGCAAACACATACTTCTCTAGCTTCTTATGCAGAGCCTTACGGGCTTGACGAAACATTTAACAATTTATTAAAATCCAAAACATTATAAAAGTTTTGACACGGCCTTTTGGTACGAAAGGATTCTTGCCACTCCCAGCGCCACGCAGGCCGCTTCCGGGGACACCAAAGCTGATTTGGACAGCAGCATGCCCAGAGACAGCCCTAGAGAAGACGCCAGTGTGCCGTGCACAGTCAACTTGGAGTACAGCTCCCCCACGTTGTTCTGCTCCCTAGCAAAGTGGTTGATGCACTTGGCGCTGATGCTGCCAAACCCCATAAATGACACATTGAGGCACACATTAGAAAACGCCGCCACTGGCAGGAACCAGTGAGATGGCAACGAGGGAGTGAGCAACACACTGGCTACTGCACACTGTTGTAGCGTGTGTGAAAACAGTAGAAACCTTTTTGGATGCTTGTCAATGTGTTTTGTCAAGCCCATCATAACACACAAACTGCCTAATTGCCCAAGCACGTCCCGCCCCACATAGTTAAACACCTGATACCCGGCTGTGTCTGCCATAAGCACATGCAGCATAGCCTCTGTCACCAGCACGCTCTGACAGGAAGACAGCAGCGTAGACGCCGCCATCCACCGGGTAAACGGCTTCCATAATGTCAGAGTCATTAACAAAATAAAAGAGGGTTTTTTTCCGCTAGACAAATAAAAGTTGTCATGAGTGGCACAAGTGATTATCAGGATGGAAACGGACCTACAGACACAGACGAGAACAACGCTATTCTGTACGCCACATACAACCAACGGCGCAACATTTGTTTAAGTGATCCCGTCAACTACGTGTGGAAAGACGACCCGGTGGTGGGCTACATTTGTCCAGAGGGCCTGACGTGTTACTCAGGAAAGTGTGAGTTTAGTAAAGCTGGGTGTCAAGCATACTCCAATATTCCTGTGTTTGATTGTAGGCGCAAGGCGGTGCCTTGCTCCTTTGGCAATGGAACATGCATGGTGTGTGACTGGAACATTCAACCCTCTGGTGTTACAGGCATCCCCTGTCCAGTAGATGGTCAACCGGCGCTCACAGATGCTGACGCCGCAGCACTGGGAGACAAGGCGGCGTACTGCCGTCCGGGTGACGTTAAGTTGCTGCCTCCTGGGACGTACAACCCCACGCCTAAACCAGACCCCTGTAAACTGCCACAGGCGTACGCCTGCCCAGGCCTGCCCAACACAGCCACACCTTACCTTATGAACGGCAACAAGGTGTCATGCAAATGTGACAACGACTGTGACACCAACGGCTTGGGCGGCTCCTGTTTTATTGAGACCGACAGCGGCCCCCAAGCCCTGCCCAGCGCCTCTCAGACAACTTGCACAGACACCCCGGCGCAGCCAGCGTACTGCTACCCCCCAGACCGCCCGTACACGGAATGGAGAGAGGGCTTTACCGCCTTTGACGGTGCACCACAGGAGGACGCCTGTGTAGTCAACTTTAGCCAGGCCAGGATATGGTGTGAAATGCCGTGGACACGCCCCACCACCAATAGCGCCGACGGCACCACTGCAGAGCCCGCATGTTGGAAGACCAACTTTGTGCAACCTTACTACTATAATGAAGCCGACGGCAAGTGCTACATCACCAAGAGCTACTGTGAAGACTTGAGGGGGAACGGCGGGTATGGCGGCAGCTTTGGAAAACAAACAGACTACGCCACTTTTAGTAAGTGCAAGTATCCACAGGGCACTGGAAATGAGGTGCAGCAGGGTTATGACTGTTGCACAGACTTGGGGCAGAGCATAGCCCAGTTCTTTTTTGGTCAGAGCATCCCTGCAGAGTTTGACAATCTCAAGTCTTATGCGTCGGTAGAGTTTAATGGAAACCAAGCAGACACGTACTGCTCTGACGCCGGCGCCGAGACCAATGACCCCGTCAAAGCCCTTTTAGATCCGCTCATTTCTTTTGTGAGTGACGAGCGCCTAAAGGAGGACATTGAGCTAGTAGAGGAAAACGCATGTGGCCTCGGCATTCATTTGTACAGGTACAAGTGGAGTGACCTAGCTAAACGGTTGTACAAAAAGCCAGACGGCGTGATGCAGGGACTGCTCATGAAGGAGCTAGAGGGAGTGTTCCCGCAGTGTGTCCGCCTTAGCCCGTACGGACACAAAATGTTTGCTCACGTCCCTGAACTGATGCCTCAGTACCCAGACTTTCGGTCCGTCAACTACCTGCTTGTCATGATGTACCTCATAAAGTCTTCAGACGTGCAGGACGCCGAACAGTAATCATTATATATACAAATATACATATATACTACGTGGAACTACTAGAATCAGCACTTTGGTTGTACCAAATGGTGTTGGTGCTGGGGGGCACAAACACGCCCCGGTTTTGCAGCAAACCAAACAATTGATAGATATCCAATGGATTTCCATCTGGAGGAACATTGTAACTCAGTGTCTCCACTGCCGCATTTTTGAACATGTTTTGCACCACGGTGCGAGCCAAGGCGCAAGACGTTTTCTGTGGCAACAGCTGCATGCTGTATGCATTCACCACAAACACCGGCTCAAAAGGAGCCCCTGTTGCCACAGGCGCGCCGTCAAACTGGGTGGGGATCATAGTTTGAGTAGACGGTAGCGTGCACACCGTGTTTCCATTACTATCGGTTCCATACTTTAAACACGCATTGGTCACGGGAGGGCCTACCACTTGTAATGTTCTTGTAGCGGTAGACGCTTCACGGGCGCACTCACCTTGCACCGCGTTGCCATAAGAATAAATAAACTGACCGTCATACCAATACATGTATCCCGTGGAGGGGTTTACCACCAACAACGTCCCATTGGGCGCTATTTGGTACGTAATCTTTTGACAGTTTCCCGTAAACCACACACACTTGTTTTTAAGAGCGGGCACCACCGCAAATACCCCCAACACCGCCCCCAGCGCCATAGAAGCAAGCAGAATGTAGCATGCCACGGCAAGCGGCGACGTAAACTGTTCACGTTGTATACGTTGAATGGCCATGGACTTGTTTTTTTTATTCACTACAAAAAGGTAAAGACAGACAGCATCCCCCAAAAATGACAGAACCTAAAATTGAGTTTAACCCCAACCCCACGTACGCCCATAGTGCCGTCATGATGGAGAAAGCGCGAGAAAATGAAGCCAACGGCACCCCCACAGCGGTGTATGACTGGCGGTTCCCCAAGGTGTTGGACTCGGCGGTGCCCATGAAAACAGTAGCTCCCAACATTAACAAGTTACGGAAGCTGGTGGTAAAATTGGCCGCGCAGCACCCTGCCTGGGACAATGAAGCCATCCGGGAGTTTATTAAAAAAAAGTTTAGTGAGTTTAGGGACATGGCGGACCGCACTCACCCACATCTCTTCCTCATGTTGACAGACAAAAACTTGACCGACAAAAACTTTGACCGGATTAAAGACCTAGTGGCCATACGCTATCTGCATGAACAAAACAGCAACGTGGAAGAAAACACCAAACTTATTAGTAATTACTTTCAACAACAGTTTACAGTAGACCCCTCCACTTTGCCTAAAACACCTCAAAACTACGCCGTGGAGCAAAAAAAATAAACACACGTTTTTATTTATTGTAACACCGCTTCCATGCGAGCTCTTATTTTAGGGGTTAACTCGGGGTTGTCACTAGGCTTTACAAACTTGACATGCTTGTAGCGGCACGCCCTTCCTTTAAAACAAAACCCGCGCTTGTATGCGTTGCACTCTTGGTTGTTGGACTTGGTGTCTGGGTGGCGGTAAATACAATGGGCATCTGTGCATTGACCATTTACAAAAAACTGACAAATGGCCATGTAGTTCTCATCTCCCGAGTGAAGAAACTCACACTCTAGTTTGCCCTTGTGACACATGCCACGGAAGTAGTGTGTGCAAATTTGGTTTTTTTTCTTTTTCAACTCCGGGTGGCTTTTATAAAACTCGTCCTCTTTTTGCTGTTCTAGCCTGTCCAACTCGGTCACGTAGTCTTCAAAAGAAAACCTGTACTCTGCCTCGTACGCCTCCATGTCCCTCATGGCCCACAAGTCCTGGGCGTCCAACACGGTCCGCGGGGGTTCTTCCTTTGGCTTTTCCAGAGCGCGCTTTTTTTTGAGGGGCGCCTCCGCAACAGGCACATCCTCTTTTGTTTGAAGCACCACCACCCGTTCATTGGTTTCATTGAGGTAGTAATTTCCCGAGGCTACTTCCTCAGGCGTGGCCGCGCGCAGACGGGACTTGGGGATGCCCACAATTCGGCGCACCTTGGTTAGGAGCTCCGTGGTGTTGTTGCGCGCGTCTGTCTCGGTGTAGGGGCAAAGGGTGTGAAAGTGCTTCCCCTGGGCGTCACAGTACTGACACACAAACAGGGGGTGAGGGGTAGTCAATGTGGCGTAGTCTGTTGGGTGCTGGATGTGCTGCTTCAACAAGCGCACCACAATGGGTGGTAAAAAAACCGTTCTTCTAGTGTCCTGTGGCCCCTGGTGGCCCTCCAACCCTCGGTGGCCCTCCAACCCTCCTCGGTGGCCCTCCAACAGACGTTCCAACTTTTCTTCTTCTGTTGTAGGGGCGGCGCTCTCTTCTTCATTCTCCTTTTGTGTGTTGGGTATGTTGTTTTCGTCTGCTGGCGCTTGTGTGCTGGGCATGTCCCCCAAGTCACTCCAGTACTTGGGCGGGACGTAGGGGTGCAGGTGTTTGGGAAACGGGTGCCGTGTGACGGTTAGAATGTCTCCAGCGTACACCTGGGTTTTGCTGGTGACAGCGGTGCCTGCAAGCACGCCAGTGACACTGTACTGATAGGTGGCACAAAGGTACGAGTTCTGTTTAACACTCATGGGCAACGCAAACTTGAAGCACCCCACTCCCCGTTCCAGCACGTAACGTACGTTTTCCCACTTGTCGTTGCCAGGCACTGCCATGTAGTGCCCTGGGTTGCCTGGTGTCACCGACGCAAACCGGACGTAACAGTTGTCCGCGTGGAACTCGGTCTTGTTATCAGGCTTGGAAAGTTTTTTCATTCATTCAGCGCGTGCATCTGGTTTTGTATTTAAAAAAATATTGTTTAGAATAAAAGTTGTAATCACACACACATGTCACAGGCAGGACCGCTGTCTAAACTCTTACCTCAATACAATGCCGCCGTGGAAAACATGCACCGCTGGATGCAGCAGGACAACGTGAAACACATGGACTCCATGCTCAGTGTGTATGGCACAGCCCTGGAGGGCGGCGCTGCCAGTCACCACCTTGGGCACATGGAACTAAAACTGGCCAACCGGGACAACTTTAACAAACACCGCCGCAGGAAGGACATTGAAAACTGGATGGCGGTGGACAAAAAGGTGCACTCGTATTTAGGCCGGAACATGAACGCTTTGATAGGCGGGGAATATGTGAACCTCTCTCTAAGTCTTGACAAGGAGCCTCAGCTGGTGCAGTCCCTGCGTGTGCTCAGTGCCTTCATTGATGACCTGTCCAAGCGGTTGGTGCAGTCACGGGCCGCCACCCTGAAGGAGTTGCAAGAAGCCGTGAACTTACTGATGAACGACATGAGCCTCTCACAAGAAGCCAAACAATTGTTGCTAAACATCAAGCATGCAGCTGAATCAGAACATTCCACCAGCATGGACGTGTTGATTAATAACATGGCCAAACTGGCTATGGACACCATGGAATCCCTTGCCCCCGTCACATCTCATTGTGTTCTCAACTGTGGTATCACAAAACACTTGAAGGACCTTCCTGAAACAGAGGATGTGCCTACGGACCCTTTAGAAAAAACGCCTTCCGGTTTGCAAGGCGGGTGTGGGGAGGACTGGTTGCAAGGCGGGGAGGGGTGCGGCGTGAGTGACATGGGCCACAAAGTGAGTGCCATGGGCCATCATAACAAAAGTTTGAAAGGCGGTAAAAAAAAGGTGGTAGACGATGAAGAGTGGCTGTCTGCAGTAACCAACTCTTGGCTTGCTGCCGGAAGCACAAAAAAGCCACACTTTCGCAGCCCTGCAGCCGCACAGCTTTATAATCTTATTTCCGCTGCTCAATAAACAAAATGTATGTTTTTTTTATTTACTACACCATTTGCTCAATGCAAAAGTCATCAATGAAAATATTTTTGTACTCTTGGCATGTAATCCGCAACGTCAGTGAGTTCTCAAGCCCGTTAAAGTTATACAACAACTTGTTGATGGGACACGTGGGTCCAGCAAAAAACTGGAGTGTCAAGCCTGTCAGCCTCTGAATAGGCCAAAAGGTCCGAGTGCCAATGGTTTGAGGGTCATACTCGGTCACACCGTTTAACCCTCCTAACACTGGAATTCGTGCCAACATGGGACTGCCGTAATAATTTTTGGTGATTTCAGGCGCCACAATGTCCACGTACTCTATGGCGTTCAGCACGGTTCTAAAGGGAGCCCGAATTTGTAAAGTGACGGGGTTATTTTCAAACTCTCCAGGTGGAAACCCTAGCACTTGCCGCACCAAGCCGTACGGGTCGTACTCTTTTGTCAACAATATTTTGTAAGAGGGCGCAAACCCTCCGGTTTTTGTAAACACCAGCTTAAATAAATTAGCTGTGCAAGTATAAGTGTTGGCTAAAGGTGCAGCTGCAAGCGCCACTGTGATTGCTGCTGCCAATAAAACCTCATCAGCATAATCCCCTAGAGGTATGACCACAGGATTGGGATCTAGTGGCGGTTCTTGTATATAAAAAGTGTTGTTGTTGACATTAATGTCGTACTGACCACGGGGCAACAACGCCTGAATGACGTCCACTGACGTTACGTTGTACAGCGGCACCGGAAACTTAAAGTAGTACTCTTCAGGCGTGGGAAAAATAGAGAAATCTCTGCACGCCGAGTCTACATACAGCACGTACTCGCGTTCCACCCGTGGTGCAAACGTGGTCAGCGGACTGCAGTTAAAGTTAGGCTCGGGCACCACACGGGGCTGCGCTTGAATGTTTACATCTTGTTCTTGTTGCTGTCCTTGTTGCTGTCCTTGTTGCTGTCCTTGTTGCTGTTGTTGTGGTGGTACCCCTGAAGCAGGCGGTTTGCTACTCACGGAACAAACCTGATGGTTGCTTAATGGGCTTAGAGGCACAGGGCATTTACTCTCTCTTTTTTTAAGCACAGATTTGGGATTTTTTAATGTTCTAACAGCGGTAGGCGGTTTGGTGTCTAAAGATGAAAAAGAGGGCAAGTGTTTCCATTGATTGTACAGGTATACAATGACAGCTGTAAACATAATCAACAACACTAACGTAACACAAACCGCAACTTTTTTGTCTACCATATTGTTTGATTTACTTTTTTAAACAACAAAAACACTTGGCTTACTCCTCAATATAAACCGCAGTTAGTACCCAGTCATCCACCTCCTCTGCTATGGGTGTGTCTTGCGGTTGTTGTGGTGAACAAGACTGCAACGTTGGCGGAGTTGTTGGAGGTGGCAAGGGTTGCAAATGTTCCAGCGGTTGCAAATGTTCCAGAGGTTGCAAAGGTTCCAGCGGTGGCGGTGACGGTGGCTCTTGTTGCTTTTGTTCTTGCTCTACTGTTGCAGTACACTGTGCCGTTGCGGGACCTTGGAAGGACTCATAAAGAGGATCCAGAGGTTGGTATTGGACATGGCTGTGCAATTTTTTCTTGTACCGCTTCTGGCCAAGGGTGTGTTTTTTTGAAAGCGTGTAAGACGCCACATACACAGGCAAAGAGTTAAACGTAGTAATGTTGGCGTTGTGAGGGCACTGAATCAGTGGAACAATCAACGGCAAGGCCTTGTAGAACTGAAATGACATTAAAGAACAAGACGTGTAGCGCTGCCATCCCAGCAACACAATGTCGTCCTGGCTTGAGCAGTGACTGGCGGGATACTGAGGGTATTGAATTTGAAGAGCACGAGAACACTTGTACACCATGGTCTTCCAGTTCACTGTATTCACAGTACGCTGAATCACTATACAGATCAAATGAGCGGAAAAAAACGGGCGTTGACACAGCACCGGCAAGTCCCTTTCTAGAGCAAACAAGCTGTCATAAGATGCAAAAGTCACTGTAAAGCGGTTGTCTACATTGAACCGACACAAGTTGTTTTGATTCTCTGTGCAGTGTGACAGTGTGCCTTTGGTGGCAACACACCCAAACTTGGTTTCACACACGGTAAACTCACTGCCCAAAGAATACAAGACTTGAGGGTCTACGTTCTTGAGCAGCACCAAGTCACATTGCGGACACAGCGCCAACACACTTTCTGCAAACTGCAGTGCCATGGTGTCTCGGTACTCTAAACTGTCCAACACACCCTGCCCATAAAACACAGAAAACATTTTGTATACATTCGTAATAAAATTGTCATGGAACATTTATTAAAAGCTATTGTACGTGTGCACTCTTACGGTAAGCCCGTCAGCTTTACAAAACCGTTTGTAGACTTGGAACGGGTGGCGTCCGTGGGCACAGGCACCTTTGTAAACCCTGGTGTGCTGGGATTTGTGGGCGAACCAGACATGCTCTACATTCTCACTTGCGCCCACGTCATTGAGCAGGCAGATCAAGTCACCATTGTGCTGCCGCTCAAAGGGAGTGAGCAACTCCCGGCGTCCGTTTTGGCCTTTGTACCCCAACACAGCTATGACTTGGCCATTGTAGCCCTGCCCAACCGCAACGGTGAGCACAACCCGTTTATTAACACGCTGCCGTTGGGGTCCTCCAAAAAGCTGCAACAGGGGGAGAAGCTTGTGGCGCTGGGGTTTCCCATGGGACAAACCGGCCTAAAACTGTCTGACGGTGTGTTTGCGGGAATGCAACACTTTTTGCAACACACCGTGTCTATTAGTCCAGGCAACTCTGGGGGGCCGCTAATTAACAGTGCAGGGGAGTTAGTGGGCATTAACAATGCTGGACTTATTCATGTGGCGGCGTCTAACATTGGGTATGCTGTGCCTATAGAGTTCTACTTGCTAACAGCAGCCCGGTTTTACTCTAAAACCGTGGGCCCGCCATCTCCTGACCGAGTGCTTCGGGAGCCCAACTTTGGGTTCTTTTTACAACCCACCACCACGGAGCACGTCCGCCAGGTTGCCACCGTGTCCTCAGATGGCTGCTGCGCCAACGGCATGTTTATTTTTGAGGTGGTGCCAGAGTCCCCGGCATTTGTGGCAGGTGTGCAGCCTGGAGATTTCCTGTGTGCCGCAGAAGGCCGGCCCGTAGACAACACTGGGGACATTCAGGTGACATGGTCTGCACAAAAGGTGCCCATTAAAACCGCTCTACAACGCCTGTCAGACCCCTCTCGGAGCTACACCTTTACCATTTGGTCACACACGCAACGCGCGTGCCGAGATGTTCAACTCACTCCCCAAGTGTTGGACCGGCATGTAACCCAGTTCTTGTACAGCCCCTTTGACCGTGTGGACTATGTAGATATAAAAGGCTTTATTGTCATGCCACTGTGCCGCAACCACCAGAACGCCATAGAAACCCTGTATGCGGTTATTAAACTAAAACCCGTCCACCGCTTTGAGCCACACCTTGTGATTACCCATGTTGTGCCCGGCTCACCCGCTGATTTAAGTGAAACCTTTAGTTCAGGAGACCTGCTGACACATGTCAACCAAAAACCTGTGCTCACTTTAGACGACGTCCGGCAAGCAGTCGGGCCACGTCTAATTTTAAAAAATGACCGGGGCAAGACAACCGTGCTTTGAAAAAAAAATGATGTGTGTACAATAAAGAATATGTCTAAATCTAAGCCCATCAACCTTGATGCTCTCCGGCGGAAAGCCAACCCCAGCTTTATTGCAGTTAAACCTGCGGACCGCAAGTTTGGCTTTGACTACCTGCCCCCCATGAACGCCGGGTTGGTAAACTTTGCGCCAGTCCGCCACCCCGGGCACACTCTCCAGCTTTTAGCCAAAGCGGGGGACTTGCCGGCCAACTTTGACTGGGCCAACCCCGTGGACGTGGCGGTCAAACGGCTAAAAGGCAAGCCGTCAGATGCCAAGCGGGTGGCTACCATTTTAAAGCCGCTTAACCAACTGGCCTGTGGTTCCTGCTGGGCGTTTTCGTCTTCCAGTGTGCTGTCTGACCGGTACACTCTGTTTCAAGGGTTGAAAAACGGGCTCACCCTGTCTCCCAGTTACTTGCTGTCTTGCAGTCAGGGGTCCCAGGACTTTCCAGATGAGGGCTGTGACGGCGGGTTCCCGTCCTCTGCAGGTCTGTTTTTTGAGAACACGGGCCTCCCCACTTTTTCTTGCCAGGACTATGGCTGGTGCCCGTTAACAGAGAGTGCCACCAATTCTGACATTCCCCCGTGTAACCAAGTGGGAGGCAGCTGCTACAAGGACGACGGTGACGGCACGGTGACCAATACCACCAAAATTTCCACG
>Ga0214923_10003977_pt1 | contig 18216 bp, 22 predicted proteins | sample LL1510_MetaG_FD_177993 | JGI IMG/M metagenome (GOLD analysis project Ga0214923, IMG submission 177993) | Freshwater microbial communities from Lake Lanier, Atlanta, Georgia, United States - LL-1510 | ecosystem: Environmental > Aquatic > Freshwater > Lake | place: USA: Georgia | collected... | reverse complement strand
TAACGGTGCCGCTGCTCAACTTCCGTAAGTAAATGTGCTTCCCGAGGCAACAGGTGCCCATGTTCCTACAGAACCTTCAAAAGAAGATTGTAGATAATCTAGCATTAAGTTTCTTCCAATTGAAATCTTTGAATGAAAGCCGGTTAATGCTTTTATGTAATTATTTATTCCTAGGTATGTTCCCTTTAACGAATTAATCAAATTCCCTTGTTTATAAAGAGCACGATGTGACCTATCACCTAAAATATCTTCATAAGAAAAGCCTAAGGTAGTTACGGCTGCAGGCAAAAGTCTTTTTGGAAACTTTCTATAATCAGACATAGAATTGACCTGGTCAATTTGAGCCTTTAACTTATCATAGTAAAACCCAAATGATCCAACAAAGTCATATAAATCAGTGGTTACTTTATTCCAGTTTAGATCTAAACCAGGAGGAATTCCCTTATTAGTAGCTGGGTTTATACTAGAAATATCTCCCGCATATTTATATATTTTACCGTTAAATTTAACAACAGAGTTAACACCATACCTAATGTTTTCATCCCACACAGGGGCGGATAAATAAGAAGGATCAAGTATATCGGGTTCGCCAAGAGAGTCAAAAGAATTATTAGTCCAGGCCCCTGGCAGCAATCTTAAAATTCTTAGTGTTGTATCGTCAGACTCTGTATCTAAAATAACTGCATCATCAGCACCTAGAAGTCTCCAGCTGGCATTGTTTAAATCTGGTCCTAAAAGAGCCCAAAAAGAATAGGTGATAATTGCCCCAGAATTAAAAGAAGAGTCGTAATCAGTTACTTTTCCGTTTCTAAGGCTAGATCCAAATGAAGGAGTATCAGTAGAGTAGGGAGTTCCTACAATAATTCCCTGATTTGGATAGTCTGGCGCATTGCCGTAACTTTTGATAATTTTCCAAGCATATAACTTTTCTGAGCTAGATATTTGGGTATCTTTCCAGGAAAGTTCTACAGAACGGTAATCAACAGTTGTTGCTTTAAACTGTATGTCATATGGAATTAACTGTGAGTCACCGTACGTAGAAATGCCATAAATACCACTGCCGTATAGGCTCATTGGTGCACCTTCTAGTGATTAGTATCGTTTTCAACAATATGTTGGTGGAATTCTCCGGATAGCTTTGCTACATCATGACTTATATCATATACTCTTTTTTCAATGCTATCTACTTTATGAGAAATTTCATTAACTGCCTGACGCAGTCCCCCACCATTTGGGCCAAACTGGGTTTGAATAAACTCCAATTTTTCCTTCATTATTTCAATATCAATTTTAGATTCTTGATCCTTCTTTTCTAGCCTTTTTAGAATTCCAAGAACGGCAAGAAGGAACCCTCCCGCTACAGAAAGAATTTGAGCAATATTTGCTGCCAAATCTACATTCATGCTACATACCACCAAGTAAAAATGGGTGTGGAGCAAACCCGCCGTAAGATTTTAGGCCAATTTCTATATTATTTATTCTTTCGTCTAAACTAGTCCAGGTAGTAGTAACTTCGCTTGGAATACCGGACCAGCTAGATGTAAGCAAAGAGTTTGAACCAGTACCCAAACTGTTTTCTATAGCTATTACTTCATCCTGTAAAGCATTGACGTGGTTTGCAAAAATAACGTCGCTATAATCAACATGGTTGGTAAACGTAACCGTTGTTGTCGGGAATGAAGCAGCCATAGTTCTCCTTATGTACTATATATCTATATTTACTTATTTTTATAAATAAATCTTTTTAAACTCCGCCGGAGATATTTATACTTAGCTTATCGGCAGTAAGGCTTACAATTTCAGAATCACCAATGGTGACATCTGCAGGAGCATTAGTAAAGAAATACCCTGTACCTGAAACTGCTGCCGTATTATTATTTGTTAGAGTTATAGTTGTTCCTGAAATACCCCCAGAAGCAATCTTAGTACCCGCTGAAATACCAGTACCATATACGTATTGTCCCGCAACAAGTCCTGTATTTGTATCTACAGTAATTGTGTTTGTTCCGGAGGTTCCGGTAATAGTCTTTGTTGAGTTGGTCAAAATTTTTGCCAACCCATTAATTACTACGTTATTAACTGCAGGGTGGCGCATAATTTCATAGGTAATTGCAGAGATAAGAGCATCTTCACCAAAAGCATATCCGTTATATGAAAATAGGCCGGTTTTATCATTTAGCATTAGATTTGCCACATCTAGTTGTACATCGCTCTTTGAGTAGCTATCTTTAATGTATACCGTCATATTTAGATAAATAGGAACATATGTTGGTGGGAGTACCGTTAATGTTGTATTTACTGGAGATCTAGGCTCTATAAAAGTTTTTACGGCCTCTCTAATAGGGGCAAATACCGTTGTATCTTCTACCCCACCTATAACACCTGGGGTAGCACTATCGCTTTTAAGCGGTTGAACGTACAAAGTTACATTGGTATATACACTAGATATGGCAGATGCTCGACCTACGCGAGGTATTAATACTGCAAGATCTTCATAATCTTTTAGAGTTACTGCTCTATTTTTTGTTTTTAGTGCTTTTTTAATATTTGCACGAAGAGAATAGTATGGGGCTTGAAGATCGCCATCGGTACCCCCAGTAGACGCAGTTAGAGCTGTTACCGAAGCAAGATTAAAAGCCGCGGATAAAGATTGACCAGGAACGTAAGAGACACTTAACTGTTGTAGAGTCGAGCTAGATAAAGCTAGATTTCCAAATTTTCCAAGACTTATTCTATATAGAGCACTAATAGGCGTATCTTTTTCTGGGATTTTTCCATTTACTCCATCACCAAACAAAATAGAAGTAGTTCTATCGGCGTTTAGTCTGGTAGTAAACACTCTATCAGAAGGGCCGTATTCCGCAAGATTGCTTACATACTCCCATTTTGTAAATGAATAAGACTGACCGGTGTACACATCTACTGATAGATCAACTACACCAATCTCAGGGATAACAGTCTCATGGTATGCATACCCTGAGGCATTTCCTAAAGTAACTGGAAGAGGCAGATTATTAATATCTAGTCCCGAGCTAGAGGTAGTGTTAGCTACATAGCCTTCAAAAGCTGTAACAGTTGCAGTTGCATTATTTGCTAGATTAGAAATAGTAGCAGCTGTTTCAAAATATATTTCTGTAAAATCTCCAGAGTCTATATACCCTTTAACCTGGGTACCAATTGGAAGATCTAATGCAGCACCAGATGTGTTTGTAAATTGAAGAGATATATATGCAGGAGATGGGCTAGATACGTGATAGCCCGCAACCTCTGCAAAATTAATTAAATTCTGCAATTGGGTAGAAGTTTGTACAGAACTCTCATTAGCAACTCTATCTAAATAGTAAGACAGATTATCAGCAATATAAGCAAAAGCCTCTACCAATGCAAGAGTAAAATCAGATTCCTCGTTGGCCTGCCATTCAGGAATTCTATTTTGTACAACCCTAATTAAATCTTCTCTTAGAGATAGGTAATCTCTAGAGGTGTAATCAATTTGTGGAATTTTCATAGGGACCGTCCGTATTCTTGACCGCTAGGGAAAAATGTTGATGAGCTGATACTTACATCGTCTACAGAGCCATTTGGCAAAGCAATTGCTACAGTGACTTTTGTCCCTGCTTCAATTGGATAGTTTAGATCTACTAAAATATCTTGGATTTGGATATATGGCAAAAAAGTTGTTATTGCTCTTACTATTGAGTCTCCAACAGAAGCGTACAAATCATCCATTGTTTCGTACAAACTGCGGGCAATATCTACGCCGTAACCCGCCATCATAGGTCTTTGGTAAACTACGGTAGATAGCAGAGTCAATACCCTATCTTTATAGATTTTTGTAGGATCTGTAGTTGAACTAATCTTTCCTGACTTATCTATTGAGAAGGGAAAACTTATAGCTTTCACTATTTATCTCCAATCTGTACAGACAATCTTAGCATTTAAATTCCTTATAAATTCGCTTATCTAGATTTGAATTACGTTAACTGCTGCTGAAGCAGTAGCCGGGTAGGATGGTGTTGAAGGATAGTACGTTAAAGATACCGGAGAATCCGATTTCCAATAAAATTCTATGTAATCTCCAGCAGAAAAAGTAGCCAGATAGCTAAAAGCAGGCACTGAAAAGTGATTCTGATTAGACAAATCAAACTGCCAATTAGAATTATCAACGGTTGTTATGCCGTTCTTTTTTATCCAAATATTAATGGCTGGATTACCATTTGAACTTTGATAGATTTGCCCAGCGAATTGGAGGTTGTAAGTACCTGCATTGGCAAATCTAATTCTAGAGTTACTCACTAAAGTGATACCGTTAGATAGTGTTGTAGCACTAGAAGTAAAAGTTATTGCCTGAGGAGTAGTGCTGCTAGCTTGTGTACTTGTAGACAAAAAGGCACCACAATAGGTATTAGCTACGGTAGGAGGAGTAGGTTCTGCAATCCCTGTCCATACGGGATAGCTAGTGTCACCGGACTCAAAAGTAATCCACACTTTATCCCCAATTGCAGGGATTGCAATAGTCCCAGGAATAGGGTTAAAACAGGGCTCTGCCCAGTCTAAATAATCAGATCCAGTTATCTGTGGAACAGAAACCTGAAGCCTGTATGCATTTTTAGGGTCTGAATTATTAACTACAATTCCACTATAAATACCAAAAAATCTTGATTTTCCTACGGGATCAAGAGAATAATTTATGTAATCTGAGTATGACATTATTCCCTTACCCATTTAGCGTAACTAGCTTTTTTAGAGATATGAGGAGTATGAGTATTGGGATTTCCAACAATGCCTTTTTCCCCAGATCTAAGATTATTCTGCTTTTTGTACAAAGCCATTTGACTAGTACTATCTTCAATATATGCGTCTTTTGGTATTGGAGTAACTATAAATTCGTTTGTTCTAAAGACATGCTTGCCTGTTTTTTTAAATGGTTTTCCTAAAACACCATCGTCAGGATGGTGGTTAAGAACAGCCTTTAAGCTATGGCTTGTATCTAAAATATCCCCAAGTCTGTCAGGAACAAGCTTTATAATTTCATCGTTTGTACCAATTTTTACAGACATTGTATATGGAAAAGCCAAGTTAATTCTGTGGACAATAGAGATTACAACCCACATACCATTCATATTATCGGTCAATCCGGTTAAATAAATAGGATCATAAGGCTCTAGTTTTGGATACCCCAGCAATAATGCATTTGCGTAATACTTATATCTACCTTGACTTGCCTTAGCTTTAGCAATACTTTCGGCCTTTGAAGATTCTCGTACTACTTCATGGGTTATATGTAGTCTGTGTTCATCTGCCATTATTTGTTCCTATACACACTATTCCAGCTAGATGGCGTTTGTTTAAACACACTTTGTATTGAAACGCTCTTTGTTTTCCAATTAGGACTAAAGGAGTACTCCTCCCCAGAAGCATTGTGCAAAGTCAAGGACAGATCTCCTTGGGATTCATACTCTGGAGTCTTTTTAGAATCTTGCGCGGTAAAGCTTAGCAATGTTTGATGACCCACAAGTGCTCTTGGACCAAGAGTATGGTGTCTAAATACTGGAGCATGTCGATACTTATCTTTTATTATAGATTCTTTTGGTTTAAACATGATGTTTGTGTTGGAAGCACGCAAAGCATATCCGGTCTTACTTGCCAGCTGACGCATAAGTTGCCAGTGTGATTGGCCGGCTTGAGCGATACTTTCATTTACAAGAGAGTGCGCTTCTACATCCGGATAGAATCCTTTAGACATAGCGATAGATTTTACAACTCCATCGGCAGCCTGTGGTCTGTGAACCTTTTTACTTGATTCTTTTAATGCTTCTGAATTGTTAATACAAATAATTTTTGTAAAAGTGTTATTTGCTGTAACGTTTTTTTCAACCGTGTGTACAAAACCTACAAATTCTTGGGATGCATTTTCCCCAGTTGACCATATAAATTGTACAGGATCCCCACTCTTAACCGGCTTAGTAGAGTGTCTTTCTATCGAGCCTTTAAAAGAAAGAATGAGCATGTCATGCTCCGCTTGTGTTTGATGTATCTCAGCATAGTGCAGGTACATGACAAAGTCGGGAGATTTAGGAAAATCAATTATCCAACTTACTTTTCTTTCTATTGCACTAGTCAATTGGAATCCTCACAATCGTACCAGGCTTTATATGAAACCCATTTGGTATCTCAGGGTTTATATCTAAAATTTTTGCCCACAGTTTAGGATCTCCATACAGCTTACTAGCCATTACATCTAGACGATCTCCCTCTCTAAAAACATACTCTATGTACGAGACATTAAAGGGGGCATTAAAAGATCTATAGACATATGTACTTGCTTTAGCAGATCTGGCAGCAAATACTTGACCAACAACTCCCGTGCTGTACCGACCATTTGAGTCTATCATTATTTTTTACCCCCAGTCATTAGGTTTGTCACTGTCATCGCCAGTAGTAAACGGACTTCCAGCAAAGTTTGGACTTTTAATCTTGAACTGTTGGTCGTACCAAGCTTGTACATCTGCAGTAGCTCCGGTCTTTGGCGTAGGAATTCTAATCATAGATAGCTGTACCTGAGTAACTACAGGCACCATGTTTTCTGTAAACATAACGTGTTCAACAGCTATTGACTGAATTGTCACTTTATATCTTACATTATCATTAAATTTAAGCCACACTGGGACACCTGACATAAATCCAAAATCTGAAGTTTGCATCTTCATGGTTGGGCCTATTGCAGGATCACCATTTATAACTCTGTACAAATATTCAAGGTCATACTCTGTACCCCTTTTTAAGATACCGTTTGCATCTTCCGCAGTAATGACTCTTTCATAAGATCCATCGGTTCCCTTAGCAAGGTGATCCAGTGGGTTGTAATAGACTGTGCACTGGTTGCCAGGAATAGTCTCAAAGTTTCTTAGACTTGACATGTCTATCAATCTGTTTAAGAAAATGCTGAAGCTAATTTGTTGACTACCAGCTAGAGCCGTGGCAACGTCCAGGTTGTTTGTCCAATCTATTTGATTATTTACACTGTTAGTATAGCTAATGGTTGTAGGGTTATACATAAATTGGAATCCCCACAACTTTCCACGACGCTTGTGTTTTCCATCATTATCAAACGCCGTATCAATATCTTGATAGAAAAACCCTCGTTTATTTACCTTTTGCAGATTTTCAATAGTTTGGAGATTAGCGCTGTCTGTTAACTTATAGTTTGCAAAAGCCGTAGGAGATATAGTTCTGCTTGCTTTATGCGGAGGCGGATTAAAAGCCCCAACCCTAGCCCTTGTTGAAAGGACGTCGGACATACTATAGTAATCGGACTCTCTTTTACGGTCAGAGGTAGCCCCAGTAAATGGATCTGTTGTCAGCGTCTCAACATACTCGGAAGTTTGGGCAAATATTGGATGACCTTCCCTTGTGTAATTTGTATGGGCAAGTGTTCCATCAGCATTAGTTGTTACATCAAATTCTTCTATCTTAACGATAGTTCCTACCGGAAAAGTATTAGACGGTGGGATCCAGTTATCCGCAGGAGCCTCTTTAGCCCCACTACTATGAGTAACGTCAAAATTCCAAAGACCTGTGGCCGGCGAAGAACTTAGCATTTTATCAAAGAGATAACTATTTGAATAGAACTCTACTTTTTTACCGTTGTCAGTAACCTGGTACCAGTAGGTTTTCCCGTCATGAATAAGACCAAATTGCCCATCCTGTAAGGTAGTGGGCACAGTTGGCTGAATATTATGCTGAAAATCTACTTCAGTCATTAGTAGCTCCTTATGCTATTATTACGAAGATCTCTTTCTAGAATGTCCTTTACTTGTCTTGCAAGCCTCTGAGCATCCGCTACACTGGCGTGTGCAATATTAACGTTCATATTTATGGTTACGCCTGAATTCATAGGACTCATTGAACTGGCGGTTGCTGCAGACCCCATTCCAAGAAGTGATGAAGTTGAGTTAGAATTTATAGTAAATCCAGTGTCTGATACGTTAAATACATTTGAGTCTGGATTAGAACCCGCAAGATTAGAACTAGAGTTGCTACTGCTGCTATGGCTAAAGAATGAAGAAAAAGAATTTGCTACATCTCTCCACCAAGGTTGCCCACTATTTCTAGCATTACTTGAAGCAGTCTGTGGACTTGTAACTGAAGTATCTACACTAACACTTGAAGGATCAACTGCTGAGGCATGTTTATCTAGTTTGGTTTTCTTAGATGGATCGGCCCAACCTAAGTACGTTTTACCCCACTTCTTAGTTACGTAATCAATAGATACAATATCCGCTTTTCCTGGGCGTTTGATATCAGTAGATACAACTTTTCCACCACCAATTGATACAGCTACGTGGCCATACTGACCACCGCCCCAAAATACCATAGCTCCTGGAGGAGCATTTTTACCTTGATATGCTCTTTTTTCCTTTACTGCCGTTTGCCAGTGAGCAATGGCACTTCTATATCTTCCAGCCTTACCCCACGCAGTCTCAGCAAACTTTTCACAGTAATTGTTCCAACCGCTAGAGTTATTTTTTGTTTGCTCAATAGCCCAACTTGCTGCTTCTGCTGCACTTCTTGGTAAATCAGATTTTGTAGCCCCAGTAGAAACTCGAGCAGTAGCATGGCCAGTATCGCTAGTGTGTGCATCATCATGGGAGGTTGATTTATTAGATCCGTCTCCAAGACCCTGATTTAGCCAACTACTAGTAGGGTATCCACCCTGCTGCCATCTTTCTTGATCAGGATAATTATTTCCATATGCAGGAGTTCCAAACCGTGACGGTATGTATTCTCCGGTGACCATATTACGGTGCAATAGCTCTAGATTTGTCTCAGGGTCTAGTATGCCACCGTACATACTATGCTTTACATTCTTTGGTTTTTCTTCTTTCTTTGGTTTGTGGAAAGAATACCAAAGACCTCTAGCAAGTCCGATTGCTGTTCCAGCTACTGCTCCCGCTGGACCAGCTATCATTGCTCCGGCTGCTGCATACCCACCCATGTACGCAGCTGTAGTACCTAAGTTATCTTGCCAACTATGATCTTTAATGCCATGTCGTGCTCCCCAAGAACGAAGTTTAGGGACAGCCCAGTTTGTCCCCATTACAATACCGACACTCATAGCTAATTTGCCAGCCATTTTGCCCATTGGACTCTTCATAAAAGTCTTTCCCTTAGTAAAAAGACCTTTCATAGTGCCAGGTGCAAATATGGTATTACCACCATCGCCAGACTTTTCTACCTGTCCTCCAGGACCTTGGTATCTAACTATGTCTGTTCCCGGACTATTTTGTTGAGAGGCTAGCCATGCGTCTCTATTTGCTTTGTTGCTTACAAACTCTCCTGTCTCAGGATCTCTAACAACCCAACCCATTGAAGTAATCTTTGTAGGATCATTAGGATCACCATATACTGCGCCAGGTACGGGATAATCTTTTGGATATTGTACGGCACTTCCTTGGGAGTAAGCTCCAGGAGTATATGGTCCTGCAATTCCCGGGTAAGATACTGGAGCTAAAGAAGTTTGATTTCCCCAACCACCAGTTTCAGGACCATATCCAAAAGCTTCATCTCCCGCTTGTAAAGCAGCCTGACCTAATCTAGGACCTAAATCTTTAGCCGCCGCAAGAGCTGCGCTTTTCCAACCACCTTTGGCGTATCCACGGACCGCATCTTTTGCAGCAGTAAAAAGATTTTTTGCCCAAGATTTAGCACCGCCAGCACCTTTAATATCGGCTAACAGGCTAGTTCTTCCATCTTTTCCCCTTAGCTTTCCCCACATTGCGTGAGTAGCTTGGTCTGCAAATCCTTGAATTTGACGGTTTACAACCTGCATTGGAGTGTGTGCAGCACCATAGCCACCACCGCCACCCATAGCATTTCCTGAGTAAGGAACAAGCGCATTAGCCGGACTACCGGACATATTGTCATATTTGCTAAAATTAGTTCCAAATACACTATCTAGAGCTTTAGACAGTGATTTACTGAGCTTTGACTCTCCCCAATTTTCTACTGTTTTTGCAATTCCGCCATAGAGTACAGGGCCAGTATTTCCAGCCATTGGCAATGTATCTAAGAATCCTTTTAGATTACCAAATGCTGTAGTTAAAGCCGGCAGTATTCTTGCAAGCTTAGCAAACTGATCATTAACAGTTGCAGTGGTATTCAAAGCACCGCTATAACCACCCACAAGTCCGGTACCTGTCGCCTCAAGTTTATTAGCTTCAGAACCCTGATAATGGTATAAGGCTCGCATTGGGTCATCTTTAGGAAGTTTAAGGATATTATCCTTAACATTCTGCGGATTAAGGTCTAGCTTTTGTCCGCCATTTTTTGCCTGGTAATAAACCATATTCTGAAGAGAGGCAATTAGATTTTGATCTCCACCGGCTGCCATAGCAATATTTTGGTAAGATCTTGAATGCACGTTAAATACTTGCGCTGCTTGTTCAGCGGTAATATTTCTACCACCAAACATACGTCTGTAAAGATCATTTGCTAATGTTGCTGGGTCTTTGATACTTCCATTTGCAGTACGAGCCTGGATACCTAACCGCAAAAAATTCATGCCGTTAATGCCACCCATACCGCCAGCAACTTGCTCATTGCTCATTCCGGTAAGAACGCTAAGGCCACCAACCTGGTTCATTATGTTTCCATACGAACCCATAGTTGGGATAATACCTTGCCCTGCAAGTATTGCGGTAGATGCTTGGGCAGAATACGACCCTGTCATACCGCCTCTAAGAAGGGCATTGCTTTGTCTGATTAAGGCGTTGGGATCCATGCCAATCATGGACGCAACACCTTGCGTAGTAATTCTTTGAGTTACAGCATCAATTGTATTGGGCATCATTGCTGCAGCATAATAGGCTGCACTTGCGCCAATTGATTTAGCTCTGTCTAATCCAGAAGGTCCCCTAGCGGGGGGAATTATATTATTTAGCTTATCTAAAGTGCTTTGAGTAACATCATTTACTCGACCAAAAATATTAGGATTTTGCCCACCAACATTTATATTAGAGCCTGAATTGCCGCCTGACCGTACAATTTCTTTCATGTACTCAGCAGATTTTTTCAAAGATGCTTCCATCTTTGTGACCTTCATGAGTACGCTATCGTACAGCTTGTCTACTTTTTCAATCTCTTGGGAAGGTCTAGTAGGGCCCGACATAGCATTAGGAGAAGTTGCTTGTGGCAAGTTTTCATTTAACGCCATTTATTTAACTCCATGTCCTAATCTAAGCAAGGCTAATTTTAACCAGATTTCCCGTTCTCTCCGGCTCATAGACTTTATCTCTGATAACGTCCATCCCGGAAAGTACTTACTTATCATTTCATAAGAAAACAATAAGTATTCGTATAGTTCCTTCGTATTAAAGAAGAAACAAGTCCGCCAATGTAAGCGGAAGTGGTACCTCCTGCCCACAAGCTAGGCAGTCTTTTGTTATCTTAGAAAGATCTGGCCCCGGGTTCTTTTCTGATAATTCCGTCAAGATTTTACGTCGATCCTGCATACCCAAGTTTTTAACTTGGTCTACATTTACTACAGGTTGACCATTAATCTCAATTACACACTCTTTAAGTAAAACTGTGTCCATTTCGGCGGCAGTACGATCCTGAATGTTGATCAGTTTCTTTTGTACGCTTCCGTTAGGAAACTCTACCAATACCTGACCGATACGGCAGTTAACGATAATTGAACGGTCAGAGATTGGGTCTTCTAACCTATTAATAACAATATCGTTATTTAAATCAATTGTGTAATCATGAGTTTCATTACAGTTTGAACACTTAGCCTTTAGATCAATCTCATTACCAAAAGTGGCAATTCTAATTTGAATAATTAAATATTCTCGATCTCCAGCTAGTAGGCGGTCTAATAATGCCGGGGTTGCCTTTTCGTCTCCGATTTTAACTGTTGCACGATCAAGTATTGACATAAGACTACGACCATAGTCGCTAATCTTTGCAATAGCTTCTTCGTCTACTCCAGTTAATTCTCTAATTTCTGCAGTATTTACTAACTCTCCAGTAAAAGAGTTATAAATACCTGCAAGTAGAGTTACTTCCCCTGAAGGAGGAGGAACAATTTCTACAGGAGCCTCCATAATAGGCTCTTGCTGTTCCTCCTCCGTCACGGAGTCACTCATTGCTATGGCGGCCTGAGCTAGCTGAGCAGCTAGTTCGGGGTTGTCGATTGCGTTTACTATTTCAGTTGACATATTATAGTCCCTCTTAATTTATTGTTAGATTGCGAATGTTGCGGCTGAAGCCTTGTAATCCTTTGCGTAGGTCACATCAAAGCCTTCGTGTACTACGGTCATACCTTCAACCATAATACTACCTGCTGCTGACAAGTCACCATAGACAAGTCTTTGGATCCAAGCATTGTAGATTCGGAATCGCATTGAAACGTGAAGTTCCCATGGATTTTTTCCAGCAGCGCCGTTTTCCGAAACTGTTCCCGCAGGGTTAGGATGGCTTAGTACCGATACGTCGATATTACAACGGAAATCATGTCCGGCACCCGCTTTTGCACGTCCGGAGATAACCGAGAACAATTGTCGCATCCAGTCGCTATTTTGTGTGCTACCTAGAGTCTGACCTCTTGTAAAGCTAATTGGCTCAAAAGTTGTCTGACCTGGCAACTGGTGAACGGCGGTATTGTATCCACCTTCACGATATGCAATCGGATCTACGGAAACACCAAACCCTGAAACATTAGTAAAACCAAGGGTTTTCTTAAAGTTTACTTTTGCAGAAGTGTTTACGTCATGAGGAAGGAATTCCACCAAGAACCTAAAATTACGGATTGGATCCGTAGCCACACTACTGAATGGGAAAATATTGACGCTAGAAGATCCGGAACCGTTTGTTGTAGGCATTTTTTATATTCTCCTTAATTAGAAAGCGGTCGCGCTACCGGTTAGCTGACCAATATTGATTACCACAAATTCAGCAGGGTACTCAAGAGCCACACCTACCTGAATATTTACCTGACCATTAGCAATGTCCGCATCGCTAGTTGTCGAGGAATCGCACTTTACATAAAATGCCTGTTCAGGAGTTGCGCCACGAAGACCGCCTTGCTGCCAGTACATGTTTAAGAAATTGCTTAGGCTTGAACGTAGCTGACGCCACAAGTACTCGTCATTATTCTCAAATACCGCAAACTGTGAGCGAAGTTCGATCTGCTTCTTTAAGTAGATCATGCTTCGACGCATGTTGATGTACTTGTTTGGAGAAGTAGTGTTTAGAGTGCGAGCACCCATAACTACAATTCCTGCACCTGGAACAATACGAATTGGATTTACAGGGTATGTAGCTGTATTTAGGGTATCCAATTGATCGTTTGTAAGGCGACGAGGCTTGTTTGATGAGTCATATTCAAGGTCTACGGCCACTGAAATATTTGTTGTATATCCAGCAGGTGACTTAAATACACCACGAGCAGCGTCTGTTTCCTGGAAAATACCCGCAATTGCTCCACCTGGGGCAACATTCTTTGTAAGTCCTGGAACTGACTTGCCTGTGTCTGGAATAGCTAACCATGGATAGTAGATGGCTGCGTTAGCACCGCTAGCAGTAGTTGTTGTCCAAGTATTGGTCACAGAAGCTGTAGCGCTAGAAAGAACTGCAGTTCCACTCTCAGTATTGCTTGTAACAAAGGTAACTGTTGAAGGTACAGATGTAATTGTGTACTTGCCTGAGTAACCAGTGCTGATAACAGGGATGCTTGAAGTTGTGATTCCCGATACAGAACTAGTTGATGCTAGCACTACGTAGAACGAGGTGGTGTCAATTACAGTAATGGTCTTAGGAGTACTAAAGTTGTAATCTGCAAAGTTACCGCCAGTTAATCCAGTAATTGTAACCTGATCACCACTCTTAAAGCCATGAGCTGCAGCAGTTGTGTAAGTTACATAACCAGCCACCTGGGTAGTACCCTGATATCCCGGCTTAATTGCAGTTGCTGGAGTAGCATGCAAGTTTGCGCTGCTAGTAACACCTGCGATAGTTACAGTCTGTCCAGGGATAAATCCATGCTGAGTAGTACCCGTTGTGTACTGAACTGAGCCTGTAGCAGGAGTACCGGCTGCAACTGCAGATACGGTGAATGAAGAAACTGTAGCAGAAGCAGCAGTTGCAGCATTGTAGACATCGCTTGCGTAGGTTTGTGCATCAAATGCGCTTAATCCTGAAGGAGTATCTACAATGACAAAGCCATCTCCACGAGCTTCAGCATAGCGAAGCAACGCAGCCTGAGCCGTAAGAGCCGCGGCCTTAGTTGCTGATTGACCTGCAAGAGTTGCAATATCTGGCGCATTGAAGATAAGTGGAGCATTGATTGCGTCAAAATCTGAAAGAGACAGTGAAATGTCTGTACCAGCAACCGCTGAACCATCTGACCCACCAGTTAATGCAACCGGAGTTGCAAAATACGCAGGTGGAATAAAGGTTGTATTTCCACTAATTGCAGTAAGTGCGATATAATTTGAGAACTGATTGACGATTGCAAGAGCATAACGAGAGTTTGAAGAATCAAGGCTCAAGTCATTAAATTGCTCTAGAAGATTAGAGGTAAGTCCTCCACCAGAAACCGCAAGTGGTGCACCGTATACGGCAAGACTAAATTTCTTTGTAGCAGGGTCAGAAGCAGTTACCTGAACAGTAAGTGTAGTTCCCCAAAGTCCTGGGTTAATTGATTTTACTGTTACTGCATCTGTACTACCATCAGCCTGCTTTAGGGTTCTGGAAGCAACAGCTGCATCAGTTGCAACTACACGACGAATGTAGGCGTCACGCCCACCATTTGAAAAGAATAAGTAAGCAGCAACAGTTGTTGGCTTGTCATAATCCAAACCACCGTAGTTTCTTACAAAATCAGACCAAGAAGACACAATTGTAGGTGCAAGCGGTCCTCTTGCTGTACTGCCCACAAAAGCAGCAATTGCATCAGTACGATCCGAAAAAGTAATCGTCTGCTGCACATTTGATTCCTGAAGATATACTCCAGGACGGCCTAGTGAAGCCATTTTAACTCCTTAAGTTAATAGTTTTTAATCTTAGGTTTCGTAGTTGTGTTCGTTACAACATTGCTGCTGCTATAGGTTTTCATCCGAATATTTAATATTGCCAATAGACTCTCGCTCCTGGATAATTCCAGTAGTAAAGAGTTCAGAATTAACTCTAATGGAAAAGACGTTAACAAACAGCCTTTTTCCCTGTTCAGTTGTATCCCGTTTGGCATAACCAAGAAGTTCAATTCTGCGGGCAGTATTGTCTTCTGGAATCTCTAAAATACCGAATCTAAAGGGCAATAGATCGGTTAGTATTGAAGAAAGAATTTGGCGATCATGAAGCGGCTGTCTTGCATAAGACGTTACCTGGTAATCTACATTTACTGGCGTAGGGCTTTCTGTCCACCTTTTAGCATTCTCCGTAAGGATATTGCCGTTTATATCTGTCGCCTCTGGAATGTAGTTTAACTCAGTAAATCCGCTATGTTGACGCTCACGTGCGTGAGAAATATCAGATAGATCAATGGTTATGTATGGATAGGATTGGTCTCTGATTTCTACGTCAGGTTGCCCAAACCATACGCCAACAGGTCTAAGATTATTCTTAGAGTCTGTAACTGCAATTCTGCTCTTTAATAGTGCTTTTAATGCTTTATCTTCATTAAGTAAAAATGGCATTAGATATACTTCACCTCACTTAAAGCTGTGGAAATCCTAGCTAAATGATCATCAAAAATATCATCAGCCCGATTAGAAACACGTAGCATTGCTGGGTTTGGAGGAGTATCCTGAGTTCCATACTCAATACCTAAGATTTGTTCTTCTAGGTTATTTGGGTATTGGATAATAAAATCACCATTATCAAGGTGCTTTACTTCTAAGACACGGGACAATTTTGCTGGCCAACCACTTTCGTAGGCATGTCTACGTAGCTTTGAAGTAAGTCGTTTTTCAGAAAAAATTCCGGTAGCTGTAAAGCCTGCTGCTAATTTTTGGATGTCAGTCACTTTTTGATCGCCTTTAACAGCAGGGACGTACCGACCCAACCTGCCGCTAAAGACAAGAGATTTACACGGTCAGTGCCTTTAAGACCAAGTAAAAACTCTTTACGGTCCGCATCACTTTCCATACGAGCTAATCGCTCGGCTAGATTTAACATCGCAAAATCCTCTTCTTGAGGGGCAGTACTTCAGCAGTTTCCGGATAAATCCGGCGTCACTATTGAATGTACCGCCAAATCTTAAAATAATCTTGCTTAACTTATTTCTTTTTCGAAGCTGTTTTTTTAGCCTTGCAAGAGCAGGTGCCCTTGCCACACTTTGAACACTTAGTGGCTGTTTTCTTAGCAAACTTTTTATTAGCAGCCGATAACGTTTTTTGGCCATGCTTATTCTTAGGCTGACCACATCCACATGTTGCACACATTATTATTTTCCTTTAACTTTCTTAAGATTAGGGTTTTTCTTTTTAGCTGAAGCACTTGCTTTACGAGAAGCAGAAGCTAAAATTGCTCCCGCCGCTTTTTCAGATACACCTTCTTTTTTAGCAATACTCTTTTGTACTGCTTTAAATCCAGGGTGTTTTTTTGCTGCCATTTATTTCTCCTAGTTTGAATATTGAGCAAATTGATCGTCATTAACCATTTCTTCAGGATTAATCTGGTTAGCGTCCAACGTAAACAATGTGTATCTACCCTTAATTAAACCACGAGGGAAGAAATGTGTAGGCCTAAAAACTTCATTACGGTACACGATTCGATCTCTTAGGAAATCATCGGGAGAAGTAGGCATTGTAGGGAATAATCTCTCCACATCTTCCATATTTAGAGTAACTCTTAAAACGTCAGTATTGTAAAAACCACGCTCATCCTGAAGAGTAACGCCTTGGTAAATAACGGCATTTACGGCCGGAACATCAAATCCAGTCTTCCAAACACGCCCAGTTCCCAAAGAACCTACGTCGTAGACATCGTCAACTCCGGTAGCATTTGCATCCCATCGCCACCACTGAACTGTTTGCCCAACGGGCATGCGAAGATCTTGAGTAATCCCGGAGAGTATGGATCTTCTCTCAAAAGGGATATTAAATCTACCGCCCGGTTGACTGGCTTTCATTAAATAGTTCCAATTGGTCCGTAGAACGCAATCCAATTTACGTCGCAGCCTGCACTACTACCGCTAGTATTTGTAAACCTAATAGTAAATTGATCATATGCGGGGTTAATTGACGCAAGTTGATACCCAGCAGTAGTTTCGCTAGATGCAAGACTTACAACTACTTTAGGAGTGTTTGGAAATGGAATATCAAAAGTAACAATAGTTTCACTGTTATAGGGACTAGCTACAGAGCCAACACCTGCAGTTACCGTTTTTGTTCCTGCCTGAATATAGGTACCTCTTGTGGTATCCCCATTAAATTTTATGCTCATCCACGAGTCTCCGAACCAAAGGCAAAAAAGTTAACATATTGAGAACTAGCTGCGCCTGAAGCAAAAACACCGATTCTATCGTGCGTATCAAGTGTTATTCCTAAAGTTAACGATACAGTCTCATACGCGTTTAGAAATCCCGATTTTACTACATAATTATCTTATGTAGGGGCTGCAAAGGTATCAGGAGTTGATACTGTTGAGTTTGCTTTGTAAATAGCAATGTCATAGTACTGCGGTACACCGCTTGTATTACATACTGTAATAGTAGAAATAATAGTTTGTACTGTAGTAGCTGCGAGCGTACCTTCAGTAGAATCAGCTAAAGGATTAGCATGATAAAGTTTTGCTAAAATACTACTACTAGTACTAGTATTTTTAGCTTGTCCTAGAACTCTGTAAGTTGTAGCCATTAAATGGGCCTTTCTTCTCTCTTAAATAGTAAGGGTTTTTAGTTTTTGGGTCAGCCTTTAACTTGAAGACTTGTTTTATCTATGCTAATAGATGCATCCTGTAGGCATTCCCAATAGGATTCATGATCCTGAGTCTTGCAGCCTGTACGACATTTTGGGTTTCTTTCCATTATGACCAACTTCCAATTGTGTTTGTGCTTGCATCTGTTATTGGTGTGAGCATGATGTATGAACCTCCGTAAACTCGTAATCCTGCTCCAACCGTTGTACCTGTGGTGCTTGATACGGTTGGCAATACCGTAGCGGCAGAACCATTAGTACGAATAATACCTTTAAACTCTATAATGTGCGCCTG
>Ga0214923_10003976_pt1 | contig 18216 bp, 12 predicted proteins | sample LL1510_MetaG_FD_177993 | JGI IMG/M metagenome (GOLD analysis project Ga0214923, IMG submission 177993) | Freshwater microbial communities from Lake Lanier, Atlanta, Georgia, United States - LL-1510 | ecosystem: Environmental > Aquatic > Freshwater > Lake | place: USA: Georgia | collected... | reverse complement strand
GGCGATGCGCGGGGTCCCCCGGCTCCGGCGGGCGATTTCAGGAGCGGCCGAATCCTCCAGTTTGGTCTCCAGCAGTAGGGCGGAGCGGCGGACGATGCGGGTAAGATCTTCCACCGAGTAGTAGTCGAGCCGGTGGGCCACCCCGAAGCGGGAACGAAGCGGGGCGCTGAGCAGGCCGGCCCGGGTGGTGGCCCCGATCAGGGTGAAACGGGGTAAATTGAGACGGACCGAGCGGGCGGCGGGACCTTGGTCGATGACGATATCGATCCGGAAATCTTCGAGCGCAGGGTAGAGGTACTCCTCGATCACCTTGGAGAGGCGGTGGATTTCGTCGATGAAGAGGATGTCGCCCTCCTGAAGTCCGGTGAGGAGTCCGGCAAGATCCCCGGCTTTTTCGATGGCCGGGCCGGAAGTGGTGCGGACGGTGGCCTTCATTTCCGCCCCCAAAATGTGGGCGAGGGTGGTCTTGCCGAGGCCGGGTGGGCCGCTCAGGAGAAGATGATCGAGGGGTTGGGAGCGGGCCCGGGCGGAATCGAGCAGGATGGAGAGACGCTCGCGGAGCTTGGGCTGGCCGGCAAAATCCGCCAGACAAGCCGGGCGGAGGGACTGGTCGATGGCGTCCCCGGGTTGGGCCTCGGCGTTGAGCTTTTCCACGGCTTTGGCGGGCATGGAAAAAGATGGGCTGAAATCGGCGGCTTTCAAACCGGAAGGTGAGGCTTTTCCTGGGGACGAGCCCAAGGATTTGACCTACATTTGGGTTTCATGAAAGCGACTTGGGCCGCGGTCTTCGATTGGGACGGGGTGATTTTGGACAGCTCCCGCCATCATGAGGAGAGCTGGGAGCGGCTCGCGCGGGAAACCGGTCAAAGCCTGCCGGTGGGCCATTTCCGAAGAGGTTTTGGCCGTCGGAATATCGAGATCATGCGGGACATGCTGGGTTGGTCCCAGGACTCGGGGGAAATCGATATGCTGAGCCGCCGGAAGGAGGAGTTGTACCGGGAGGTGGTGGAGGAGTGGGGCATCGATCCGTTGCCGGGGGTGCGGACGTGGCTGGAGCGGTTGGCGGATGCGGGGATTCCTTGTGGCATCGGATCTTCCACGGAGGAAAAAAACGTGCGGGTGGGCCTGCGAAAGCTTGGCCTGGAAAAATTCTTCCGGGTGGCGGTCACCGCGGAGCATGTGCAACGGGGCAAACCGGCCCCCGACGTTTTTTTGGAAGTGTCCCGCCGGCTCGGGTTTGAACCCGCGCGATGCGTGGTGTTTGAGGACGCCCCGGCCGGGGTGGAGGCGGGAAGAAAAGCGGGGATGAAGGTGGTGGGGGTGACGACCACCCATCCCGGAGGGCATCTCGAGGGGGTGTTCCGCGAGGTGGGGCGATTGGATGAGCTGAGCGTGGCGGAGGTAGGCGGGTGGCTGGGCGTGGCCGCTTGATGGAGGCGGTGGGCGTCCCTAGAACAAGGTGGATGCAGAGCATGCAAGCTGCGGTTGGTAAGTTTGGAGGTTTACTGGTCCGTTCCTGCGAGACCTCCGGAGGAGTTTTTCTTCTGCTGGCCGACACCATACGCAGCCTCTTTCGCTACCGGATCCGCTGGGACCAACTGTTGGAGCAAATGTATTTCATCGGCATCCGGTCCCAAGTGGTGGTGCTGACCACGGGGGCATTCACCGGAGCGGTGTTCGCGGCGCAGGTCTGGTTTCAGTTCAAGCGCTTTGGGATGGAGTCGGCGATCGGGCCGACGGTTTCCATCGCGATGTGTCGGGAGCTCGGGCCGGTGCTGGCGTGTCTCCTCCTTGCCGGACGGGTGGGGGCGGCGATGGCGGCCGAGCTCAGCTCCATGAAAATCACCGAACAGGTGGACGCCTTGCGGGCCTTGGGCGTCTATCCGACGGAGTATCTGATCGTACCCCGCTTCCTGGCCCTGGTTATTTCGGCGCCGGTGCTGACGGCGCTGGCTTTGGTCACGGGGATCGGGGTGGGTTATTTCGTGGCGGTGCAGATTTTCGGGGTCGACGGGGCCTACTATTGGGACAACACGATCAAGTACACGGATCGCAAGGACGTGATGATTGCCCTGATCAAGTCGACAATCTTCGCCATCATCATCGCGGCGATTTCCTGTTACAAGGGGATGAATTGCCCTCCGGGCACGGCGGGGGTGGGCAAGACCACCACGGAGGCGGTGGTGAACGCCTCCCTGGCCCTGCTGATCAGCAACTTTTTTCTCACGGTTTTGCTGAACGCCCTGCTCTATTCCAACTAAAACGACCGTGCTCGAGCTCAAGAACATCCGCAAAAAGCTGGGGGGTCAGGAGGTCCTGCGCGGCGTCAACCTGAAGGTAGCCGCCGGCGAAAAGGTGGTCGTGATCGGGCGGAGCGGTTGCGGCAAGAGCGTGATGCTCCGCCATGTGATGGGGCTTCTCCAGCCCGATGGTGGGGAGGTTTTTTTCGAGGGGAAAAAGCTGACCGGCCTGGGCGAGGAGGCCTGGAATCCGTACCGCCGCAAGATCGGCATGTTGTTCCAGGGTGCGGCGCTCTTTGACTCGTTGTCGGTGTTTGAAAACCTGGCTTTCCCCCTGCGGGAAGAGGGTGAGAAGGATGAAAAGGTACTGCGCGACAAAGTGGCGGAGTCGCTCAAGATCGTCTCCCTCGCTGGGACGGAGCAGAAGATGCCGGCGGAGCTGAGCGGCGGGATGAAGAAGCGGGTGGCGCTCGCCCGGGCGGTGATCCGGCGGCCGGATCTGATGCTTTACGACGAGCCCACCACGGGACTGGACCCGGTGGTGGGGGACAGCATCAACCGGTTGATCCTGCACCTGGGGAAAATGTTCGGAATGGCCTCGATCGTGGTGACCCACGACATGGTCAGCGCCCGGATGGTGGGCGACCGTATCGCCTATCTGCACGACGGAAAAATTTACTTTGAAGGATCTCCGGAACAGATCGACCGCTGTGAAGATCCGCTGGTGCGGGACTTCGTGCGCGGGCATGCTTCCGGAATGGACGTAATCGGGTAAAAGGAGGAAGAGAGACATGAAAGAGAGCAACCTGGAGGTAAAGGTGGGGTTTTTCGTCCTGGCCGGCTTGGCGGCGGTGGCGATGCTGATCGTGGCTTTCGGGAAATTTGGAAACTACCTGAAAAAGACCTATCCCGTAATCGTGGAGTTCCAGGATGCGCGCGACATCCTGAAAAATTCAAAAGTTCTTTGGCGGGGGGCCCAAATTGGTGTGGTGGCCGACACGCCGACCTACCATGCCGGGGAGGATTTCGTTGAGCTGACCTTAAAAATTGACGATGGCATCGGGATTCCGACGGGCTCGAAGTTCCGGATCGATCAATACGGCATGTTGGGGGACCGTTTTGTTCGCGTGGTGCCTCCGGAAAAAGGGGATGGGACTTTCCTGACAAGCGGGGCCCGGGTCAAAGGGGAGCAGGAGGTGGGTTTAAATGCCATGTTGGCCTCGGCCGGGCCGGCGTTGGATGAAATCCGTTCCGCCGCCAGGCGGGTCGACGAGTTTGCCCGGTCAGCCACAGGGCTGGTGCAGGACGCCGAAAAGGGGAAAGGGCCCCTGTACACGATCATGAAGGACGAAAAAATGGCAGCCGACATGAAGGCGCTGGTGGCCAATTTACGCAAGCATGGGCCGCTCTTTTACAGCGATGATTCGACCCAGCCGGAGGACAAGAAGCCCAAAAAAACCGAAAAGCCCAGTGCGCCCAGCCGCGTCGTACGGTGAGCGGCCCGGCCGGAGCCATCCTGCTGGCGGCGGGGCAGGGGAAAAGGTTGGGGCATGACAAATCGATCACCGAAATTGCCGGGCAACCCGTCTTAGCCCATCCCTTGCGTCCCCTGCTGGACTGTCCCTCCATCGAGCAGGTGGTGGTGACCGTGCGCGCGGATGTGCTGGAGCCGGCCAGGAAATGGTTCCAATCCTCCGACTTTCCCCAGTCGCGGGTCCGTTTCATCGCGGGTGGCAAGGAACGACAGGATTCCGTTTGGGAAGGACTGGAGGCGCTGGGATCCTCGGTGGAGTGGGCGGTGGTGCATGATGCCGCCCGGGTTCTGACTACCCGAAGTTTGATCGAGAAAGTCATGACGGCGGCGCGGAAAAGCGGCGCCGCAGCGGCCGCATCCAAAATGTCGGACACGGTTCGAGCCACGGATGCATCCGGGAAGATCCTTCGGCTGGTTGATCGGGAGGGTCTCTGGCGGATGGAGACCCCCCAGGTGGTGAAGGCGGAAATTTTGAGGAAAGGTTTGGCCTTGGCCCGGGAGAGGAAAATTATCGTGACCGACTGCCTCGCGGCAGCGGAGTTGGCGGGGGTTTCCGGGGTGCTGGTGGAATCGGGGGAGCCCAACCTGAAGATCACGGTTCCGGCCGACTGGGCTCTTTCAGAACTTTGGCTGAAGCAGTGGCGCTGACGGGATTCGAACCCGTGTATGGTCCTTGAAAGGGACCTGTCCTAGGCCTCTAGACGACAGCGCCAGGGGACTCGAAAACCTACCGCAAAAGGAAGGTTGGCCAAGGCAAAGCTTGGGTGATTGAGTGATATATATTATTATATCATGATACAATGATATAAAACTCGACAGTTTTGGGTCTTTCTTTTAAGGTGTGGCGATGGAGGCGCGGGAACGGATTCTTCTGAAGCGGCACCAGCTCGAACAGGCGCTGGGCCAGAGGATTGTGTTGATGGACGGGGCGATGGGCACGATGGTCCAGAGGCACCAGTTGACGGAAAAGGATTTCCGCGGAGAGCGCTTTGCCTCCCATCCCAAGGACCTCAAGGGAAACAACGATATTTTGGCGATTACTCGACCGGACGTGATCGGAGGCATCCATCGGGCCTATCTCGAGGCGGGCGCCGAAATCATCGAGACCAATACCTTTAACGCCACCTCCATCTCCCAGGCGGACTACGGTTTGGAGGCCGCCGTGAAGGACATCAACCTCGCCGCCGCCCGGTTGGCTCGAAAAACCGCGGATGAGTTTTTGCAGGCGAATCCAGGGAGGTTGGCTTGGGTGGCGGGGGCGGTTGGGCCCACAAACCGCACCGCCTCCATGTCGCCTGATGTGAACCGTCCGGACTACCGGGCGGTGACTTTCCGCCAATTGGCGGAGGCGTACGGGGAGCAGGTCCGGGCCTTGATCGAAGGCGGGGTGGATGTGCTTTTGCCGGAAACCACCTTCGACACGCTCAATCTCAAGGCGGCCCTTTGGGCGATGGAGGAGATTTTTGATGAGATTGGCTATCGGCTCCCGGTGATGATCTCGGTGACGATCACGGATGCCTCCGGCCGGACGCTTTCCGGGCAGACCACGGAGGCCTTCTGGCACTCTATCCGCCACGCCCGCCCTTTCAGCGTGGGGATCAACTGTGCCCTCGGCCCCAAGGAAATGCGGCCCTACATGGCTGCCTTGTCCAAGGTGGCGGACTGTTTTGTGAGCTGCTACCCGAACGCCGGGTTGCCGAACGCTTTTGGGGGTTATGATGAGACCCCAGAGCAGATGGCGGAGGTTCTCCGGGAGTTCGGCCAAGCGGGATTTCTTAACATGGTCGGGGGATGTTGCGGCACCACCCCCGAGCACATCGCGGCGATCGGGGAAGGGGTGAAGGGGTTGGCTCCCCGTTCCCCGCAACCCCCTCCCGCGGCCACGGTGCTCAGCGGGTTGGAGCCTTACACGATCGGAACCGGTGGTTCCTTCACCTCGATCGGGGAAAGGACCAACGTCACGGGCTCGCCGAAATTCGCGGCTCTGATCAAGGAGGAGAAATTTGACGAGGCGGTGGCGGTGGCCCGTCAGCAGGTCGAGGCAGGAGCCAACCTGATCGACATTAACTTCGACGAGGCGTTGTTGGACGGGGAGGCGAGCATGACCCGGTTCCTCAACCTGATTGCCAGCGAGCCGGAAATTTCCCGGGTTCCCTTGGTCCTGGACAGCTCCAAGTGGTCGGTCCTGGAGGCCGGCTTGCAGTGCGTGCAGGGCAAGCCCGTGGTGAATTCCATCAGCCTAAAAGAAGGGGAGGGGCCCTTCCTCGAGCAGGCCCGCAAGGCCCGCCGCTACGGGGCCTCCGTCATCGTGATGGCGTTTGACGAAGAGGGGCAGGCGACCGACCGAAAACGCAAGTTGGAGATTTGCCGGAGGGCTTACCAACTGCTGACCGAAAAAGCGGGTTTCGCCCCGGAGGACATCATCTTTGACGTGAACATCCTCACGGTGGCCACCGGGATTGAGGAGCACAACGGTTATGCGGTGGAGTTCATCGAGGCGGTCCGGGAAATCAAAAAAACCCTGCCGGGATGCAAGACCAGCGGGGGGGTCAGCAATATTTCCTTCTCCTTCCGTGGCAACAACCCGGTTCGTGAGGCGATGCACTCCTGTTTTCTTTACCATGCCATCCAGGCCGGGCTCGACATGGCCATCGTGAATGCCGGGCAGTTGGCGGTCTATGAAGAGATTCCGACCGCTCTCAAGGAAAGAGTGGAAGACGTTTTGCTGAACCGTCGTCCGGACGCCACGGAACGGATGCTGGAGTTTGCCGAGACCGTGAAAGCAGGCGGCAAGGCCACCGTCAAGGATGAGGCCTGGCGCAAGGGGTCGGTGGAGGACCGCTTGCTGCATGCCCTCCTCAAAGGGATCACCGACCACATCGATGAGGACACCGAGGAGGCTCGCCAGAAGTACGGGCGGCCCCTGGAGGTGATCGAGGGACCCTTGATGGGCGGAATGCGCCACGTGGGGGATCTATTTGGCGAGGGGAAAATGTTTCTCCCCCAAGTGGTCAAAAGTGCGCGGGTGATGAAGAAGGCCGTCGCCTATCTCACTCCATTCATGGAGAAGGAAAAGGCGGCAGGGGCCAAGTCGCAGGCGGGAAAGATTCTGATGGCCACGGTGAAGGGGGACGTGCACGACATCGGCAAGAACATCGTGGGGGTGGTGTTGGCCTGCAACGGGTATGAAGTGATTGATCTCGGGGTGATGGTGCCGTGTGAAAAAATCCTCGCGGAGGCCAAGACCCACGGGGTGGATGTGATCGGACTCAGCGGGTTGATCACGCCCTCCCTGGATGAAATGGTGACGGTGGCCTCTGAAATGGAGCGGGAGAAGATGCAGATGCCGCTGCTGATTGGGGGAGCCACGACCAGTGCCGCCCACACCGCCGTCAAGATCGCCCCGGCTTACACCGGACCGGTGGTTCACGTGATCGACGCCTCCCGGGTGGTGGGGGTGGCGCAGCAGCTTCTTTCCGAAGAGAAGGGGCCCGGATTCGTGCAGAAGGTTCGAGCCGATCAGGAAAAGGCGCGGAAGGATTTTGAGAGCCGTCGCTCCGCCCAAAAACTTCTATCCCTGCAGGAGGCCCGGAAAAATGCCGCCCGCTTTGACTGGTCGAAGGATCCGGAAAAACCGGAGTTTCTGGGGCTCCGGGTTTATGAGGATTTTCCCCTCAGCGAGCTGGTGCCGTACATTGATTGGTCGCCCTTCTTCCACGCCTGGGAGCTGCGGGGCAGGTTTCCCAAGATTTTTGAGGATCCGGTGGTGGGGACGGAGGCCCGCAAGTTGTATGAGGACGCCCAAGTCCTCCTGAAAAAAATCCTCCAAGAAAAGCGGATCCGGGCCAGGGGAGTGATGGCTTTTTTTCCGGCCAATGCAGAAGGGGATGACGTGTTGCTTTACGAGGATGACGACCGGAAGAAGGTGAGGGCACGGCTCCATACCCTGCGCCAGCAGGTTGCACGGACGGATGGTCAGCCCAACCGTAGTCTGGCCGATTTTGTGGCCCCGATTGCCAGCGGAAAAAAGGATTATTTGGGCGCCTTTGCGGTGACGGCCGGACACGGGGTTGAGGAGTGGGCGAAGGAGCTGGAGGGACGGCATGACGACTATCAAGCGATTCTGCTGAAGGCCTTGGCGGACCGCTGCGCGGAGGCGTTTGCTGAGAGGATGCATGAACTGGCCCGGCAAGCCTGGGGGTTTGGCAAAACGGAGAAGCTTTCCAAGGAGGATCTGATCGAGGAGAAATACCGGGGGATTCGACCGGCGGCCGGCTATCCAGCCTGCCCCGACCACACGGAGAAGCGCGGACTTATGTCCCTGCTGAAGGCGGAACAGAACGCCGGAATCCGGTTGACAGAAAGTTGTGCCATGAATCCGGCAAGCTCGGTGAGCGGGCTGTATTTTGGCCATCCCGAAGCGCGTTATTTTGCGGTGGGGGCGATTGGTTTGGACCAAGTGGAGGATTATGCGGCCCGGAAAGGGATGCCCCGTGCCGAGATGGAGAAGTGGCTCCAGCCGAATCTGGCCTACGCACCGGGTCGGTAGTTTACCGGTTCATGACAAGGGATTTCCGCGCAAATTCCTATTCCATTGACCCTTTTGGGGTGGATTCTATTTTGACAGCATGACCTTAAGCCGTGCCTCTTTGTGCTTCGTCCTTCTTGCCTTGGCTTCGCCTGCTTTTGTTTTTGCTCAAGCCAAAAACAAACCCAACGTCGCGTTTGGAAAAAATCAAGACATGGAGATCGAACTTGTTTCTGTGCCGGATTCCGTTGGCTCGGGTGGTAAGCCCGCTCCGACTGGTGCTGACGTAAAAACTTCCCAAGAAGGGCGATGGTTGCGGATCGACGTCCCATTTTCCACGGAGAAAAAAATCACACCCGAAATCAAGTTTAAGTTTTATCTAGAGGGTTATGAGGTCACGGAACCTGAGGGGGCTGGAAAAGAGACGGAAAAGTTTGTGGTCATGACCGGCGAAGTTACTTATCGGGATGTGCCAAAGGGTGCCAAGCATTACGCTGGCATGTTTCTTCCTCCCGCCACCGCCCTTCGTTTTTCCGGGACCAAGGCCAATGGGGAGACGGATTGGAGCGCCCGAAAAATGAACCTTCGGGTGGAGGCCCTTGATCAAGGCACCCCGGTAGAGGAAGTTTTCGATCTGCAGGGGGAAAAGGAAAAAGGTCTGAGTGGAAGGGGAGGCAAGAAGGATCCGGATTGGTACAAATCCGCGGACGCCCAAGAGGTTCCCGGAGCTCTGTTGTCGGTGACCGAGACGCCTTTTTGGCCCAAGGACTACAAGCGGTATGGCCAGATCAAGAGGCTTTAAAAGGGCGGATCCTTCAGGAGGATGGCTTCTTTTTCAAGAGCTTTGGCGGTCGATCTAGGGGCCTCGCATGTCAGGGTCTTGGAAATTGGCCCCGATCCCAAAGGGCGCCCCACCATTCTCGCCTTAGGCGAGGAAGAAATCTCCTTCGATCCGGCAAAGACCTCCGATTTTTTCCCTCTCTACTCGCAAGCCCTGGGTACGATCCTTGGGCGGATGCACACCAAAACAAGGGTCTGTCATCTTTGTCTGGGCGGACCGGCAGTCTTTTCCCGGATTCTCAAAATTCCGGTCACTGACCCAGCCAAAATCGATTCCATCATCGGCTTTGAAGCCCAGCAAACGGTTCCGGCGATTGAGCAGGCTCTTTGGGACTATCAAATTCTCCCTTCCGCCCAACCTGGTGAAAGCGAAGGTCTCATCTTGGCCATCAAAAAAGAGACGGTCGAGGAGATGTCCGCGGCCGCCAGTGCCGCTGGATGCAGGCCCCTTTCGGTGACCTTGGCTCCCGCTGCACTTCTCAACAGTTTTTTGTTCAACTATCCTGAGATTTCTGCGGCCAGCCTGATTTTGGATCTTGGGGCCCGGGCCAGCACGATCTGTCTGATCGAGGGCACACGGTTTTTCATCCGCGTTGTGCCGGTGGGAGCCGCGGCTATTACCCAGGCCGTGGCCACGGATCTGCAAGAATCTTTTGCTGGCGCGGAGACCCTGAAAAAAGCCAAGGGATTTGTTCATCCCGGGGGGGCGTATGAGGACTCTCCCGATGCGGCTACTGCAAGGATCTCCAAGTTGGCTCGTGGGGTAATGACCCGGTTGCATGCGGAGATCGAGAGATCCATTACCTTTTTCCGAAGTCAACAAGGGGGAGGTAAACCGACCCAAGCGTGGTTGGCTGGTGGAGGGACAGCATTGGGCTACACCGACCTATTTTTTCAGGAGAAGCTTAAAATCCCCGTGGAAATGTTTCAGCCTTTCCGTCGTTTGGCCCTCGCCGGCGGGGTGGATGGTCAGGCTATGCTGCGGACGTTCCCAAGTTGGACCGTGGCGGTGGGGACTGGTCTACAGGCCGCTGCCGACTTGCCCGTGGCGATTAACGTATTGGGGGCAGCCGGCCGGGCCTCAGCTCAAAAAGCCAAAGACTTGCCTGCGCTCTTGATCGGCGGCGCTTTCCTTGCCCTGATGCTGTTCCTGCCCGGCATCCATGGCTTCTGGCAGGCCGCGAAAATGCAGACTCATCTCGCTGGGCAGGCCCAGCGAGTGGAAGAAGCCGCTCAAGCTCTAACCAAATTGGATTCTGCAAACAAAAAACTTTCCTCCCTGGCCCAGGTAATGGAGCAAGCCCAGGCTCTGGAGGAGGAACGCATGCGCTGGCCTCGGCTGTTGGAGGAATTGAGAAAAAGTGTTCCGCCCAGGCTTTGGATCACCAGTTTACAGGTTGTGCCAGGTGCGGAGACCGAAAAAACACCTTCGGCCCCGGGCAAGTCCCCTTCGATCGTCCCAACGATACTGGAAATCCGTGGCATGTTTGAAACCCAGTCGGAAAAAGCTGATGCCGAGGCGGTGGAGAATTTTCAAAGGTCGCTGTCCCAAAGCGGGGTTTTGCAGAACGTAACCGTGCTCGAAAGGGAAGCCCCTCAGTACCGGGAGGGGAAAACTGACCAGGTTGCCCTGAAATTCCGGTTGAAGGCCGAATGGCCCTGGACCGTTGGGCAAGCACCTTCTCCCGCGGGTAATGCCCGATGAAACCGGCCCTGAGTCGCCAGCAAGCAGTCTGGCTGGGGTTAGGGGTGATGGTTTTGGGAGGAGCAATCCTTTTGGCGTGGTTTGGTTTGAGTGGTTTGGGCGAAAAGCAGACTGAGGCCCAAGCTCTGGCGGATCGAATGGGGGATCCTGCCCTGGCGGCCTTGTTGTCCGACGGGGCAGGAGTGGAAAAAGTAACCCGCGATATTTCCGAAATTCAAAAACTGGAAGAGGAGTTAAAAAACGAAGTTGGCACCTTTCCCAACCGATGGGCGGCGGCGACGCGGGAAGCCACGGGGGAAGGGAAAGTCTGGGCACAAGATCCGGGGAAATGGAAAGATCAACTGATTTCCGTGGTCAGCGAGCTGCAAAAAGCTTCGCCGGAGGCCCATCTGAAGATGTCCCCTGACTTTTATCTTGGCCTGGATGGCTTCCGACAGAAAAGCCCATCCGCTTCGGAAGTCCCGGCATTGGCGCTGCACCTAGCGGTAGCCCGTCGGTTGGTGGAAAAACTTTTTGAGGCCCGAAAGGGTCGGGAACAGTACGCCACCGCTTGTGAAATCAAAAGCCTTGCTGGGCCAGGCTCGATTCTTGAAAAATCCTCCGAATCCGGACTTAGCACATCCGTAGCCCGACCCGCAGTTTCTGCGTCCGGTCCCGAGCGAAAAACCTTTCGGATGGAAATCCAGTGCTCACCCGAAGTGCTCTATGAATTTGTCCGGCTACTTTCTTCCGATGACTGGCTTTTTCTGGTCAAAGATATTTCCGTAGCCAATCAAAAACAAGAGTTTCCGGCCAGATCGGAGATTGCAAAAAGGTTTTTATCCAATGAGTCCTCTGTCCAGACGTCGGAAAAGGAAAGTAAGCCAGCCGGAAAAAAACTCCTGGAAATCCTGGCCGGCGATGAGAGCGTGCTGGCACAGTTGGAGATTGAGTTTGTTTCCTGGAAAAATCCGCAGGAAGTGGCTTCCGCCAAACCGGAAAAAAAACCATGAAACTCTCCCCAAGGATTTATGCTGGAATCGGAGTTGCGATCCTCGCGGGAGTTCTTTTTGCATTGGCCGGCCTTTTTCATCCTGGCGCCATGGAAATTGCGGAAGCCAAGGCTGGTTCTGGAAAACAGGTGGTTGCCGAAGCCAAAAAAAAGACGGAGGGCATCGTGCGGAGACAGGGTTCGATAGATCAAGCGATGAAAGGAGCGGGGGTTTTAAAGGGGTCCGAGGGAGAGCACCGGGTATTCGTTTCAGCCACCCTTGTTTACCTTCCGAAAAATTCCGAACCTGTGCAACCCTTGGACCGGAAAATGGTCACCGATGATGGTATCGAAATCGGTTGGAAAATGAGATTCAGCTTTGATCCGACGGATCCAGTGGTACGGGATCTGGACCCGGACGGAGATGGCTTTACTAACCTAGAGGAATTTCAAGCGGGCACCGACCCTCTCCGAAAAGAAGACAGCCCGGCAAAGGAGAGCAAGCTGAAATCCCGTTCGGGAGACCCCGTGGGAATGATCGTAAGTTTTCCCGAGAAAAGCGGCGGCTTTTTTACCATTCGGTTTCAGATCGGAGCCAAGAGAAAAGAGTTTAAAGGAAAAGCCGGGGACGTGTTTTGGGTCATGGCTGGTCCTGACGGGTTGGAAATCTTCACCGAAGAGGGCAAAGTAACCGTCCAACGGGCTAAGGCTAAGGAGGCCGGGCAAAACCAACATGCGATTCCTTTGAAAGTCGTCTCCTACCAGGAAAAAATTGAAAAGATCAAAGATGCCAAGGCAGGCGGGGTGGAAGTAGATGTCGACAATTCAGAGATTCTTTTGCAACGAATGGACGCCTTGCGGGAAATGCAAAAATTGATTTTCAGCACAACCCAGAGGCCCCAATCGCTCAGTTGGGATGTTGGGGAAATCCGGATGTATACGCCGATTGGTGGGGGCTCTGAAATTGGGCCTTTCCGAGTTGGCGAAAAATTTTCCTTTGAAGGAAAGGACTTTTCCATCGTGGGCAGAGAAGGCCAAAAGATTCAACTCCTTACCCAGGACGAAAGCGGTCAAAAGACCATTTGGGTTCCTCCGGAAGTTAACCTTCAACACGAATCCGCCAGGCCTTAGCCGGTTTCAGTAGGCCGTAAGCTGTTCCCAGCCATTCTCAAGTTCTTGGCAATGCGAGGCAGGCACCGTTGACCCGGATGCCATTGAGTCAATGATGGCCTGATTATATGAATAAAGTAGTAGTCGCATTTCTGGCGTTTCCTCTGCTGGTTGTGCGATCGGCTTGGCCGGCCTCCGAAGCCGGGGAATCCCTCGCGGAGCCCTCAGCGTCCGTGGATCTTCGATCGGCAGAAATGGTGCAAAGGGAAATTGATCGGCGTAGAGAATCCACTTTTCGTTTTAATGAGATCTTGGATTTGGCGGACCGACTTTATCGGTCTGGAGAGTGGGAACACGCCTCCGCCAAATACGATCTAGTGCTGGCCGAGACTGACCCACAATCGCAGAGCGCAGGATTTTACCGGCGCGCCCGGATCGGGAAGGCAAAATGCTTTGCCGCCCAAGCCTTAGTCAAGGAGGAAGACGGAAAAATGGTGGAAGCGGCCGGCCTGTTTAAACAGGCAGCGGATTTGGATCCGGACAACCAAGCTGTGGCCAGGAAGGCGCATGGACTTCAGGAGGCTGGGAATCGTCAGGCCAACCCTTATTCGAGCAACATTGCAGTTTCCGAAGATTTGATGAGAAAAACGGAGGAGATCAAGCGCTTGCTCTCTCTCGCTGACCAGCTTATGGAGACCGGTCAGTATTTCGTCGCTCGAAAAAAAATGGACGACGTTCTTCGTCTAGATCCCTACAACCGTCAGGCTCGTAAAAAGATTGAAATCCTAGAAGAAAAACGCCTGCAGGCTGCTGATGTTCGATATCTGGCAAGTCGAGAAAAGGCTCTCGCCAAGGTTTCGGAGGCTTGGCTACCCCCGCCTCCCGCCGTTGCGGATTCAAAAAAGACTCGACAGACAGGTGCGGCTGGAGGATCCAGCGCCGCTGCCTTGATCAAAAAATTAGCTGAGATTCGCATCCCGGAGCTGACCTTCAACGAGCGTCCAATTCGGGCGGCCGTCGAGGAACTCCAGCGGCTCAGCGAGCTCTACGATTCTGAAAAAAAAGGTTTAAATTTTGTTTTGCGACTACCGCCCCCTATGCAAGGAACTGATCCGGAGGCGGCCACAGTCAGCTTGGAGCTCCGGGATGTGTCCTTGCAGACCGCTCTTAAATACCTGTGTGAGCAAATTCGGGGCGGTGAGAAATTGCGTTCGGAAGTAGAGGATAATGCAATTTTTCTACTTCCAGCCACTGAAACAGGGGGGGAACTTGAAACTCGTAGCTACAACCTGCCCCCCAGCCTGATTGCCAACCTGGATAAAGCTTCGAATGATCCCAAAGTTTTGGGGGGCGATATTTTGAAAAACATCGGGGTCAATACCGGGGTGGAAGGTTCCTCAGCAGTCTGTTTTCGTGACACTGGCAAAATGGTGGTTCGAAACACGCCTGCAGAGTTGAACAAAATCGAGCAGCGGATCCGAGATGCGCAAGGTGAGAGGGCTCAAAAACAGTTTGAGGTGGAGACGAAGTTTCTCCAATTCTCCGACAATGATGTCAAAAATTTTACATTTAACCTGCGTATGGCCTATGGCTCCGGCTATAATCCAGGTAGCCCTGGAGCCATTTACGTGCCGGGTTCTACCGGAGGAACGGACGGACTGCGGGGCACCGCAGGGCTAAATCAAAACGGAGTCTCTGTGGTTGCTTTGCAGAGCCTACTTGATCCTACGTTTCCCCAAGATGCTTCAAACCAGATTGGGGTAAACGCCCAAATTCTGGGACGGGGATTTTCCGCAGTTCTCCAGTTGCTACAGAATGCTATTGGCAAGGATTTGGTGGCGGCGCCAAGGGTGACTTTGGCGGATGGGAAAGAGTCGAAAATCATTATTAGCCGGGAAATGTTTTATCCGACCAGTTATACCCAACCTACTGTCCCCAATAATGATCAAGGTGTCGGCGCAGGATTTATCCTTCCGAGCAACCCGACAGGCTTTGAATCCAGAAACATCGGGGTGACGCTAACTGTAAAAGGCGAATCGACTTCCATTCCGAAGGCGGTGGATCTGGATTTTACCAAGCTGGAAGTCGAAGACTTTGAGGGTTTTGTGAATTACGGTTCTTTGATCTCCACTGTTACACAGGGGCAGGGGGGGGACTTGCAGCCCGGTGTTCCCACCGTGATCCCAGTTCCGCAGCAAGTCGGACAATCCCCATTTCTCGTCCCTATTTTCTCCAAACGTTCCCTGCAAAGCAGGGTTCGGTTACTGGATGGGGAGACTGTCGGACTAGGGGGTCTCATTTCAGAATCTGTCCAAAAGGTGGATGACAAGGTTCCGGGGTTGGGAGATATGCCGCTTGTTGGTCGCCTCTTTCGGAGCGAAGCATCCCAAAAAGTTAAATTCAATCTCGTGATCTTCTGTACAGTTCGAATTATTGAGCCCGACGGGAGCCTCAGCTTTCCGGATGATGAGGATAATCCTGAATATGCTCAAGCCGGCTCAGCCGAAATGATGCCTTCGGTTCCATGAACAAATTCGTTTATATTCCTCCTCTACTGGTTATCTCCTGGCTGCAAGCATTGGCTGGAACGAGTTTGCAGGAACAGTTGTCAATGGAAAGCCAGCGACGAGAGGAATTGGTAAAACCCCTTCGACAGTCCTTGGCGCAGGGGGAAAAGCTGGCTTCAGAGGGGGAAACCTTGCGGGCGTGGCAAGCAGTGGATCAAGTCTGGCAGCAAACGCCTGAAGCACTCAGGAATACTTCCGTAGGTCTGAAGGTTGTGGAAAAACTGGCGAATTGGGAAGTCAAAATAGCTGTATCCGAGGCAAAGCGAGCTCATTGGCCTGCGGCGAGAGAGTGGGCTCTTCGCTGTCTAAAACACTCTCCTAAAGATGAGACCGCCGCCACGGTTTTGACGGATGCTGAGGCGATTCTGAGACGTGGTACAACGGTGGGGCAGGACATCAATCCTGCCTTAACCAACCGTTTTTTTGACAAACTCCAAGGAGTTCAGGATGGCTTAAAGGAGGCTGAGCAGCTAAGAGAAACTGGCCAGCTCGATCGTGCCGAAAATCAGTACGAGTCAATTCTGAAAACCGACCCCTTTAATCTTGCGGCCACCGAAGGAATCCAGAAAATTTATCATGAAAGAGCCATGGTGGCGGCCCAATCCAGGGATTTATCTAACTTGGAGAGGCGTCGGGAAGTCCGCGAAGCTTGGAATAATATCTATCCCAAGAAAAATACCATTCAGGGTGGTGATCAGGTCGTAGGCCCGCTGACTGCTTCAGCCACGTTCCAGTTGGAGGAGAAACTACGGGAAATCCGGATTCCGCAAATCGACTTCGCCGGTGCGGATCTTGAGACAATCCGGCGAGCTTTAAATACCCTCAGTCGGCAATACGACACCGATTCCGCAAAGACCGGCGTGAATTTTGTCGTGAGTGCAGATGTCGCAGTTTCTCAACCGGTGAACCTCAAGTTGAGGAACGCCTCCTTGGGGGAGGTTGTGCGATATGTGGCGCAAATCGCGGGGGTCAAATCCCGCCTTAGTGAAGTGGGGGTTACTTTTAGCCCGCTGATCGAAACTCGCCCTGACCTCATTCCGAGGGAGTTTACGGTTAGCCCGTCTTTTTTTAAGACGGCCGAAGGATCGACGGAGGAAGTTGCTGCTGGGGTACGTGGCACAACGACCGGAGGGGGAGTTGAGGTCGGGGATTCAAGACAAAGCGAGCAGGCCAAGCTCGAGGAATTGGGTGTTAAGTTTCCTCCGGGGGCCTTCGCAGTTTATAACCGCAACACCAGTCGTTTGCGGGTGGTCAACAATGCCGAGATGCTCGATCTTATCGGCCAACTCATCGGAGCAGCCGAAGAACAGACCCTTTTGATTCAAGTCGGCGTTCGTTTAGTGGAAATCAACCAGTCCGACCTGGATAGTATCACCGTAAATTCCACCTTTGGGGGTTCGGGCATTAATCTCTTGTCTCCAATTCCGGTCGGTTTTTCCACTAACAACATCGGCTCTACACCGTTAGCTTCCACGCAGCAGGGCGTAAACGCCCAATTTAACCAGATTCAAGGTGTCGGTCTGCTTCCTAACAATACCCTGCAGTCTTTTCTTCAGCAGGGGGTCCTCGCCGGTACGAATCAGACTTCTTCCTATGCTCTGAACACCATGCAAATCGGAGGGACAATCTTTAATGGCATGCAATTTCGCGCTTTGATCACCGCTGTTTCGCAGAAAAGCAGTGCCAATGTCCTGGCCAATCCATCAATTGTGCTTAAAAGAGGACAAGAAGGTGTTATCGAGGTCACCCAAGACTTCAGGTATGTAAAAGAATACAGCGATCCTCAATCCAGCATCCGTACGATTATTCCACCGGGAGGAGGTGCATTTAACACGGGAATCCCCGGACCCGAGACGGTGATTTCGGCCTTCCCCTCCCAAATCAGTGACAGCGTGCCGATTGGGGTCAAACTTGGAGTGAAGCCGGACGTCACCGGTGACAACAGCCGTGTCTTGATGGAATTAAAGCCCAGTTTCGTTGATTTTGAAGGCTTTATCAACTATGGGACGTCCATCAATTCGGCTTACGCTGCATCGTTTTTCGATGCCAATGTGACGATCTTGACCAACAATATTCAACAACCCGTGTTTGTCCGAAGGGATTTATCCTTGCCCTCGGTGGAAGTGAGCGACGGATACACTCTGATGTTGGGAGGACTGCTTCGCGAAGATATTCAAAAAATTGACGAAAAAGTTCCTATCATTGGCGATATTCCCATTTTTGGTCGTGCCTTTCAGGGGAAGACGGAGCAGGCAATCAAGAAAAACACCCTGATTTTTGTTACCCCGAGAATTCTTCAGGTAGATGGGCAACCTCTCAATCCCACTGCCGGGGCCGCCACCACGGCCTCGGCAGTGCCAACTCCTTAAGTAAATCAGCGCCGGATCAGTCGGTATTCAAAATCCCCCGGAATCTCCCGCGTGTTTCCGGCCGACCATCCTAAAAGATTGGCAGTGGAGTAGCCCAAACCGCCAAAGACAAAATAAAACACCGAGCTCGCCAGATCCGCCGTTTCCGATTTGGCATACCAGACCCGGGGCCCCAGTCCCTTGGGGCCGTGGGAAGGGACATCGATCCCGCCGCGGCGCTCGGCTTCGCCAATTTTGATCTTCTCCAGCGATTCGTAACGAACCCAGACCGGCTTGCGCTCCGGGGCCGCATAACGGGACTTTGGTTTTTTCAGCTCCACCGGTGGGGCCTGATCCCGCCGGGTCTGTTCCGT
>Ga0214923_10003975_pt1 | contig 18225 bp, 22 predicted proteins | sample LL1510_MetaG_FD_177993 | JGI IMG/M metagenome (GOLD analysis project Ga0214923, IMG submission 177993) | Freshwater microbial communities from Lake Lanier, Atlanta, Georgia, United States - LL-1510 | ecosystem: Environmental > Aquatic > Freshwater > Lake | place: USA: Georgia | collected... | reverse complement strand
GCTGCATGTGGTCGATCTCAATGGCGCGTTTGAGGGTAAATCTGTCAACACGCAGGCGGTGAAGGATATTCTTGCCAACATCTCGATCCCCATGGAGCTGGGCGGCGGCATCCGCACGCTGGCACACATTGAAGAATGGGTAAATGCGGGCGTATCACGCATCATCATTGGCACGCAGGCGCTGCGCGAGCCGGAGTTTGTCAAACAGGCCTGCAAAGAGTTTCCGGGTAAAATCGCCGTTGGCATCGATGCCAAGGGCGGGCGCGTGGCCGTGGAAGGCTGGGCCAATGTGTCGGATGTACGGGCAGTGGATCTGGCGCTACAATATGAAGATGCCGGTGTCTGCGCGATCATTTACACCGACATCAACCGCGACGGGTTGATGCAGGGCCCCAACATTCCAGAAACCGCTGCACTCGCAGAAGCCATTTCCACTCCGGTCATTCTCTCCGGCGGCGTGTCTTCCATCCATGACCTGCTTTCCATCAAGGCGTTTGCGCATACCGGAATCGAAGGCGCCATTATCGGCCGCGCCATGTATGACGGGGCAATCGACCCCGAACAGGCGCTGCGTCTGGTTTCCTAACCATGCTCAAAACCCGCATCATCCCCTGCCTTGACGTGAAAGATGGCCGCGTGGTCAAAGGCGTCAATTTCGTTGATCTGGTGGATGCTGGCGACCCCGTGCAGCAGGCCAAAATTTATGATGAGCAAGGCGCCGATGAACTATGCTTTCTTGATATTACCGCCTCATCCGATGCCCGCGACACGCTGTATGATATGGTGCAGCAGGTGGCCAGCGTGTGCTTCATTCCTTTCACGGTGGGCGGCGGTGTGCGCACCATTGATGACATTCGCAAATTGCTGCTGGCAGGCGCCGATAAGGTTTCCATCAATACGGCCGCGGTGAAACAGCCGGAATTTGTCAAGGAAGCCGCTGAAAAATTTGGCGCGCAATGCATTGTCGTCGCCATTGATGCAAAACAGGTCGCCCCCGGAAAGTTTGAGATTTTCACCCATGGCGGGCGCAACCCCACCGGCATTGACGCGGTGGAATGGGCCAGGCGCATGGTCGCTTATGGTGCGGGCGAACTACTCGTCACTTCCATGGACCGCGATGGCACCAAAGCCGGATTCGACATTGCCATGACCCGCGCCATTGCCGATGCGGTGAGCGTGCCGGTTATTGCCTCCGGCGGCGTGGGCACGCTGGATCATTTCAGCGAGGGCGTAACGCAGGGCCATGCCAGCGCATTACTGGCCGCATCCGTGTTTCACTTCGGAACTTACACGATTGCTCAGGTGAAGGAATCCATGGCCGCCCACGGCATCCCCGTGCGGATGGGGAATTAAACCACGCCCAGCTGCCGCTCGATCGCCTCGATCATCAGACCGGCAATATCCACTTTGCTCACCCCTTCAATGCCCTCCAGCCCAGGAGAGGCATTCACTTCCAGCACCTTGGGGCCGCTGGCCGAGCGGATGATATCCACCCCCGCCACCTGCAATCCCAGCGCCTTGGCCGCTTTGATAGCCATCCGCCGTTCCTGCGGGGTGATTTTGATGGGGCTGGCCGTACCGCCCAGATGCAGGTTCGCCCGAAACTCGCCTTCGCTGGCCGCACGCTGCATGGAGCTTACCACCTTATTATCAATCACAAAGCAACGGATATCGCGCCCCTGCGCTTCCTTGATAAATTCCTGTACCAGAATGTCGGCATTGAGGGTTTTGAATGCGTTGATCACGCTCTCGGCTGCTTTGTTGGTTTCCGCCAGCACCACGCCCATGCCTTGCGTACCTTCCAGCAGCTTAATCACCAGCGGTGCACCCCCCACCATTTTAATCAGGTCTTTGGTATCCTGCGGCGAGCTGGCAAAACCGGTTGTGGGCAGATTGACGCCTTTATTGGCCAGAATTTGCAAGGTGCGCAGCTTATCACGCGCGCGCGCAATTGAAATCGCATCATTCAAACAGAAGGCGCCCATGGCCTGAAAGTGCCGCGCTACCGCGCAGCCATAAAACGTCACGCTGGGGCGGAATCGCGGAATAATCGCATCAATATGCTCCAGCGTTTCACCCCCGCGATAATGCACCACCGAGCGGCTGGAATTGATGTTCATGTAGCAATATTTCACATTGGCAAAGCGCATCTCGTGGCCGCGCTGTTCGCCCGCTTCCATCAGGCGTTGATGCGAATAAAGCTCGGGGTTGGTCGCCAGAATCAGAATGCGCAGCTTGCGGCGCTTGGATTTGGATTTTTTGTAATAGCTTGGGGCTTTCTCATCGCTGATTTCCTGCAGCACAAAAGACTGCGCCGGATCGACCAGAAAACGATTCTCCATCGCCTGACGGCCCAGCAGCATGCGGTAGCCCATATCGTCGCGGTTGGTCAGCGTCAGCTCAATCGGCCAACTTTCATTACCCAGTTTCAGTTCGGTCTCCACCACGTAACGCTTCTCGCTGGCACCGGTGGAGCTACGCACGGTGCGCCGCCCGATCACTTTCGCTTTGCAGGATTTGGTGATTTCGCGGTTCTTCTGGATAGGGTGAATATCAAACGTCACATACAGCTCCCCCCCCTTCTTTACTTCGCGAATATTGAAGGCATGCAGCGCAGAGGTTTTGGCACCGGAATCCACCCGCGCCTTAATCGCCGCAAGCCCTAGCTCCGGCAGCGAGCACCATTCCTCTTGTCCAATAATTGGCCGTTCTTTTGACATTGCGCGTATCCTTCACTGAGGGGGCTTTTTACCCGTTTTTCATTTTGCCACAGAGTATCAGGCTGTAAGGCTTTTGCCAATCAACTGTCACGCAATCTTCAAATTCAAGGCCGAAAATGTTGCTATAATGACCCTATGAAACAAGTCATGCTCATTGGAATTATCGGAATCATCGCCATCGCGATCAGTGGCTGTCGCCCAGCTGATCTGTATCTGGTTAATCCTTCCGGCCCCCAAGAATACCGCTTGGGCTGGGAAGATGGGTGCGATACCGGTCTTTCTGCCGAGGGCGGCCCACTGTACAAAATGGTGTGGGGGTTCAAAAAACGTCCGGAAATGAGTAGCAACGAAATGTATAAGCAAGCGTGGAACGAGGGCTTCACCTACTGCCGCTTCACTGTCGGCGCCAAACCCTCCAACGATCTGGGCTGGTAATACGCGATTCCCCGTCTATCATCTTGATTCTTGCCTTCACCGGCGGTTGGCCCTATGTCATCTAAGGTCTTGTGACTCGCGGGGGCATAGCTCAGCGGTTAGAGCAGGGCGCTCATAACGCCTTGGTCGGGGGTTCAAATCCCTCTGCCCCCACCATGTATCGAGTTGTCACATCTAACGCTACAGCCACTGCAGCAATTGACGATGAATCAGATACCCCGCCAGCAATAGCAGCAAACCCAACGCATAACACTGCCAGAATGACAAATTCAGGCGCTCAGCCAGCAAGAAAGGTATAAAGAACAGCAAACTAACCGGTATACCGACAAACACGCTTTTGGCAAACGCCACACTGGTCGCCGAATCCTTATACTCCGCATAGGAAAAGGCCAGCGCCAAAAGCGTTGTCAACGGCAGGGCGACAATGAAACCCGCAAGCTCCGGTTTTCTGCCCGCCAGCCAGGAGGAAAAGGCGATCACCATCGCCGCCACCGCTAATTTTATGCTCATCACCATCATGGGCGAACTATAGCATTTTCATCTGAAGAAGGCGAACGGCGCGTCTAGCAGACCCATGATTCTGAATAATAAAGCTTTTACCGTCAACAGCCCGATAATCTGCTGTTTCTACGCCTTTCTTGGCGCCAAACCCATTGCAATCTGCTAATCCTCGCCTATATATGCAGGTGAGAGATTAACATTGAAGGGGCACTCCCTTGGGTTTCCCCTAAGTTAAGCAATTGAATAAGAGAGGTTTTTTGTCATGGGAAAAGTGATCGGCATTGACTTGGGTACCACCAACTCCTGCGTCGCCATTATGGAAGGTAAAGACGCGAAGGTGATTGAAAACTCCGAAGGGATGCGCACCACGCCATCGATTGTGGCATTTACCGATGATAGCGAGCGCCTGATTGGTCACCCTGCCAAACGTCAGGCGGTTACCAACCCTGAAAATACCATTTTTGCCGTTAAGCGGTTGATTGGACGCCCCTTCAACGATGATACCACCCGCAAAGACATTGAGCTGGTGCCTTACAGGATTGTGAAGTCCGATAGCGGCGATGCCTGGGTGGAAGCGCGCGGCGAAAAATACTCGCCCAGCCAGATCAGTGCGTTCATCCTGCAGAAAATGAAGGAAACGGCAGAAAATCATCTTGGCGAAAAAGTGACCGATGCGGTGATTACTGTTCCCGCTTATTTCAACGACGCACAACGCCAAGCCACTAAAGATGCGGGCAAGATCGCAGGCTTAAACGTGCTGCGCATCATCAATGAGCCTACCGCTGCAGCGCTGGCTTACGGTCTGGATAAAAACGAAGGCAAAACCATTGCCGTCTACGATCTGGGCGGCGGCACCTTCGACGTATCGATCCTCGAAATCGGCGATGGCGTCTTCGAAGTGAAGTCTACCAACGGCGATACCTTCCTCGGCGGTGAAGATTTCGATATGCGCCTGCTGGATTATCTGGCCTCCGAATTCAAAAAAGAGCATGGCATCGACCTGCGGGCCGACAAACTCGCACTGCAACGCCTAAAAGAATCTGCCGAGAAAGCAAAGATCGAGCTGTCCAGCACGCAGCAAACCGAAGTGAATCTTCCCTTCATCACCGCGGACCAGAACGGTCCTAAGCACTTGAATGTGAAGCTCAGCCGCGCCAAGCTGGAAAGTCTGGTGGATGATTTGATTCAGCAAACCATTGAGCCGTGTAAGGCCGCACTGAAAGATGCTGGGCTTACCGCATCCGACATCGACGAAGTGATTCTGGTGGGCGGGATGACCCGTATGCCGAAGATTATCGATATTGTGCGCAGTTTCTTCGGTCGCGAGCCACACAAAGGCGTCAACCCCGATGAGGTGGTGGCCATGGGCGCTGCAATTCAAGGCGGTGTGCTGAAAGGTGACGTGAAAGACGTGCTGCTGCTCGACGTAACCCCGCTGTCGCTGGGTATTGAAACCCTTGGCGGCGTGTTTACCCGCTTGATTGAGCGCAACACCACCATCCCAACCAAAAAGTCTCAGGTATTTTCTACCGCTGATGACAATCAAACGGCGGTAACCATTCGAGTGTTCCAAGGTGAGCGCCAAATGGCTGCCGACAATAAAATGCTGGGGCAATTTGATCTGGTGGGCATTCCGCCATCTCCGCGTGGCATGCCTCAAATTGAGGTGACCTTCGATATCGATGCCAACGGTATTGTGAATGTATCCGCAAAAGACAAAGCAACCGGCAAAGAACAGCAGATCCGCATTCAGGCATCCGGCGGTTTGTCAGAGACCGATATCGAACGCATGGTGAAAGAAGCGGAGGTCAACGCCGCCGCCGACAAAAAGCGCCGTGAGCTGATCGAAGCACGCAATCAGGCAGAAAGCCTGATTCACGAAGCCGAGAAGAATCTCAAGGAACATGGCAGCAAAATCAAGGAAGCCGATAAGAAAGCGATTGAAGCAGCCATTGCCGCGCTGACGGCTGAAATGGAAACCGAGAATAAAGACGCCATTGAGGCAAAATCTCAGTCGCTGACTCAGGCATTGATGAAAATCGGCGAGGACATCTACAAAGCGCAACAGGAAGAGCAGGCGGGTGCGTCTGAAGACGGCGCCAATAGCGGCTCTACGGTTGACGGTGAAGTGTTGGACGCCGATTTTGAAGAAATCGATAACGACAAAAAGAACTAACCTAACGAGATCATCTGACCTGGCCCTGCACCCGGTGTGTAGGGCTTGGCGTTTCAGGAACAAGGCATGGCGGAAGATTATTATAGTTTGTTGGGCGTCAATCGAAACGCCAGCGACGATGAGATCAAGAAGGCGTTCCGCAAGCTGGCGATGCAGTATCATCCTGATAAAAACCCGGGTAATGACGCCGCAGAAAAGAAATTCAAAGAAATCAATCAGGCCTATGACATCCTGAAGGATGAGCAAAAACGGGCGGCCTATGATCGCTATGGCCATGATGCGTTTACTCAAGGTGGCAGCCATGGTCCCGGTGGTAGTGGCGGATTCGATTTCACCTCCAACTTCGCCGATATTTTTGAAGATCTGTTTGGTGACTTTACCGGTGCGCGCCGTGGTGGCGGCAGCCGTTCTTCAGGCGCAACGCGCGGTGCCGATCTGCGTTACAATCTGGATGTTGGGCTGGAAGATGCCTACCGCGGTAAGCAGCAGACCATCAAAATCACCACTGCCGTTACCTGCGATACCTGCGAAGGATCCGGTGCTCACAAAGGCACAAAGGCAGAAGACTGCCCCACCTGCTCAGGGGCTGGAAAAATTCGCGCACAACAAGGGTTTTTCACGATCGAGCGCACCTGTCACGGTTGTCAGGGTATGGGTAAAATTATCAAATCGCCGTGCAAACAATGTGCAGGAACCGGTAAAACCCGTAAAGAGCGCGCGCTTTCCGTCAATATCCCTGCCGGCGTGGAAGAAGGCACGCGTATCCGCCTGGCGGGCGAAGGGGAAGCCGGGTTTCGGGGCGGTACCAACGGGGATTTATATATTTTCATTTCGGTGAAACCCCATAAGCTGTTTCGTCGCGAAGGGGCCAATATCTACTGCAAAGTCCCGCTGAAATTCACCGTGGCAACGCTGGGCGGCGACTTTGAGGTTCCCACCATTGAAGGCGGGCGCGTGAAGGTGAATGTTCCAGCAGGCACACAAACCGGCCACCAGTTCCGGCTGAGAGGGAAAGGCATGTCGGTGCTGCGTTCCAGCTCACGCGGCGATATGTATATCGAAGTTCAGGTGGAAACACCGGTAAAACTCAACAAACGCCAGCGTGAATTGCTGGAAGAGTTTGATAAGGATTTTGGTAAAGAATCAAGCCCGGAATCCGAAGGATTCTTCACGAAAGTAAAAGAATTCTGGGAGGATCTGAAGGAATGAGCAGGATTGCCATCGCCGGATGCACGGGACGCATGGGGGTTGCCCTCATTCATGCCGCTATTGCGCATGATGCGGTGTCATCAGTCATCGGCTCGGTGCGCAGCGATAATCTGGCCAATGCGTCATCGCAGCTGGGCATGTTTGGTATTAATGCGGATCACATCCAGCTGACAGATGACCTCAATGCGTTGATGAAAGCTGATGCGGTGATTGATTTTACCCGTCCAGAGCTAACGCTGGATCTGGCCAAACGCGCCGCAAAGAAAAAAGTCCCCTTTGTCAGCGGCACCACGGGCCTGACGCCAGAACAATTCAATGAGCTGCGCGAACACGCCAAGCATATCCCGATTATCTGGTCTGCCAATATGAGCGTCGGGGTGAATGTGTTGCTGACGCTGGTTGAAAAAGCCGCCGCCGCCTTAGATGATCGTTACGACATAGAAATCGTCGAGATGCACCACCGCCAGAAAGTGGATGCCCCTTCCGGCACCGCCCTTGCGTTGGGGCTGGCCGCTGCAGAAGGCAGGCAGGTGGTTTTCTCCGAACAGGCCATTCTCTCGCGTGAAGGCATGACCGGCCCAAGGCCCGCAGGAGCCATCGGCTTTGCAACCTTGCGCGGCGGACAGGTGATTGGGGATCATACCGTGATGTTTGCAGGCGAACATGACCGGATTGAGCTGACCCACCGCTCCCAAGGACGTGATATCTATGCGCAAGGCGCTATTCGCGCCGCATTGTGGGCGCAAACGCAGTCCGCTGGATTCTATTCGATGAAGGATGTGTTGGGGCTGGCCGCCTAAAGCCGTGCGTCATGCCCAGATTCGCCGGAATTGAGCGCAAGCATTACCTCAGACTGCTCAAGCCTTGGACCCGTTTTTGCCTTCTGAATCATGGTCAATACGGCATCCGATAGCGCGTGTTTCAGCGCTTCATCCTCTTTATGCTTCGTTGTCATCTTTCATCCCATCCACAATGAGTAAACCCTCTTTGTCGACACTGGCAATGAAGCCCTGTTCATGCCACATACGAACAACCGACTCGCGCACTTCCTGATTCTTCACCCACTCGGGCAGTTTGACGACGACTTTGCGAATGACATCATGGTGATCTGCATGCGCTTCAATGATTTTACCCATTGCAGTTGCCGAGCGAGCCAGATCAATCAATGTTTTTTCATCCATGTGCATCATTGCTTGCCATCCTGTTTTTTAACTGGGACTCATTGGCCCATTTGGACCAAGCCTACGCAACAAACATTAAAAAGAAGTTAAAGATTCCGGCCGCATTGCGACAATTCCTGTAATTTTTGTGGATAAAAAATGGTGCAGGAGGAATGAACGGCGCGACCTATTTGTCGTCACCCCACAAATTGCCGATATTCTTCGCAGCGAAGGACCCCATTTTAGGAGTAGCCGGCTTTTCTGCCTTGCGTGGAATATCTACCAGCTTGTGCGTCACCGCCATTTCAGATCGCAATTCCTGCGAGGGCTCACCCTTACCTGCAGCCAACACCGTCCCGAATTCTGATGGAAAAAACTTATCGCCATTTTTCAACGCATCTTTAAGCTTCAGATAGTTTCTCACGGTGAGCTTAAGATAAGAGAACACGCGATCGCCGAAAGTATTCACCCCTTGCAGCAATATCACGGCTTCCTCATTGAGGGTCTGCTCAGATAGCTCCAAATGCGTGGAATTCTTGCTCTGGGCTTTTGTGGTCCAACTCTCTGACATGAAACGGGTTCCGCGGGTTGCTGATGCTCGATCGCTAAGCGGATATTAGCGAAAAAATCAGAGAGTACAAAGTGATTTATACGATGGCGTCCAACGCGTCGCTTAATAAAAGGCTTTATCTCCCGCCTCTACCACCAACTTCAACCTGAGCTGCATTATTTAACACCTGTGATCCGGCAAATTCGCCACCGCGACTAAATAAGATGTTAGCTCCAATATCAGCCGCTGCTGCAAAGCCACGTTCCAAAGCAGCAATTGCCCCGCTGCCGGAAACAACCTCACCACCTGCCCACTGACCTGTTGGATCTGCCATAGTCGTCTCTCCTATCCCTCGTTCTTTGTAGGCGTTGTTCGCCCCTCATGAAGTCAGTATCGCTTAATTTGTTAAATAATTGGTTAATTTGTTAATCAATTAAGCCGGTATTTGTTAATCATTTTGTTAAAATTTTAGATGTTTAACACCCTTGATTTACCAGCAATTTTACTGTTTCTACGGGAGAGAAATGGGGTGTGGAGTCTTATTGTAACAAAAGATTCACACAATTGTCACACAATTGTCATAATCATTAATTTTCTATGAGCGTGCACAGATTTATACTATATATCCATCTGATATAAAACGGCATAATAGGTTTTCTTACACCTCAGTGCCACCCACCGTCATTTGCGAAATCAGCATACTGGGCTGCCCCACTCCCACCGGAACCGACTGACCGTCCTTGCCGCAGGTGCCGATACCATCATCTAAACACATATCGTTACCAAGCATGTTAACCTTTTGCATCACATCCGGACCATTACCGATTAACGTCGCTCCTTTAATAGGAACGGAAATTTTACCATTCTCGATCAGATACGCTTCCGAGGCGGAAAACACGAATTTACCGGACGTGATATCCACCTGCCCGCCGCCAAAATGCGTCGCGTAAATCCCTCTATCCACTCGGGAAATCATCTCTTCTACCGTGTGGTTGCCATTGAGCATGAAGGTGTTGGTCATCCGCGGCATGGGCAAATGCGCAAAGCTTTCGCGCCGCCCGTTGCCGGTGGCACGCACATTCATCAGCCGTGCATTCAGCCGGTCCTGCAGATACCCTTTCAGAATACCATCTTCGATCAGCACGGTCCGGCCGCTTGGCGTGCCCTCATCATCGATGGTCAGCGACCCACGGCGATTGGGGATGGTACCATCATCTACCACCGTCACCCCCTTGGCGGCCACCTGTTCGCCAATCCGGCCGGAAAAGGTGGAAGTGCCTTTGCGATTAAAGTCTCCCTCCAACCCGTGTCCTACCGCCTCATGCAACAACACGCCGCACCAACCCGGCCCAAGCACCACCGGAAATTCACCGGCGGGGGCGGGTTTGGCTTCCAGATTCACCAGCGCCTGACGCAACGCCTCATCGGCCTGCTTCTGCCATTGATCCACCGCCATGTAGCCATCATAGGCCACACGCCCACCGGCACCGGAAGAACCGGTTTCCATGCGCCCATTCTGCTCGGCTACCACATTAATATTGAGGCGAACCAGCGGCCGAATGTCCGAGGCTTCGCGTCCATCGGCGCGCATAATCTGCACGACCTGCCACACGCCGGTCAGCGATACGGTTACCTGTTTGACGCGCGGGTCCTTGGCACGCACATAAGCATCGATGCGTTCCAGCAGCGCAACTTTCTCCGCGAACCCCTGTTTCTCTAGCGGATTATCACTCATATAGAGCGCCTGATTAGACCCAAACGGGGCTTCCGTTACCCGCTCAATCACGTCCTGACCATAATTCACCGCCCGTACCGTCTGCGCCGCCCGTTTCATTGCCGCTTCGCTCAGCTCGCAGCTATGCGCATAACCAGAGGATTCTCCCAGCACCCCGCGAAGACCAAATCCCTGCGCGGTGTTGAACCCCGCATTCTTCAGGCGGCCATCATCGAAGCTCATCGACTCCGACTGGTTAAACTCCAGATACAGCTCGCCATCATCCAGCCCATGCAGCGTTTGTTCAACCAGTTGCTGCACACGCACCCTGTCCAAACCGGTTTGGTTAAAGAACATGTCGGTAGCGGTTTTTTTATTCATAAATGTCTCACTTTCCTCAGCAACAACAAGATTGGTATCTGTTGCCTGCGCCTCAGTGATAAAATGATTTGCAGTCAAAGCGCAAACATTTTACATAAAATAGCCTGAGGGGGAGGTTTAATCTCTCAGCACCTTTGCGTTGTATAACAAAACATAGAAGTACTCATGATGCGATTTCTCTTTGCCGCGATTCTAATGCTTACCGCTGGTTATGGTGTCGATGCCTTGGCTGCTGCTGAAGGTCTGGCCACTCCCTGGCAATTGAATTTTCAGCCTGCCGCTTCGCCGGTGATGGCCAAATTTGTCAGCATGCACCACTTCCTGCTGATTCTCATCACCGTGATCACGCTGTTTGTGTTTGCGCTTCTGGCTTATGTCTGCCTGCGCTTTAACCGCAAAGCCAATCCGGTGCCGAGCAAGAACGCGCATAACACCACCATCGAGATCTTGTGGACGGTCATCCCCGTTTTGATCCTGATCGCCATTGCGATTCCTTCGTTCCGCCTGTTTTTTGGCTGCGTGCACACCATTGGTTGCACTGAAGACGGCAAACCCGCCAATGTTGACCTGACACTGAAAGTGGTGGGTTATCAGTGGTACTGGAACTATGAATATCCCGACCATCAGATTCAATATGACAGCTACATGAAAAAAGAGGCTGATCTGGCACCGGGTGAGCCACGCCTCCTCGCCGTTGATAATCCTATTGTGGTGCCCGTGAATGCCAATGTGCGTGTGCTGGTTACCGGCGGCGATGTGATCCATGCGTTTGCGATGCCTGCCTTTGGCGTCAAAATTGATGCTGTGCCTGGCCGGCTGAACGAAACCTGGTTCCGTGCTGAAAAAGAAGGCACCTACTACGGTCAATGTTCAGAGCTGTGCGGTCGTCTACATGGGTTTATGCCCATTCAGATCGAAGTGGTTTCCAAGGAAAGATTCGATCAGTGGATTGAGCAGAAGAAAAAGCAGCTTTCATCAAATAATGGCGCTGAATCGGTTCGCGCTGAAGTACAACAATAACGGATAGTATCTATCAAGATACAGATTAGGTAAGAGAGAGGACATCATGGGTCACGACGCATCGCACGACGCACCAAAAGGACTAACTCGCTGGTTGTGTTCTACCAACCATAAAGACATTGGAACGCTGTATATCATCTTTGCGTTGATCGCGGGTCTGCTGGGTGCTGCCTTCTCTGTCATGCTGCGCATGGAATTGATGGAGCCGGGCGATCAATATTTTGGCGGTAATTACCAGTTTTACAATGTGTGTTTAACCGCTCACGCACTGCTAATGGTGTTCTTCCTGATCATGCCCGCATTGATTGGTGGGTTCGGCAACTGGTTTGTCCCTCTAATGATCGGCGCGCCGGATATGGCGTTCCCACGCATGAATAACATCAGTTTCTGGCTGCTCGTGCCATCGATCATACTGCTGATCACCTCTGCTTTTGTGGGTGCCGGCGAAGCACGTGGCGTAGGAACGGGTTGGACCATCTACCCGCCGTTGAGCGTGGTCGATGCCAACCATCGCGGTATCGCGCTGGATCTGGCCATCTTCTCGCTGCACCTTGCGGGGATTTCGTCCATTCTGGGGGCCATTAACTTCATCGTCACGATTTTCAACATGCGCACTCCGGGTATGACGCTGGCAAAAATGCCGCTCTTTGCCTGGGCAATCCTCATTACCGCCTTCCTCCTGTTGTTGGCCCTACCGGTGCTGGGCGGTGCGATCACCATGCTGCTCACCGACCGTAATCTGGGCACCAACTTCTTTAACCCCGCAGGCGGTGGCGATCCGGTGCTGTTCCAGCATTTGTTCTGGTTCTTTGGCCATCCGGAAGTATATGTCTTGATTTTGCCCGCATTTGGCATCATCAGCGAAGTAGTTTCAACCTTCTCCCGTAAACCAGTATTCGGGTATCTGGGGATGGTGGGTGCCATGAGCTGTATTGGGGTGCTGGGCTTCGTAGTATGGGCACACCATATGTTCACCGTTGGCCTGAGCGCCAATGTGCAGGCTTACTATATGTTTGCCACTATGGTGATTGCCGTACCGACGGGTATCAAAATCTTCAGCTGGATCGCTACCATGTGGGGCGGGTCCATCGAATTTAAAACCCCCATGCTGTTTGCCATTGGCTTCATTTTCCTGTTCACCGTCGGCGGCGTAACGGGCGTGGTGCTGGCTAACTCAGCTCTCGATATCCCCATGCAAGATACCTACTATGTGGTGGCGCACTTCCATTACACCATGTCTTTGGGTGCGCTGTTTGGCATCTTCACCGCCTTCTATTACTGGATCGGCAAGATGTCGGGTTACCAATATAAAGAATGGATGGGTAAGGTGCATTTCTGGACCTTCTTCATCGGTACCAACCTGACTTTCTTCCCGCAGCATTTCCTTGGTCTGGCTGGCATGCCGCGCCGTATTCCGGACTATACCGATGTCTATGCCGGCTGGAACTATTGGTCATCCATTGGCTCCTTCATCTCTGCGGGCAGCGCCATCTGGTTCCTGATCGTCGTGCTGGAGTTGTTCCTGGCAAAACGCAAGGCGGGCAATAATCCGTGGGGTGATGGTGCAAAAACCATTGAGTGGACCGTAAGCTCACCTCCGGCATTCCACAGCTTTGAGACCCAACCTAAATTTGAACAGGCTGGGCATGCTCACCACTAATACGGCAACAGCGACGCCCGAGAGTTCTGTAACGATTAAGGAGCTATCCAGCCTACTGAAGCCCGGGGTGATGCTCCTTGTCGTCTTCACCGGTGCCGTGGGTATGTGGCTAGCACCTATTCAGGCGCATCCTTTTATTCAATTGCTGGTCATCGCCATGATCGCCCTTGGTTCGGGCGCGGGCGGCATGATGAATATGTGGTATGACCGCGATATCGACGCCATCATGACCCGTACCCGCAAACGCCCCATTCCCGCCGGTCTGGTACAGGCCGATGACGTACTGGTCTGCGGGATTATGCTTGCCATCGCATCGGTGTTCATTCTGGGGCTTGCCACTAACTGGTTTGCTGCCGGCTTGCTGGCGTTCGCCATCGCCTTTTATGCCGTAGTTTATACGGTATGGCTGAAGCGCTCCACCAGCCAGAATATTGTGATTGGTGGTGCTGCCGGCGCCTTTCCCCCCGTCATCGGATGGGCGGCCATGACCGGATCAGCGCCCGTTGAGGCCTGGGTGATGTTTGCCATCGTATTTTTGTGGACGCCTCCTCATTTCTGGGCCCTGGCGCTGTATCGAAACGATGATTACCGCAAGGCGAATATTCCCATGCTTCCTGTCGTCAAGGGGCTTGATCATACCAAATGGCAAATGGAAATTTATTGCTGGCTGCTGCTGGCTGTTGCCTTGCTGCCAGTCTATTTTGGTACCGCCAGCATCGGCTATGCTCTGGCTGCACTTGCATTAAATACCCGCTTCATTCTGCATGCACGCACGGTGCGGCACTCTCAGGATGAAGCGCCTGCAAAACGGATGTTTGGCTTCTCCATTTTGTATCTGTTTGCGCTCTTTTCTGCGCTACTGATCGACGGATTGCTGCACCCGTTTTATGCTGGTCTTTTTCAATGATCCACAGTAGCCTCCAACCCTGAGGAGATGATGGTATGGACCCACAAACAACTGCGCCTCTCACCAGCGTCACAGACAGCTTGGTAGCGCCGACGCAACTCCAAAGCTCCAGTGAACTGTTATTAACGCTAAGCGAAAATACGATCTATTTGATGGGCTTCAGCTTTGTTCTGGGCAGTCTCTTTACCATTCTGATGCTCATTATTCTCGATTTCATGCGTAGAAACTCAGGTGACACACATGCCGATTAACGAACGTCATAAACAACAAAAAGCCAAAAACTTTGCACTGCTTATTGTGCTGCTCACATTCATTGCCGCGCTTTACGCCATGGCAATTCTGAAGTTTGGCCACCTTCCTTCATAAATGGAACCAAACCAACACCCTCGCAACAATTTATCGCTTGCTATCAGTCTGGCTATGATCGTGGCTGGAATGTTGATGCTCAGTTATGCCGCCGTGCCATTATACAAAATATTCTGCAAAGTGACTGGCTTTGGCGGCACCACTCAAACCGCAAAAGCGCTGCCCGATACGGTCTTGGATCGGGAAATTCTGGTCACCTTTAACACCGATGTTGATCCTAATCTGCCGTGGCGTTTTCGCGCCCTGCAGCACAGCAGAAAGGTGAAGGTGGGAGAGTCCGTATTGGTTGCGTTTGAGGCAGAAAACTTGCTCGACTCCCCATCATCAGGAACCGCTGCCTACAATGTAACCCCTCATGGTTTCGGCCGCTATTTCAACAAGGTTCAGTGCTTTTGTTTTGAAAAGCAAACACTTCCACCTAAAACCGTTGTAAATATGCCGGTTTCTTTCTTCATAGACCCCGAAATTATGAAAGACCATGAATTAGATGGTGTCAAAGAGGTGACTTTATCGTATACATTTTTTAGCGAGTTGAGCAAAAACTAGCACGATCAGCATTAGTGGAGAATTTCTGATGAGCGGTTCACAAGGCCATCCTTTTCATCTGGTAAACCCAAGCCCCATGCCTATCCTGACAGCCTTCAGCATGATGGCGTTCCTCGTGGGCGGTGGATTGGCCCTGCACAGCGATCCCGCTGGCTTTTATGTGCTGGCTGCCGGCGCCATTGCCATTATCATATGCTGCTTCTATTGGTGGCGCGATGTTATTCGCGAAGGCATGCATGACCATGCACACACCCCGGTTGTGCAGCATGGGCTGCGGTTTGGCATGGCCCTGTTCATCGTATCGGAAGTCATGTTCTTCTTTGCCTTTTTCTGGGCGTTCTTTAATGCCTCCTTGTTCCCAGTGCTGCCGCTGCAAGACATTTGGGCAATGGGCACGGGACCTTGGCCCCCAACAGGCATTAAACCATTCAATGCGTGGGACCTGCCCTTCATCAACACACTAATTCTGCTGCTGTCTGGTACCACCGTCACCTGGGCGCACCATGCCTTGCTGCATAACGACAATAAAAATGTAATTCGTGCGTTGTGGTGCACGGTATTGCTGGGTTTCAGCTTCACTTGTTTGCAAGCCTTCGAATATTCGCACGCCGCCTTCGGGTTCAAAGACGGGGTGTATGCCACCACCTTCTATCTGGCCACTGGATTTCACGGTCTGCACGTTATCCTCGGCACCACGTTCCTTGCCGTGTGTCTGGCCCGCGCCTACAAAAATCAGTTGACCCCGCAAGGCCATTTGGGCTTCGAGTTCGCGGCATGGTACTGGCACTTCGTTGACGTGGTGTGGTTGTTCCTGTTCATCTGCGTCTATTGGTGGGGCGCTGGTAATCAGTGAGCACGCCTCTGAGTCCCCTTCGCGTGGCACTGCGTCACTGCTGCCCGCATTGCGGAAAGGGCCGATTATACCAGAAACTGACGCTACTGGCCGAGTCCTGCGATCAATGCGGCCTGTCCTATAAGGCGCATGATTCCGGCGATGGTCCGGCGTTCTTCAGCATCACCGTGCTTGGTTTTCTGATCGCGGGTGCGGCGGTAGCCATCGAGCTTCTCTATAAACCGGATTACTGGATTCATGTGGTGGTTTGGCCTACCTTGCTGCTCGCACTGACGCCTTTCAGCCTGCGTTTTTTCAAATCCTATCTGCTGGCCTGGCAATATAAAACCAACCTGCTTTCCCAAAAGGACGCCTGATGCTCGCGCGCTTTCATAAACCCAAATTCATACCGCTGATCTTTTCGCTGGGAGGAATACTGACCACACTGGCGCTGGGCACCTGGCAGATTCAGCGGCTCATCTGGAAGGAAGGGCTGATCGCTGCCACGGAACAGGCCGCTACGCTTGATCCTCTGCGTGAGCTACCCACCGAAGGCTACAAGGAAAAACAATTCCATAAGGTGCGCGTCTCTGGTCACTACCTTGATGATCCTCAATTTCACATCGCCGCGCGCTATCACAAAAGCCAGTTGGGCTATCATGTCATCACCCCGTTCAAAACCAGCAATGGCACACTGGTGCTGGTCAATCGCGGGTGGATTCCGGCTGACCAGAAACAACAATCCTTCGCTCCCCCTGCCGGTTCCCGTGAGATCACCGGCATCATCCGCGTCGGGGCAGACCGCAACCCCTTCACCCCGGCCAGTCAGCCGGAGCGCAATATCTGGTTTGGCCGCGATGTCGAACTCATGGCGCGCGAGGCCAAAATTGACGCCCTGCCCTATATGCTGGATCTGGTAGAGCAAACGCCAGAAAAAACCTATCCCATTGCCTTTGATGGCAGCATCAAACTACGCAATGACCATCTGTCCTATGTCATTATCTGGTACAGTCTGGCCGCAGGTATTCTGGTGATTGCGCTGGTCTATCACCGCAAAAAACCGGATGAAACATGAGCACCGCTTACCAGAAACTACAAACGGCATTTACACAAATCAGCGCGCTGGAAGGCGCCGCCTCCATGCTGGGCTGGGATGCCGAAACCATGATGCCGGAAGGGGCGGCCGATATTCGCGGCGAACAGCTTGCAGCACTGGCCACCGTGATTCACGAGAAAATGACCAATCCCGCTATTGCGCAATGGTTAGATCGCGCCAAAGACGAGAGTGGTTTGTCGTTATGGCAGCAAGCCAATCTGCGCGAAATGCAGCGCGAGTATCTGCATGCCAATGCGCTGCCTGCTGATCTGGTACATGCGCTAACCAAAGCCCGCATTGCCTGCGAGCATGTGTGGCGGGAGGCGCGCAAAGAGAATGATTTTGCCCGTTTCAAACCCTACTTCGAAACCGTGCTGTCGCTGGTTCAGCAAGCCGCTACCGTCAAGGGCGAGGCCCTGAAACTAAGCCCGTATGATGCCCTGCTGGATAGTTATGATCCGGGCATGCGCTGTCAGGTGATTGACGGTTATTTTGCCGAGCTGGAGTCTTTCCTGCCCGATCTGGTCTCTCGTGCTATTGATGCACAATCTAAAAAACCGGCAGCGCCCATCACCGATACCATTCCCATCGATAGACAAACCGCGCTGGGACGCGAATTCATGACCTTGCTGGGATTTGATTTCTCGGCCGGCCGCATCGACACCAGCGCCCATCCCTTTTGCGGCGGCGTGCCCGGAGATGTACGCCTGACCACGCGCTACAAGGAATCCGCATTCACCGAGAGTCTCTATGGCGTATTGCATGAAACCGGGCATGCGCTGTATGAAATGGGGCTGCCAAGAGACTGGATCACCCAACCCGTTGGCCGTGCACGCGGCATGAGTATGCATGAAAGCCAATCATTGCTAGTGGAGATGCAGCTGTGTCGTGGCCGCGATTTTCTGGCCTTTGCCCTACCCAAAATCCGCGCCGCTTTTGGGTAGGGCAAAGG
>Ga0214923_10003974_pt1 | contig 18226 bp, 16 predicted proteins | sample LL1510_MetaG_FD_177993 | JGI IMG/M metagenome (GOLD analysis project Ga0214923, IMG submission 177993) | Freshwater microbial communities from Lake Lanier, Atlanta, Georgia, United States - LL-1510 | ecosystem: Environmental > Aquatic > Freshwater > Lake | place: USA: Georgia | collected... | reverse complement strand
TTGCTAATCACTGATTAGCTCGGGAAAATTATATTTTATTTTTTATGCTATATAGAGACAAACTTTACAAGAGTTATCTTATCTTAAATATTTGTTATTATATTATAAATATATAAGATATGACTGTAGGAAATCTAGTTCAATTAGAAGCTAAAGGTCCAGAGGACTATAGTTTATATGGGAATCCTAATAAATCTAACTTTAAAACAGTATATAGTCGTGCTACTAACTTTGCTATAGATTACTATAGAGTTAGTGATAATCAATTGTCTAATTTAGACTTTGGTAGCAAGGTATATATTAAACTGCCAGCAACAGGTGATTTATTAGCGGGTTTATATATTAATATAGAGTTTAATGATATAGTTAGAACAACTGACTATTTAATAAATAATACTCCAGATACTGACCCGAGAAAACCTAGATTTACCAGTTATATAAATGGTATAGGTGTATATATTATTGAAGAGGTTAGATTTTTAATTAGTGGAAAAGAAATAGAAAAAATGAACGGTGAGGCTATTTTTTTATATAATCAACTTCACGAGCAAAATAGCAAAGAAGCCCAATATGACTCTTGGGCCTACTATAAAGATAGTTTTGCTATTGGTATTACAAATCAATCTAACGTTAAAACCACACTAGCTATTCCTTTCTTTTTCTCTAGAAAATCATATAACTACTTACCAATATGTGCTCTTAGAAATAGCGAGTTAGTATTAGAAATAAAGTTTAAGCCATTAGACAAATGCTTAGTTCGAAAATTTAACAATTATAATTTTAATAGTATAGTTGGTATTAATGGAACAGATGGAACAATTCCTACTCCTAAGCCATACCCTGATGCTATTCCCGCATATGGAATGTTTAACGAAAGTGTAATAGCTACCATTAAAAAAGTAGATATAGTTTCTAAGATAGTTTATTTAGACTCAGTTGAAAAAAACTTATTTACTAAAAAAGAACTTAGTTATTTAATTGAGACTATTAATATTGGTAACGCAGATACTCTTGTAGAATCTACCGCTAACAAGTCTTACTATTTTCCACTAAATTTTTATAATCCTACTAAGTATATATATTGGGTACTACAGAGAAAGGATGTAGAAAATGCTAATATGGTTGATAACTATAACTACGACTTTAGTATTAGATATGGATTAGGTAACTATAGTATTACTAATAGTAACCATTTATTAAATGAAAGTAACTTTATGGTAAATAATGTTAAACTAATAAGTTATGATAATGGAGTGTTTATATCTAGAACCCAACTATTAGAAATGTTTAATACCTATATAGATACTAATGTATATTGTTTTAGTTTTTCCCTATACCCTAATCAGGAAGATTTAACAGGTTCACTAAATTTTTCTAAGCTTCTCAATAAATCACTATACTTAACACTTATAGATAGTAGTAAATATACAAATAATGGTATAACACCAGATATAGTTTTGAGAACATATTCTGTTAGCTATAACATGCTTCAAATTAGAGATGGTCTAGGTGGATTAGTATTTAACAACTAGGGTCGAATATACCTATTTTTTAATTCTCTATATAGAATTTTATCTATATAAAGGGTTATCTATAGTAATAGGTTAAAATAACTATGGGTAATAAATCTAGTAGCCAGGCTTTAGTTCGCTCTACAGACTATAATAAACAACCTGTATATGCTCCTGGTAATAGTAGTTTATATAGTCCAAGAGATATAGTAATTACATCAGGAACAGATATGGAATTAAAGAAAAATATTACCTCTATAGTCTCAAAGGAAAAAACAGATAGTAAGTGGAGACCTAATGATGAACTATCTAGGGTGTATAATTCATTTAGTAGTCAAGCATCTAAGCTTAGACAGTATAAAAAAGAACTAGTTGATATGGAACAGAAGAAAAAAGCTCTTCAGGAACAGGTAGATAGCTATGTAGGTAAAGAGTTAGATATAGATGATAGGCTAAATTTATCTCAAATCAAACAACAGCTAATAGATATTAGTACAAAAGCTGATGGATATAGTAAGAGAATAGATAGTTTTAGCCATGTAAATAGTGAAATAATAGAAATATGGGACTCATATTATAATGGAATCGCCCAGTTAATTAATGACTATGACTTAGGCGAGTTTACTAATGTAACTATGTTAGTCTCCAGCCAAAATATATATACTCACTATTCTTGTTTATATAGAGAGTTACTAAATTCTAGAGCTAAAGAAGAAGTCCAGTATAAACTAGATAGGTTAACTAAGGCTATAGACATGAACTATGTAATGGCTAATATTAACAACCAGAACATAGAATATGCTAAACTAACTCAGAAAATAGACGTAGATATGTTTGGTATCCAGAACCCAATAGTTCCTACAGCTAAGCTGCTAGAGGAGGTCTATAAAGAGGTCCAGAAACTACCAAGTAATAAACAAGTATTGATGGTGGATAACAACGCAGAGTTATATGCTAAAATAACAGGAATAGTAGCCGCTGAACTAACTAATGAAGTTGTTAAGCAATTACTATAAAAAATAAATAAGTCTATATCTCATCACAGCTTTCATATAGGTTATCTTCACAATCAAATTCATAGAGTTGTCTATTAAATTGATTTTCATATATCTTGTGGAACTGTATTAAACACTGTTCTAATCCTAGTTCTTTAAAGTAGCTATGGTAGGCATCCTTGGCCAGTTCATAGACCGTGTAGACACCAACTATGTGACAGTGATCGCCTTGAAAATGTGCCTTAGTAATAATATATAATACCATATATAGATTTATCTATTTTAATTTAAATAGAAATATACTATACTTTACTAATATGGATAACTTAGAAATTATACCACTTGTAGCTACTTCAGTATCTATTATGGCCAGATTTATATTTATGTATCTAATCTATAGCAATAGATCTAGAAACTCTTACTCACTTATCTTTTGTGTATTATCTATAGCATCTAGTTCCATGTGGACTTATTATTCAGTAGAGATAGATAATTTTCCTATTATCTTTAGATCATCTACTGAAATAGTCTTATTATTCATATCAGCTGTGTATATAACCTATAATAAACTAAATGATTTCATAGAGGAAAGGAGGAGTAATAGACAGGTAGATATTGAGCGAGGAACAACATAGCATATACATAAGGCGTTTAACTCTGTAAATATTAAATTTTGATATATTGTAAAAAGCCATATGTCCTTAGAAAAAGAAAATATGTTTTTAAGAAGTAATACTAATAGACAAGAAAGAATTGTCTGGTTTGATATTGAAACTACTGGATTTAATATATTCCACAATGAAATTATTGAGTTATCTGCTATAGATAATCTTGGTAATAGCTTTTCATCACTTATATCTATTACTAAGGGTTTGCCTAAGAAAATCACTGAAATTACTAATATAACATTTGAAATGCTTAAGGGTCAACCAAGTGAACAAGAAGTTTTAACTAGGTTCGTAAAATTTTTAAATGGAGATGTTGTTCCAAATCTAGACTATACAGTTAGACCAATGCGCTCTATGAAAAAAACTAAATGGTTAATAGGTCATAATATATTGGCATTTGACATTCCATTTATAAAAGCACAATGTCAGAAACACAATATAGATTTCCCTGAAACTAAACTTATTGATACTATGAGAATGGCACAATTTATTCTACCAGAGAAATATTCTTATGCCTTAGGCGCATTATGTGAAATATTTGCGTTACAAAGTGCTGGAGCACATAGAGCAATGAATGATGTATTAGCTACACAAGCAATATATAATAGTTTATGTACTTTATATAGGCATACATATGATAAGTGTTCACCACAGTTTATATGTGAATTAACTACTATTCAATAGGGGTAGATATAGCTATTTTTATTTTATTAAAAATGACATAAAAATAGTTCGAGTATATATAGAATATCCAACATGAAATATATGAGAGTAAAGAAAAGAAATGGTTCTACAGAAGATGTTTCATTTGATAAGGTAATTAAACGTATCCAAACACTTTGTGAAATGGAACCAGTTTTAGAAACTATTGAACCAGTGGAAATAGCCCAAAAGGTCTGTCTACATATCTATGACGGTGTTTATACTAGTGAATTAGATGAATTAGCTGCTGAGCTTTGTACCCAAAAATCTGTATCAAATATGGAATATGGAACTTTAGCATCCAGAATTATTATATCTAACAACCAGAAATGTACTAGTCCAAGTTTTAGTGAGACTATAGCCATCCTCTACCAAAATGGTGGACAGGCCCCTCTTATTTCTAAAGAAGTATATCAATTTGTAATGGAAAATAAGAACAAACTTAATGGGTCTATAGTATATAGTAGAGACTATACCTATGACTATTTTGCTTTTAAAACGTTAGAAAAGTCATATTTACTCAGAGTGAATGGTAAAGTAGTAGAGAGAATCCAACATATGTTTATGAGAGTATCTTGTGGTCTTCACTATGATAATATTAAACAATGTATTGAAACCTATGAGTTACTATCACAAAAATATTTTACCCATGCTACACCAACTCTTTTTCATAGTGGAACACCTAATCCACAACTTCTTTCTTGTTTTTTATTAGGTGTAGAGGATAGTGTTCAGGGTATATATAAAGCAGTTAGTGATTGTGCTCTTATTTCTAAGTGGGCAGGTGGTATAGGTCTACATATCCATGATATTCGTGCGGAGAATTCTCCTATAGAATCAACCAATGGTAAATCTAATGGATTAGTACCAATGTTAAAGGTATTTAATGATGTGGCTAGACATATAAACCAGAGTGGAAAAAGGAATGGGTCATTCGCCATGTACTTAGAGCCACACCACCCAGATGTCTTAGGTTTCTTAGAAGCAAAAAAGAACCATGGTGATGAAAACGCTAGAGCAAGAGACCTTTTCTATGCTATGTGGATTAGTGATTTATTTATGGAACGTGTTAAAGCTAACGCTATGTGGTCTTTATTATGTCCCAACAAGTGTAGAGGCCTTAGTGATGTATATGGCCAAGACTATAAAGAATTATATACTAGTTACGAAAAAGACCCTAAAAATATAGTAAAACAAGTTCCTGCTATGGATATCTGGAAAGAAATCTGTAAATCACAAATGGAAACGGGAACTCCCTATATAGGTTATAAAGATGCTATTAATATTAAATCGAACCAAAAACACTATGGTACAATTAAGTCATCCAATTTATGCCATGAAATAGCTGAGGTATCTAATAGTAAAGAATACGCATGTTGTACTCTTGCTAGTATTTCACTACCAGCTTTTATAGAAGAATTTGATAAATCTACTATTAAAGAGGTCGAAGTTTATAGTAAATCTAACTGTAAATTCTGTGACTATTCCAAAAAATTCTTAAAAAGCTATGGGTTAGAATACAAGGAAATTGTATTAGATGACCCAGAAGAGAGAGGAGAATTCTTTGAAAAACTAAATGCTAATAGTTGTGTAGGTGATAGCTGTAGCGTAAATGATATTAGATTCAAATCTGTTCCACAAATATTCATAAATGGAACCCATATTGGTGGCTTCTCTGAACTCTATAAATACTTTAAACCTACCTATAATTATAAGAAGCTAGCAGAGATTACTAAAGTAGTTACAAACAACCTTAATAAGGTTATAGACCTAAACTATTACCCAGTTCCTGAAACCAGGCTATCTAATTTAAGACATAGACCTATTGGTATTGGTGTCCAAGGTTTAGCAGATGTCTATGCCAGATATCATGTAGCATTTGACAGTGAGGAAGCCAGAGAAATAAATAAAAAGATTTTTGCTACCATATACTATGCGACTCTTCAAAAAAGTAATGAATTAGCTATTGAGCATAGAGAAAAAGTATTAGAAGTCCAGATGAATCCTAATAGTAAGCCATTAGTTCAAATATTTCACGAAGAGATCACTGCGCCGTCACATCCAGGAGCATATTCAACCTTTAGTGGTTCACCTATTAGTAAAGGTCAGTTTCAATTTGATCTTTGGGGTATAGAACCTATTAGGGATGCCGATGGATTCCAGTTAGACTGGGAAACTCTTAGAAAAAACATAATGGTCCATGGTATTAGAAACTCATTGTTAACCGCGTCTATGCCTACCGCATCTACTAGTCAAATTCTTGGCAATAATGAATGTATCGAGCCATTTACTAGTAATATGTATTCCAGAGGTACACTTGCTGGTCAATTCATCGTTATTAATAAATATTTATTAGATAGCTTAGAGAGAATAGGTATATGGAATGATGATTTAAAGGATACAATTATTATTAATAATGGTTCCATTCAAAAAATAAAAGAAATCCCAGATGTCATTAGAGAAACCTATAAAATAGCCTGGGATTTATCTATGAAGAGCCTTATTGACCAATCAGCGGATAGAGGCGCATATATATGCCAAACCCAAAGCTTAAACTTGTGGATTGAAGACCCTGATTTAAATAAGCTAACCAGTATGCATTTTTATTCCTGGCAAAAAGGATTAAAGACGGGTATATATTATCTAAGACGTAGAGCTGTGTCTAAAGCACAAACATTTAGTATAGATGCTAGTAAAACAGTAGATAAAAATAAAAAGATTGTAGAAGAAGAGGGTTGTTTATCTTGTTCTGCTTAATTAAACCTGCCTAAATGTATATATAGCAAATCTTATAATATCCATGTTAAGAAATTTATATTTTAACATAGATAGTGAAAATCTAATATAATTATATACATATAGTGGTCGGATATCGCCTATATATTTTATAATTTCAATAGTTCCAAGTACTAATAAACCTATTAAGAAATATAATAGGAATAGTGATACAATAGGACTAAGATATTTATTAAAGAATCTAATAAATCTAGTTTCAAGACCTAATTCAGGTTCAGCTTCAGGTATATTATTGGCCGGTGAACTGTCAGCCTCTCTATTGCTTTCTTTCCACCTAAAATCGTAGTATATATCTATAATGTTTTCTATATCATTCTTAGAGGAACCAACAACTCTATTTTGAAGGATATCCATCTGTACAAGGTTAATAATATTAGTGTCTTTAATAGGATGTCTACATATAGGACATGGACATAATTCAGTGTATTTAGTTTGCCAGAACCGAAATAGACATTCGCTATGCATTCTATGTCCACATGGCAAGAGTGATGCTCCACTAAGGCGTTCATAACAGATTGGACAGTTAGTATTATTATATGTTTTCATTTTCTATGAAATAGTTATCATAGAAAATAAAAATTGGTATATGGTTCAAAATTTTTAGCTATATAACTAACTACTAAGATATTTATGCGTAGCCTGTAGGATATTCGTTTTCAAAACATAAGTAGTTAATTTTAAGTGGGTCCATTCTACCAAGACGTTGTGCTCTACCAATAACTTGTCTTTCTAAATCTTTACTCATTCTATGATAAATAACGATTTCATCGGTAATTTGTAAGTTTAATCCAGCACCAAAGTTCTTAGCATTTAAGAGTAATACTTGGCATTCTCCAGATTTATATTTATTAATAATGTTGTTTATTCTAGCAGCTGTACCAGAGAGTTTAGAATATTTAATTTGACATTTAGTAAATTCTGCCTCTATGCTTTCAAATGATTTTTCATAGCTAGAAAATACTAAAATCTTCTTACCTGGATTTTGTTTAATAAACTCTAATAATGTATCTAACTTAGGTAATAATACTTGTTGGTCTTCTACTGCTTGAGCCTCATCAACAACTTGGTCTTTATTAGCGTCTACTATAATTGTTAGTTTAGCTAAGTCTAACTTATTTCTACACATTGGACAAGACTTATCAACAGCAAATTTAACAGCCATAGAAATACATTCTAAACAGAACACATTTTTACAACATGGAGTTAAACATGGCGCTGTAATATCATCACTACAAATAGGACATTTTTTATCTTTAACACCAGTGATTCTAGCTTCAACACCAGCAATTTTACTTTCGGCATCTTTAAGTTGGTTGTTAAAGTTATCAATAGATTGTTTATAAGAGTGAGCAAGCCCTTTAAGATGGGCTAACTCTTTTTTAAGATTTTCTAAGTCTATATGGTTTTTAGGCAAGTGTTCTATATTATTTTTAAGCATTTCTTGGGCTTCAGCATTATTAGCCAATAACATATTTTTTTCTGCTAATGTTTCTTTTAATTCATCTCTTTTCTTGTAGAGACCTTTATTCACTATCTGTACTAAATCCTCTTCTGTATTACCTTCAACACCTAATAGTTTAATGGCAGTTTCCATATCACCCGCATTTAATGCTTGTAATGCTTCTGGATTAACAGCATTAGCAACTGCTAATAACTCTGGAGGTGTAAAACATTTAATAAATCCTACTACTGGATCTGGTATTTTAATAGAATCTTGGATAAAGTCGTAGTTGCCTCTAACAATGGCGTTAGCAACTCTACATTTATTATGTTGGCTATTATCATTACCACACTGAGTCATATTACATACCATATCTCTAATAAAACCTGTTCCAGCCATACCGTTAGCTACTTGTTTATATTTATGCGCATCATAGTCATATTCTCTCTTACTTCTAGGATATAATAAGTTATTAATAGAACTAGTAATTAACCAGTTCATCTTACCATACATCATTGGACAGTTAGGTATTTTAATAGAGTCTGCTTCATCAATGATAGTTCTTTGAAAGACTACACCATCAATTCTATAGTTAGATTTACAGTGTTGTTCAACACCTTTGTTAAATTTTTTAAACTCTTCTAACTGTAATGTTTGTCTATAGTCTAAAATATTTGCTATAAAATCATCTATATAGTCATAGTTATGATTAGCTACATATTGATGTCTTAAGTCTCTAACTTGATTATTTAAATAGTCTACAATTTCATCTGGGTGAAAATCTATCTCTTTATCTTTTACTGGATTGATATATACTTTATCTCTGGTTTGGCCTAATCCACTCTGGTTCATAAATACTATGAAATGAGTAAACATAGTAGCTTTTACCAATAATATATTATATTTGTTAAGATTTTCAATTACTTCTTCTTTGGTATCACCTAACTTATTTATGTCTTTAACCATACCTATAGAGAAAAAGCTAAGATTAGTATAGCTTTTAATATAGTCTTTCCATTGATTAAAAATACCATGAGGTACAACTATAAGATTAGTTTTGAGTTCTACTATATCTTTATTATAGGTGACACCCATAAGTTCAAACTTATATCTAAGGTTTTGAGGGATATTTTTAGGCATAGAGTGAATATTTTGGGGTGTAGAATCAACAAGAGGTCTTGCGGCTATAAGAGATAACATACATAATGATTTACCACTACCTACATTATCACATAATAGAAGGGTGTTTTCGGCGGTAATACGCTTATTATATATTTCTCTAATATACATTTCATAAAGAGTTCTTTTTTGGTGTAGTTTAAGAACTAATTTTATGTTAGGTGGTGTATCAATATATTTACCTGCGGGTTCTATAGTACCATAGGTAGATATATTTTTTCCAAGTTCATCAAATGTGTTCATGTCATCTATCCTAAGTGGTTCATGTTCTATAGAGAAGCGTTTATAGTTTACAGGAACTTTATATTCATTTTCTAGGACCAGTTTATCAAGTTGGTCAAGATTAAGATGAAAATTAGTTTCAATTTGGTCAGGAATAAAGCCACCACCTTCTCCGTCACCAGCATCTACTGGAACATTAACTTGGACTTCATCAGTATTAACTTGAACTTCTGCTTTAGGTTTTCTAGTTCTTTTTACTTTAGGTTTAACAATAGTTTGTTCAGCGTTAGTTTCAATGTTATTTTGGTTAGTATCCATTTGTATATTTATGAAACCTTAATTTTATGTAAAAATAATTCAAATTTTTAAACAACTTTTTATAGAGGTCTAAAGATAAATCTATACTATTTTATTAAAATGCGTACATTAAGAGATTTATTAGCGACTGAACCATTTAGGAACTTACCAGTATTAGACATTGGAGATAGGGTAGGTTTTACTGGATATATAGATTTTATCAAACCAAAAGATATGGTAGCTCCTATGATGACAGGAAGAGATATCCATGGCAGAAGGTTTATAGCAGTCTGTGTAGATATATATGGTAAAGATAATAAAGAATATTTAGGAAGTGGTGTTGGAACATTTTTTGAACGCTATAGTGATAGCGATACTGCTATAGCATTTGGTACAAGTATTTGGTCTATAGATTATAATGGCGATAGTCATAGCAACATAGTATATTATGATAGTAGAGTAAGGGGCGATGATTTCAAGTATGTAATAGAAAGATTAAATAGGTTATTAGAAAGAAAATCAGTATACAACTATAGTAGTGATTTAGAACCTCTAGAGTATGCTACTGGAAATGGACAACTAGAGATTAGACTACACGAAAATTTAGAAAGTAGTTTATCTAAATTATCTATTTAATTTTTACTTAAAGATATCTAATAGTCTATATATTGGGTGATGAAACCTAGCAGTATCCAATAGGGTATTACTAGTATAGTCACCTACGGTTATCTAATAGTATAGTAGTCAGTATTCTTCCACCGTCAACGGGAGAGACCCAGGTGCGAGTCCTGGTTAGGTAGCTGGATGCTAAAAAAAATCTGAGTTAGTACAGTGGTTAGTATCCTCGCCTGTCACGCGAGGGACCCGGGTTCAATTCCCGGACTTAGAGCATTTTGTTTTTAGGGGCCATAGCTCAGTTGGTAGAGCGCATGCTTTGCAAGCATGAGGCCATGGGATCGATTCCCATTGGCTCCATTTGAAATGCTCTATTAGCTCAGTGGTAGAGCAACTGCTTTGTAAGCAGTAGGTCGGTGGTTCAACTCCGCCATAGAGCTTTTCGTGTGTTATATCTAAGTCTGTGTAGCACAATTGGACAGCGCGTAAGACTTCTAATCTTAAGGTTCTGGGTTCAAGTCCCAGCACAGATAAATTTGATAGGCTCTAATGGCGCAACAGGTAGCGCGCCCGGCTGTTAACCGGTAGGTTGGTGGTTCAAGTCCATCTTGGAGCGTTTAGTAAAGTAAGTAAAAATATATAAATATTATATTTCTTTTTAAACATATTCGCTTAACTTATTATTTGTTAGTAAATAGGTAACAAATAATAATTTAGTTTATTATAGTCACTTTTTTTAAATTTGATTTTTTTAAAAATTCCCATATATAACTTTTAAAAAAATATGAGTTTAGAAATATCTATAAACAATATCCAAAACTTTAATGGTAAATACTATGGAGTAACTAAAAATATATCTACTGGTGATGAAACTATATGGGACAATGTAGTACTATGTTTTAAAGTATTTAGTAATGGAACTGGACAAATTAATGGTATAGGAAAATCTATCTTTAAAAATAATGTTATCCCATTTATTATAGTAGGTGAATTTGATAGCTACCTAAAACAAATTACCTTTAGAAAAATTCATATAGGTAAACGAGTAAAAAACGTAGTTAGCTATATAGGAAAACTAGAGTACTACATGAACACTTTTACTATTTCTATCTCTAGCCATATAGCAACAGGCAATATATCTATCCATTTAGAAAGAGATAGTAGAGAAAATAACTATAGTGAATTTAAAGGAAACATCTTTAAATTAACTAGTAAAAAACCAAGATTTAGCTTGGGATGTTTATAATTAGTTTATTGTTTTTGTTCTGGTTTTTTTTCAGAAACTAATTTACCAGCATATGAACTTGCTTCTGGTTTTCTATAGGTTCTTTGTTGTTGTTCACCTTGTGGTCTACCTCTTTGTGAAAAACCACCGCGACCTCTAGTAGAAGTACCTCTTGTTCTTGGAGCAGATGGTTGTCTACCTACTTTGGTAAAACCATCAGCATCTGCGGTAGCTTGCGCTACTTCAGCAACTGGTTGAGATTCTCTTTTAGCAACTTGTCTTGTTTTTCTTTCAGCAAATCTTTTTGCCATAGCTTCACAACCTAATGGGCCTCTGTTAATACCTGTAACATCAATAGCTACTGTTTTTTGTTTTTCATCTACTTTAGTAGAGTATTCAACATATTCACCTTCTCTTAATGTTTTATAAACATTTTCTGGAGCAACTAAACCAGTATGATGTACAAAGACATCAGCTGAAGATTTAGAGTCTGTAATAAACCCATAACCTTGTTTAGCATTAAACCATTTAACTCTACCAACTAATCTTTCTGTGGACATTTTCGTATACAGTTATATAGAGATATGTCTTTAAATAAAAATTGGTTGTAGCGTTTTACTCTATTACTTTATATCCTTATTATATATTAATGTATACCTCTGTTAAGTATAAATTAGCTTTTATAGCTACCGCAATTATATTTTTGTTTGTTATCCTACACATTAAAAAATATAGACAATATAACACTGGATACCAAATTGATCAACAAGAATTAGACTATGTATCTGGTAAAAATCTATATAATCAGTTAGACCCACTGGTTATCACTTTTATAGAAGATATTCCATTAGAAGATAACATTAACCAGTATAGTTTAATATCTCCACTTAGTATCCAAAAACAAGCAATAAGTTTATCACAAGAAATAATTAATAAAACATACTACTACAACCCAAATGAACTACTATTTATTAGACCAAAAACAAAATGTAATATAGTACTGGTAAATCCTGATTACCTATCTTATTTTAAAAATAGTAGTCTAAGCACTCCAAAATTTATTAGACAAAAAGAGCTATTAGAGAAAGATTATAAAAAAGTCCATATCATTGAAGTTATAGTTAGAGAATACAATATTATATATATACCAAGAAGATGGATTTTTAAAATAGAAACTGAGGATCCTAATGTTGATTTCTACTATACAAATAGCTTACTCACGCGACTAATAGGATAAATATATAGATATTTTTATATTATATGTTAAAAACGGTTTAATAATATCTATATATATTAAAACTATATTTATTATGGCCGGTGGACTATTACAACTTGTAGCCTATGGAAGTGAAAACCAATATCTTAATGGTAATCCACAACTATCCTTTTTTAAAATGGTCTATAGACGTTTTACTAATTTTGCCATGCAATCCATTGAAGTATTTTTTAAAGGAATAGACTATCTTAACTATAATGAATCCACTATTCTTAAAACTACAGTTCCTCGTAACGCAGACCTATTTTCCAACATGTTTTTATGTTTAGACTTGCCTAATATATATGCTAATAGAGACCTTCAGTTTAGATGGATAGAACATCTAGGTGCTATCATGATAAAAGAAGTTAAAATACTATGTGGCGGTACAGTTATTGAAAAAATAGATGGAGAATACATTTCTATATATCACAATACACATATGGGAAAAGAAAAAAATGAAATATTCGATAAACTATCTGGCAATATTCCTGAACATTATAATCCAGTAGACAAATATGGTAGATATAATAGCTATAGTCAAACACCTTTTGATATAGCTAATAATGTATTAGATCCACCATTTATATCTAGGGGATATAATACAAGACCTACTATTATTGGAAAAAGACTATATATACCACTGCCTTTCTGGTTTCATAGAAACGTTGGCCAGGCAGTACCGTTAATAGCTCTTCAATACCACGAAATTCAGGTAGAAATTGAACTAAGACCCATCAAAGATTTATATGTTGTAGGCAGAGATACTATATTTGACTTGTTACCATCCTATGCTCAAGATGGTACTACCCAAATAGAACCATCTAATAATTCTATACATTATCTTAGATGGTCTAGACCTATAGCAATAGAAGATGAGATTGGAAACTTTACACATAATGGTACTAATACTTGGAAACTAAAGCCTACACTAGAAATTAACTATATATTTTTAGACGATAAAGAAAGAACATGGTTTGCTGAAAACTCTCACGAATTTCTAGTAGAAAAGGTATTTATATATGAGGAATTAGGCAGAAGATCCTATACTAATATAGAATTAGAAGCTTATCATCCAGTAAAGGAACTTATTATAACTGCTAGGCGTGATGATGTAAGAAAACGCAACCAATGGAGTAACTATACCATAAGGGATACTTTAAATAGTAACCCTTATTTAGGCCAGAGTTATTATCTAGAACTATGTAGACAGATTGTCTCTAACTATCCAATATACAATAGTAATCCAATTATACCCTTAGGAATTTTTAGAACTGATAGTAATAAGCTTAATAACCTACTTGTTTTTGACCCAGCTAACAATAATATTAATACTGGCGCTAATCTTGATATAGCTAATATATTAACTAATAACAATCCTATTAGTCAACTCGCTATTAATAGACAATCGGCATATACTATAGACGAAATTTCTAGTCTACTAAAACAATGGGAATTTAGAGACCCAAGTGATATTCCTATTATTACTGGTCAAAACTATAGCTATTATACAGATAATATTATTAAAGATATAGAATTACTATTTAATGGTAATATTAGACTAGATAGAAAAAAGGTTGACTATTTTGATAAGGTTCAGCCATTAGTCCACCATACTAATAGTGGACTAGAAGGAGTACTATATTATTCATTTGCTATAGACCCAGATAAGTTTCAACCAAGTGGTAGCTGTAATTTTTCCCATATCAAAAATATTAATCTTAATATTAATTATAAAAATCCAGCTGATTTTGAAACTGGAATCTATAGAGATATCCTATTTGACTTAAAAGTATATTTTGTTGGTTATAATTTATTTAGAATTATGAGTGGTATGGGTTCACTTGCGTTTGGTAACTAAGCATAACTTAGCTAGAACCTATGGTAAATAAGCATAGCTAGAACCCATGGTAACTAAGCGTAGCTTAGCTAATACCTAACCTATGGTAACTAATAGCTTAAAGAAAATAGATATATAAGTTTCTATATCTATGTTTTTTATATATTCTTGGCAAACATTTCTATATAGTTATTTTTATGTTATAGGACTATTAGGAAATCATGCTGATAGCTATATATATAAATATGTATTACCTTTTATATATAATAGTCTACTTATTTCTGGATTAATATGTAGTTTTTTTCTTGAAAACTATACACAAATTGGAGTTCTTGTCCTATGGGCAATATATATAATAGTATTATTAATAATATATAATAGAGTCAGAGCCAAATTTAAAAGACACTTAGACTGTCTATATAATATTCTAACAGTTGATAATAATAGAGAACTACACTTTATTTATAAACTTAGACTAAATCTAGTGTTTTATAGTTTTTTCCTATATTCTTGTTATTGTTTTGTCTACACATTCATATATAATATGGATTTTAACAATCCTAAATATGCTTTAAGAACTATAGTAGGCCTAACATGGTTTTATTATTTTATGCTTTCAGGAGCCATTTTTATCTATATTCAACTTATTTGTATATATAGAAAGGAAGAGATTAAACAATGGTTACTTCACTATAAGTCTATAGCTAAAACATATTATATAGATGTTAATAATAGTGAACAACAACTATCTAAAGAATTCTATATAGATTATGATTCCGCATATTATAACTGTAAACGTTTTAATAATAGCTGGAAACTAGTTATAATATGTGCTTTCACTATGATTTCATTTAGAATACCACTGGGTATATTATATGTATTTTACTATAATAATTTATTAGAAATACCTACCCTGGCATTTCAAATAATAAACTGGTTTTTACTAGTTTATTCTATATGTAGTTTAAATGATGAAAATAGACATTTAGAAGAATTCCTATATAAATATAAGATTTTTCATAGTAAAGATATAATAGATGAAATACTTGTCTATAATAAATATAGAAGCTTAGGAATAAATCTATATGGATTCATACCTAACTTTTATGTATTTGCTCAAATAGTTATTATTATTTTTAATATAGTATTACCAATATTATTAGCAGTTGCTAATGCCTTACTATTTAAACAATAGGTTTATTTTCTATATTTTCTAGTACATTTTAGCTCATTCAGTAACTGGTCAGCCATTCTATAGACTTCTTCATATTTAAACTGTGCTGCTCTAACTTTAGCCGCTACTATTCCTGAACAGTTATAGGTACAATCATCATTACATATAGGAAACTTAAGTTGTTCTGGTAATAAAAAACATTTATCACCACATTTTTGTTTCATTTTTTGTCTTTCTACCCCTTTTCTTGGAGACTGGGATTTCCAGGAACCACCCAACATAGGTGAACCACATCCATCAGCACACCCAGCCTTTTGTATATTACTACTAAAACGTACTATTTTTTTATTGCTATTTTTACTAGATAATTTTTTAGGCATATCAATATACTATATAGATAAAAATAAAAATAGTACTTATTTATTTTTATTTGGTAGATAGTCGTTCTAATCGTTTTTTACGTATTTCATCCGCAGATAGTATAGCTGGATTTGTTTCAGAAATAATACTATTACCTTTACCTAACTTGGAGAAATAGCTATCCTCATTGTTTACTACTGTTTCACTATCCCAACTACTACCTGTATTTGTTTCTTTTATAGGTTCCTGTTTTTCTATAAACTTTGGATTTTCCACAAAATCTATATTTAAGTCAGTTTCATTAGTTCTACATACATAGTATGGTTCTAAGGACTCTATTTTCATTTTTATCATAATATCAAAATATCTACACTCAATTATTTGACCCTCTACCAATACCTTATAATAGTTTTTAATAGATGTCTCTAATAGGTCTAAGGTATCCTCTACATCAAAAAACTGTTTATCTAATGGCATAAGTCGCATATTAGATGCCTGTGGTGGGTCTACAAGTGTAGCTACTATATTATTCCCTGGTTCTATACCCAAGATATCTAATAACTCTGTAGAAACTATAATAGTATTAGCCTCAGCTGTAAATTCTAACGCACATACGTGAATTTCACTATTACAGGGACCAATAATTTTAAAACATGCGTTGTTACTAGATAATTCATTAACAAATCTGTCTAATACATTAGGAGGTAGAATAGCCCAGTTACTATTTTCAATTTTACTATAACCATCAAAATATATAGATGAGTAGATAGTTAATCCAACCGATCTACCTATGTGACTATTAGCTGAAGTGGTACTCCCAATTCCTACTGGTTTTGGCGAGAAGTTTAGAGTTTGTTGCTTTTTATCTATTTTTGGTTCTATGGCAGTTGCTTTGGGTTTTCTACCAGGCTTTTTTTTTATTATAACATTAGTTTCAACTTCTTTTTTAAGCTTAGCTTTAGGTGGCATTCTAGTTATTTATTAATATACTATTAGATTTATATAAATAAATAACGTTAATCAAAAATTTTATGCTATCATTTTAGCTTTAATAGTCGGATGACTATAGTAGTTCTCTAATGTAAAATCTTCAGAAACAAAACTATCTATATTTTCTACTGTTCTATTAATAGTTAATTTAGGTGCTGCTATAGGAACGCGTTTAAGTTGTTCCTTAACTGCTTCTACGTGTTCCTCATATATATGAGCATCACATATAGCTATACTAATTTTATCTGGAACGCACCCAGTTACATGCGCAACCATATAGGTTAACAACGCTGTACTGGCAATATTAAATGGTACTCCTAAGAATAGATCCGCACTGCGCTGATACATCATTGTAGATAGATACTTTTTACCAGTAGTTGGACATATATCAACATAGAAATTATAACTAATATGACATGGTGGAAGAGCCATCTGGTCTAACTGCTGTGGATTCCAGGCAGTCATATAAATGCGTCTAGACATGGGATCATTTTTAATTAAATCTATACAGTTTTGTAGTTGGTCAACGCCCTTTGGTACGAACCCTTCTGGTCTATTGTCAAATGGAATATAGTCTGCGTTAAAATGACGCCACTGCCATCCATATACAGGACCTAGTTCACCATCTCTATAGTCAACTAATTTTCTACTATCCAAGAATTCTCTTGTAGAATTCCCATCCCAAATATGAACTCCTTTATTAGCGAGTACTTTTGCGTCAGTACTACCTTGGATAAACCACAATAGCTCTTCTCTAACACCTTTCCAAAAGACCTGTTTAGTAGTTAGTAGAGGAAAACTATTCTTAATATCAAAGTCTAACTTAGCTCCAAACTTAGAATATACATTACCATTGCGACCATTTCTTAGCTGTCCAGTAGTTAATACATCTTGTAACAGCGCTAAATACTGATTTTCTCCAGTTAGTTGTCTAAACTGTTCTAAAGTACATTTAC
>Ga0214923_10003973_pt1 | contig 18231 bp, 15 predicted proteins | sample LL1510_MetaG_FD_177993 | JGI IMG/M metagenome (GOLD analysis project Ga0214923, IMG submission 177993) | Freshwater microbial communities from Lake Lanier, Atlanta, Georgia, United States - LL-1510 | ecosystem: Environmental > Aquatic > Freshwater > Lake | place: USA: Georgia | collected... | reverse complement strand
CTACATCATCTGAAATAAAAAATGTGTTAAATGACGATGATATTATAAACTCAGAAGAAGGTCTTATTTTCAATCCTTATAATCCATTAAATACAGAGATTACATTGAATGACGTTCAATCTATTCTCTCTAAATATGGAATACCACCAGAAGTGAATAATCTTGCTCTTTATAAAAGAGCTTTTGTTCATAGATCTTATACTAAACGTCCTCAATTCGAAAATTTGGCACAAAACATAACAATAGTTGAACGCCCAATGGACTGTATGCCACTAAGTACAAAGTCCAATGAACGCCTTGAATTTTTAGGGGATGGAGTGTTAGAATTAGTAACTAAATATTATTTATATAGACGTTTTCCTAAAGAAAATGAAGGATTTATGACTGAAAAAAAGATTGCTATTGTTAAAAATGAAGCCATTGGAAAAATAGCACTTGAAATGCATTTAAATAAATGGTTAATTTTATCGAAACATGCCGAAGAGAAAAAAATAAGAACGAATTTGAAAAAATTGGGTTGTTTATTTGAGGCATTTTTAGGTGCTTTATTTTTAGATTTCAATAAAACAGTTGTAAAAGATGAAGAGGGATGGTTTCAAGCCATGTTTGTTACCGGACCAGGTTTTCAAATGGCACAGAAATTTGTAGAAAATATATTTGAAAAACATATAGATTGGATAGCTTTAATACAAAACGATGATAATTACAAAAATATACTACAAGTAAAAGTACAAAAAGAATTTAAAGTAACTCCTCATTATTTAGAGATGGAACATGACGTTGATTTAGGATACAAGATGGGAGTTTATTTATGTTTAGGACAAAGTATTCATAATGTAAATTGTATAGATGCTATGAATATTAATGAATTTCAGAATTTCAAAGAAGTTCAAGAATATATACAGATTCATTCCAAGATTTTATTATTTATGGGAGAAGGTAAACATAAAATTAAACGAAAAGCAGAGCAAATTGCTTGTTATGAAGCACTGAAATATTTAGAATAGAAAATGTTGTATACGTGTAAGTTTATTTATTTGAATATCTATCTCAATGTAAATATATGAATATTAACAATATATTCGATTTTTGTTTAGATTTAAATGAATCAAAAAATAAGGTAATTTATTTTATAGGAGGTATGATTCAGAATTCATTATTTACTATTGCTATAGATAATGATAGTAAAAAAGTTTATTCTTATTCTAACGAATGGTTATTTTTAATAAAGAGATATTATCCATCAAATTTAGAATATTATTTTTCATTTGTTTCATATTATAATAATATTGTTTCTACAAACGAGTTAGATAATTCTTATTCAAGTTATGATGTCATACCATTTATTACTTCTTTTTCCAATGGAACTGTTCATGGTTATTCAGGATTATTTTTTATTTTAAATGAATATATTAATAATTATGAAAATTATAAGGATTATAAAATATTAGTTTATAAAGATTGTCAACAAGGAATATTAGATATAATTAATCACTTTGTAAATAAAAATATTATGAATGAAGAAAAAATAATACATATTTCTTCAAACAAACAATATCTATTTAGTTCTATAAAATTTATTCCAAATAAGTGGCATATGTTTCCTAATAATTTAAAATTAGAACTAATTGATAACTATATAGTAGAAAAAGATAACTTAACTCTTGATAATGATAAAATTTGTATTATTAAAAGTTCACGTTCAACTAATGTAACATGTGATGGAATTGTTAGTTTTGAAACAATAGAAAGATTTTGTAATAAACATAATTTATTGTTAGTAGAACCTACAAAAATGAATGAAATACAATTAATTAATTTAATAAATAAATTAAAAACTTTTGTCACTTCTTGGGGAACCTCTTTTTTAAAAAATTATATTTATATATCAGATAAATGTGAAAAAATTATTGTATTAATAATTGGTACTAATTTTTTAAATCAATATAATAGTTTTAAAGAAAATGGAAATGTACAAACAAAATACAAAAATGCTACTATTTCTTATCATGTTGTTAATTTCGATTTAGATTTAGATGTTTTAAAGTTAATAAATGAATAATAAATTTATATTAAATGTATTTTTTAAATGATTATATTTATATTATATTATATAAGATTAGATAATATGAATACTTTAGAAGGGTTAAAGGAACGATTAATGGTTAAACCTATAGTAGATAAACAAAAACAGTTTACTGTTGCCATTATAGAAAGAACGTCTGAGAAAAAAGAACAAGGTTCAGAAGAAGTAAATATACCAAAAGTTATTGACGAAACAGGAAAAGGATATGATAGAGAAGCTATTATGAAGAAAATTAATTCAAATCGCATGACTAAAGTTACATTGTCTTCCATGATGGAAAAAAATTGTGAAATAAAAAAGGTTGTCAAACCAGAACCTGAAATAATCCAACCAAGAAAAAAACCTAAAAAAATAGCGAGTAAGCCTTTGTTAATTATTGAAGAAGAAGAGGAAGAGAAAAAAGAGGGCGAAGGAGAAGAGAAAAAAGAGGGAGAACAAGTAATTCCAGTAATAGAAGAAAAAAAGAGAGAAACAATGAATGAAATGGAAAATATAGTGAATCAAGTAGAAAAAATTATTCCTTTATCTATTCAATTAGAAGAACCTAATCCAAAACAGCCTAAAAAAGAAGAAGAATTAGAAGATATTATTATTCCAATAACTGAAAAACCAAAAAAAACCAGAGAAAGAAAAACAAAAAAGGTGGAAAAAGGTATAGCTATTTTAGGACCAGAATCTCCAATTGAAATTGGAAATAAAAATATTCTTGCCAGACTACCTCTCAAACAACCCAATATTAATATCAAAGTTTCTAGTTACTATATGAATAATAGAGAGATTTTTGTAAATTTTATTAATTCCATGTTTGAACCTTATAAAAAAGAAATAGAGGAAAATGCGGAGAATATTTCATGTGAAAATATTGGTAAAGCTGGTGGTGAAGTTTCACTCTTGACGCATCAGAAAGTAATTAGAGATTATATCAATATTTATACACCTTATCGTGGAGTACTTTTATATCATGGATTAGGTAGTGGAAAAACTCTTTCGTCTATTGCTATTGCTGAAGGAATGAAAGATAACAAACGTATTATCGTAATGACACCTGCTTCTTTACGTAGAAATTATATGGAAGAATTAAAAAAAGGAGGAGATGCTCTTTATAAAAAAAATCAATTTTGGGAATGGATTCCTGCTAGTAATGACCAAGATACAATAAATGTTCTCTCTACTGTTTTAAATTTATCAGTGGATTATATTAAAAAAGGAAAGGGAGCTTGGTTAGTAAATGTTAAAAAAGAACCTAATTATGCTTCTTTATCTGCCTCCGAAAAAAAATCATTGGATGAACAAATCGATGAAATGATTCGAGCCAAGTATACATTTATAAATTATAATGGATTAAGAAACAAACGTTTGGAAGAATTAACATCTGGATATACTAAAAATTTATTTGATGATTGTGTAGTTATTATTGATGAAGCACATAATCTTATTAGTAGAATCGTTAATAAAATTAAAAAAGAAAAAATCATTCCAGAAAATGAAGAAGGAGAGAAAGAACATGCGCCTAAATTTCTTTCCACCAAGTTATATGAGTATTTAATGAGTGCTAATAATGCTCGTATTATTTTACTTACTGGAACACCAATTATTAATTACCCAAATGAATTTGGAATACTTTTTAATATTTTAAGAGGATACATTAAAACGTGGAGTATTCCTCTTGATGTAAAAACAAGTAAAGCTACAAATAGAGAATCACTTCAAGAGCTTTTTTTAAGAGAGAAGGTTTTAGATTATCTAGATTATTCGCCTGCTAGTCGTATTTTAACAGTTACGCGAAATCCATTTGGTTTTAAAAATAAAATAAAAGAAAATACAGGTTATCATGGAGTTTCGAATGTCAAAAAAGATGAAACTGGGAAATCCATTTTAGATACAGATTATATAACTGATATTGCTTTTAAAAACAGAATAATAAGTATTTTAAGAAATAATGATATAGAAATTCTTCCCCAAGGTATAAAAGTTAAGAACTATAAAGCTTTACCAGATAGTTTTGAGATTTTTAATGGAGAATATATTGATGAAAATACAAGTGAATTAAAAAATATTGATAGTTTGAAAAGACGTATTATTGGTCTATCTTCTTATTTTCGAAGTGCACAAGAAGGTCTTTTACCTAAATTTAATAAAACACCTGAAGATTTTCATATTGTAAATATTCCCATGAGTAATTTCCAGTTTAAAATTTATGAATCAGCAAGAAAAGAAGAGAGAAAGTTTGAGAAACCGCAAAAAAAATCAAAATCATTAAATGAATTATATGAAGGACCAAGTTCTACTTATCGCATTTTTTCACGTTTATTTTGTAATTTTGTTATGCCAAATCGACCAATGCCCAAAGAATTTAAAAAAGAAATAAAAGGTGATGTTGAAAAGGAAATAGGTCTAGAAAGTATTTTAAAAGAAGCAAGTAAAGCAGAAGGAAATCAAGATGTGAATGATGAAAATGAAGGTGAAGTTGAAGGTGATGAAATTTTAGAAAAAATAGGCGATAATTCGTATCAAGAACGAATGAAAGATACTTTAAAACAACTTAAAGAAAAATCCAACGAATTTTTAACACCAGAGGCTTTAGAAACATATAGTCCAAAATACTTGGCTATACTTGAAAATATTAAAGATCCAGAGTATGTCGGTCTTCATTTATTATATAGTCAATTTAGAAGTCTAGAAGGCATTGGTATTTTCAGTTTAGTATTAGAAAAGAATGGATTTACTCGTTTTAAAATAAAAAAAAATCATTTAGATATTTGGGAAATAGATATTCTGGAAGAAGATTTGGGAAAACCAACTTTTGCATTGTACACAGGAACTGAGAGTGCTGAAGAGAAAGAAATAATACGTAATATTTATAACAGTTCATGGGATTATGTTCCTACCAATATTGCAAATGAATTAAAAAAGGTGGCAAATAATAATAATATGGGTGAAATTATTAAGTTGTTGATGATTACCTCTTCAGGTTCTGAAGGAATTAACTTAAGAAACACACGATATGTACACGTAATGGAACCTTATTGGCATCCAGTACGTATGGAACAAGTTATTGGTAGAGCAAGACGTATTTGTAGTCATAAAGATTTACCTAAAGAATTTCAAACAGTAGAAGTTTTTGTTTACTTGATGGTTTTCTCTCCTGAACAACTAAAATCAGACGATGCTATAGAATTAAAAAGAAAAGATTTGAGTAAAAGAGAACCTAAAGTACCTGTAACAAGTGACCAGCTTCTTTTTGAAATATCTTCTATTAAAGAAAATGTAAGTAATCAACTTACTAAAATTATTAAAGAAACGTCGTTTGACTGTAGTTTATATCCTCATGGAAATGAAAATATTGTTTGTTTGAATTTTGCGGATCCTAAAAATACGTCATTTTCTTATGTTCCAGATTATGCCAAACAGCAAAGTGATGTAACTGTAAAAACAAATAAAAAAAAAATAGAATGGACAGGAAAGTCAATTACAATTCACGGTGTTGAATATGTTTATAGAAGAATGAGTCCAAAATTATTAAATATTTATGATATAAATAGTTATAAACAAGCACTAGAAAATCCCGATATAAATCCAATTTTAATCGGAACACTAGAGTTAAATAATAAGGGTGAACAGGTATTCAAATTAATAAGTTAAGAACTATTTACAAAAACATTACAAAATTTTTAATAAAGTAAAGAAATAATTACTTCTAAATTATTACGATCTTCTTCCGTCATTGAATAATATCTATAACATAAATCATAATAGTTTGATTTTAAATAAGAAATATTATTATCTATAATAAAATTACTATTTTTAATTTTAATAAAATTTATGAAACCTTCCTTGAATTTTCTATAAAATTTATTGAATACAATAAATCGAAGAGAAGCATTTCTAATTCTATTATTTATCATGTCAAGTTTATTTACATTAATATTTATCGATCTTACAAAAATAGATAAATAAATGTAATTTATGACTAGTAAAATTGAAATAATATTCATATTTAATGTGTATATTATTTATTAAATAGATATTTGTATTTGTAATTTACTATTTTATTTAAAAAGAATTCAATTTTTTTATAAACATTTTTTATAAATATTTTTAGAGATAATTTTACAGATAATTATTATTATATTCGTTTTAGAATATAAATAATAATCTATAATAAATATAATATTTAATTCATGAAAATAGTGAAGCACATTACATTTCATTATTGTGAACAGGTTGGAGAGAGAGTGCCTTTTATGTTGAGAATTTTTGATGCAGTAAATAGTTATCCGTATCCTACTGATATTTTTATTCATACCAATTCGGAATTAACAAATGATTTATTTATTACAAACGATTTGATGAGTATGAATAAAAAAGGAACATTAAAAATTATTGTTCACGATTTAACTGGACAAAATCCTTGGTATTTGCCTTGGAAATGTAGACCCTTACTAAAAGAACAAAAAGATGATTATGACATTTTTATGTATACTGAAAATGACATATTAATACAAAAATATTGTCTAGATTATTGGCTTGAATATAAAGATTTAGTAATTGAAAATAAATACAATTTAGGATTTTTTAGAATTGAAAAGGATGAAAAAGGAGATGAATATACAAGTGATAGTGCTACTTCTCCTGATGGTTCTATAACTTGTTATTTAACTAAAAAGGTAATACTTGATGGAAAAGATTTTGTGTTAAATGATGATAATCCTCACTGTGCATTTTGGATTTATGATAAAAAAGAATTCAATAATTTTGTTAATAGTGATTTGTATGATATCAATAATATAAAAGGAAATTATGGTGTTTGTGAAAGAAGCGCTCTGGGTCTTCACGGTCTATTTACAGATTGGTATAAAGGAACTATTATTCCTTTAGTAGGTAAAAATACATTACATCCTGGTTCAAGAATTTATCATATGGCTAATAATTATGTTCATCGACCTGGAGGATGGAAATTACATTTATTTAGTGACGTAGTTCATTTGGAAGAAAACGAAGATGAAAAAGAAGATAATAATATTTTAGAAGAATTGGATTAAGTTATATTTCATTTTGAGTTAAAGAAATATTTTTGGATTTTAAATATGTCAATACATTATTCATTGTTTGATCTAATTCATTTATTTTAGTATGTATTGTTTTCATTTCGTCTTTTATGATTGTTACTTCTTCTAATACATTTATATTTTCATTATTTTTTACTAATTCAGCTACTTTTTTAATTGGAGTCGGATTTACTTTTTTTAACTTTGAAAAAATATTATTTTCTTCGCTTATATTTATTGTAATATTTTCATCTTTCCATGTTATATGTTTTTTATCATTAATATTTGTATTTGAATTAATATTAAATTCATTATTAAATTCATTATTAAATTCATTATTAAATTCATTATTAAATTCATTATTATTACTATCTAAGTTAATGATATCTTTTTTTTCTATTCCATAACTTAAAATATCATTCTCGATTTTTATATATTTAATTGGATTATTCAAATGTACGTTTGAATTATTACTAGATAAATTACTTATTTGATTATTATTTTTTTCTTTTTTAATCGAAGTTTCCTCTGATTTTAACCAAATTTTTTTTTCATTATCGATTTTACTTGAATTCATATTTAATGTTGTATTTTTAAAAGTTTCTTCTTCTAAAAAACGTTGTTGTTTCATTTTTTCTACAAGTTTTTCAGTTTCAGTTAATGGTTGGTCTAGATTATCAGAAAAATTTGGCGTTGGGGGAATATTTATTTTTATGAATTCTGTAAAATCCTTTTGTTTTTCTAATAATTGTTTTTCAAAATTACTTTGTCTCTCTTTTTGTATTTCTTCAAATGTAATTAATTGAGCTTGAGGTTTTGATTTTACATTTACATTTGAATTAGAATCTCCATATTTTTGTGATGAAAAATAATTATTTATATAATTAATAACATAAATAATAAATTTTTTATTCATTTCTTTCAAACTATGTAAATTTTTTTTTTCAACTTCATAAAATTCAGGTAATTTTTGTTGAATAAATAAATTCACTTGTTCCATTATTTTTTGGTTATTATTAACTAAATCGTATTCTTTTACCACTTCCCAAATTAATTGAAAATTTTTATTGGTAAGAAAATCATTTATCGATGTCATTTTTATATTAATATTTATAAAAACATTTAAATGCTTTTTACAAATAATCATGATTATTTATATTTTTCTCTAAAACTAATGTGACTATTTATGTTTTTAATTGGATGGAATATGTCCGTTTTATTTATTTCATTATCTTTAAAATTATATCTCCAATGAATTTGATTAAACTCAATTGGATTACTGTATTTTAAGTTATTTTTTTTAGCGACTGTAGGAAACATTGCTTCTATAAAAAATAATGTTTTATTTTTTTCAACATAGTCACTTATACAATTCAACATTTTTTTTGAAAAACGTACACAACATATCATTCCATTATAATAAGGAGGAGAATAATTAATATTATTTATTCTATTCCAAAGCCAATCTTTTTTATTACCATCAGGATTTTCATCAAAATTAATAGATAATAAGTCATCATTAATATATTGTTTATCGATGTTTAAAATGGTATTTTCGTTATAAAAAAAAACATCGTCTTCTAAAAACCAAATAAAGTCATAATTTAAATTTTCTACTGTAAAGTAATATAATCCTTTGTCCCATCCAATAATTGATTTTTTAAATGAAATAAAACTAGAATCTATGTAACCTGATAATTTACATTTTTTATTTTCAATTTTAACAAAATTTATGTTTTTATACTCATTTTCAACATTAGATAAATCAAAATTATTGTTATCTATAATAATAAATATTGTATATTTTTGAAAATTATTTAAAAAATCACACCAAATCTTATTTGGATTTACTGTAATTAAACATATGGCATTCTTCATTATATTAGAATTCGGTATAAATTATAATATATAAATAAATTTTATTTTATAACGAATCATTAAAGTAAATTTTTCTAAATTTCTGCATATATTCGTCTTTTAAAATGTGTGTTTTTAAATAATGTTGTGTAATTTTATCTTCCAACATATGAACAATGAAAAATATGGAATAAATACCACATTCTGTGTCTCCATACTGATGTTCTACTGGATGATTTTGATCAAAATGAAAAATTATTTTTGGATTTAAATTATTACCTTGTTCTGTAATTTTATTTACGAATTTCATTATTTGTTCTGGAATAGAATCACCTGAACTATCAAAAAATAAAATTTGTTTTTTTTTAATATTAATAAATAAAGACACCCAATGAGAACCTCCTTTATAATGAGGATCCAAATTAAAAATAATACCAATTTTTGTTTTTCCTTTTTTAATTTGATCTGACAAGTTAAAGTGACATAATTCATCCCATACACATTCACCATATAATTTTTTGGTATCATAATCGATTGGGGATGGTCCAATAAATTCAAAACATTTATACGCTTTTTCATATTGTTTCATTACTTTTATAATATCCATACTAGATAACCACTCATTTGGATTACTTTTCCATTCTTTTGGTGATTCTGGAGAAAAAGATTCCTTTAAGTCATCTACTTTACCAGCAGTAAATTTTTGTTTTAACCAACATGATTCTTTATTACAAATATGTTTCATATAGTTATTTAACTCATTCCAAATTTCTTGTGGTTCGTTTGTTTTAATTAGTTGATCAGAATGACGAGCATTCCATAAATTTTTTAATTTATAAAGGGATTCATCTGTATAACAAGAAAAATTGTTCATTTTATTTTTTTCTTTTGGACTACATCTTAAAGAATGATTTTTTATTTTTTTATTGTTATTATTAATATTAACTCTATTTATTTTTATTGTTTTTTTACCATTTTTTTTCGTTTTATTTAATTTATGTTTTTTGTGTTTCAGTGTTTGTAACTTTATCATAATTATTATTGATATTTTTCTTTTTACAAATACCTTTATTTTTCAAATAAGGTTCTTGTAAGTTTATTTCTTTTTGTATAGGAAGAACTTCTTGTTCTTTTTTAAATTTATTACGTTTTATAAATTTATCTAGAGGATGTTTAATGTGAATAGAACGCATTAATAAATTGTCATTGAACGATGATGAATTATTAATATGACTGTTTTCTACATTTACTTCATCATAATCTAATAACTTGTTAATTTCTTTTTCTTTTTCATTTTCTTCTAAATCACAGTAATCTTCTTGAATAATATCTGTTTTATCTAATATTTTAAAATATTCAACACATGTCTTGACATAATTTTCAAAGGCATTTTTTACGTCAGGTAAAATATCTTCTTTCTCATTAAATAAAAGAAATTCTTTTGTTAAGTTTAATATTCGTTTTCTGTAAAATTTCTTGTCTTTTTTATTTGTATTTTTCATTTTAACCTTATCTAAATGAGTTTTATAAATACCTTTATTTATTAAATAGTCAATGGTTATTTGATTTATAAAATTATTATCATTGTTAAAATCGTTATTATTGAACTCATTGTTATCATTCATATTCATTTAATATATTAGTACTAATATAATAAATGAATAGTTATAATCCTATTATAATATTATTTTATAATATTTATTTTTGTATTATTGTAGAGTTATTTTGTGTTGAATTTGACAGGTCTTTCAATTGAACTCTAGTAGAATTATAAAATAATTCATGACCTATTTTTTCTGGGTTTGGGTTAAAATCAGAAAACTTATTTTGTTGAAATAAAAGATCATGTGTTTGTTTTACATTATTAGTTGGATTGAATGACCATTTATACAAGTCACTGTTAGAACTTGGTACATATTCAGATTGACTACATTTTTGTAAAGCAAAAATTTGATTTCGAAGAATAGATTCATTATTTACATTAAAACCTGACCATGGTGACTGAGTATTTCCAGGATTAAATGTATTATGAATATTATATGTTGGTAATTGATTTAACTTAACATTGTTTTCTTTTCTTGGATCAACAATTGGCATTATAGAATATTTTGTCATTACTGGTCTTACATCTAAGTAAGGTTGAAGAGGTTTAGATGGAATATTACGATCGTAAATTCTATTATTGGTTTCGTTTGTAATAGTGGAACAAGTTAGATATCCGTTATTGTTATTGGTACAAGACATTATTAATATATATTATTATTATTTTATCTGGTTTTACTAAAGGTAAATAGAAAAGTGAAATAATAATTAAATAAAAAACATAAAGATTTATCAATTATCAGTATAAAATAAAATAATGTGTGGAATTTTTGCTATCTTAAATAATGAAAATCAATTTAATAATTATTTTGTAAAAAACCAGTTTAAAAAGGGAAAAAATAGAGGCCCTGAACATTCCATATTAGTTAATAACGTAAAGTCAACTTTTGGGTTTCATAGACTTGCTATTAATGGTTTAAATTCTATATCTAATCAACCAATTGTTATCAATGATGTTTCCTTAATTTGTAATGGAGAAATTTATAATTATCAAGAATTGTATTCTTTAATGAAAATAGAAGGAAAAACACAATCCGATTGTGAAGTAATTATTCATCTTTATTTAAAATATGGAATCGAACAAACATTGACAATGATTCATGGAGTATTTTCTTTTATATTATTAGATAACCGTATTTGTGAAAATGATTTAACATCCAAAATTTACGTTGCTAGAGATCCTTTTGGCGTTAGACCATTATATTTTTTTCAAAAAATACAATCCAATAATCTAAAAAATAATAATTTAAAATATGGATATGAATATGATTATAATATTATAGGTTTTGCTTCTGAAATAAAGGTATTATCTTCTTTTTATGATCTTTTAAACTTTGATCATGAATATTTTCTTAAAGCTTTTACTCCTGGAACCTATAGTCACTATACTTTATCTAATAAAGTAATTTCTTATTGGGAACCTATAATAGAAAATAAATATTATTTTATTCCAAATTCTTCGCCAAGTTTAATGTACAATTCTGAAATCAATATTAATATTAATGAAATAATGATTAATATAGAAAAATTATTGATAGAATCCGTTTATAAAAGATGTTCAACAACCGAAAGACCAATTGCTTGTTTGTTATCAGGAGGTTTAGATAGTAGTTTAATTGCTTCCATTGTAAGTAATTTTTATAAAGTAAATTGTGGAATGAATAAATTAGAAACGTATAGTATAGGTCTTGTTGGTTCTGAAGATTTAAAATATGCAAGAATTGTTTCTGACTATATTGGTTCTAAACATACAGAAATAATTGTTACTGAAAAAGAAATGTTTGAAGCAATTCCAGAAGTTATTTATGCTATCGAAAGTTATGATACTACAACTGTAAGAGCAAGTATTGGAAATTACTTAATTGGTAAATATATTTCACTCTTTAGTGAAGCAAAAGTTATTTTTAATGGAGATGGTTCAGATGAACTTTGCGGTGGATATTTATATATGAATAGTTGTCCTGATTCTATTGAATTTGATAAAGAAACTAGACGTTTATTAAAAGATATTCATTTATTTGATGTTTTACGTTCTGACAAGTGTATTTCATCTCATGGTTTGGAACCAAGAACGCCTTTTTTAGATAAAAAATTCGTGAATTATTACTTGTCAATAGATCCCATAGTAAGAAGCAACGAGTATTTTAAAAGTAAAAATATTTCATCTGTTTGTGAAAAATATTTATTAAGAGAAAGTTTCTCTAATAAAAATAAAAATAGTTACTCTTTTGAAAAACAAATATTACCAGATGAAATATTATGGAGAAAAAAAGAAGCATTTAGCGATGGTGTGAGTAATAATAGTCGTTCATTATATCAAATATTACAAGAATTCATTTTTAAGGAATTATCGAATAATAATAATAGTAATTTTGTTTGTCCACAAGACTTACCTTTTACTCTTGGTGTTAACTTGGAAACTGAAAAATATTATTATAAAATTATTTTTGAAAGGTTTTATCCTAATTTAACGGATGTTATACCTTACTATTGGATGCCAAAATATGTGGAATCAAAAGATCCAAGTGCTAGAACATTAAGTATTTATAAAAATTACGATAAAACCAGTAATAATTTTACAAAAGAAAAAGAATGTACGTTATAAAATAAAATAATGTATTTTATAAAAAAATGTTTATAAAAAACTATATAATTACATTTATTTGTAATATATTATAAATATTTTTATAAATTTACTTATGAATTATAATTATCTAATTTATATTTTCTGTTTATTTTTTGTACAAACTTTTTTTTCTACTATTAAAAGTAAAATTATTTTTATAAAAAAATTTTTATCTAATCATCAACTATCTCTTATTGATAAAATTTTAATTAATCCAAAAACATCTTTTGAAATAAAAAATAAAGTAAAAAACATTTTATATATTTACTATGATCAATTGGCATTTACCAAAGCATATCAATTTAAAAAATTTCATAAATATAAATGTCAACATATTTCAACTTTAGAGCTGTATAGTTATGCTTCGTTTGGTCTTTATAATTCTATAAAAAAATATAATCCTGAATACAAATATAGTTTTGTGAAATATGCTGACTATTTTATACAAGGAGAACTTCTAAAAGCAATGACAAATTTACATCCCATTACTTCTATATCAAAAGTGAATAGAAGAAAAGCTTATAATAATTCAATAGAACTAGAACAACAATTTATCAAAAAAAAATCATCTATAAAGTCTAGAGTTCAATTAGTTGGTGAAAATAACTGGATATTGGATAAAATAAATAAAGATAAAATAGAAGAAAACCAACCATATTATTTAGCATTGGAAACATTTTATTATGAAAATTTATGGAAAAAAATAAATAATTTATCTTCTTTTCAAAAAAGAATATTTTATTATAAATATAATTTCTTTTTTGAAAAAGTTAGATCTAATAAAGAAATTTCATTTTTAATGTCTTGTTCTGAAGAATGGGTTCGAATTAATATTAAAAATGGCTTAATTACTCTATGTTTATTAAATAATACAAAAATAAAATAATAGATAATAAATATAAATTAATATAATAAATTAATTATATATTATAACTATAATGAGTTTTGCTCATGTTAATATTAATAGTAATACCAATACTGATATATTAAATATTATCGAAAAAAATAAAAATCTATTTGAATTAGGAAATAGTTATGAAAAGTTAAATATGTATTATAAAGCAATTGTTGAATGTTATATTGTAATTATACAAACTGATTCTCAAAACGGAGTAGTTTTAAATCAAATAGGAGTTTGTTATTCGAATCTTGGACAATACAAACTAGCCATTCATTATTTCAAAAAAGTTTTGAAAATTAAAGAAATATCAGATGTATATTGTAATATTGGTTTATGCTATGAAAAGTTAAAAGATTATGATTCAGCAGAATCAAATTTTGTAAAAGCATATTATTTAGATAACGATAATTCTAGAATAAACTCAGCAATAGCTAATATTTATTATATACTAAAGTTTTATGATAAGGCTATCGAATATTATAATAAAATAAAAGATTTTGAAAGTAATTCCAAAGAAAAATATAACTCTTCTTTTAGTTATCTTGCTAAAGAGGATTTCGAAAAAGGATTTGAATATTATGAAGGTAGATTAGAATACAATAATATAAATCCTCAAACAAACATAATTGAACGTTTAGAAATACCATTTTTAAAATTATGGAATGGAAAAGACAGTTGTAATAAATTACTTATTGTTTCTGAACAGGGATTAGGAGATAATATTCAATATTATCGTTTTATTATTGAATTATCTGAACTATATCCCGAAATGATTATTCATTATTTTTGTAAAAAACAAATATCTCATATTTTTAATATTTATGGTAAAATAGAAATTATAGATAATGTAATTGTAAATAATGATAATAATCCATTTTTGAATTATGATTATAAAATCTATATAATGTCACTTCCTAAAATTTTAAACTTGAAAGTGATTTTACCAAATAAAGTAAATTATATTAAAACAGATGCGTTACTTTTAGATAAATGGAAACTACAATTTTTACCTTTAAAAAAATATAAAATTGGATTTGTTTATAATGGATTATTAAATTCATTTATTGAAAAATATATTCCTTTGATTAATTTTGAAATTTTGTTTGATTTAGATATTGAGTTAATTTGTATTCATAAAAAAAGTGATATTGAACATGATATCTTGAATATTCCAGATATTTTTAAAGAAAGAATTCGATTTTTTGAAATTGATAATGAAGTACCTTTTCTTGATACAATTCATATTTTACAAAACATTGATTTATTAATAACTATTGATACTTACATTGTTCATTTGGCTGGAGTAATGAATGTGAAAACTTGGTTATTATTAGGATATTATTCTGAATGGCGTTGGTGTAATGAAGAAAGTAATACTTATTGGTATAATTCAGTCGAACTTGTTAGAATGAGAGAAAAACAAGAATTAAAAAATATTTTAAAAATAGTAAAAAATAAGTTAGTTGAATTTTTAGAAAAAAAATAATTTGATGATTTATAGCTATTATTTTGGATAAAAAATTAAAAATAATTTCTTTAATATTTATTTATTACACAAATTTATTGTTACTATATTGTATATTTGTAAAATGAAACAGTCAAAAATTCTTCATTATCAAGAAATTTTATTTAATGTTTTTGTTATTACAAGTTATGTCATCTATATTTTACTTGGAATAGGGTTTTTATCTAGTTATCCGATCTTTTTAACTTACATGAATAATATTATTCGTATTTATATCTGTTTTTTTATTTTGTATAGATTCAATCCTTTTAGAGAAATAAAGTGTACTAGTTTAGATAGAAAAGTTATTTTTAGTTCTGGATTGTTAATTTTAACAACCTTTATATTAGATAAAAATACTATAAATAATATAAAAAATTATTTACAACATCTATAATTTTATAATTTATTTTTCAACTATTTTTCGTGTTTTATTATTTCTATTATTATGTTTATTTTTTGTTTTTTTATTTTTTATTGAATAATTGAAAAAATGTTGTAAATGAATCATTATTTGTTTACTTATTATTTTATCTAATTCTTGTTCTTCACTTAACTTTTCTGTATAAGTATATGAAAAAGTATTTAAATATTTTAAAATAGTTGACTCAAAATCGGTTTTATTTATTTTTTCAGTCATTTTTTTCCCCAAATCACTTTCTACAAATCTAGAAATAATTGTTTCAAATGGTAAGTCGTGTATATATGGTTTAACATTTATGTAGTAAACATTTTTATGAGACATTTCTGGAAAATAACTATCATCTAAATAACAAATTTTAGCATGTAAAGGAATTTTAGTACATTTAATTAAATCATTATATGTTTTATCATGTGTAGTTCTACAAATTTCCATTGATTTTCCATTTATTTTAAAAGCAGCAATAATTTGGTCAAATAATTTATGTTTAATTTTATTTTCAAAATAATGAATTAATTTATTCGCCCATAATTCTGTTCCCTGGTTATTTGTGTAAATCATTAATTTATTACAACATTTACTTTCTTTTTTATATTTCAAATAATTTAATATAGGCATAATGTGTGGTCTTAAAAATTCTGGATATAAATCTATTATGTAGTTAAAATCATGTTGATTCAATTTATAATTTAAATTTTCAATAAAATATTTATTTAAACAGTCCCAAAACATTCCAAATTCTACAAAGTATCCTAATGTTTCATCCAAGTCAAATATTACTATTTTCATATTATATTTTTTTTATATTATAAATTACTACCATATTTTTATTTTATTTTATATAAAAAATATTTTAATATTATCATAAATAAAATACTTATTTATGATAAAAAATAAAACTAGGAAGAATGTAAATGTTTTAAATAAAACAAAGTCAACGTCTCTAACAAAAAAGGATTATGAAAAAATTTTAGATTACTACAAAATAAAAATTCCATCTAATGTTAGGTTAATGAGAGAAAAAGCTGATAAAATTCTTTCAGAAAAGTTATGTAGATGTATAAAGAAAATCGATACTGATGTTGAAGCAAAAGCAATTGGAATTTGTAGCAAAAATATTTTTAATCGTAAAGGTTTAACTCGTGGAAAATTTAATTGTAAAGGAAAACAAAATGTTACTTATAAAAAAATAAATAAAAATATTTTTAATTAATACAAGTTAAATATAAATATTTATTGTAAATTATATATTTATGATTTTGTACATTATTTATAATAAATCTTTTAATGATAATAATTTTAAAATATGGTTGAATCATTATAACAATACAGGACTTGAATATAAAATAGTAATTAACGAAGAAGATATTGATTTTTTTACGGTTTCTTATCCATTTTCAGTTTCAAAAGTTGTAGATCATATTCCTGAAAAAGGATTTGAAATTACAGTAAATGATTTTTTATTTACTTATGACCACGATGATAATGATAATATTATTTTAAACTATAATTTTGACGTAAAATTTATTCAAGACTCTGTTTGTATAGGAAAAGTCTTTTATGTTCCTATTAATGACAAACCAGTTTATACTACTTTTGAAATTCCGGATTTTATTATTTATAAACATTATCATCATACTAATTATACAATAGATGGTTTGAAAATAAATGGAGGTAAAAAAATATCTCAAGATATTGTTTGTTTTAGTTTAATAGAATCTAAAGTGAAAGAACCAAAATGTTATTTAGAATGTTTCAGTTTATATGGTGTTCCTAAAACTCAAAATGTTTATGATTTTTTTTTACGAAACTTTGTAGTAAATAAAGAAAAAATGTATGGTATTGTTTGGTACCCAAAGGCAGCTTGTACAACTATTGGAAGTATTTTCTGTAAAGTTAATAATATTAAAATATATAAAGATAATAAAAAAAACTTGACTTTTTATAGACCAAAATATAGATTTAATCCTTATCTTCAAGGAATAAATTTTATTACTTTTTCAAGAAATCCATATCATCGATTTCTCTCTAGTTATATTGATAAACATATTTATCGTGAAGATTTAATGTACTTGAATATTGAAGGTCATAAAAAATTTATACAAACGAATAAAAATATTATTTATTATTTAGCCGAATATATTTCAAAAGGAAATTATATTACAGATCATTACTTACACATAACC
>Ga0214923_10003972_pt1 | contig 18237 bp, 13 predicted proteins | sample LL1510_MetaG_FD_177993 | JGI IMG/M metagenome (GOLD analysis project Ga0214923, IMG submission 177993) | Freshwater microbial communities from Lake Lanier, Atlanta, Georgia, United States - LL-1510 | ecosystem: Environmental > Aquatic > Freshwater > Lake | place: USA: Georgia | collected... | reverse complement strand
CAAGTGTGTCTCGATGTTCAGCACTGCTAATCGGCTCTCTGGGGACTACGCAATTTGGACGCCAATTAATCGGAAATAATTACATCCCTTATTACAATACATTACAAAATGTCATCATTCAATGTGATGCTCCGTTAACATATTATGGTAATACATTATTGTATTCCATATGGAGTAATATTTCGGGACAAACGAATAATAATTACACATTCCAGTCCATGAGTATATTTCTAACGGATCCATTATCATTCTCCATTGATGCACACTCGGTGTTTTTTCCCGATGTATCATCTGGTTCAGCAGCAAATGCAATGACCGTATCTAATTGTTATATTGTGCTCAATCGACTGTATTCAACTATCACAACAACTGGAACTCGAACACGAATCTTCAGTCCATTTTCTACTTCGACACAATTGACTATACAGAACAGTTATGTGGTCATATTGAATCAGTCAACTTCTGGTTCGATAACACAGACACAACGAGGTGTGATCATTTATGCTGGAGGTAGTTCTACTGTATCAGTCACTAATCTATATATCGCAATAAACGATATATCCACAACACCTTCACCTGCAAATTGTTATCTGATGCAAACATTTGTAACTGCTACTTTCAATAGTACTTACACCAATTCGGATATGCCATATCATCCGATTCAACCCACAAAAGCAGGTTTCACCACCAATTTTACCAATTGGAGTGGTATCACGTTCGCCTCACCCAATGGTTTCACAAACATATCCTCAAATCCTCCTCTACTGAGTGCATTCCTGACAACGCCGTTCAATCCGACATTCTACACATCATTCTCTGCTGAACCCGGTTTCACCGATCCGGGACCTGTACCGTGTATCTGTGCTGGAATGAAGATCCTCACTCCATCCGGTTATATTCCCGTGGAAGAACTCAGGGTTAATGATCTGGTCATCACTGGTGATCTCCGTGCAGTTCCAATCAAGACGATCTATACATCTGAAATACTCACGGGTGATGAAAAAACAATCCCTTATCGGATCCCACAGTCGTTCATACATGATCATGTTCCAGAAGAAGATATCTTGTTATCAGGAAACCACGCGATCTTTTACAGAGGTCAATGGAATCTACCATTATGGATTACCGGTATCCATCCGGATGTCGATTTCCTGGGAAGGACATTCACGTATTATCATATCGAATTACCGGATTACACAATGGACAAACTAGTATGTCATGGACTTCCGATCGATTCATGGAATGGTGATGATCTCCCATGGAGATTCATTCCAGAACATTGTCATTCCGATACGACTGATCATATCATTCATCAAACCAGACTATTGGTCTAGAACAACTTTCGATCAAGGTTAAAGCTTTTCTTTCAGGCTTGTTACCATAAGCCTATAATCTTGTAACCTATTTAAAGAAAAAGTCATGTCTTTAAATAACAGAGGATTAAATAATTTGGAATGGTTATAGTCGATATTTCTTTATTCGATCATATAGAATTTATCACCGATTCTTTGCATATGATTCAATAATTGCCAACAAGATAGATCCATTTGTTTGCATTTCTGTAGACATCCGGTCGTGTATTCTTCGAATTTTTGTTTATTGTCGGTAATCATTCCACATGCATCGATCATGCAATCGATATACATGTAATATCGTTTGGTGGTGTACAGACATACACCGAATGGTCGTAAAACATTCGGTATAAACCAATCATCATTCTGATGATTTTCTCTGAAATAGAAATAAAAAGTCTTACCTTGAATTCCGTTCTGTAATCGCCATAATTCTGCATCATAATGATTGACCACCATATTTATTTTTTTTTTAAATATATTCCTACTTAAGATGAATTATGTAAAAGCAGACGGGACAATGATGGATCCATCTTCGATCGCCCGTTTAAACGTATCGACTTTTTCACGGATATCAAGTGGGTACTTATCACCAACCATAAACGGACTCGTAATGAAATCGACCACCCCGTCTTTCATATCATACGATGTATTCTCCACCGTCGTCCCTATAGATGGACATGTATTCAGATACTTAAAGAGAAGTTCGTTCATGTATTTCGTGATGCTCGCAAGAACGATATATGCAAGAGATGGATTGAAAGAATAGATATAATTGAAATAATCAGCGTCCACGCCAATGGCGAATTGTTGTTTTTCGTAGATGGCGTTATACGAACCCAGGTAAGCCGCTCCATTTAATGGTAACGATATTTTGATTTCGGGGTACTGTTCTAAGAATGTTTTTGTGACATCATAAGAAACCTGATTATCGGTGAACGTTGTATCGTGTTCACACAAAATCACGTTTTGAGCAGCGTCCGGATCTTCATAAGAATAACCGAATCGGAAGCCGACATAAAAATCATCAAGAGCCAGAATACCGAGTTGTCCGAAGAGTACACCGACCTGTGTACCATAAATTTGTGGAAATGATTTCTGTACTTGGTAACAAAAATAACCAGCTACTGCAGACGGCTGATTTTGTGTCGCGTACAAGAATTTCATATTTAGGGGTGGTTGTACAAATCCAAAAATACTGGACGATGTGTCGTAGATCGTGTACAATCTGGTTGGATTCAACACGGCTTCTTCATAAATCGTTTTGAGAATAATCGGATCATTGGGTGCAAAAATAGAAGCAAACTTTTTGTGATCGATTTCAGTCCCCTTTCTATCCACAATTTCTGTATATATGGTGGGTTTTAGAGTATACTGCTGGTATTGGACTACACCATTGATTGTCAATTGGAAAAAGACGGAATTATTTTCTAATACGATAACGAGAATGTTCTTCATTTTATTTTTGTGTGAGCAAAAAAAAAATTATGAGAGCACAAGACAAAATAAAATGTCGTCATCATACAACATCGTTCCATGTCATGATCGATGTATTTGGGTCTCACTGTGGACTTGGGGAATATCCATTGTGCTGTCTTTATTATTTCCCAAGGAACAGCTGCTCCTTATTTTGCTACCATCGATATTTATTATGGTGTACTTTGTCTCGATCTGTGTTCGTTTCATGACAATGTCCGTGGAGGATCTTCGTCAAAGTCATGGTGACTTTTTAAAGAATTGTGATTCCATACTTCATGTTGTTGACCTTGATGATCTATCAGAACAAGAATGCGTCATTTGTTACAATCAGTTCTATCCAGATAAAGGTATGGAAGCGATCAGGATCGCATGTTCATGTAAAAATCATTACTATCATCGCGCCTGTATATATGAATGGTTCACCAAGAAATCGACGTGTCCGATCTGTCGAATCGACTTTCGTCTCACGATTCATCGATTCTGACTGAGAGAGAAAAAAAAATATCTGAAAAGAAATGCAACCACAATCGATATTTGCGGGAATCCAGACATCATCAGAAGCATTATCACGATTTTCGTCTTTAGGAAAGGATCGACAACTGCAAAGCCTGTACGAATCTCTTTATCCATTTAAAGAAATGGCCTATCTTTAAATCATTTTAGAGATTCGTACAGCGTATGGACAACTGGCGAAATTACAGTTCTTCAGTGGATTGTCTAATGATATTTCAAGTGTAGTCCGAGAATGGAAATCCAAAAAAGAAAAAAATGCACTCAAAATCACAGATACATTATTTATCTTGGGACATTATTAAACATTACTTACTCAATTCTATGCGAACATCCCTAAAATCATGATGTTGCGATCATTAGCGGAGTTAGGATATCAAGGATATAAATCTTATGTCATATATAAAAATCATGATTATAATTCTATTTCCATAGTTTTATCAGGATTAGTCAATGTTTCATTCAATGAAAGAATGAAAGAATGCTTAACAGAACCAATCGAAGTAGTTTTGGACATAATTTTTATGGGTACGATATCCGTACCCATCCAAGACTTCGATCGGTACATAATGAATTGAAACAAATCCATCCATCCATTAGCTGAAGAGATATCACTCGAATGGCGAGTCCATTCTTTAAAAGTAATATCATTGGTGAGTACGATGCAGAAGAACGTACAATCATCATATCTGGTCATGGATTATATGTTCCAGAAGATCATTTCCGTACGACAGCGCTACATGAATTCGCTCACGCCATGGATAATCATTTAAATCAAGTTCGTTATCATCCGGATGTGGGTAGTCACGATGAATATTTTAGTAAGATTCATCATATGATGATATTGAAAGGTTTCGCTCATGGATTGGTGAGCGATGACGATCTGCATCTATTACAGAGAATGAGGAATGATTTAGGACGGAATCATCGTCCAAATGAAACAATCGATTTCTTACATAGTTTAGAAGAACAAGAACAAAATTATCGTTTACTGTACGATATACCATCCATCAAACGAACGATTAGCGGTAACGCAAATGCGGAATTATCTCAAGAAGCTTCCATTTCCGCTGCGCACACCTGATGAAACCGAGATGCTACCACTCACTCACTCAATAATAGCTGAATGATCATACCATACTTTGTACGAATAATTCACATGATAACTCATTTCCTTAAATGATTTTAGATATTCGTACAGACTAGCTATGGATCAAACGTTTACAAACAAAGGATTCATTCGGTTATCCATCTATTTGAAAAGTACGGTTATAATCCCTTTAAAGCTTCTCTTACGACATATTTTTTGAAGATGAACACACATCTTGAAATCATTTCAAAAAAAAATCACAGGAGACCATATGCCAGGCTTGTAACCAAAATCATAAAATAGTCATTTAAAGATATGATAATTCTTTAAATCATATATGAAAGCATTCTTTAAAGCGCTTACAACCCTGATGTATGTATGAATATCTCAAAAACATGAGTAACGTCGAGTGAGTCAGTCAGTTAATTCGTAATCGTGTGTTGCAAGACACTTTTCGAACCATTTTTTCGGATTCGTATCGCCTGATGCACAAAATCTCCGATATTCGGAAGATGCGATACCAGCATTGTGTGTTCTGTCACTGTAGATAGAAAATCGAACAAGACATCGAGATTACGTAATCGATCCTGGTCCAACACCGATATCCCTTCATCAATGATGAAAAAATTTGATTGGGGTAATTGTGCGAAACGCGAGAATGTGATTTTTATGATAAGATCCACAATAAAACACTCCATCCCACCCATGAATGATGTTACGAAGGACGAGTCCGAAACCAATCCCAGAATCACATCTTTTTCGTCCACATACAATCGCAGCTTCTTGGTCTCTCCAAAAAATGGCAGTAATAATTCATTCATGTGATCCTCCAGTTTCTTCATCTTTTTTGATAACAGGAACAGCGGAAGTCCATTACGATCCACGATTGCGATCATCCGTTCGAGACGTTTCTTTTTATGATCAAGATCTTTCAGTTCACGTGTGTCATTTTCATAGGTATGCAAAAGATGATATAATCGTTGTCGTTCAGTCTCCATCATGCGGATATTCTCCTCATAATTCTGTTGTTCTCTTGATAAATTTTGCAGATCTCGTTCATACTGTTCATATTCGGTTTTAAGAATGATCTGTCGTTCTCCTTTCTCAATCATGGTGCATACTTTATCATACTCCATCTGTAGTTTTTGTTTCTTCTCCATAAGAGCCATTTCTTCGTCCTTCCATTTCTTCACTCGTTCCTCATACGAGGATATGTACCGCATCTTCCTATCGATCTCATCAACGTCTTTCTGATACCGAGACATGTCATCCTGAATCACACGACGCCCGAACTCCATCTCCCATGCTCGATCTATTGTTTTGTATACATCGTATAATCGCGTGTGAGACATAATGTCCATCGCCTGTTGTTTTATTGGATTGTCCTCCAGATCCTTCTCCAATTGGTCTATCCGGACACGTGTTCGTTGATTATGATAAAATCGGATCGCGTTCTCGATTTCATCCAATTCATTCTGTGCTCGATTGATTTTTGCTGTTGTTTCAATGTATCGTTTTCTTTTATCTACGAGTTCCTGTAGTTGGTTCTCTAATTCGTTCATCACGGTTTCTGGATTGGAGGATAACGTTTTTTTCTCGATTCGTCGTAGTGTCATCTGTAGTTTTTTTATTGTTTTCAATCGCTCTGTCCTTTCAATGTACATGGGATGTTTCATGCATTGTTCACAATCCGGATTGTATCCGATACCTTCATCCACCGATTGTTTCAAGATGAAGAGTCGACACTTGGTCTCATCATATTCTTTACACAGGGGTCGTAGTGCACGTAATCGCGTCATTAATTCATCAATGACGATTTCGTCGACATTGCTTATGATCGGAGTTTCGTCAATAAGTTTTTGGAGACGATCACGTGAGTGTTTGAGACGTTCAAAAGATAGAGTGTGATTAGGAGATGATGGTTCTGGAAAATATAGATTCTGACGCAGATTCTGGATTTCCGTCATGATTGTTTTTTCAGTTGTATTCCATGATGAGATGATGGAATCGGAATCCTTCCATAATTTTTCGACATGATCAAAAAATGTCCGCCATGTTTCGTGGTCACTATGATCAGGACCGTATTTGGTAAATAAGTCATGAGAAGATTCGATTACAGGATACATCAGCAGATCCTTTTCTTTTTCACGGAGAGATCTTATGATATCATTCCGTTTATCCACCAGATATTGCGATGATGATTCCCCGCTCTCCATCACCGAACTACCGGTTGAAAGATGGAGAGATAATGCACGGTTATTATCTTCCATTAACCGTGATAATTGCGATTTAGAGCGTTCCAGACTGATAATATCGACATCTTCAGGTTCCATTAATCGCAAAACGGCGTCTTTCTGTTTCTGAATCCTGTTACGATCAGTGTCCCAATCTTTTTTTTTATTCCGTTCGATTGTGTATTTATTATTCAGATATTCTTCAATCTCATCCGCACTATTCATATCATATGCTTGCACACGATTGTGCAATAATTTTTCTTGTCCTCTTGTTTCTTTTAGTTCATCTTCCAGTTCTTTCTTGTATTTATCAAACCATTGAAGACCGAATATCTCATATAAAAAGTCTTTTCGATTCGCCTGTTTCATTTCACGGAAACTCTCTTCACGCTGTTGCAAAAAGAAGTTGGTGAAACAGAACGTCCGAAATGAACCGATCATCCCGTGTACGAGCTTCTCGGTGCGTTTGCGTTGTTCTTCTGTTAGTTTACGTGGTGGTGTGGAATTGTCGTCCCATAATTCATCCGTAATTTTTATTTTCGTGGAATCTCTGGATCGTGTGAGTGTCTTGTTGACACGGAATACACGTTCACCGATACGGAATCGTACTTCTCCCCACGCGTTTTTTTCATCAAAATGGATTATTTCTTTGGGTGTACCGATACCAACCGATCTCGTCAGTTTACCGAATAAAAGAAAAGTAATGACATCTAATAAACTCGATTTCCCGGATGAATTCGGCCCAAAAATACCCGTGATTGTATGACTCGGTAGTTTTTCGAACGACAGATGTACCGGATCATCGTATCCAAACATATTCCCGAACCTCACCTCTAATAATTCCCATCTTCCTCGATTCGCATCATTCCATTGTAAGGACGGATCAGTGAGACGCTGTAAGATCTCCTGTGCATCTTCTCCACAATTCATTTCGACATATTCCTTCATCCACTGTTCATCTCCAGCGACCACATTATCTTTATCTACCCGTCTCTCCTCTATTTGTCCTATTGTCGACACCTGTACTCGTACTCCTTTAAATCGTTTCCTGAAAAGACGGATACAGGATTGCTGGTCAGGGTAATGGTCATGATGTGGAAAAGAAATACGGACGTTACCACGGTATGGAAAGTCAGATGGTGGTGTGTCGATCGAAACGATTTGATCGTTCCATATCATTGTCATTGTAGAAGGAAACAATTGAATATCGATGTGTGCAAAGGGGTTCTTCAGACGTACAAATTCGGTGTCACCGGTTACAAGATTCCAGATGAGGAAACCATGATTCAAATCGGTTTCTCCAAAATTTTGTGAAATCATCGATCCTGCATATGCGATATTTTTGGAGAGGAACTGATGGTAATGGATATCTCCCAGCATGACAAATTCACATCCTTCAAAATGACTGCAGGTAATGCTAGACGATTCGTCACGGAAACGACTGACATTTGTCCATCCTCGTACCTGTCCGTGGTATAATCCGATCGTTTTTATTACCGTCTCATCATTGGATTTTGGAGGACACATGATCCATTCTGTGTCATCCAATAAAGAGTTCACAATGAATGATACATTACGGAATCTGTAGATTCCACTCTCTCTCATATAATACAAGTTCTCGGGATGACGTTTGTACAGAATACTCGTTAACGAATCCATACGATCCGTGTTATTTAGCAATGCATCATGGTTTCCGGCAATAAGGAACGTTGGGAAATATTGTGAACAGCGATTTAGGAATTCCCATACCATTGTCATGCATTCTGGTTGCAGATCAATCTTATTATGGAGAACATCTCCCGTGATTACAATAATTGCGTTTTCCGAACGACGTGTATCCATTTCTCTGAAGAATTCGTCAAAAACGAACTGATATTCTTCTTGACGAGAGTGGAGTCGGATATGAATATCGGAGACATGAAAGACGAATTCAATGTCTGTTTGACAAGACGAATCAATGTGTCTGATGATCATGATTTATTTATCCCTGTTTTGAAAATAAATGGTGGATCAGTTTTACGGCTAAAAAAAAAAAAAGAATAACGCGGAGATTCTAAAAGATGTACTTCATCATGATTATGTTATTGATGACTTGGTCTTCTGCATCCGTATATATACAGGATGCGAAATTATATAATGAGACTGGAATGCATCGTGTTCATGGACTCAATTGGTATGGAATGGAGACGGAAATTCGTGTAGTGGAGGGTTTATGGGAACACGATATGCGATTTTACTTTGATCTCATGAAACAGAAGCATTTCAACACGATCCGGATACCGTTTGCATTGGAAGGAATCTTATCGTTCAAATATACTTTACCATTATCTGAAAATTATGTTACATCTCACAGTCTATGTGATAATGGATGCAATACATACGATATCATGGATCAATTGTTCGAATTGGGAGATGAATATTCCATCGATATCGTTATGGATATGCACCGTCTGCATTTCCATAGCACGAGTCAGTTATGGTACGATTCTGTTTTCACAGAGGATGATATGTTATACGGATGGTCTATTCTGTTGACTCGATACCAACAATATAAATCCTTCAAATACATTGATATATATAATGAACCACATGGCGTATCAACAGTGAATAGTGGTAATCATAAGACGGATTGGGATGGATTTGTGATAAAGTCGATCCCATATTTCCTGTTTTCGGGAAAACTGATATGGGTTAATGGGATTGCGTGGGGTCAGGATATGAGGAATTTTTCTAGATTACAAGATTTACCGGATGAATACAAGAAAATAATGATCATGTCTCCACATAGTTATGGACCGACACTGACATGGCTTCCGAACGATACATATCCTTATCTACAAAAACATTTGGATTCGTATTTCGGTTATTTATCGAAAGATTTTCCGATCGTAGTGGGGGAATGGGGAGGTACTGATCATGATCATGTGTGGATGGAGATGTTTACGGATTATCTCATCGAGCATTCATACGATTCGTGTTTTTGGGCTCTGAATCCGAATTCGAAAGATGTGAGAGGGTATCTGTTACCGGATTGGACATCGATCGATCCATTCAAAGAACAATTGCTTGATAGGATATATCGTTCGTCGATTAGATAGATAGATAGATTCGCTCTTGGAAAATAGAAAAATGAAAATGTGAAATAAATAAAACATATGAGTAAGTTAACGACAGCTATCTATTAATGAATGGTCGGCTACTCATCCGACAGAAGTTAGGGATCTGGAAATTGGAATGAGTGTCGCGAATATCGCTGCACACTTTTTCATACCCTGTACGAATCTCTAAAATGATTTAAAGATAGGCCATTTCTTTAAATGGATAAAGAGATTCGTACAGGCTTTGCACTTTTTCCTTCCCGAGAATCTAATAGCGAGTACAGTATTGCAGAGAATAGGGTTGGGTTTATCTCGTTTTGCGCGTACAGGTCTGAATCTCGGACAGAATATTATGACCGATTATTCAGCGATCCGTCAATTAACAATGTCTAAAAATCAGGAAGGACGTATATCGAGTGGGTTTAATCTGGCGTCTAGTTTTATTTCGACGCTACCCATACTTAACAAGATTAGTATAAAAACACCTATGTTTTTCGCTAGAATATCCAGAAGAGATGATTATTTTCTGAAGACTAATTATGTTCAAAGAGGGATCAACTTACACGGAGCTCTAAGTGGAATCAATATGCTAAACGAACCGTTAAGTACAGGTCAAAAAAGCATTATGGGTTTATATAGAGCTGGCTTAGTAGCGGGACTCGGTAGTGGAGTTACCCAATTATCGTATGGTCTCAAGCAGTATGAATCTGGAAATAAACAGGAAGGTGAACAAGAAATGATTTCTGGAATGATGGGTGTAGCATCTGTATTACCTGCGTTTGGTAACATATATTTTAAACCACAAACCTCTCGTATGGACGAAGAAGCATATGAGCACAGCCTGTACGAATCTCTAAAATGATTTAAAGATAGGTCATTTCTTTAAATGAATAAAAATATTCGTACAGGCTGTGCATATGAGACTACACAAACTGTAGAAAAACCTGGGTTAAGTCCGAAGAAATACGCAAAAGGATGGTGGTCTCCTCGCATGAAGTTGATAGATGGTGGATCTGTGACTCGTGAACGATCATCAACAATGTCGTCATCATCATCTGATATTGTTGATAATAAGTCTTCATTTTACGGTCCCCCAGACTTGCAACCAGGCTCGTAACCGTAATCATAAAACCTTCATAGCGATTTTAAAGAATTATCATATCTTTAAATCAAATGAAAGCAGGTTACAAGCGTGGCTGCAACCGCTACAAATTATGTAAAGAAATGTTATTTCTTTAAATCATGATCATAAATACTGTAAAGGACGGTGGGAACCACTTTTGATTTCGTGTCAAAGTATAAACAAAAAATATGTAAGAAAACCTGAAAGCGATTACAACTGTGATTGATAGAAATTGATGATTCTAGTAAAAATACTTGTGAATGATCATAGATATTTCCACCGTTTCTTTGACATATTCATCATTTAAAACTTACTGTGTATGTGCAGATGACGATTCTTCTACCGGAAGAAGTGATGTTCGAGATTGCAAGTTATCTGAATAAACGACGCACAGAATCAATGAGAGACGACGTCGTGATATGTTTGCAGATATTACGGAGATTAGCGAATCAGAATGATATGTTGGATGAACTGAAGAATCATGCGTGGATAAAGGCGCAGCGCGTCATTCTAGATCATGAAAAAAATATTGAGACGAGCGATATGCGGATTATGTACTATATTCCGATCCTCATGGAGCGATTACAGAGTCGGATCTATCAAAATACAAATTCATTTCGGGATTGTGTGTCCACGATCCGCCATTTTCGACGACATACAGATACGATCATCAATATCACGGGATTGTACAGAAATGATTATTTCTATTTTATCGTGGACGGATGTCTAATTGATAGATTACGGATGATCATTCCAGCTGCATGATTTTAAGTAAATAAATTTAAAATCATAGGTACCTACAAAAATATGAAGCATTGTATATCGAATGACGTGAGCAAAAAATTTCTGAGTCGACAATTACGGAATCGTGATGGTCTTTATATTGTCGAAGTTACAAAAGACGATGATGATTATATTCGTTACGACCATCCTATCCATAGAACAATCAAGATTGGACAGAGAATAGTGGATACGATTCATCAATCCACTCGATTCCCGATTTATTTCCCAATAAATGTGATATGTGATGCAAACTGTTTCAAACATGCTCAATTGATTATTGTGTGTAAAGAAACTGAAAATTACGATATTCTATTTTTTGATGCGAATGGAAAACTGGACGTCTTTCATGAAAACGGGAGCAGTCAATCATCGATTGCACAAAAATATCATTATCACGATGCGGTGCTTCTGAACACGATCCGAAACGGTCTTGATAATCATGGACAAATGGAGATCAATGAGAAGAAAAGAACGAGATCATCGTCCATAAAGTTTCCAGTATGGTTTTTGACAGACTCTTTTCAGATAAATAAAAAGAATTTGAATCCAGAAGGGAATTGTGATGCGATTACATTGTGGTACATGCATCTGAATAGATTTTCCACGACAAAACAAGAATGTATGACCGTAATGAAGGATCTACAAACATTCTTGGGATATCAAGGAACAAAAGTGGATCTGAATAAAATGAGAGTGGCGACAGAACAAATCAATGCAGAAATTCGACAATCTTCACTCCTTACATAAATTATTATTTTCGTCGTAACCGCTTTAAAATTTCGTTAAAAAGTATTTAAAGATATGAGAATTCTTTAAATCACTATGAAAGTTTTATGATTTTTGGTTAGGAGCCTGGGTTTGCAAACATCGTTAGTCTTTCATGAAATCGAGATATAGACAAAGGAGTTTACGATTTCCGTTAAGGATAAGACACTTCTTCTTGTCATTAAATACGATTTGATTTGTTAGTTCTGTATGAGTGACAGATGATTCAAAGAAACACATGGGAGCATGATAACTCTTGTCGTTATGTACTGCAATACGGAGGATTGTGAGACGACCGTCATCTCTAAGAATGGAAATGTAGGGTAAAGAAACGGAGAATGCAGATACAGGTTCCTTCATTTCATGAAAGGTCTGGTATACCGGTTCAAATTTATCCTCTTCATGAGTGAAATAATAGACATAGAGACCGACTTTATGGATCATGAAAATGACACTGACCAGATTCGCCTCTTTGTGGACATGGAAATGACTCACGATCGATTTTTCGACCATTAATGCAAACACATTCATCTGTTTCAAACCGGAGGAATGGATTTTATAAATGACGAGTTCATTGTCGTTTGTCATGAGGAAAAGATGATCATAATGTAGAAACGCCTTTTGAAGATTTGAATACGGGATATGATAACATTTCATACTATCATTATGCATAAAATCCATACGGATATCACCAAAATGATTCAATCGGAAATGATAATGTTCCAATGGATGGATCGTTTCATAAAGAGATGTATCATTCCAAACAAGACGACGATGTCGCTGTCCATGTGATGATTGGAAATAAATGAGAGATAAATGTCGAGGCAATGATTTATGTGGACCGCATTGTAATAACAGACAATTATCTTCGGCTTTGATCTTGTGGATCGACGATTCAAACTGGAAAGATTGGATACGTTCATCATTCTGATTCAGAATTGTGAAGAAACCATCACTCTTTCCAACGAACAGTTTCTGTTTCCAAAAAAAAAGACTGTCGATTTTCGCAGGACTTTCTGGTATGACATCGAATGTTTTGGTGATTAATCGTATACGTTGTGTCATGACATTCATAATGAGAAACGCTAACCCGGATTTCATTTGAAATTTTTGTAACAAGAGATGAAAAAAAGTATCATGTCTCCATTTTTTCTAATAATACTCGATAATCCTTCTCGAATCGTTCAAACACTTTACATTTCATATCGAGACAACGTATCAAAAAATGTGTTTTTGTTTCCAAGGAATCATGGAAAAAAATACAGGATTTCATCTTTTTACAACGGGATCCGAATTGACATGTTTTTGGTGTCCAATCTTGTACACAATGCGCCAATCGACAGGATGAACGTTGACGACATTGTTCACCGAATCGACATAATAAATCATGACGATGATCAGTAATGGGTTGTAATAATCGGCTGTGTGGTCGTGAATTGGATGATGACGAAGACCATCGATTATTCGTTTTGGAGCGGACCTCTTTTTTATTTTGATCTTCCAATCGTCGTTGTCTCGCAACTTCCTCCTCCTTCTGTTTCATTTCTTCGTCTTTCATGATGGTGTCTAGATTGATTGGTGTCGTTATTTTAAGAGCACCCCATTTTCGAGGGACATGAACGGGAGTAGTGATACATGCTTCTACTTCTGTTTCCTCTGATCGAGGATGACGGGGGTTCAGTGTCGTTAAAACGGAAATATCATCAATGGCCAGTTGATAATAATCATGATAAAGCGACGACATCCTTTTCTGTCTTCGTATATGACGATCCATACGAGAATATGGAATAAATATGCGATCCGTATATGGAGTCGTGTCATCATAACGTATGATTTCGCAATCATAACCGTCGGAACACGAGTCTAGAGAAATATCTGAGGATGTTGTGGCGATACTTTCCAGATCATGGGATGACGACATTTCATCATCACTCATCATTTCTGTTTCACAGAGAAATCACAAATAAACGTTGTATAAATCGTCTACGAAGATGTAAGTTACATTGTTCCAATAAAAAAATATGTATCCATCAATTTTCCAAAGCCTGTACGAATCTCTTTATCCATTTAAAGAAATGGCCTATCTTTAAATCATTTTAGAGATTCGTACAGGCTTTGTAAAAAACTTTAAAGCGGTTACAAGCCTGACTCTGTTTGAAAGCTTTTTTAGGATGAAAAAACTAATTTAAAGCGGTTATTTTTTTTTTCGAATAATTCACATACATGGTATTTCTTTCATGACGTTAAAAGCTTTTACGATAATGGCTCTTAAAGAATTTATGTTTAATTCTTTAAATACTATTGTAAAAAACTTTAAAGCGGTTGCAACTCTGTTTAGTCACAATCAGGGATGTAAACAAACCGTCTTACAGTGTTATGGATGAATAATGATGAATATCTTTCAAAACTTTTCTATAAACACTTCAGGGAGTTTCACAGTGCACTACAACCATAACCATTCGGGAATCGAAATACTGCAGAGATTCCACCATTGTAGTCCGTACGGAATCGTAGTTGGTGGAAGTGATATGGTGTGGACATCTGTGTCAAAAATAATTCATGAGCATACATACCATGCCATGTTCAGAATTCAACACCCTGCGCACATGATCGGAATGAAAAGCCAAGCCTTGGTCGTCCTATTATTTATTTATTTATCAGGATTATAACAAATAAACGTGAAAATCAATTGTTCATAGCCTGTACGATTATTAGAAGTTCTAATAAATAAAACTTTCATACCCTGTACGAATATCTTCAATCATTTAAAGAAATGACCTATTTTTCCGTAAATCATTTTAGAGATTCGTACAGGCTGTGAAAACTTTAAAGCGGTTACAAGCAAGCCTGTTCATAATTCGTGCAGACTGTAGAAAAAAATGAAAACGAATTTTTTTTTTGGGAGACATAGAAAAACACAATGGTTTATGATCAGACAACGATTTTGTGCAAAAACAGATCAGATAAATATGCGGTTCGCATGCTAAGAAAAACATATTCAGACAAGGAGCTCAAAGATGAAATGGAACATGATGAAGGTAGGATCTCAAATGAGGATGAACCATTGTGTCAGGATAACCCCAATCGTTTTTGTCTGTTCCCGATTCAGTACCATGATATGTGGAATGCTTATAAACGACATAAGAACAGCTTCTGGACAGCTGAAGAAGTCGATTTCTCAGCTGATAAAAAAGATTGGTTGTCGCTGACCGATAATGAACGGTATTTTATTGAGAATGTCCTTGCGTTTTTTGCAGGAAGTGATGGTATCGTTTTGGAGAACCTCATGACGAATTTTTGTAAAGAGGTCATGATTCCCGAAGCGAGGTGTTTTTACAGTTTCCAGGCGATGATGGAGAATATCCATTGTTGTTCCGCTGACACACTCATTCTTACAAGAAACGGATTCATACCAATATCTTCTGTAGAAAACGAGACGATTGATATCTGGAACGGTGAGCAATTCACACCGGTTGTCGTACGGTACACTGGAGATCAGGAATTGTATCATGTCGAATTAGAAAATGGGTTTTTTCTAAATTGTACGTCCGATCATGACTGGTATCTTTTACAGAACGGACGAGAAATAAAATGCAAGACACGACACTTGATTACAGGAGATGAAATTTACCCATATAATTTACCACGTGTTCGTTCATCTTCATGGTCCAATCTCGACAAGGATCATCCAATGTCGTGGTTGGACGGAATGATCACACTCGATAACGATCCACAGGGTGTCGGATCGATGAAGTGGACCAATGTCGATCTAGATTGTAATCATGTATCCAATCTCTACATACGATCGATCGAGAAACTGGATGGTGTACATCCGACATATTGTTTCAATGAACCATTGAGAGGACGGGGAGTATTTAACGGTGTCTTGACGGGACAGAGTGAGGTTTATTCGCTGATGATCGATAGTCTGATCACGGATGTGGATCATAAAAATCATCTGTTTCAGGCTGTGTCCACAATTCCATGTATTCGACGGAAGGCGGAGTGGGCGATTAAATGGATCCATGAAACGACAAAAAGCACATTCGCCACACGTCTGTACGCATTTGGTATCGTGGAAGGATTGTTTTTTAGTGGTAGTTTTTGTGCAATCTTCTGGTTGAAAGAACGCGGACTCATGGTCAATGCTCTTGGAAAGAGTAATGAATGGATCGCACGTGATGAGAGTCTGCACACCGAATTTGCAGTGTTATTGTATTCCTATGTCAAGAATCGTTTGACGAGTGAGGATGCACACCGCATGATGTATGAGGCTGTCATGATTGAAGAGGAATTTATATGCGACAGTCTTCCAGTAGATCTCATTGGTATGAACGCTGATCTGATGCGTGTGTATATCCGTTATGTAGCGGATCGTTTATTGTTACAGTTCGGATACGAAAAGTTATTCAATGTCCAGAACCCCTTCTCATTCATGGAAAAAATTTCACTAGATGGTAAAACGAATTTTTTTGAACAAAGAGTCTCTGAATATTCCTTGATACAACAAACTCCAACCTCTTTCCCTGTCAACCTCGATGATGATAATTTTTAATCCCTTTCTATATTTTACGATGATTTAATAAAAATTTCTCTTTAAATCACTATTAAAGTTTTATGATTTTGGTTACGAGCCTGTAATTCATTCGTAATGAATGAATCGTTTCCACTAACCTCGTAACCAAAATCCGTCATTTAAAGATTTTCTGTGAAATCTTTAAATCATTTTCAGAAAGTTTCCAAATTATTTAATCATCTATCTATTTACGTTTTGTATGAAAGAATGAATTAGAATTCCACAGCATACTGAAAGATTCATAAAAAATTCGTACAGTAAAGATCAGACCCTGTACGAATCTCTTTAATCATTTAAAGATAAACCATTTCTTTAAGTCATTTTAAAGATTCGTACAGGCTGTGGTAAAGATCGTGACAAGGATTTCTTTTGGAGAAGGGATTCAAGAGGCGATCGTTTGACATTCGGCGTTTTAAAAGCGTGTAAGAAGATTTAGACAATGACCACGGGGACAAGAGCAGGGTCGGGAACCGTCAGACGTTCAATCACATCAATTGTAATATTGTAGGAAAGGGTATTGGATGCTGGAGAGTTAGCACTGAATTTCAGCAGGATGTATATCCGTTTTCCATTGATCGTAAAGTAAGACGATCCAGCGGGTGGACATCCGGTTGTGCTGTTCAGATAAGGAATGGGTTGAGTGATTGCTCCAGTCTGTGTACCATAAGTTACTGTACCGGAAATCGATACATAGCATGTGTTGCCGAGTGTGCATGGCGCACCATCACAACCATTCTTGGTACCGGTCGTGTACTGTACACTAATGTTCGAGGAAATAGTAGGAGGTGTTTTCAGATCAAGACCGATCATAGCCCAATTGGCTGTACCCGTTGCACCAAAATTTGTCGTGTTCGACAGGACACCGGTGTACATGTACTGGTACTTGTTACCAGTTGTCTGTGTGCTGCTATCATAGACTGTACCCTGGAATATCTTGCTTGAATGACTGAACACATTCAGTGAACCAGAAGTGGGGAAAAATGGTGTCAGATCGGTTGGAATCACTGGGCTGTTCAGAGCAACGGCTTGAGCATTAGGATCGAAAATAAGGGGAGTCTTGAACTGACGCGCCTCGATATTCGTCAACTCGTTCGCCAGATAATAGGGGTTGGATTGGATACGAGTGGGTGCAGTGTTCCATGGAAGAAGATTGTAGGGATAGAGCGTGTTGAACTGAGCATTTGCGACGTAGGCGGCTAGGGGGTTGGCTTGTGCTTGTGACATTTG
>Ga0214923_10003971_pt1 | contig 18242 bp, 18 predicted proteins | sample LL1510_MetaG_FD_177993 | JGI IMG/M metagenome (GOLD analysis project Ga0214923, IMG submission 177993) | Freshwater microbial communities from Lake Lanier, Atlanta, Georgia, United States - LL-1510 | ecosystem: Environmental > Aquatic > Freshwater > Lake | place: USA: Georgia | collected... | reverse complement strand
GCAGATTGCCTGCACGTGATCGCCTACAACCTGATCCGCCTGGGCAATCTGCTCCGTCCCGCGGCGATGGAGGCGGCATGAGCGGGGCATTGCCCAGAGGTGTGGCCAGACGGACGGCCAAAACCCTCAGAAACAGCCCAAAAGGGCCTCATCCAGCCGTCTGAGCTGCACTGAGGGTTGAAATCAACAAGAAATCAGCTTTTGGCTGGGGAAAACGCCCTCGGCGACAGGGTTTTTCCGCAAACACCTAAGTATCGATTGGAAATCAAACAAACATAGTGTTGTAGCATGCACACGCAGGGAATAGAAAAGAGTTGCAATATATATGCCAAAGAGTATTTACGCCTAGAAACCATGTTCCCCGCAAATAGCGCCAGTATTGATATTGTATGAGATCCAGAAGGTTTCCATCCTTGTGCTTACAATATCCTTAAATCTCCAGGAGAAGAACTCCTGACCCAATGCAGGAATTTCCTCCGGATTAATTTCAACATAATTCCATCCCGAAGCAGGAATCTGGATTGACACACTTTGAGCAAAGTCAAGTGAGAATAATTCAATATCTATGGATACAGGACTGTTGACACACTGCTCCATATCTGAGTGAGAAATGTTTCGAATAAGAATAAGAGTACGAAAACCTCTCTTGCACACGCCATGCCCCCAGTGAGATATTTTCGGAGGATAATCTTTCGATTTAAACCCGGTTGCAATATCGGTTGGATGCCTGCTTGTTGGCAGCGAATAATTATAGGATACGTTTAATCTTGAGGGGCATTTGCCCACAATCTCATAGAGTTTAAGGGTCGTCGAGTTGTTCTGAAATAAGTTTATAAAACCTCCTCGAGACTCAAATGCATATGATTCACATATTAGATTCTTGTCATCAGAACCAGGCATATACTCATAGACCTTTGATTCAATACTGCATGGCGAATTTGTTGGATAAGACCTTGCCTGCAAGTTAAGGGGCGATGCAGACAATAGAGGAAGAAATGCGGACACCTCCCCTGGCATCCTTGACTCAATGTAGTCGCTTGTATCAACTCTTCCAAAAGAATGAGTTATGTAGTGAAAGTCTTGCTTTAGATCGTAATTCCCCACAATCATTCGGGGGAAAGTGGTTGCCTTAAACTGCACTTCAATCCATATCTCTTTCCCATTGATCTGGTCAATTACTGCCTGCGGGAAAATATCCTTTACATAAAATAATTTAGATGCAAATGGCACTGCATCTAGATTCACAGTGGATTTAAATGATGCGCCTCCTTCGCCATTTAATTTGATAGAGACTTCCTCGAACCGCTGAGCATCCGACAAAAACTCAACAGAGTCATTAAATACATGAAAAAACGGAGTAAAGTCGTCATTTTGAATTGCCAACCAATTCGTCTCTGTATAATTCTTCAAGTACTTGCCTTCGTTAGAATTTAATCTCCTCCCGCCGGAATGGACGCATGTGACCTCGCCGCTCCTTTCATCTACACAAAAGAGCATCAATCCTGGAAATGGAAAACCCAGATTGCATGTAGAGATTAATTCTATTTCAAACGAAAAGGGGTTCCTCGAGTCTGCTAGATTGTCGACGGAGATTCCTAGTTCTTCATTCAAGTTGATACAGTTGTGTGGATTTATTTCATGTTCTTGAGTCTGGACTGCGACTGCAGTCTTGGAATCATACAGACGAATTATGCATTTAATCTGATCTGACCTTATCCCGCTTTTCCAGGACCAATAGTCTTGAAAAACTAAGTAGTGAGTGGTTTTCTTCGCTGAAAAAAGGGGAAGACAGTCGAGGATCGGTTGTTATGCCATGTGCGTCTAGAATCAAATGCTGACTTCAGGTCTTTCACTAGAGGCGATGCGGATGCAGGTATTGTGCCACAAAAGTCTTGCTTGAGCAAGTATGAGCGCTATATTTCTTGCGGGTCATTATTGTGGGCACTTGTGCCACCTGATTTGCGTATACTGTTACCGAAGAGAAATCGGAGACGTTGACAAATGAAGAAGGAGCATGCTGATGCTTCACGCATTCAGACTTACTGCACTCACATTCGGTAAATTGTTTTCCTTGGGGCCACCAGCAAAGGCGGCCGGCCTCCGTACCCGCTGGCCACGATGCTGCGCATTCATCTGCTGCAGCAGTGGTATTCGCTGAGCGACCCGGCCATGGAAGATGCCCTGATCGAGGTGCCCACTATGCGCCGCTTTGCTGGCATCGAGCTGATCAGCGACCGGATCCCGGATGAGACCACGATCCTCCCCACGTGCACTGACGCTATGCAACATGGATCACCTGGAGGTGGTAGAATAAAATCTGATTCAATATAAAAGGGATGGAAATCAGGGGTCTTGCGTCTCAGAAAGTTCGGGATTACGAAAATGCGTTCTATTGGTTTTCTCCCTACAATAGAATAGCAAAGCAAATAGCACACTGGGAACTCTATAAAAAGATTAACGATCTCCCTGGAGATGTTCTTGAGTTTGGCGTCTATAAGGGTGCATCGCTCATTAGATGGGCGACATTTCGTGAAATAACCGAAAATACATATACAAGAAGGATCATCGGTTTTGATGCATTTGGTGAGTTTCCTATATCTCCAGATGCATCTTCTGAGGATCACCAATTTGTCGAGGAGTTTAGCGCAGAAGGAGGCGATGGATTGACCATTGATGAAACAGTTAGAATAGTCAATCACAAAGGTTTTGACAACATAAAACTTATTAAAGGAGATGTATTAAAGACGCTTCCCGGCTTCCTTCGGGAAAATCCTCATACACGAATTTCCCTGCTCCATTTGGATATGGATATATACGAACCGACTTTGTATGTTCTTGAGAATTTATGGGATAGAATTGTGCCTGGCGGAGTTATAGTTATCGATGACTACAATGACGTCGAGGGAGCGACAAGAGCAGTTGATGATTTCATCAGGACGTTGGATAACGCTCCAAAGATGAGTTCTAGTCATTATTATTTTAAACCTTCCTTTATGGTCAAATGATGCCGCTCAGCGTGCCTCCAATTCATTAGTCAGGTCTTTATCTATTTACCACAACTCTAATCCTAGAATGTATGCTCAAGAGCGATTGAACGCCCCTTTGAAAAATTTGTAAACATAAAGAACCCACCATATTCGCTCCATGCGGAAATGTAACCATACTTTTCTTTCTTGAACTGAGAATCTGGACATTTTTCGTCTATCACAATTGAAGCAGTTAAACCATCATTTGATATATCTCGCCAAAGCACTTTGCTTTCCAATATTTCAGCAGTATGATTACTATAGAATCTAATCACTATTTGTGGGTTGCCAATTTCACCAGACAAGGAAGGGCAACCAGTGGTATTTCGGGATGAAGGTCCACGCCGGCGTTGACAAGGATTCAGGCTTGATCCATTCGGTGGTTGTCACCGCCGCCAACGTGCACGACCTCACCCCGGCAGCTGAGCTGTTGCATGGAGACGAGGAAGTGGTTTACGGCGACGCCGGTTACCAGGGCATCGCCAAGAGACCGGAGATGGCCGGCAAAACAGCGGAATTCAGGGAGGCGATGCGACCCGGCAAACGCCGAGCCCTACCGGATTCAGCAGAGGGAAAACTGCTGGATCTGGTTGAGACGGCCAAAGCTCATATCCGCTCCAAGGTCGAGCATCCCTTCCGTGTGATCAAGCAGCAGTTCGGCTTTCAAAAGACCCGGCTGCGGGGCTTGGCCAAGAACCGCTGCAAAATTAACGTGCTGGCAGCGCTGTCGAACCTGTACCAGGCCAGACGGCTGTTACTCGCGAAAGTTTGACCAGGGGCTTGGTGTGTCTGCACACCTCGATTTAGCCTCAAAACCAGACAATAATGGTTGAATATGTGAGCCCAAGGTCATTAAAAAATGGACTCAGAGGTAATTTGCGGCTAAAACCACTCATTCTGGTCGCTGCCGCCGCTCAAACCCCGTTTGTCCAGAGTTTCCTTAGCAAAGACGATTTTCATTTAGTTAAGAGTGCTAAGATAACCAAGAGCTAAAGCACCCCGTGACTACTGTAAAGAATTGTAGATTATCAGGAAGCGCCAATCTCATAGAGGTTGTCCGCCTTGGCGATCAATCCATGACTGGCTTGTTTCCTAGAAACGAAGGGCAAGCATTAACGACAGGTCCGCTGAACTTAGTCTGGTGCCCTGACAGTGGACTCCTGCAGCTCAGCAGCGAATACGAGCAGGCAGAGATGTACGGAATTAATTACGGTTATCGCTCATCTTTAAATTCTTCAATGGTTGCTCACCTCACGAGAAAGGCATTAATGCTAGAGAGGTACGCCTCGGTAAAATCTGGAGATGTGGTTATAGATATCGGTAGCAATGATGCTACATTTCTCAGTTGCTTTCAGCAAAAGTGTGTACGAGCCATTGGCATTGATCCAGTAGCACAAAAATTCACCACCGAATATGATCGGCTTGGTATTAAGTTAATAACCGACTTCTTCTCGTCCGAGCTGGCAGCTCAACTAGCCTTAGAAAAATCTGTGAAGCTAATAACATCGATTGCTATGTTTTACGACCTGCCAAATCCCCATGATTTCGTTTCAGGTATTAAATTGATATTGGCCAATGATGGCATTTGGCATTTTGAGCAGAGTTACATGCCCTCAATGCTCAGAATGAATTCATACGATACTATTTGCCACGAGCATCTTGAATACTACTCATTTGGTGTTGTCTATAGGCTGCTAGAGGCACATGGCTTAAAGGTACTTGATGTTCAGATGAACGCAATCAATGGTGGTAGCTTTGCTGTTACTGCAGCCCACCAGCATTCAGAGTACATTCCAAACTTTCCCATAATTAAGTGGCTACTAAGGCAGGAAGATGCCATGTCGCTAGATACACCCCGCCCTTATAGGGAATTCGAGGATCGGATTTATCGTCACAGATCAGATCTGAAAAGCCTTATTCATGAACTTAAAGCCAGTAATAAACGCGTTTTGGGATACGGTGCATCAACAAAGGGAAATGTGATATTGCAGTTCTGCAATTTAGATTCAAATATGATCGATTGTATTGCAGAAGTAAATCCTGAAAAATATGGATGTTATACGCCAGGTACTAATATTCCTATTGTCAGTGAAGCTGATGCAAAGGCAATGAATCCCGACTATATGCTTGTGCTTCCTTGGCACTTTAGAGATAGCATCATTAGACGAGAAGAAGAATATCTTGCAAATGGCGGAAAGCTTATTTTCCCTCTTCCAGAAATCGAAATTGTCTAATTATCTAATGACGCCGAATGTACTCTTTAATTATTGGCTCTGAGGGTCAAGATGGCAAGATTCTCAAAACGATACTTCAGTCCAAGAGACTGAGTACTCTTGAAATTAGTAGGTCGGGGCTCCGAGTTGAAGGCTCTAGCATAAGCCCTTTCGATCTGCTCAACTATGTAAGCGTACGCAGTCTTTTGACTCAGTATCCAATTTCTAGAATATACTATTTAGCCGCACATCATCACTCATCCACTTCTCTAGTCCAAGCTGCAGACCCTCTAATCGCGTATAGAGAATCCGCCCAAGTAAATGTCGATGGACTGGTGAACTTTTTATCTGCAATTGTAGAAGTGTCGCGCAAGACAAGATTATTCTATGCATCATCCTGCCTTATTTTTGGCGATCATGAAGCTTATTCTCAATCCGAGTCCACAAAGTTCGACCCAACTGAGATATATGGAATTACCAAGGCTCAAGCTACATGGCTATGTCGACATTATCGCCACAAGTACAATGTACACGCCTGTGCAGGTATTTTATATAATCATGAATCTGGCTACAGAAAAGATCACTTTTTATCCTCAAAGATAATCAAGGCGGCAATCCGAATATCTCGGGGGAGTAGCGAGCGGCTTACTCTCGGCAGCATCGAGACCGAGATTGATTGGGGATATGCCCCGGACTATGTACAGAGCTTTATTGATATTCTTGACTATAAATATGCAGACGACTACATAGTCGCAAGTGGCAATATATGTCGAATCAGGGAATTCGTTGATGAGGTTTTTAAGTTGTTTGGCCTAGAATGGCAGAAGTATATTGATATTGATCCTACTATAATTAAACGTTCTGCCGTGCCAAGGGTTGGGAGCCCTGACAAGTTAAGGTCTAGATTTGGAACAAAACTGGCAATTACAGCGAAAGAGTTGGCCAGAAAGTTAGTCCAAGAACATATCGAGTTGGCCGATGGTCATGGTGAATATGATGCAAGTGATCTGTAGTAAATCCTAAGCAATTCTCTCACTATATTTGCCCAGGAAGCATTGACCTTAGTAACCCACTGAAAGAACTCACTGCCTGTTATAAGTTCATTGTCTAACATATAACGAAGACATACATTGACTTCTTCAAGAAGCCATCTTGATCTGGGCTGTGTATACTTTATTATACCGTATAGCTGAGTCTTCATAACCCTATCCTGCTGCTCCCTAGAGCTGTCAACTTGGAAGCTCACATTCTTGATGTTAGTCTGCCAGATAGTTGATGGCTTCGGCATTAGTTGATGATAATGAAACACGTCATCTATCGCCCCTACTCTGCCTCCAGCATCTTCAACAATCTGCTGAAGAATAAAGTCTTCTTGGCGCCACATATAATCATCGTCAATTCTAGAAATACCCTTCTCGAAGTAGGTTTTTCTTCCAATCTGAGCACCTGCGTATGGACGCTCTCCGTATGGCTGGTCATGGACAATCATTGATGTTTGCAACATACGACAACCGTACCAATCGTAATCATCTATGAATCCAATCATTGAGTCGAACCATCCGGGCGGCAAATACACATCCGAATGCAGATAGGCAAAGTGACTGGTTCTAACTCGTTCTATCAACCTTCTTAAGCTATAACCAAGTGTAAAACCACGATGATCTAGAATCCGAACTCTTGGAAAAAGCCGTGCAAGATCTAGTAGTTCAGAAGAAAGCCCAGCGTCACCTAAAAGCAATTCACAAACAGGTACTTCTCTGTATATAGACTTTAAATTGTTTTCAAAGATCTCATTTACATGAGCACAAGGAATAATAATGGTTATTGGGTTATCAGTGGGATCGCTTATGTACCTATCAGAGAACTCCCGATGCGCGTAGTATTCTGAAAAGATGGTTCCACTCATATCCTGAAGACAAGATTAGATGAAATCATAATCTCGCTACGAGTCGTGACTGCAGACTGAAGGAACTCTAATATCTGCGGAGTTGTTACTTCTGAATGCCCCTCAAATGCTGCTTCAAGTGCTGCCAAGGAAGCCGTTGGTACTAACTCCGGAAAAACCCACCAGTCTTCAAAAGGCCCCCACCCAGGCAGGGTTACATTTGGTATTATTAGCCTATAACCTAAGGAGTGTAAGTACGCACGAGAGCGTGCCTGAAATTCAGGACCAGATACATAGAGATCATGCTCATATGTGATAACACCAAACTTATATTTGTGAAAAGGTATTCTTGCAAGAGCCTTAAATGTCTGCTCTGCTGGCTCTATGTCAAGACTAAGATAATCAATATTCTGCTGAACAAAAAAACCATCCATAGCTTTAGCGTAATCAAGTGTTGTTGCGTCACCGCAAATACATCTATTTCGCCGATTTCTTCGAAAGTTTGATACGTGTATAGTGTCCAACTCTACCGATATGCCCTCCCAGCCGTAGTCTTGCTCAAGAAGATATGTGTTTGAATGCTCTTGAGGATCGTTAGCACCGATCTCAAAGTAAGAGCCTGCCTTTCTTTGTTGGTACACGTAACTTACAAACAAATCCTGAGCAGCCTGCGATGACATTTGCTCCTTTGGTTTCACGATCGTCAAATCACATCACATCCACTATAGCAGAGTGTGTATTTCATAACTGCGTAGCTAAGCTTGGTGGCGACTACCCCAAAATAAGCTACGCTTATGCAATTGCAGAGCGGATCAAAGGGTTGATACTGCATTGCGCCCAGCGGATAGCAGATAGCATCTATAAAATATTCCTAGCAAGCATCATCTCTATGAGCTTAAATATCGGAAATGACCCGACAAGAATTAATCGAGCGCCTTTTGAATCTAAAATATCAGCCCACGTAGAGGTCTCGGTAAATATTAAGAATACATGATTGACCAACCCTGGATCCGTAGTAGTTATTGTATCCATTGCTATTCGTTCTGGTGGTAATAGACCGTTACTAGTTGATAGCTCTGATAGATCTGTGAAGACTGATTCAGTGTATCCCCTAATGGGATGACCGGCAACCTTAATGGAAAGCATATTCGCCCCCAGTCTGCAAATCAGATTCAATAGATCCAGTAGCCGATCTCTTGTATGTCTCAGTTCCGCTGAAACTGGGCAATTTCGTGTATCGTAATCTAGGTTAGAGTCGACGATGACTAAAACTCGCGACTCGAGCTGACTTCTTATTTGATCAAGGGTGCGACTGCAGCATTCGCTGGGGTCTTGGACCAGTACAACGCTGCTCTCTGATTGGGAGATTATGTTTTCGCTCTTACTAGTCTTTCTTCGAAGATAGTAGATTGGGTAATCGCTTATCATATTTATAAGAAGTGCTATCGGACGCAACTTTGTGGCGGTTTGAGACGGGGCTAAGCATGAAGATTCCAAATGGTTTCCTATGCCATACCCTGACAGGAAGAGTCCATGCGATATTTCAGTTGAATGCATTCCGATTAAGCTTGATGCTAGCGATAAAGCAGTTCCATGAATAGAGTATAGCTCTTCATAGAAAACACAGCTGTACTTCCAGAATTCTCTAGAGCCAAGTAGCAGAGATGCCAGTCGACATGAGCTTTCTATGAAACTTATAACCGTTGGCCAGTTAATCACGAGGCCAAATGCCTCATAAAAATAGAGTGAAATGGCAGTAATAGACACTCTTTGAGACGGCTTCCACAGACATACGCTTGCATGTCGTTCTCCTGCAAACCCTCGGCTTTCTTTCTTAATGCTGAATAAATCATCAATGTGCACTGTGTCTATCATGTAACCTATGTTGACAGACCTATCTGATAAATGAAGAAGGTTGGCCATCTTGCCTTCAGCATCTTGCCCCCCTATTGATTTAGATACATCAAATACTACTTCTAGACCCCTTAGATCTTCTTCGGTTTCGGACTTATGCACAAGCCTGTAATCTCCTCGACAAAGGCTCTTTGTGATGACTGACGGAAATTTGACATATACTTCTTTAGGCGATTTTGCCTCCATGTCAAAGAAAGGCACAGTCTCGGTATAATATGGATTTATGGCTGTGCATGCCCAATTACAGATAAGTGGAAAAATCGCCTTCTCGGCGACGGACATTTTAAGCCTGTGCCGGTACCCTTTAAAAATATCATATCTTAGTAATTCTAAATATGCATGCGAATCGGTAAGCTTGTTGTTCACATTTCTCTTTTCTAGTATAATCATTTTAGCATGAGCCGGACCATGAATCCACCTCTAATTGAAAATGAGCTCCGCTCTGCTTTCAAAGATGCAGTCTCAGTAACTTCGTCAGTGCGTGGTACCGGCCGGCTGATTTCATCTGTTCCGTATGATCTTACAAAATTCGCAACAATATCTTGCCAATATCTGAAGCGGCTCTTTTCAAGGCTAAATCTGTCTCTAGTCAAAAGACAAGATATCTTTGCATCGATTTCCCTTAGTGGTAATCACAACACCTATCTACTCGATAAGGCTTATGTATTAATGTACAGATGGGGCTCAGGTGAATTGCTAAACATTCCGATGTATATCTCTTGTGATAATCGGCTCTGCTTACTTGTCCACCATACCCAACATAATTGGTTGCCCTACTACCCCTTTCTGAATGTAGCTTATGTTATGAACAACGGATATCCAATCTCCGCTTTTAATTCATGCAGCTTTGTCGACGGTATGTGGGATGAGTTTCGTGTTGAACCACTTCTCGCCGACGAGCAGATGCCGGTATATCCCCTTTTAGGCAGAGATCATTGGGGGCACTATATCCTAGATCATATAAGCAAGTATTACCTCTCTATGCTTGGCGGAATCATTGGTAGGCATTCAGTGCTGGACGTTAAGCATCATCGCTATAACAAACAGATTGATCACCTATATAATACCATTCACTCTAGTTGCTTGTGGATGGGTAGAAGACGGTGCATCCCTTCATCCAATTTTAGCATAATAGGCGAGATTTCAAACTGTCTTCTCGCTGATATGACTCCAGCTTCCGCATTCTTTGCATCTGTTAGAAGCGCCAGGAATCAAAGTTTAGAGGACGATCCCAATCAATATCAGCAGAGAAATGGCAAGGTATTAGCGCTGGTTGAGCCAGGCATGTCACAGCGCATTCATAATTTCGATGAATACATCGCCTTTTTAAACTCACGAGAGATCCAAATAGTTAATCCTTCTTGGGTCACTTCTTGTTCGGATCCTTCTGGTATTTATGACTCTGCCAGCGTTATTATATCCCTCTTTGGTTCGTGTTTGTTCGGCCCCCTTGTCTATTCATCAAGGCCGGTGGTCACGCTATTCCCTGAATCCATCTGGTCTACTGGATCTCCCCATGTCTACCAGCAGTTCTCTGATATCATCATATTCTTAGGTTCTTATCTGTTTCCAGTTATTGGCACAGCCTTGCATCCTGGACCTCCTAATCAAGGTGTGAATCACCCGCTTTCTGCTCCTCATCATTATTCCATGAAAGAAGTCGAGAGTGCGCTTGCCGAAGCTCTAGGCAACTGCTAATGCTCAGGCATGTCCTTCGTTCATGTCGAGACTGCTATGATCAGTAGTCAACACAAGAAATGTATGCTCTCTGAAGAGTGCTTGTGTTTTGTGCTCTATTTCAGCTGGATCACCAGTGCTTTGCTATTGTAGGATAGCTATGTTAACATCTACGAAATTGGTCAATATCACCTCCGCAGCTATTCTCGGCTGTGGCCGTATGGGCCAACGTCATGCCGAAGTGCTTCGAAGCATGAGCATTGATATTGTTGCGGTAGCCGATCCTTTGCATGCTGCAAGAACGCAGGTTGCTCAAGACATGTTGGGCGTGGCCACCCCGGCACTATTTGAGACACTGCAGCAATTACTTGAATACAGAGTTCCAGATCTGCTTGTTATATCAACGACGGCTGATGTCCATTCTAACCAGGCTCTGCAAGCCATCAAGGCTGGCGTCCGCATGATTCTGCTCGAGAAGCCTGTTGCCACATCTCTGGCGGACTGTGTCAGGCTTTCTAATCTTTGTAATAATACTAATTGTCGCATAGCAGTTAACCACCAAATGCGCTTCTTGCCCCAATACAACATACCTCAAGAGCTTCTGGCCTCAGAAAAATTCGGGGGCTTTCGCTCCATGAATGTGGCCGCCGGCAATTTCGGAATGGCAATGAACGCAATCCACTTTTTCGAAGCCTTTCGTCTTTTGGCCAAAGAGCCCCCCGACCGTGTGTCGGCTTGGTTCGATTCTGACTCTCTTCCCAACCCTCGGGGAGCTCAATTCAAGGATGTATCGGGTTGCATCCGAGTAACCACGGCGTCTGGTCATCGTCTTTATATCGACGCCTCAGCCGACCAAGGCCATGGCTCGCAGGTTACCTACATGGCGCGTAACGGGCGCATCGCGATCGACGAACTAACCGGTGACATGACCACTGTTGTGCGAAAACCGGAGCATCGCGACGCACCCACAACTCGATATGGCATGCCTGTGATGATTGAGCAGCACCAAATTCCTCCCTGTGAACTGGTGGAATCTACCAAAGCTGTTATGCAAGCGTTGATCTCCGGCGAAAATTACCCAACCCTTACAGATGCCACATTGGCCGTTAAAACCCTCGTGGCGGCCTATCACTCGCAACGCCAGGGCGGCACTGAGGTGCCATTGGCCTCAATTGCAGACGATGATCCTGAGGTTTTCCCCTGGGCCTAATCAGTATGGCCGCTGATCAACAAGCGATCAGCTTCGCGGCCAGTCATCTGCATTGGCTCACGCGATCTGAAGCCAGCCACGGATGGTTTCAGCTAGATGCTCACCTGCAGTTCACACCTGTAGGTGCAGCCGAACCCCTGAAATTCGTACTGGCTGCTTCGGTGCCGGCGGGCCGAAGGTATATATCCACCGGCCCCCTGCTCAAACAGCCTCCCTACAGCTTTCAGCTGATGGCAAGCCCACACGAGCACACAATCCTGCGCCGGCCCTTACAGCAGGGGGATTCCGCTATATCGACTGACACGAGCCAGCCCCACAGTGAATTGTTTGAGAGCTTGCAGTGGCACCTGGTCTTTGCGGCTGCCACTTTGAATCAGCCGTCGGTCCTGGCCTCGCTAAACACTCCGCCACCGAGCCTCAACCTGGTGCTGGAACTAAACGACGCCGGCGGTCAATTACGCATTGAAGCCCCCCTTCGCCATTGGAACCACCGCACAGAACCACCCGGCTGGCAGCTGGAAACCGGTCCTTTACTCTGGCCGCTTGATCTTCAGGCGTTTCTGGCAGCTCCCAGCACCGAGCTGCTCACCACCGCCTGGTTGCATGCCAACCAGGCCAACCGTGTCACGATGAGCGGTGTACGCCTGCCAGCCTATGAGCTGGAGGCGGAGCTTTCTCTGTTGGCCCTGTGCTGATGGCTTCCATACCACCACTACGCGTTGCCTTCATCGGCGCCGGCTACATGGCCAGCGAGCATGTGCGTGCCTTTGCAGCCTGCCCAGACGTGCAGCTGGTGGGCATCCACAGCCGAAGCGCAGCCCGAGCCCAAGAGCTGGCTGCGGCCTATCCGGAAATGGAGGTGTGCGGAACCATTGTCGAGCTCCATGCCCGCACCGCAGCAGATCTGGTGGTGGTGGCCGTACCTGAGTTGGCCTGCCTGCCCGTCTGTGAGCTGGCGTTCCGGTACAGCTGGACCCTCCTGATAGAAAAGCCAGTCGGCCACACGCTGGCTGAGGCCCGCCAGATTGAGCAACTGGCCTCAACCCAAAAAGCTCGGGCTTATGTGGCCCTTAACCGCCGCTTCTACGCCTCCACATTGCAGCTTCAACAAGTGTTACGGCCGATCGAGGCCCCGCGCGTGGTCACGATTCTCGACCAAGAGGAACCGGCGGCCGCCCTCGCGGCCGGCCAGCCCCCCGAAGTGGTGCGCCACTGGATGTTTGCAAATTCGATCCACCTGATCGACTACTTCTCTCTGCTCTGCCGGGGCGAACACCTCGACACCCAGGTGCTCACCCCCTGGCAACCTGATGCTCCGGGGACCGTCATCGCCCAGCTGCGCTTCAGTTCAGGTGACATCGGCCTTTACCAGGCTGTGTGGAACTCCCCAGGGCCCTGGAGCGTGGCGGTGTCGACCCCATCGCTCCGCACCGAACTGCGCCCGATTGAGCAGCTGAGCCTGCAGCCCGCTGGCACCCGCCAAGTGCAGCTCCAGCCTGCCGATCCCCTCGATCAGCAGTTCAAGCCAGGGCTCCTGCGCCAGGCCCAGGCGGCTATCCAGGCTGCCCGAGGTGAGGCCACCACTTTACCTAGTCTAGCTGAGGCCAACCGCAGCATGGCTTTGGTGGCCTCGATCTACAAAGCACCATGAGCGGAAAGCTGCCGAGTCGAGTTCTGATCTGCGGTCTTGGCAGCATTGGCCGTCGTTATTGCAGGCTGATTCGGAAGACTTGGCCTTCCATTCAGTTGGCTGCCTTGCGTTCTGGCCATGGCAGGCCGGGATTGGAAGAAAACAACCTCAACAAATGCTTTAGCAAGATCAATGAAGTTTTAGCATGGCAACCGGAAGCGGTGATTATCACAAGCCCGGCCAGCTTGCATATTGAGCAGTCACTGTACTTCGCAAGGATGAATATTCCCTTGCTGATTGAAAAACCTTTGGGCACAGGCTTTGAGGATTCTGCCCTTCACAATCAACTCTTTGCTTTTTCAGAGTCGACGCCCATCTATGTTGGTTATGTACTGCGCCATGATCCATGCGCAAATATGATGCGAGAAGCATTAGCCTCAAGAGAACTTGGTCCATTGATCTCTGCAGATTGCTATTGCGGATCTTGGCTACCGGACTGGCGACCAGGACAAGACTATCGAAGATCAGTATCGGCTCAGCGTGAACTAGGAGGCGGTGCGCTACTTGAACTCAGCCATGAATTAGACATGGCTCAGTGGCTTTTGGGCCCTCTGACACCCCTCAGCGCTCTTATGCGAAATTCAGGCGCTTTAGATATTGATGCTGAAGATCAGGCGTTCTTGCTCACCAATAACCAGGATGGATGCCCTGTCTCGATACGCCTTGACTTCTGCACAAATCCCGCACGCCGAATGGTCTCACTCCGTTTTGGGAGCGGTGAGCTGGAATGGAATCTGAAGGAAGGCCTAGTATCAAAATTTAGCCCGCATCAACCAGTGTGCGTTTTTCAGATCGGCGCTACTCCTGATGAGCGTTACTGCCGTCAACTGGAATTATTCTGGCAATGCCCCGAGCCTCATCAGAGCACTTTGTGTTCAGTAGAGGAAGGCTTTAATGTTCTAGAGTTAGTTAAAAAAGCTCGCCGCCTTGCCAATCATAATAGGATGTATTCACAATGAAATCTCCGAGAACCTTTGCGTTTATTTTTGCTCGGGGTGGATCCAAAGGTCTACCGGGTAAGAATCTCTTGCCAATCGCCGGGCGTCCCATGCTGGCACATAGCATTCATCTAGCCCAGCAAATCCCAGAAATAACCTCTGTCTTTGTATCCACAGACTGTCTTGAAATTGGAGATGTAGCTGTCTCGTATGGCGCAGAACTCATTGTGCGTCCTGCCCATCTTGCGAGCGATATCGCGCCCGAGTGGCTCGCATGGCAGCATGCCATTGAATGTGCACAAACTAGGCACGGACACTTCAATCGTTTTTTGAGCTTGCCGCCTACAGCTCCTTGCAGGAACATTGTCGATGTGAAGAACTGCCTGAATGCACTGACACCTGATACAGACCTTGTGCTAACCACAACCCCTTCGCATCGCAGCCCATGGTTTAATATGGTAACTAACACAAGCGACGGATATCTTAGATTGATAAATACCGGCAACAACATCAAGCGCCGACAAGATGCCCCTGCTTGCTTTGACATTTCCACTGCTGCCTACGCCGCGCGTACTTCTTTCGTCTTGAAGGCTTCAAGTATATGGGATGGCAAGGTTCGAGGTGTCGAGATACCACCAGAGCGCGCCATTGATATTGACACACCTTTAGACTACGCACTGGCACAGTTTCTCAAAGAACAGTATATTCCATCTCTTGCGAGGACCGGAGATGTCTAAATCAATACAAGGTCGTCTAGCCGGAAAAAATCTGTTGGTCACTGGTGGAGCCGGCCGGATCGGATCGGCTGTTGCGAGGGCAGCATTTTCTGAGGGTGCCAATGTTGTGCTGGCTGATATCGCTGCAGACAAGCTCAATGATGTTGTCAGTGGCCTCGTGCCATCCGGCCAAGGAGGTGTGCATACAGTGGTCGCCGACGTTACAACTAAGGCTGGGATCAGTGGCTTGATTGATCAAGCAGTTGCTGCGGTAGGCCCACTGACCTCTGCAGTCCACAGTGCATATCCCACGTCTGCCGGATGGGGCACCTCTTTTGAAGAACTGGAAGATTCTTTCCTGCATGAAGATTTAGCCGGCCAACTTGGAGGCGTCATTCTTTTCTCCCAACAGATTTTGCGTCATTTCCAAGAGCATGATGGCGGAAATCTTGTTCATATCTCTTCGATTCAGGGGGTTTGCGCGCCTAAGTTTAAGCACTACCAAGGAACAACCATGACTTCACCAATTGAGTATTCCGCAATTAAGGCTGGCGTCATTGCAATCACCCGCTGGCTTGCAAAGTACCACTCAAATCAGAGCATAAGAGTCAATTGTGTTAGCCCTGGTGGCATTTTGGACAAGCAAGCTCCGGGGTTTCTGCAACGTTATCGTGATAGCTGTGCAAATATTGGAATGCTCTCTGGCGAACATGTGGCTTCAGCAGTTGTCTTTCTACTCTCCCCAGAGGCTGATGCCATTACCGGCCAAAACCTAATCGTCGACGATGGCTGGTCTCTTTGATGTCTGATTCGAACCGTATTTTAGTCACCGGAGCTGATGGCTTTATCGGCTCCCACCTAGTAGAAATGCTGCTATCCCATGGCCATCAGGTGCGCGCCTTCTGTCTCTACAACTCTCTCGGCAGCTGGGGCTGGCTTGACAGCCTTCCGGAGACCAACAAGAACGAGCTAGAGGTAGTCCTCGGAGATATCCGCGATCCGCTCTGCGTTCGCGAGGCCATGCGCGGATGCGAACAGGTGTTTCACCTCGCAGCTCTGATCGCTATTCCCTACAGCTACAGCGCCCCTGCCAGCTACATCGATACCAACATCCACGGCACCCTGAATGTGGTGCAGGCCGCCCGTGATCTCGGTGTGCAACGCGTGGTGCACACCTCCACGTCCGAAACCTATGGCACAGCCCAGTTTGTGCCGATCACGGAAGACCATCCGCTCGTAGGTCAGTCGCCCTATGCCGCCAGCAAGATCGGCGCCGATCAGATCGCCCTCAGCTACTGGCGAAGCTTTGAAACACCGGTGGCCGTCCTGCGCCCCTTCAACACCTACGGCCCTCGCCAGAGTGCCCGAGCTGTGATCCCCACGATCATCAGCCAGATTGCTGCCGGCCAGCGCCAAATTAATCTCGGTGCTCTCACCCCCACCCGAGATTTCATCTATGTGGCTGACACCTGCGCCGCCTTTCTGGCCGTGGCGGCCAGCGATGCCGCCCTCGGGCAGGCCATCAATGCCGCCAGCAACTTTGAAATCTCCATAGGCGACACTGCCTCCCTGATCGCCGAGATGTTGGGGGCAGACGTGGAGATCCGCACCGATGAGCAGCGCCTCCGGCCTGTGACCTCCGAAGTGAATCGCCTCTATGGCGACAACACCCGTCTGCGCCTGCTCACTAGCTGGCAGCCAGCCTACGGCGGCCTCGAAGGCTTCCGCCGTGGGCTGGAGCGCACGGTGGCCTGGTTTAAAGACCCCGCTAACCTGGCTCGCTATCGGCACGGCAGCTACGCCATATGAGCGCCGCTATTCTAGATGCCCTGCGCCAGGTGTGCGCGCATGCCGGTCAAGCCCAGCCCGTGGCCCTGCACGAGCCAGATTTCCGCGGCACTGTAGCGTGGACCTATGTGCGCGACTGCCTTGACACGGGCTGGGTGAGCACCGCCGGCCCCTGGGTGAGCCGCTTTGAGCAAGAGCTCTGCACTGCCACCGGTGCCGCCCATGCAGTGGCGGTGACCAATGGCACGGTGGCCCTGCGCCTGGCCCTCCATCTCCTGGGGGTGCGGGCCGGCGATGAAGTGCTGCTACCACCGCTCAGCTTTGTGGCCACGGCCAATGCTGTGGCGCAACTAGGAGCGGTGCCTCACTTCGTGGATGTGGAGCCTGGGACTCTCGGGCTTGATCCTGAGGCTCTTCAGCAGCACCTTGAGACAGTGGCCGAGCGCCACGCCGGCGCGTTGCGTAACCGCGTAACCGGGCGCCGCCTCGCCGCGCTGCTGCCCGTGCACGTGTTCGGGCATCCTGCTCGCCTGCCAGAGCTGGTGGGGGTGGCTGAAGCCTGGGGATTGCCCTTGCTGGAAGACGCCGCTGAGGCCCTCGGCAGCTGGCGGGGCCACACCCACTGCGGCCTGTTTGGTGCCGCTGGCTGCCTGAGCTTCAACGGCAATAAGTTGATCACCACAGGCGGTGGCGGCGCCCTGCTCACGAACGATCCGGAATTGGCGCAGCGAGCTCGGCACCTCTCCACCACCGCCAAGCTGCCCCATCCCTGGGCCTTCGAGCACGACGCCGTGGCCTGGAACGACCGCCTGCCCAACCTCAACGCCGCCCTGGGCGCGGCCCAGCTCGAGGATCTGCCCCGAAGGCTTGAAGCCAAGCGGCACCTGGCGCAACGCTATGCCGATGCCTTTGCCGGTGTGCGAGGTGTGGAGCTGGTGGCGGAACCACCCGGCTGCCGCAGCAATCACTGGCTGGTGAGCCTTCGCTTCACCACGGCCAATCCTGCCAAGGCCGAAGCCCAACGGCTAGCGGTACTTGAGGCTGCGCACGCTGAAGGTCTGCTGCTGCGGCCCGTCTGGCAGCTCCTGCACCAGCTGCCGATGTATGCCCAGGCCCCCCGCGGCCCATTGCCCGTGGCCGAAGATCAGTCCCCGCGCTTGCTCAACCTGCCCAGTAGTCCGCAGT
>Ga0214923_10003970_pt1 | contig 18244 bp, 27 predicted proteins | sample LL1510_MetaG_FD_177993 | JGI IMG/M metagenome (GOLD analysis project Ga0214923, IMG submission 177993) | Freshwater microbial communities from Lake Lanier, Atlanta, Georgia, United States - LL-1510 | ecosystem: Environmental > Aquatic > Freshwater > Lake | place: USA: Georgia | collected... | reverse complement strand
AAAATAAAGAATATAACTCTTCTCCATGTTTCACTGGAACACTTAACATTTTAGCAAGTTTTGGTGGTCCTGCACCATACAAGGTTGCGTAGCCAAAACTCTTAGCATCAGACCTGGAAATGCCTAGTTTTGAGGCATTTACACTGTGACAGTCGTTAGGCTTCTCTGCTACAAGAGATTTACCAATTTCCTCTCCCATTGGGTATTTTTTAATGTACCCAGCTTGTACTCTATTCTCTAAAGCACTCGCATCAAAACCTAGTTGTAAGTACCCTTTTCCACAACCAAATAAACCACGTAACTGACTGCCGTACAGAGAACTAGGTCTCGCTACATTACACACTACGGAGTGCTTATAGCGACACGAACTAGCCCCAATCTCAATTGCAGGTGTCGGAATTCGCCCATCAATCTCTCGATAATGTTTCAAGAATCCTGTGTTTGGAGTTTCAGTATCAAAGTCCATATCTTCGATATCACCTCCTGCAATACTTGATAACCTATGTCGGTAGGTTAAGTATAATGAAAAGTCTTTTGCAAACTCTATATCTTTACCCAACTTCACAAGATTCTTACACAATTCTTTTTCAACACCAACCCTTACTGAAGGAGATGTAGGGACTCTAACAGGTTTGTTTGAACCTAATTGATACTCAAGACTTGCATAGAGATTTTCTTCTGTAAGTCCAAGTATTTCCAAACGTTGCTCCTTATACAATCCTTTCACAAGTGTCTGTTTCACATACCGCTTTAATGTTTCAACTTGCTTCTCGTAAGGTAATTTCTGCTTCTTCAAGTCCCTTGTTAAATCTCTTTCCCGCCATTCAAGTGGAACCCAACCTTTCTGGATCAGAAACATCTTAACATGGTCAAGATTTTCTATAGTTCCAGGAAGAGAAGTTTTTAGAGGCTTATTGTAAGGAAGTTCATATACTTGGTCCTCATACAACATCTTCCATACATTCTTATCAAAGAAGCAGAAGGCTCCAAGTTCATTGATACGTTTACTGAATGCTTCGGAAAGCGTACCATCTTTTTTGACTTGAGTCTTTGGTAGTGTGTATTTTGTCTCTTCGGCTTTTGTTAAGGCTCTTGGAGGGAGTATTGGATTGACTCTTTGGCGGATGTCCTCAATAATTTGTGTTAATTCTTCGACACATGCAACTGCTTTTTCCTTGTCAAAGGAGAATCCAAATGTCTCTCTTCGAACACCATAATCGGCAAGTTTCATCTCCATTTTGAATGCCATCTGCCAATTGTGACGACCCATCTCTTTTAACAAGGCTTTGAATATCTTTCCATTCACATTCGTATCTTGAATACAGTACTCAAGCATCACTTCATTGTAGAACGCAAACTCCGCAGAACTAGGTGCATCTTTCTCAAGTAAACCTCGATCAATAAGTTCTCCTCGATAATCCATCTTAGCTTCCTGAAGACGTTCACCCCAAGCCTCTAAAGAGTGTCCTGGGTATCTGTCAGGATTTAAAAGCCGGGAAAGAACCAACGTATCGATAAAACGCATTGGTCTGCCAAATAATAAATCAGGTTTATCAATATGCCCAATCTCATAATCAAGGACTCCAAACAGCTTCAATACAAGAAAGTCAAACTTAACACCATTATGAGCAATTAAATACTCACAATCAGCTAAAGTCTCTTGCATCCACTCCTTAGTGATTCCCTCACAAGTTTGGTAAAAAACCGCATCATCACCAAGTCTACGAATAACAACACACCACAATCTCGCCTCATCATTCAACTTGTAAGGGAGTTGCTCATAAGAAAGCATATCTCTCAATAAGTTGTTAGTCTCAATATCTATGGTGTATACTTTGTTAAAATCTATCATGTTCTGGGGTATTTCGATACTTTTTCAAAAGGTTCTTTATAACTGATATCGTCTTTCATAAGAGTTACAGTGTCATTAAGTATTTCAACCACAATTGCTTTTCCAGATTTAGTTATAACAGTATCTCCAACCACGAGCGGATCATTTATAAAAACACCTTGTAACCTTAAAGCTTTTCTATAACCAAGCTTATCCATAAAAGAATTAAATCTATTTGGCTCTCTTTTTTGTAACCTATGAAACTTAGTATTTTCTGGGTCTTCAAAATTAACACCGAATGCACAATAGGCACAACCAGTTCTGTCCTCTCCTTTTACAATTTCACCGTCTATCTCTTGGTCATAATATACGTCACAAATTTTAATATTGTGATTTTTTATTATTTGCCAAATATCCTCCTCTGTAAAAATCGATAAAGGTTTACACTTATTTCGTTTTCCATACTCTATACAACCATTTTTGTTATACTGTTGTTTTCTAAGGTTTGACTCTTCTGCTAGAACACCAATTATTGGACTTAACCCAGACTCTTTTTCAAATTTTGCTACCGGCTGTTTCTTTAGAATATCACAACATTTTGAAGTTACCTCGATATCTTCGTACACTAAGTATTTCCATTTTTCAGATATTTTTCCAGACACATACTTTTTATCAGAAGATTTTGAAGTCCTCTCAACTCCGTCAAGGCGAAGATTTCTTAAATAATCTGATTTTGTATTTTTTGCTTCAGATATTCTTTGGGCTTGTTCTTTTGAAACGAGTGGAAATCCATTTTTCTCAAGAGACTGAGCAAAGGTTATTTTTGGGCGTAACCAAGTGACCCTATCTCCAAAAGATTTAACAAACTCTAGTATTTGTTTGTGTTCATTTGTAGTATTATTAAATACCAAAGGTATTGGTGGTAAACCATGCGTCTTACAAAAGACATCTGCTAAGAAAACTAACACAGTTGAATCTTTTCCACCTGAAAAAGCTATATAGACTTTACCTTCTAAGTTAGAATAGTATAACTCCAAAACCTCTAAGAAATGAAATATCTTTCTTTCAAGCGACCATTTTTGTTTTTCTTGTAAATCCATAATTAATAACCTTTCGCATAATAGGTAGGAACTTTAATATTTTTGATTGGCATATCTCTCCACACAATATTCTCACCTGATTCCAAATCAGATTTAATTCTACGAAGAGTAACCTCTTGGACTGTTTCCACAGGAAGTAAATCATCAAGACTTAACTTGTAGAATGTACAATGAAGTGTACCTGATTTTTCAAATACCGCCCAATAGTACTCTTTAACATCAATACCATTTGCAATGGCACCTTGTATCTGATCAAGTGCTTGCAGGAAGTAATCGTTGTTTAAGGCCGAACGTTGGAAATCGTCGGAAGCATCTGTTTTGATGTCAATAATCACTCCCAAATCTTTGTGGACAACATCTGGACGAGAATATCTTTTCAACCCTGTAACCGGACAATTCCAAGTGAAAGCCAACTGATAATCACCATTAATCAATGCATCGTACATTGGGTGCTCTTGTGCGAGATTTCTAAGTTCTTTAATTGTTTCGAAAGATTCTTTTCCGGTAGCAGCAATAATGTACTTATCGGCATTCTTTGCGTAAAACTCTGCTTTCCACTCTTGATTTACTTTTGTTTTGTAATCTTTTGATGGCTCAGGACGCTGAGATTCGTCCATTACAGCAACTTTTGAATAGAATCCTACCTCATCTATCAAGAAGAGTTCAAAAGCGTTTCCAAAGTCAAATGCTTTACTTTCTTTCTTCTCGCCTAAGTAGTAATCTAAAAATTCTTTTGTTGAAGTTTTTCCAGTCTTCAATGCTGAACTTGAAATCGCTCTCTCCCCGGAGAGGATGTTCTTAATTAACTCTTGTTTTGTCATTTTGATATTTCCAATAAATAGTTTCCTAATTCTTTTGCTTGCTCTTTCGAGAGCCAAATCAACTCGTCGTTGATATCAATTAAAATTTCTCCGTCCAAATCTGGCTCGGTGACTATTATTGATTTGCCAGCAGTTGCTCTAATTTTTAAGACTCTCTCCATTATCTCCAAATGTTTTGTTATAGTAAGCCTCACAATTCAAATCTCCTTGTTCGAAATTATTTCCGTGTTGACAAGCAGCAATTATTTGTTCTTTTTCCATTTCTTTAGCTTGCTTAATATCTTCTAAGGTAATAACACTTTTGGTTACATAGCGTTCAACCAACCACTCTACTGCTGTCTGTTCCATGTTTAAAATTTAGGTTCAAAATTTTCATCGTCAATTTCCGCCTCCGAATCAAATCTCGGAGTTGTATCATTTACTGGGTTTACATCTGTTTCATATTTCGGATTCAGAACATCGCTGTAGATACTTGGATCTTCAAACTCTTCTCTGTCTCTGACTTTGATTGCATTGTAGTATACCCTATTTCTACCTTTTAGTGTTACAAAATCTCCACCTTTTCCGGGAATAAAATCCCTATACAAGTGTTCATTTCCTCTTTTTGAAACAACTGCAAATTCATCGAGTCCAACAACTTGTGGTATCACAATACCCATCACATAATCTGCATACTGCATCAAAAAGTCTGTCCCATAAATATGTCCTGGGTGAGGAAACATATTCTTTGGGTTTATCTTGTTCTTTGAAGATTCCCTCCAAAGTTCTTCCAAATCTCTGTTGAACTGAAAATAGAATATGAAAGAGAGGTTTGGATGCAACGTCTTTTTCTTATTACAAATTTTCAATACATCATCTATCGAACTTTTTGTAGCATAGATATGCAAGTGGTCCACCAATACAACTTTCTTTGCCAACACATCTCCAGACTCTACAAAACGAGTGATAAGATAATCTAGGTCGTTTCCCTCCAATGATTCTGAGAAGTTCGTTACTCTCATGTCATTAAATTTCTGATAAACTTTCTTGACTACTTTCTTTTGTTCAACAGACATATCATCAAAACTACTACTCAGAATTTCTTTTGTAGTCATTTTGAGATGTTTTTTAAGCTCTCTGAGTATTAAACTTTTTGTTGGCATCTCTAAGTTCATCCTAAGTATCTCTACGTTTAGAGTTGGATTAACTTCTTTGTTAAGCAAACCATCTATCACTACTTGGCAGTTGTGGGTTTTTCCGTGTCCAGGTCGTGAGCCTATGAAGATCATCTTGTTCCCCGCTCCTTGTGGGAGGAAAATATCGATTGGCTTGAAACCAGTCTTTAGTATTTCCTCCTCACCGGATTGGATTTTCTTTATCTCTTCAAAAGCTTTGTGTGCCTCCGATTCTTTTGGGTTGTTTTTGAGAAATACACTGTCTATTTCGAGTTCTTCCATTTTTTAGACCAGGTTTTGAAACTTTCAAATTTAGTCTCAATTTCTTGAATCCAAACTTTTTCTTCCTCATTTTCTGTGTGAGGTGCTTCTGGCAACCTAAAGGAATCAACCCAAGCAAGAATAGTTTTCTTCTTATCTGCCTCTGCTTTTTCAGTAGCAATGGCAAGCATTCCCTCCCATTCAGTCTGAGTAGTTTCTTCTGTAACTTCCTCGTCAAAATAATCCTTCATTTCAAGGAAAATAATTTTTCTTTGATTGAAGATTTCTTTTTTCTCTTTGGCTAAAAGCTCAAGACGTTGTTGCTCTCGCTCTTCATCAATTCTTTTCTTAATATCTGCCACTTGCTTTTCGTAAGCCGTCGCTGTAAAAGTTTCATGTCTTAACGAAGACTCAGGAACCCTCAACTCTTGGAACACAAAATAGTCTCCTTGAAAAGAGAATCCTAATCGGAACATATCCGACTTATTCTTGTTGAACAAATCTGTTTTCCTCTGTTGTTCGATAAGGTGTAAACGCTCTTGTTCAGCTTTCTGTGCTGCAAGTTTTGCATTTGCAAGGACTTTTTGGTAGTCCTCTTCGGAAGTTTCTTTTGTGATCGTACCTTTCCCGTCATACTGAAGTGCAAAGTATTGAGACATCTCTTCTCTTCGAGACTGAAAGATTTTGTCTTTTTCAGCCTGAATTTTTTCTTGCTCTTCTCGAATAATGCGTTGTCTTTCCTCCTCTTCAAATTGCTCTCTCAAGCGAACTTCTTCAGCAAGTCTTGCATCTTCAGCGGCTTTTTCATCAGCAGCTTTCTTTGCTTTAAGTCCATCAAAAATAGTTTGGAATCCTTGTTCATCCATAGAAGATAGTGGAAAACTATCTGGGTCAAAACCTAAAGCTTCGATTGCAGATTTTCTTGCGTTAAGCGTTTTCTGTCTTTCTTCGGCTAACCAACGTTCTTTTGTCTTGGCTTTAAATTCCAATGACTCTTCTTTTGATTTTGCAACTCTTTCGAAGTGTTGCCCGATTTTTAATAAAGCTTTGTCCTCGGTGGTGAATTCTTGCATTTTGCTTTGAACCTCTTCACGTTTAGACTTAATAAATTTCTCCGCTTCAAGACGTTCTCTCTTAATTTTCAGACGGTGCTCATCAGCAATTTTCATTGCTTTCTCATCTGTATGGTCTGCTACCTGAATGCTTTCTAATACATTCCATTCCTCCACTTTATTTGTGTAGGCTTCTAGCATTCCCAAGAAGTACGCATGCTTCTCTTGTGGTACTCCTGCTTCTTTTAGGGCAGGTAATAGGATGTTGTTATTTTCCATTGTTTTTATTTTAGTTTAATATTTTCAGTATTTAAAAACATTTCCTTAAAGTGTATTCAAAATAGAATTTGTCTGGCTGTTCTTTGTAGAGTTTCTCAGCAAAAAGAAACCTATTTTCAAATCCCGATATTTTTTGAATATCATTTTGAAAATGATGCATATTAATACCGACAAATTTAAACGTGCTATAACTATTGCTGGCCACATCTTCAACCGAAAAACTTCCATATCCAACCTCGTAAGAAAAGACCCTTTCCCTAATGAATTTCAATTTGGCTTTTCTGAACCAACCTTTTCTTCTTTTACTCATAGAACTTTACTTTTTTATTTTCAAAGAATTTCCTTTCTGTACAACTATTGAGCACCAGGCAAACCAAAAGTAGCTTTGTTAGCATCAATAGCGGTTTGAACTGATAATTTCTTCCTTTCTTCATAATTTTTCCCTCTTAATTCTGGCATTTGTTTTTGAATAATCTGCCTAGTTCTACGAATTGATTCTGCGGATGTTAATACACCTTTTGAATATAGTCTTAAAAATTGTTCGGCTGTCATTTTATCGGATCCCGAACCTACTTCTTGTGCCCAAAAATTAGCTATCAATCTTTCGTCGCTATCTTTTAAGCCGTCATTTTGCAGAAGATAAACTACTTTTTCCCGGACTGTTTTGAAGTTTGAGAATATTGTTGGCTTGCTCATTTTAATTTTCCGTTTAACATTAAAAATAATTTATAACTGTTTGAGATTTCATAAATCTTTTTAATCATCTCTTGTTTGATAAAATCAATTCGCTCTCTTGAAGATACTCTCTGATGATACCACACCATTTCCCCGACAGACAAATCTTTTCGGGCATTCTTCTTACCCATCACATTCCCTTTTCTCTGGATTATGCAAACTTCTAATTCTGGGATAATGCCTAAGTCTTGTTCAATAGCAGCAGCATAGATGTCTAATTGGTAGTAATTCTCTTTGTAGTATTTTTCCTTAGAGTTTGCAGATGCTGTTTTATAATCCCTAATTTTTGAAAAGTCAGGCAAAGCATCATCGATATATCCAAGCACATAAATGTTTGGAAATAACCACAACTTTATTTCCTTTTGAAAAACTCCTAGTGGACTTATTTTCTCAAGAACTCGCTTCTCTTCATCTTTAAAAGTTTCTCCTGCTTTTCTTTCAGTGATATAGTCTTCCACATCTTTTCCAAATTGTGCCCAACCTGCATCTGGAAAATCTTCTCCAAAGAAGTATTTTGCCATATATTCGACAGAACCTTTTGTTCCCAAGTTAAACCCCTTTGCATCGTTGTACGAGGATAGCTGAGAATAACTAATGTAGTAATTACCATCTTTGTCTTTTCTCGGCAAAATAAGTTTTGTGCGCATATACTCCTGATTCGTTTATTTTTGGTATGTGATAATGAAATTTTTCATCTTTGTTTAGTTGCCAAGTGTTGAGTATTTTCAAACTCATTTTCTCACCTTTTACTAGATCGTTAATGTTTATCCCATACTTCTTTTTAAAATATCTCCTACCAACCCAGCTACACATACACATTCTTATCCCGTTTTCTTGGTAGTCTAGCAGGCCACCTCCACGGTTTATGAGCATGAACTCTACAGGAATTTGCTTAATACTCCACTCTACACAAAAATCAATTTTTCCTGGTATTAGTATCATAAAGTCTCTAGGAATTTTTTAGTTTTTTCTGAAATTTCACCCTTAATCTGCATCGCAGCTTCTAAAATATCTCGGACAGTCTCAATATCTTTGACTGGAAGTAGATGACACAATTCCCGCAGTACAAACTCTTGGTCTGCCGTTATCGTTTTTGTCTGATGAATAGTTGTTAAGATTGGTTGAATTATTTCACCTCTATTTACATAAGCGACTTCATCAAACTTTGCAGTATCCAACCCCATCATAAAGAGTAAAACATTCAGACAAGCTACCGCATCTAAGTCACAGTAGTTTGAGATACCTACAAGATTTCCCTCAAAGTAAGCTCTCCCAACTTCATCGCCAACCAAATCTGCTTTAGAAGATTCAAGTCCAAATGCAGCACATAAAGCAACAAGTGATGAACCTGGTCCGGTGCCAAATGATTTCCATACTTCGTTGGTATCAATGTTTGAATGTTCCCAAGGTTTCAATCTCGAAGCATCAAGAATTGTTGGGACTTTAATCTTGTTGATCACATAACGTTTCGCTAAGAATGGGAAATCAAAATATTTTCCTTCGTGAGCACATAAGATGTACTTTGTTTCTAAAAACTTATTCAAATCTTTTTTCAGTGTGAGAAGTAATAATTTCTCATCTTCTGATGCGTAAGACTTACAACGTACAGTTCCTTTCTCTGTTTTAAATGCCACAGATACAGCACACACTTTTGCAAACTCTGCGTAGAGTGGCGCACGTTTTTTCCACTTAATTGCTAAGTCCTCTTCTGTTGGAACTTCTCCTTCGTGCTTGTTTTTGTAAGACCAAGCCTCTTTTGTATCTTCGTCTAAATCCTCATAATTTTCTTTCAATCGAACTGTCTCAATGTCGATTGCAAGAATTTTGAATGGGTTCAAATTCTGTAGTACTTCTATCATTTGTTAATCATTTTTGTTCGTGAATTGGTTCATTAAATCTCTGACAGACATCCCTTCTTTAATCGTGAAATTTCTGCCGCCAGAAGCAGTCCAAAGTTTTTTCGCAAGTCTCTCTAAGACCTTTGCTTTTGGAAATGTTTTCTCAGGGACAATCTCTATCCCATCAAAAAACTGTTTAACAATTTCTTCTATCATAATAGAAATGTTTTTGTGAAATTTTCAGTGTATCCTTTCTGCCAAACGAAGTGTGCATATTCTATTGAATCTGAAGATAGATTTGGTAAGCCAGCTAATTTTCGTTGCTGCTTCATGTGCTCTGTTATGAATGATATTCTCTTGTGGTGGATGAAACAATATTTTGGCATATTTTCTTCGAAGAATTTCTTTCTGTCGGCTGAACCAAAGTAGTTTAATCTCAGCAACATAATTACATACCCCCCTGGAATAACATCTTTTAAAGCTTTTTCAATAATTTGTTTCGCCAACGCAAAAGGTGGATTTGTGATGATTACATCGAACTTCTCCTTACTAAAATCTTTTGAAAGGTAGTCTGCTTTCACCTCTGCACGAGAATCTTCTCTGATGTCAAGTGTGGCAATATTCTCTGTCACTTTCTCAAGTACTGTTGGATAGCTCATTGGATTGTGCTCGTCACCTCCTGCACATGGGTCAAGCCAAAACATTCTATCAGGCCTATCTAATTTTTCCTCTGTTAAAAAGGCACTTAGAAATTCCTCAATTGGTTTTAATGGTGTCACATAATAATCCGCTACATGACGGTCGTAACCTCTGTTTGTACTACTCATTCATTTTTAAATTAAGTTATGTTCTCTGTACCAACGAACTACCTCTTCATGGTTCTCAAATTTATTCACTATGAATTTTCCCTGTTCCTTGTCGAACCGGACATTACTAAGTGTTTTTAGTGTCTTTAGCAGATCACAGTCTTTGCACACTTTCATGGTGCCAAAGTCTGTAGGAAGGTTAAATCTTTCATTCTTTTCAAACTCTGACAACAATCTCAGACGACCACACTCAAAACAAACTTTTGATTCCATATTACAAAATTATTGACATACTCCCACTACTAAAGTAAGTGGGATTCTACTTTTAAACCTAAGTCGCTGAAACAATATCAGTCTTACACTTAGTACGGTATAAGCGAATGCCCTCGCTTAAAATATTATTTGCAGCTAATAAATCTCTTTGATGTATTGTACCACAAGAAACACAAGCCCACTCCCTATCTGAGAGTTTTAATTCTTTATTTATAGAACCACAACTGCAAGTTTTTGAAGAGGCATAATACCTTCCTACTTTTTGTACAACAGTTCCATATTTCAAAGCTACTTGTTCTAATTTCAAAATGAAAGATGAAAAACTAAGGTCAGATATTTTACGACCCCAAAGTTTTTTCATTCCTTCTATGTTTAGATCTTCAATAGCAATAAAAGAATACTGTTTGCAAAGTTCGTGTGCAAGTTTCCATTCAAAATCAGTTCTTTTGTTAGAAACATTTAAGTGTGCCCTTTGTAAATTTTTTAAAGCCTTACCCCTATTATTAGATCCCTTTCTTTTTGTGGAAACTTTTTTGTTAGATTTTTTGATTAGCTTCAAATTTTGTTTGAAAAACTCTGGAGACTTTATTTCTTTCCCATCAGATAAAGTCAAATAAACTTTTAAACCAAAATCCATACCGATGGTAGAATTACCTACTCTTTCGAAAGGTTTTGGCTTCATGTCACAACAGAAAATAAAAAATATTTCTCCTAAAGAATTTCTTTTCACTGTTATTCTTTTTATGTTTTCACAATCTCTGGATTTTGAAAATTTATATTTAACACCACTAATAATTAAAACATTTTCTTCAGATTTCCAACCACTTTGTTTTAAAACAAAAGAGTTGAAGTCTTTCGCTTTCTTAAATTTAGGCGGTCTTTTGGAGAGTTTTTTAAAGAATCTTTTGTAAGCTGAATCTACCCTCTCACACAATTCTTGTACAGACTGTGCTGTAAGTTCTTTCCATTTAAGATTCTTGTTTCTGAGTTTAGCTATATGTTTTTGCAAAACGTTCAGGTTTATGAACTTCCCGTATAACCTATAATACCTCTTTTGAAGAGCAATACAATGATTCCAAATCCAAGCAGAAGTATTTATCTTCTGGTGGATTTGTTTCAACTTTTTATTGTTGTATGCTTTAAAAGAGATATTTTGCATTACATACTAAGTTTCATACGGACATAAGCGGACAAAGAGATGTTCAACTCTTTGGCTTTCTTTTCTAATTCTTTTTTAAGTTCTTTTGAAACTCTTATTCTCAAATCTGTTTCCATGCGACAAATATACTACAATAATCCTACAAAACAAAATTTATTTAAGTTAATTCATCCCCCGTGCTAAAGCACCAAGTATTCGGAGCTTTCTTAACTTATGCATCGTAATTTTTTAATCGTTTGTTTTAGAAATGTGATAATCTTTACTTGCAACTGCAATACTTTGTATCATTGCTTGGAGTGTATTGTTGAACTGTTCGTATTTCAACTCAGCTGCAATAAAGGATGCAGTAGCTTTATCAAGGATATTCGTAGCCTCCACATATATTGGGTCTGCGTACACTCGCATGTCTGCCTGTGTTATTTTTATACCGTTGGCAAGTAATCGCTCCAATGTTTCGGCTTTCAGTTTTTTCCGCTGAGTCTCGAAATACGTGTGATTCGGACCTTTGAAAGATTTAAAGCGTGAGTATTGCTCAGTGTAATACTGAAGTTCTGCTACAAATCTTCTCTTTAAATCTTCGAGCGTAAACAAATCCTTCGTCCTGCTATACTCTTCGGTCAAGTACATGAGTTTTGAAAGGCTCTCTGCCAATGCAGATGTGACACTTTCGTCTAGTCTTATGAGGTCTTTTAGTTTCATTAAATTCTTTCAAAATAGTTTAGGGCAATTGGTAGACCAGTAATAAAACTTTGATGGATGAAACTAGGTTTTGCCTTTGGTAAATCATGCCAAACTCTTATTAAGTTATCTTCTATTTGGACACATACAAAATCTTTCATCCAAATAGGTTTACCATTTAGAACGAAACCACTCAAGAAGTATCCACGTTTTTTTAAAAAATTCTCTCCCACAGACTTATTAAAGACGGGTAACATAGTTTCGTTGGTGATCTTTGTTGATAGTTCCCATTTTTTTTGTTCTGCTAGTAAGTCGATAAAGTCAAACAAATTACTTTTTAACTCTTTTAATTTTTCCATGTTATTAATAATTAAATATTGATTTACATTTTTCTGCGAAAAATTCTGCGTCATGTTCTGTATAAAATTTTGATAGAAATTCTCGCATTTTGTTTTGAGTAAGTGCTGGTTTGTCCTCCACCAAACCATTAATCTTAGTTTCCAAATCCCTAAGCATTTTCAGCACTACAGGATTAAACTTATTGAAAAGTTCGGCAGTTACTTTTACTCGATAGGAAAGTGTCGAGTGGTCTATCCCGAAAACAATAGAGGCTTCTTGCAAATTACATCTTGTATGTATTAAATACCAAACAGTATAAAATTGTTTATAGTAAACAAAACCTTTTTTACGCCCCTTATGAATCAGTTGTTCATGTGTAAGCCCAGTTGCTTCATAGAAGTATTTTAAGTTGTAATCTGTGACAGTCAACTCACTTCGAATAATTTCGAGGTTGTGTAAGAACCCTTCTTTTTTCCTGTTTACTAAAAACTTAACTCCTCTTTTTAACCTCCTGTAAAAAGCAAACGTTTCTCCAGTGAAAACATATTGGTCAAGCCCTACATCAATTTGTATTGTGTTAAGAGCTTTCTCAGAGAAGTCACTTTCTCCAAGTGGAGGTTTGATCGTGACTATTGCTTCTTCATTATCTTTAAGCAATGAGATTATTTTTTTCTGCTGGGAGGTCATTGTGTGTTACGATTTGAATTTTTAAAATTATGTCAAAATAGTTGGCAATCTTTGCAGATAGTGTTTTGATGTGTTCCCCTTTCTTTCCTATTAAGGCACCAGGGTTATCTGTGATTAATACAATGTAGTGAATGTTGTCTTCGTTGTTTCGGATTCTTACTATGAGGTTGTCTTTTACATCAAAGTTAGAAAAACAAATTGCTCTGGTAAACCATTCTAACTCTTGGAACGATTCTTTTTTCTTTCTTTTTAATAATTTTTCAAGCATGTGGGATTAATTTTTTGTGGGTTTGTAACTTACGCTTCGCATTTCCATCCAAGTACCGCTTATGGAATTGTGAGCGTATTCGATTATTTCAATGTTTCTGTCTGGCATCCACGCTGACAAAGTTTTCAGCATTTGTTCCATGTTTATGTTTGGATCTTCGATTTTTAAATCGATCCTTTTGATTCCGTCTTTGTCACTGATTAGTTTTCCTTCAGAATCTCTGACTTCTATTGCTATTGCCATTTTAAAGTGGGTTTTGAACTTGTTTTAAAAATTGGTTGGAAATGTGTATATACACCTCCGTTGTTTTCGATGAACTGTGTCCTGCGAGTTTCTGAATCACTGGAAGGCTTGTTCCGTTTTCAGCAAGCGCAGTAAAAGTGCTGTGGCGAAGTGTGTGAAAATGATAGTTTTCGCCTAAGTGTTTTTTAACAATCTGATTACAGCTTCGAGCTGAGTATTTAGAATTGGTTTGCCCAGAAAAAAGATACTCTTTTGTTTTGTATTCTAAGTGGTAGTCTCTGAGAATCTGCCTAACCTTCTGAGTCAATCCAACAATCCTATCCTTCCTGCCTTTTGCATTCTTAATGTGGATGATATTCCGTTGCAAATCAAAATCACTAATTTTCAAATTAACAATCTCACTCACACGCATTCCAGTTGAAAATGCAAGTGCAATGATAGCTTTATGTTTCTTATTTTCAATCTTTGAAATCCTATCCAAAAGAAAGTCTTTGTCAATTACTTGAGGCAGTTTCTTTTCAGACCGTGGTCTTTGGAAATTTACTTTATCGTATTTCCTTTCCAACCCATATTTGTACAGAAATCGAATCGCATTTATAGCCTGATTTTGTTGACTTACAGAGGTGAAGTTATAGTTGTCCAAATAATTCTGAAAATCTTTAGAAGATAGGTGAATTACTTGTTTATCTCCGACAGAGTTTAAAAATCTTTTGATATGAATTAAGTAATTTTCAGACGTTCTTGGAGAGTATTTCAGATATATAAACTTTTGTTCGCAAATCTTTATAATTTTCTGATTCATGTTATTGATTTTTAATTGGTTAAATGGCACTTACTTATATATAATAGTTATGTGCAATGCTACCAAAGTGCTTTGATTTAACATTTGTGAGAAAAACTTTTTAAAAATTACCTACCATCTGGATATAAATTATACTCATTTTCTAATTTATTAAAGGCTTTTTTGTAATTTTCAGGCAGTTCGTCAATTATCACACTTTTTGATATAACGTCAGATACTTCTTTTGGTGAAGCTGTGTTGATATTTGCATATATCTTGTTATTTTTTTTATATACATCAGCTATAATATATTTTGGATTATCTTTTCCATAATTATCCTTTGTAACATATCCGCAAACAACCCAAAACCAATCGCCTGTCATTTTTCTTTTTAAAATTACACCTGATAAGTTTTCTAAACTTTCTGATTCTTTTTGTTCATTCAAAAAATCTCTAATTGTAGTTTTAATGAAATTCTTTAATTTTTTATCTTGTTCCATATTATTAAATAGTTTTTACTTTATATATAAATATTTGAAATTAAATTTTCCACCACACATTTTTAAAAAAGTTTTTTTTGTAGTGCTTCGTATCAAACTTTTACATAATTAAACCGCACTGTGTATAACAAGGTGTATAAGAAAGTTTGCTATTAATAGTTGTGGTTAATTTGAAAGTTCATCTAAGCAAACCTTCTCATACACCCAATCGTTATAAGCAAGTGCTACATTTCGTTTCCAAATAGAGTTCCTGCTTGTAAATCTTTTTCTTTTCTTTTTTCTTCCACCCTCTTTTTTGAAATATTGAAATAGTTTTCGTCTAATTCGATACCAATAAAATTACGGTTTGTATTCATACAAGCAATTCCAGCTGAACCACTACCCATTGTTAAATCAACCACCAAATCATTTTCATTAGAGAATGTTTTTATCAAATCTTCTAAAAGCAATATCGGTTTTTGTGTTGGGTGTAATCCATCATAATCTTTTTTGTATTCCAAAACATTGCTTTTAAACTTACCGCCTTCCCATAAATTGAATGTAGAATTTAAACCATCACTTTCAGTTGATATATCCGCAAATGTTCTAAACCCTTCCATTTTATCTATCCTATACACTTCAATTATTTTGTTGTATGTTTTTTCAGTGCAAAGTGAAAATTGTGAACTATCCACCCTAAAACAATGGTCAGCACTTTGTCCAATTTCTTCAACAATAGTTTTCTTTTTCAATCCTATATATTCAAGTACATTTTTGAAATATGGTCTTAATGGGTGTATTCCCTCAAAATCGTGTGTTTTACTGAAAACTAAAACATCTTCGTAATAATTTAATGGTGCTTTTTTAGCAATTAAACTATTTGCAAAATGGTCTTTCTTCCAAATCATACAATAATTAAAAGGAACATTTGCAATTTGTTTACTAATCAATTCCGTTGTGAATGGTTGTTGTGCAAATAAAACCATCTTGCCATTTTTACGCAGTATTCTATTAGCAATACTCATTATCTTATCAGTATCAATAACATTATCCCAAGTGGTTTTATTTTGCATACCGTGTTTAACAGTTTCGCTACTTGCAATATTTGTCACAGTTCCATAAGGTAAATCGGTAAGTATTAAATCAACACTTCCATCTTTAATTTTATCGCTTTCAGTTAAGCAATTTCCGTGCATCAATTCTATATTCATATTTCAATATTTTTTATTTTCCCACCGCACAAAAAAGAAAAGAAAAAGGTTTCGTTCTTCGATTCAAGTTCTGTGTTATAATACCGCACCAGCTTATAACAGCGTGTATAAAAAATGGCGGCTTCTGTGGTTTATTCAACATTTGTTTTTCAAATTAAGTTTAGTGCTGTATTGAAAGTTTCGGTTTCAAAATCCGCCACTTCTTATACACGCAAAACGTTATGGGCAATTGTAAAAAACCGCCTCCGTAGTCTTTGCCCTTTGACCTTGAATTTCGGTAAGAGCCGTAAAAGGTAGCCAATTAGCTTTGGTATTCTCACACACAATTACCTGCCCTTTTCGTGTTTTGCACCATTCGGCAAGTTCTGAATAGTCAATACCATTAACCGAGTAGTGTTCACCGCCAAATTGATATGGTGGGTCAATAAACCAAGTTGCTTCAATGTCAGGTAGGTTTTTGTAGTCGCCAAATTGAGTTTCCCAATGTTTAATTTCAGGTAGCAGTTTAGCAATTCGTTCCAGTGCAAATGCTGTTGTACTTGCCCAATTTGGCTTTAATGCTACTTGGCAACTCCATTTTTGCACAATGCTTTTAGGTGCTATACTGCCTCTGTTTATACAAAAACCTATCAAGTCCTTATGTGCTTTTGTTAAATCAATTTGGCTAATATCCTGCCCTGCAAAAAAGTCTTTGTGTTTCATTATCAATTCAGAACTTGCCTCGTTTATCAACCATTCCCAAATGTCGTGTATTACTTCATACTTTTCGTTCAATAACACATTTTTGTTTCGGTGCAAAACACTATACCAAGCTGCCCCAGCAAACGGCTCTATTATTAAGTCGTATTTTGGCAAAGGGTAAAGTTTCGCAATCTTATTTTTACTTCCGTAGTAACTAAACATATTTTTCGATTTGAGAAAACAACTGCCCATAACATCGTGTATAAGCAATAGCTGGCTTAGTGCTATTTTGATGCTTTGTACTTCTATTATAGTTCTGTGCTTTCATTAAGTTTTGTTTTTTTAATCCGCTACTGCTCATACACGCAGCCGTTAGCAGAAATAAAACTATTCAAGAATGCCATCGCAATTCAAACAGATTTTTACTTCTACTGGGTTTCCTTCTTCGCAAGAACATCGGTGCAAAATAGTTTTACTATCTGCTAACACGGGCTTGGAAGAAATTTTTAATGCTTCATCCATTGCTTTAAATATCATTTGTTCAATATCATATAAGCACCTTTCCGTGTCTTCGTTGTTTTGTCCAGCATACACCTTTGCTCTAAGGTCTTCTACTTTTTTCTGTATTTTCTTTAACATATTTTCGTTGTTTAAATCGCATTAAAAACTATCTCCAAGCCCGATGCCGTTATGTGCAATGCTACCGACCACCATTCAACCGAACTTTTGTTATTTCAATAGCTTTCGGGTTCAAATCACAGCCGATAAAATTTCGGTTCAATTCCTGACAAACTTTTGCGGTTGTGCCACTACCTAAATAGTAATCAGCCACTATATCACCTTCGTTTGAACTTGCTTTAATAATTCTTTCAAGTAACTTTTTATGTTTTTCGGTGGCATAGTTTGTATGTTTTTTTACTTTCAATCCACTTGGTATATCATCCCAAACATTTGTAGGGATTGTTCCAATTGCCAACTTTTCAGCAGTTATATTTGGTCTATCTTGTTTCTTGCTAATTACTGAACGATATGGTATTCTAATGTCCAAATCATTGAAAGTGAAAACATCAGACTTCGTATAAACCACAAGGTAATCGTGCTTTTTAGCAAACTCTTTTTTACCCCTGCCACCGATATTGAATTTAACAACTATTTGATTGCGAAAATTATCATATCCAAAAACATCATCCATCATTATTCTTATCCAATGGATAATACGCAAGTCCATTTGAAGGTAGATAGTTCCTGTACTACTTAATACCCTGTGCATTTCAATAAGTCTTGGTAGGTAGTGGCTTTCAATTTCACTTCGTATTGGCTTTAAATCTTGGTAATCGCCAAAGTTTCTACCCGTGCCATAAAGTATATCGCAATAAATCATATTTACACTTTCATTCGGCTGTGATTTTAGGAGTTCCAAATTATCACCGCACTGCACATAACACGGGTTTGGCAAAATTGCCGTTTCGTCTTTCAATTCAACTTTATCCATAATATTCGACTTTTGTATTTCAATTTAACTTTTGTGTTCGGCAACTTCGCCAAGCCCGAAACCGTTACCTGCCATT
>Ga0214923_10003969_pt1 | contig 18258 bp, 17 predicted proteins | sample LL1510_MetaG_FD_177993 | JGI IMG/M metagenome (GOLD analysis project Ga0214923, IMG submission 177993) | Freshwater microbial communities from Lake Lanier, Atlanta, Georgia, United States - LL-1510 | ecosystem: Environmental > Aquatic > Freshwater > Lake | place: USA: Georgia | collected... | reverse complement strand
GGCTGGCTGCGGGGTCGAGTGTGAGCTTGAAAGATCCAACCTCAGTGATGATCTGACCCAAGACGGAATCTGCCTTCTTCAAATGCTGCACACCCTTCAAGGCAGACGGAAAACGGATTTCAACAGGAGTTCTCGGCACCCCGAAGGCCTATCACCGTTTCTCGGATGCGTCACCCTTCCATTGACGTCAAGGCGGGGAATCGGTAGGGTTTTGGAGCAGTCTGCGGCATTTGTCCAGATTATGAGCCGATGTAGCTCAGTTGGTAGAGCAACGCTTTCGTAAAGCGTAGGTCGACGGTTCGAGTCCGCTCATCGGCTCCATTTTTTCCTGCTTCTGAAGGCAGCCCTATCAAGGTCATAGCCAATTCAAGTAGGATGCAGCCCGCTTGAAGATCGTTTTAGGAATTACCACAGTTCCATCCTTGCAGTCATACTCAGGATCAGCCCATCCGCAGCCTTTTCCCCAACTGTTCCGAACCACAAACCCACAAACTCCTTTGGAGTCACGAGCGGTGCCGATGACGACCACCTCATGATCACTCGTTCCACGCTTGGCTTTCGAATCCTTGAGAAAGTCTGCATTGATATCGACCTCTGCTATAGAACCTCGCCGAAGCACACTTTCTAAACCATCTTCGCTGTATTCATCATTCCTACATTTTCTGTTCGAAATTGCATTGGGCATTGGCGGAGCCCCCTGGCAAAGGTGATCCAAAAGAAAAGAATAGAACCGCTTCAGATCGCGCTCTGGCAAAAGCGCAAGTTCAATGATCAACGGATCCCCGAAACTCAGCTTCTCCGATTCAGAACAGCCCGCTCCGGACGAGACTTCGTGCATAGACCTTGCAATGCTTTCAAAATCTCCGGTTTCGAAGAAACTTCCCATCACATCCAAAAAGAGATGGGTCTGGTCGTTCTTCAGGCTCAAAGGATCCAGATCTTCCAACTCCCCTTCAAGCACCTCCCTCCGATGAGGCGTTCGTGCCAAGGGCAGCATGGACTGATACAGCTTTCGCCGATGACTCAGGTGCTTTTTGATTTCGGGAAGCCCCCCGACTGCCGACATCTGACGATAAATCGCCCCCTCGACTTGGGTCATTTCACAAACCTTTTTCGAAGCCTGCAGCGTTTTACAAAACCATCCACCACCGAAGGGATCTCTTGTATTAAGGACCTCTTTCGATCGAATCGCTTCTGATGCAAGATAGGTCGGGGAAATGCCGTACCCTGGAGGATACCCCTCCTTTTGAAGCTCAAAGTTCAGCACAGTGGCAGCCGCATTCGCAAAGCATGTGCCTTGCATTCGCTGATTCAGCACCGGCAACTTTTCGGCTCCGGGCACGATTCCAGGGCCACACCAGGTTTCTTCCTGCCATTCCTCGAAGTTCCTTTGGACCCGCCTTGCAAGACTCTCGTCCCTGACTCTGAAACGATCGTTCCCCTTCTTGTGTTTCAATTCTGAAAGGATCGCTGGATCCGATTTTCTTTTTTGGGTCTCTGGCTGAAGTAACGAATTGAAAATCTCAAGCGCCTGGTCGCCCCGATACTGACTCCGAATGCGGGCATCGCTCGAAAACCACTTCCAAGCTTGATTGATTTCATCGCAATCCGCCTGTGTTCGGACCATGCCCAGGAAGGCGGATTTGAATTCGAATCCATTGCCATTCACCTCGCATCGAACTGAAAACTGTTTCGCCACGGACTCATAATATCCACAGGTGCGTGCAATCCGATCGCTCGAATACTCTTCCGGAAGGCAAATCCCTGCCGAACAGGCCTTGATGAAACCCTTACGACACTCCTGCACCACGATTCTCGGCATCCACTCACTCGGATCTGAAGTGGGAAGATCTCCACTCCCTTCATCGGGCCTGGGCGCATAGGTAGGAGCAGGGACTGCATCAGGATCGGCCGCAGCGCTTTGAAGCAGCCCAGACATCAGAATGGAAGTGAGCGCCACGAGAATCCAGCTGGCCTGCGAACTCCGAGGACAAATCTCATTCAAAGGGTGACTCCATTTCATTTGGATCCAAGGCCTCCTAATCCGTTTCCAGCCATTGAAACGAATGTACCGCGTCTTTAAACTCCTCTTTGGGAATCAGGATCGTTCCATCTCTGCAGTCATACTCTTTTTTGTGCTTCCGTTCGCAGGACTTCCCCCAACTATTCCGAACCAGATAGCCACACCTGTCTTTTGAGTCTTTCGCGGTACCCACCACTACCATGGCATGATCATTGAACCCCGTAGGGCTCCATTTTTCCATGAAGGCATTGGTATCAATACTGACCGAGACAATCTTTCCATCCTCGAGCAGCTGGTCCAGCTTAACGGCCTTGAGTCCGGTCTTGCAGCTCGTCTTGGGGATTACATCCTCCAATGAAGGAGCCCCTCTGCAAATTTCATCCATCAGAAGTGAGAAAAAGGACCCGATGTCGGCCGTGCGCTCCAAGCCCTGCAACCTGGTTTTAAAAGCCTCATTCGCCAAACCCTGTTCCTTTCCGACTTCTGATTTAGCGTCACAGTCTTTTTGAGGCGAGTATGCCAGTCGGATCGCATTCACCGATTGGACAATCTGATCCAACCGCTCTGCCCTGTCATCTGTATTCCCCCGATTGAAGACATCCTGCATTGCATGCACAAACAGCGCGGTGGTGTCCCAGGGCTTGATCGTTTTAGGTCCACCCTCTCCCGCTTCTTTGGCCTTTCGAATGCTCTTCAATTTTTTCAGGGAACTCTTCAGTTTATACCTCACCGGATGTTCCATCCCATCCTGCTCATGCGTCCGGAAGGGGGTGGTTTTGTGTCCGTATGCCTTCAAATATTCCTCAACCGCGGGGAGCGCTTTTCTCTGGATCAGGCTTGAAATGGCTTCTTCGACCCGGCCCATTTCACAAAATCGATCTGTCCTCCGAAACGCCTGACAAACAAATCCACCCCCCACAGGGTCTCTCGCGCTTTCTGATTCTCTATTCTTTTTAGATCCGGCTGCGATGGCTGCTGGTGAAACGACGGGGGCTGAGTCTTTTTTTTGCGTCTGGAAATTAATCAAGGTTGCGGCGGCCTCGGCATAACACGTTCCTTGGCTTCCTTGATTCAAAACGGGAATCTTCTCGGCTCCGGGCACCAGTCCCGGACCACAGTCGCTTTTCTCAGTCCATTCCTTGGGCAGGTGTGCGAGCCCCTCATTCGCCCTTTCAGAAGTTTCTGAAGGGATGGGAGTCGGAGTGGTCTTCGGAACTGCAGGATCGGCGAAGGAGGATTGAAGGTGGCTCATGGCGAAAAGAATCCCCAGGCAAAAACTCACTACGGCCTTGCCCGCTATTCTCAGAAATCCATTCCCTTTTTGCACTCGCCGAATCCCCCCACTCAAATGTGTCGGTCAGCGGACCAAAAAAGTTAAGCGGTCTCACCAGGGATCTTAATCAAAAAACCAAGTGATATCGATTTCTTACATGTAAATCCCGTGAAAACCCGCGAGAGGACGAAGCAAAGCACTATCTTGTGTATTTTTGTCAACTTTTATGCTACCCTCCTCTCGCGATGAAACTCCACATGCCCCCGTTTGCCAAAATGCATTCCCTTTCCCTAGCGCTCATGATCCCGCTCCTCGCGCTGCTCTCGAGCGCTTCCTCGGCCAAACCCGCTCCTTATCACGGGAACTTCATCATCTGCACCAATGAGGAAAACACCGTGAAAATGACCGCCGACCTTTCAGATGGCAAGGACGAAGAGCGCGTGGCCACCGAGGTGGTCCGGGACATCAAAAAGATTTTCCCCGAATCACGGCGCGGAAAAATTCTTCATCGGTTTCAGTTCTATTCCACAAAGAAGATGCCCCTGATCGTGACCCCGAAGGGTGAACGGGATCCAGAGATCCGGCTTGTGCTGGATCCTGAACAGAAGGAATACGAAGTGCTTTACGATACCCGTGAGCCGATGGTTTACAAGATGACCCGGTTCAAGGGGATCCTCAGCCTCAAGTCCTCGGGAATCAAGGATCGGCCCGTAAACTGCACCGAGAGTCGCTGGGAAACCGATTGAGTGATATAAGGTCCCCATGGCAAGGGTAATGGTTCTCGAAGATGAAGTGGACGTAAGGGATCTCCTCGTCCTGCACCTCAAGCGCGAAGGCTACGATGTGGTCGCCTATGAATCTGCCGATCACGCGCTCGATGGATTCCTCGACGGAAATTTCGACTTGCTGATCATCGATTGGATGCTTCCGAAAATGTCGGGACTAGATGTGTGCAAGCGAATCCGCACCGAACACCGATCCAACGTGCCGGTCATGATCCTCACTGCACGCGCAGACACGATGGACAAGGTCCTGGGCCTTGAGATCGGTGCCGACGACTACCTCACCAAACCTTTCGAGGTCCGAGAATTCGTTGCCCGCGTTCGAGCCCTCCTCAGGCGCGCAAAACCCGAGGCCGCATCCAACTCAAAGGCCGGTCCGTTTGAACTCAATGAAGCATCCAAGAAAATCCTTCTCGACAAACGCGAACTCCAACTGACTCCAAATGAATTCAAGCTCCTTTCCACGCTGATCAAGAAACCCGACACCACTTTTGAAAGGGGCGATCTCATCGCCCTCATCCAGGGCCCCGGAGTCGCCGTGGTGGATCGCACCATTGACACCACGGTCTTGGGCCTACGAAAGAAGCTGGGCGAACATGCAGAACGGATCGAAACCGTCAGGGGTTTCGGGTACCGTCTGAGAGGAAACTAGAAATCAACCGCGGAGCGATTCATTCATGGGCACCCCAGGAAACACCGACAATATCGACGTCATTGCAGCCCTGAAAAAGGCAGAAAAAATGCGGATCGAATTCGTGGCGAACGTCTCACACGAACTTCGGACTCCGCTGACGAGCATCAAGGGATACACCGAAACCCTTCTGCAGGACCTCGAGGAGGGTCGCACTGCCGATCCAGAGTTTCTGAAGATCATCCTGAAAAACTCAAATCGTCTGCTGGCCTTGATCAATGACCTGCTCGACCTCTCTGCGATCGAGTCCGGAGCGGATGAACTGCATCCCGCCACCCTCGACTTGCAGGAAATCACCCAACATGCCCTTCACGCCCTGCAATTGAATGCAGAGAACAAACACTCGACGATCCTGACCGAGGTCCTCACTCCGAATGTCTTTGCCGATCCGAAACGGGTAGAACAAGTCATCACCAACCTGGTCGATAACGCGATCAAGTATTGCCCGACAGGGTCAACGGTTACCGTCCGATGGACCCTGGATCGGGACGAACAGGGAGAAGCCGTGTTCCTTCGGGTCATCGACAATGGACCGGGAATCGCCGAGAAATACCTTGATCGCCTTTTCGAGCGGTTTTACCGGCTCGACAAGGGGCGTTCGCGCGAGAGCGGGGGCACGGGCCTTGGGCTCTCCATCGTCAAGCATGTCATGCAACGCCACGATGGATCCGTCACTGTCGAGAGCACGCTGGGAAAAGGCACCACATTCATTTGTCGATTCCCACTCCAGACCTCCTGAACCTCGAACATTCCGGGCTTACAGGATTGTTTCCGCCTTCGAAACATGGCAGAGTCGCTCCATGCTTCTAGAGGTCAAATCCCTTGAAAAATCCTATACTCGCGGCGAAGAAACCGTTCATGCATTGCGCGGCGTGAGCGTGGAGATCCCGGACGGGCAATTCGTGTCGATCATGGGGCCCAGCGGCTCCGGCAAGAGCACGCTTTTGCACTTGATGGGCGGACTGGATCGACCGAGCAAGGGAGAGGTCATCCTGCGCGGTCAAAACATTGCTGGGATGAAAGACGCCGAGCTCTCTCTTTTTAGACGTCAGAAGCTCGGATTCATTTTCCAGTTCTTCAATCTGCTGCCTACCCTGAGCGCGCTTGAGAATGTGTGCCTCCCCCGACTCCTGGGCAACGAGTCGATCAAGAAGATCGAACCCCGAGCCAAGGAGCTTCTCGAGATGATGGGGCTCTTGCATCGAATGAATCACAAACCCGATCAACTCTCGGGCGGCGAAATGCAACGGGTGGCGATTGCGCGCGCCCTCATCAGCGATCCCCTCCTTATCCTGGCAGACGAGCCCACCGGCAACCTAGACACCAAGACGGGCGAGTCCATCCTGGGGCTGTTGCGGGACATGTGCAAGTCCACCGGAAAAACCATCGTCATGGTCACCCACGATCCGAAAGCAGCCTCCTACGGCAACCGACTTTTGAAACTTCGGGATGGAGTTCTCGAATCGGATGAGACTGTATAACCTTTTTCGATTTATCGGCCTTCGTCACCTTTCAGCGCGTCCCTCACGAGCGATTCTGACCACCTTTGGAGTTGCCTTCGGGATCTCCCTCTATGTGGCCATTTCAATCATCAACCACTCGACCCGGAACTCGATGAAGGAGAGCATTGAAGCGGTTTCAGGCAAAGCGCGCCTGAGCATCTCGGCGGGAGCTTCTGGATTTTCGGAGGCTCGGCTCGAAGAGGTTCGCAGTACCCCCGGGGTCAAATCCGCGGTTCCATTGATCGAGGCGCGCGCTTTTTTCGAGGGCGCTACCGAGTCGTCCGACGGATTGCAGATCTTGGGTGTGGACCTCCTGCAAGAAACCTCGGTTCGGACCTACAAAGCCACCGACCAAAAAATCATCGAGGATCCGCTCACCTTCTTGAACCAACCCGACAGCATCATTCTCACGCTGGCCCTCGCAAAAAAGCGGGGACTGGGCCTTGAGTCGAAGATTCGACTTTCGACTGCGATTGGAGTCAAGGAGTTCACCGTGCGTGGCCTTCTCGAACCCGAAGGCGCCGCCCGAGCCTATGGCGGAACGCTCGCGATCATGGACATCGACGCCGCCCGAGTCGGTTTCGGCAAAGAAAACAAACTCGACCGCATCGACATCGTGCCTGACGAAACCGAGGAGGTCGGCACCTTGCAGACCCGACTCCGTGAAAAACTCGGTCCTGGCTATTCAATTGAGCGACCCGAATCCCAAAACGAGCAAATGGACAAGCTCCTCGACTCCTACCAGATCATTCTCACTTTTTTCAGTTCGCTTGCGCTCCTCGTCGGCCTCTTCCTCGTGATGAATTCCATTTCGGTCGCGATTGCCGAGCGTCGACGCGAGATCGGCACTCTTCGAGCTCTCGGATCACCCCGGGTTTCGATGGTGGTGCTTTTCGTCACAGAGGTTTTCGGGATTGGCTTCTTAGGCTCGGCTCTCGGAGCACTCCTCGGCCGGTTTCTGGCCGAGAGACTCTCAACCCAAGTCACCCAATCGGTCGCGGCCCAACTTCAAATGCGAATTGAGATCTCAAGACTCGAGTTCACCCAAGAAAATGTGGCCTTCACCCTGATCGCCGGGACCCTTGCAGCCGTCTTCGCAGCCCTGATTCCGGCACTGAAATCAGCGCAGGTGCATCCTCTGGAGGCCATGCGCAGGCACACTGAAACCCGATCTCCCGACGAGGAACGTCGCTCCAAGCTTGCCATCCTTGCAGGGTTCGGGCTCCTCGTCTTCATGACCCTGTCGATGGTTTTTCGATGGAGCCGAATCTGGATCGGAATCGACCTTCTTTCGAAAGCTTCATCCGTCCTCGGCGCTGCGCTCTTCGGCCCTTTTCTAGTGTTCCTACTCCTCAAGGGCTTCAGGCGATTGACCCGCCCGCTCCCCTTTCCGGTTTTGCGGATCTCACAAGGAAACCTCATGCGCTCGCGCAAGCGGACTACGGCGAACGTCATGGCCCTCATGGTGGGCCTGTTCCTGGTCATGCTGATCTCGTGCGTTCGCTCGAGCTTCCATGACACTTTGACCGGGTGGCTGGATCGCATCTTTGTGGCTGACATCATGGTGGGCTCGAATGGTCGCTTCATCAACGCCGATGTTCAACCGATCAAGGACTCCATCCTGCCCGAGCTCCTGGCAATTCCGGGAATCCGGCCGATTGGTGAGGGGCGCGGCGCCGGCTCTCGGATTGTGCCGTTTATGTTCCAAGGGTCAAAGATCGCCATCAAGGCTCTCGATCATTACGCGGAATTTTACGAGTACCGAAACTTCCCGGTGATTGGCTCAGACCGGATCACCACTGCAAAAAAACTTTTTGAATCATCCGAACCTTCACTCCTCGCCACTCAAGGATTCTTGGATCGCGCTCAGCGAAAGGTGGGTGAGCTCGTCACGCTTGACACTCCAGAAGGGGCCATTTCATTCCGCATTCAAGGCAAGATCGTCGACTACGCCTCAAGCCAAGGCGTGATTTATCTCAGTCGCGAAACGTACGCACGGTATTTCAAGGATCATCTCGTCACGGTCTTTGTCTTTAGCCTCACTCCCGGGACGAGTTTTGAGACTGTCAATGCCGCGATCGATCGCGGCCCCGGAAGAAAGTGGAATCTCGTCACCATTTCAAGTCGTGAATTCAAGGATCAAATGCAAAGCGCGATCGAGAGATCCTTTGCTTACACCCGAGCCATTGAGTGGATCGCCCTCCTCGTTGGACTTCTCGGGCTCCTGAATACTCTTTTGATCAGCGTGATGGAACGAACCCGCGAGATCGGGATGCTCCGGGCCATCGGAAGCACACGGCTTCAAGTCTCGAAAATGATCTTCTTCGAGGCCATCCTGCAGGGGTTTTTCGGTGCCATCGTCGCGATCATCCTTGGATCCTACGTCGGAAGACTTTTTGTAGAAACCACCCTCTCTACCACCCTCGGTTGGGAGATTGATTACCACTTCCCGAAGGATGCGATTTTGCATACGATCCTGATCGGTGTTGCCGTCGCCGGCATTGCAGGCTTTCTACCCGCGCGGCGAGCTGCCCAGTTACCCATTACGGAGGCCCTCGATTATGAATAAGAAAACCCTATCCATTTTACTCGCTTCTTGGATGCTCCAGGCACCCATCGCGCACGCGCTCACCGGGCTCGAAATCATGACCCGGAACGAGGACGCACGGAAGGTGAATGAATTCGAGTCCCGTGCAAAACTCGAAAGTGGCAATACCAAAGACGCTTCCACCAAAATCAAGGAGTTCAGCTTCTGGCGTAAAGTGCAATCTGACGGAATCCACAACAGCACATTTACTCGATTTCATGCGCCTGCAGAGGTTCGAAATGAAGGGATCCTGATCGTCGAAAACGGCAGCGGCAAGAATGATGTGCTGCTTTACCTTCCCGCTTACAAGAAAATCAGGCGGGTCGAAAGCCAGCAACAAAGCGGAAGCTTCATGGGTTCGGTCTTCAGTTATTCCGATATCGCAACTCCGCACGTCGACGAGTACCAATACCGGGTCATGAAAGAAGAGTCCTGCCCCACCCCGGAATCCGCCAGTGTGAAGTGTTATGTGGTCGAGGCCCTTCCCGCAAATGACACCATCAAGGAGCGAACCGGATACAGCAAATCGGTCGCATGGGTGCGACACGACAACTTTATGGTAGTGAAGGGCGAATACTACAACCTTGAGGGTGCGCTATTCAAACGCCTCGAAGCCAGTCAAATCAAGCTCGTCGATCCGAAGAATCAGAAATGGCTTTCTCACTCTCTCTACATCATCCAACTGAAAACGGGCGATTTCACCCGCCTTGAGTTCAGCAAGGTCAAGGTAAACGGTGGCATTGCGGATGCCATCTTCACCCAGCAGAATCTTCAGAAGGTAAACTGAGGTGCCAGCGTCCATGGCCCTGCTGCGCACACTCCTTTTTCTATCGCTGCTTGCGCCATCAACCTCACACTCGCGAACCCTCTCGCGCCAAATCCCCATCGGTAACGGGAACTCCAACCTCAGCGGTCGTGTGTATACAGATCATTACCTCTTCACCCGTGGACCCAACGAGGGCACCCTTGAACAGTCCTCGCTCTCGGCTTGGCTCGATTTTGATACCCACTCGGAAAATGGACTGGGCCTTCGAGCCGTCGGACAGCTGGATTCCTTTTATCGCTCTATCCTGAACCCCTCAGAGGCCTCATTCAAAGCTTCGCTTCGAGAAGGCTATGTTTCATTCCTAGGAACCGGTACCGAAATCAGGATCGGTCAGCAGATCATCCCCTGGGGAAAATCCGACGGCGTGAATCCGACCGATTACTTTACCGCAAAGGATTATACCCTTCTCAATCCTGACGATGAAGTGCGCCGACTGGGCGCATTGGCCGCAAACCTCAGTTTCACCCCAAAACAGGGAACCTCGCCGGTAACCTTCCAATTGGTAGTGCAAGCAAATTACCCGCAAGCCAAACTCCTCATTCCCGCTCAGAGCATTCCCCAGGGAATCGCATTCCAGAGGTATCCGGATTCGCCCGTGCCCTTTCAAAGAAACAGCTTCGAGATCGGGGGCAAGATCGCGTTTCAAAAGTCCGACTTCGACTTTTCGCTTTCGGCGTTTTCAGGCTATTCGCATTTTCCACAGTACCTTGTGGATCCAAACACCCTTGCGGTTCGCCCCTTCAATCCCGCAGAAACTGCAGTAGGAGGAGATGCCTCCTTCACTCTCGATGCCTACATCATTCGGCTTGAGTCGGCCCTGCACATGCCTGAAAACGGTCGCGACACCGACCCGCTTGCAGGTCTGGTTCAACCCTGGCACTGGGATTCGGTGGTCGGAGTCGAGCGCCCAATTGGAGATGACTTTCGGGCCCAGATTCAGTTTCTTTATCGATGGCATCCCTACTTCCGGAGCCCGAATATCTCTACTCCGAATCCTGTCCTCAATCAGCTCCTGGTCGGAGTCGCCAATGCGAATGCAATTTTGCTCAATTATCAGCGCCAGGGGAATCCAGGGGCGACCTTTCGCTTCGGATACGCGAATGAGAAGTCTGATTTTTCTGCAGACGCCTTCTTGATCGGTTACTTTTCGCAAGGACAGGACTACCTCTTCCGGCCACAGGTGGGTTACACCCCTCTCACCAACCTCAAGTTCACTCTAGGCGCCGATCTGTATGGCGGAGATCCGGGACGTCCTTTGGGCGCCCTTCGGGACCGGACTCACGTTTTCATTGAGGGAAAATACGTATTCTAGGAATCGAGATTGCGATGCGACTCGGTTTCACGAACGACCATTTTTGGCCTCGAAACCTCAAGCGTCTTGCGGGTGTAAGCAAGGATCAAATCGACCCCCTCAAGCGCAAGATCAAACGCATCGGCGGTCTCACGGGCCATTTCTGCCATGCTTTCACTCTCGAGGTTGTGAATCAACTGCCGGTACCAATCCAGGATGCAAAGCAGCTCGGGCTCCACCTGTCCCACCCGTTCGATCAGGGTTTCAATTTCCAAAAGACGCTTTCCTGATTCTTCGATCGAGGCCCGGTCCTCAACACTCATCAAGTAGCCGGCCTTCATCTTTTTAGCGACCGCCTGAAGTCCAATGGCTGTAGCGCGCCCCTCGATCCCGAGCTTCTGAATGACCTCGATCGAATCATTCAGGGTACGAATTCGTCGAATCAATGCTGGAGAAAGATTGAGCTTGGCGACTTCCTGATCCACACCAGGCAACCAACCGCAAAACCAGCCGCGAGCCATTTGTCCTCGCACCCGATAAATCCAAGACTCGAATTCCTGAAGGGCCCCTGCCATTTGCTCATAGCAAACGCCGCCGCCCTCTTGTGCAGGACGGATGCGGGACTTGTGAATCTGAATCTCTGCAAGGGCCGAACTCAGAGCCAGGTTCTCGAAGTGACCATGGATCGTGAGGCTGTTTTTATGAAACCATTCACTTTGAAAGAAAGACCAGGCCGCATAGGCCACCTCGGGCCTCCACTCGTCTTTGCTCACCAAGACCACGTGCCCGTTGCCATATGGTCCGGTCTCGGTCCACTTGAGACCAAATTCGCGAGATTCAAAGGGCGCAATGTAGAAAATCCTTAAATTGAGCAAGGAGGCGAGATCCACGATCGGGTGGGCACTCGCAAAAATCCATCCGCAGTGAGAGAGCACGGGAATCATCGAATCAAAATGCAGTTCACCCCGAAGATCGATCACTCGCGGATTAGGGTCCAACTCAAGCGCGGAGACGTCCTTCACATTTGAATCACCCACGAGCACGATTCCGTGATCCGGATGCCGCCGAAGGACCATTTCAACCCATTCATCCGCTCGAATGGGTGCAGAATCCGCATGAATCGCGATCCACTTGAGACCCTTGGGACGATCTAACCAAGCGGTTGGCAGAAGCGGATTCCCAGCTTTGAAAAAGAACTTCGAGGTCACGGACGCCGGAATCGAATCTGTTGCGGGGTCTCCCGAATGAATCTGAAGCGCCGTCAGCATTTGGGTGGTGATCAGATCGGTTAGGTGAATGTCCTGCTCAATGGCCTTGGTACACCAAGCATTTCGATACATCGACCAGCCGTCATAGGAGTGAATCGAGAAATCGTCCGCGATGTAGTCCCCGAATTTCGCAGCAGCCGGAATCAGACGGGTCAGAATGGCAGCCTTGCGAGAGTGTTCTCGATCTGCCGTCCAATTGGTCAGGAGTTCATAGCGCCGAGAAATCACCTGATCAATCCAGAGAGCTACTTTGGCGATCGGATCTTCGCCCTTCTTGAAAGCGGGCGTTTCAAGGACCGAGTCGATCCATTCCACCCGCTTAAAGGGATCCGAGGCTCCGCGTCTCGACACAACATGAATCGAAAGCAGGGGATACAGTTGCTTGATTGCCTTCAAGGCCATCAAAGACCTGAACACCTCATCCACTCCTCCCATTTGGATGACTAAAAGGGAGAGAGTCGTTCGTTCTCGGATTTGCTGTTGCGAATCAGACGTCGCTCCAGCCTGGGGACGACTCATGCGCGGGCTCCCCGATTAGGACTTTCGGCGCCCGGAGTAACCGCAGCGACGAGTTCCTCATCGCTCAGGATCTCGAGAGCCAGCTCCTCGATGAATTTGGGCACAAGACCGGGCTGGGTCGTTCCCACTTCATCTGGATTTTCAATGAGTTTGCCTTGCAAAAGCCGGATATCTGCTACCATCGCTGTCCTCCGTGACAGTTGACCGAGTTCAAGCCCCCGATTCAATTCGATTTACGAGATCGCGGGCCCCTTGGTGGTCGCCCTTGATCTGCAAAATCCTTTTGGCCGTGATCGAGGCTTCCTTCTTTTTACCCACATGGAATTGAAGTCCCGCCAAGCTGTAAAGAAGGCTCGGAGTTACCGGAGCGACCTCGACATAGTTCGAGAGCATCTTCTCAGCGGTGGAGTATTTCTTGATTTCGTAAGCGCACTTCACAAGGTGAAAGATCGCAGTGGAGTTCCTGAGATTCTTCTCAAGAGAGCGGGTAAATGCCTCGTGCGCGGCTTCCTTGTCTCCTTCGGACACATGACAAAGCCCAAGTCCAACCCAAGCCTTGTCATTGGCAGGATTCGATGCGATCGCGTCTTGATAGCATCTCTTTGCATCGCTCACCTGACCCTGCTCAAGATAAAGAGATCCAAGATTGGATTGAACTTCATCACTCGCCGGACTGAGCTCGAGCGCTTTCTTGTACGCGCGCTCTGCATCGGGATTTTGGCCAAGCCGAGCCATGCAATTCCCGATCGTCTTGTGGTACTCGGCCTTCTCTTGCGCGGTGAGCTCGAGAGACCGAAGCGCACGACCCAGTGCCTGTGCAGCTTCCTGGTCGCGACCGGTCTGAACCAAGAGTTGGGAGAGAATCTGATAGCCCCGCTTGTTGGGCGAAAACGCCACTGAATCCCAGGCGAATTGAATTGCCTGTTCGATCAGCCCTTCGCGATCGGCACATGCCGCAAGCCCCGCGTAGGCGACCTCGCTGGACTCACCCGATCGAAGAATGGCCCGGTAAATATTCCGTGCCAGATTGACTTCTCCTGCCGAAAGAAGAAGATCCGCATTTTCAGAAAGATAGGGAATGTCGTCCTTCTCTGCCTTGAAGGTTGGAGCCGGGGCCTCATCCTTCACCACCGCTGCTTTCGCGGTCGGGAACGGAGGAGGAGTCACCACTTTCTTCGGAGCTTCTGCTGGTGCAGCGATCGGGTGCTTGATCTGAACCAAATAATGTTCATATCTGGCTTCGTCATCGTGATCCCGAAGATGCACAGCAACCTCTTCAAGTGAGCTCACCGGGAAAAAGCGCGTATTTTCGGAAGAAGGGGAAAAGGAAATCGGATCTTGATTTTCAAACATCATGTTTCTCGTCTCATTGTTTCAAGTACCGCTTCGCTGAGACTGAATGAAGTCAACAGCTAAACGGTCTTGTCAATCTCATCACCCACTGGGCCCTGAGACTGGCTTTTAAACTTCGACACCGCCTCTTTTTCCTTGAGGCTTTTCAGAATCCGGGCACGAAGCTCGGAGCCTGTAGTCTGAATGTATAAAAAAAGTGACTGGTCCGTCAATTGAATCTCTTTAATTAATTTCAAGGTCTGCTCAATTTGCTCCTTGAAGGCCGGCTGGGCGTGAAGGGCCTGCGCCTCTTCGGGGGTCAACTCTTTTCGAGCCGTTTCAATTTCGCGATCAAGCACCTGCATGAGCTTCAGATTCTGTTCACGGGTATCACTCAGCTCATCGATCAGATCGACTTTCATGTCGAGCGAAGCCTCATCCGAGAGCAGCGCCTCTTTGTATTCTAGAGACTTCTTTAGAAATCCCTGAAGCATCCGATTTTTCTCGTCAAAAAGCGTCTGAATCCTCATGCGCCCGCCTTGTTCTGTTTCAGTTGTTCAATAGCACCCTTCCAACCGTCGAGGAGATTCTCCAGAAGCTTTCGAGCCGCATCGAATCGGGCTGGGTCATTGTTCAAATTGCCCTGGATGATTTGCTCGACCATGAAGGCATAGAGTCTTTCGAGATTCTTGGCGATATCGCCACCCACCTTGAAATCCAGGGAGTTCGAGAGCTCATTGATGATGTCGTGTGCCTTACCCACGGCAACGCCCTTGCCGGCAAAGTCCTTGGAGTGGCAACATTCTGACGCTTTTCTGAGCTGCTTGATCGCTCCCTCATACAGCATGATCAGGATTTGCTCACGCGAAGCGGTGGTTACGGCGGTCTGTTTGTAGGCATTCATTTTAGACATTCAGGTCATCCTCCCAGTAATTGGGCGATCGGGTTACCCCCTCCTCCACCGCCCAGGGTGGAAGAAAGGTAGTTTTGCTGCCGCTGCATTTCCGAGAGGGAGCTCTGAAGGCGACTGAACTGCGCAGTCAGTGCTTCGGTCTTCTTCTCGATGTTTCGCTGTTTATTCGCAATATTCTCATCAATCTGGCGGATGCGGGTCTGTATACCCTTCTCCCGCGCCATCATCACTCCATCGTTTTCGGAGTAACCGTCCATGACGATTTTGAGCTGGGAAATGAACCCCTTTTCACCGGAGACTGCCTCGGCGACTCCCTCAAAATCCTTTTCGAGCGCTTTTTCGAATTTTTCTTCCTTGAGGCTGATCGCCCCCTTCTTGTCGAACTCAATTCCGAGATCGCTCAGGTGGTAAACCTTGAATGAATTCTCGTCGGTCACATGGGCACCGAAACCCTCATGCATCAGGTTTCGGAGACGGAATTCGATGTTTTGAAGACTCGAATCGCCCGCGAAGGTACTCCGGGTATCGGAGCTTTCATTCACCTGATTTTGCTTGTTGATGAAATCGAGCACGCCATTCATGCCCTCAATCACCTTTTTCACTTTTTCGGTGACCTTCGGATAGTCGGCCTTCACATTCATCGTGAACTTTTGGCCTGGCTTTGCCTGCTTGAGCTGAACACCCACGCCCTGAAGAAAATCGGGGATTTCATTACCCGGCAATTCAACCTCGAAACCATCAACGCTCAAAAGAGCGTTTTTTGCGCCCTTGTCGCTCTCAACATAAAATTCTTCCTGACCATCGACGAAGTACAGCTGAGGAAACTTCACTTCATTTTCGGTTCCGTCTTTTTTCGCCGTCATCACAAGACGATACGGCTTCTCGGAATCGGTGACATCCTTCAGGACCGTCGCCTTGACGGCACCCTCGGCAATTGAGTTGATTTTGTTTGCCACTCCGTACAGGGAGGCATCCTGATCGGTGACATACACCTCTTGTTTCGATCCATCCGGAAGCACGAAATTGATGTATCCGACCCCTAGAACTTTTTTATTCGGATCACTGAACCCGTTTGAAATCATCGAAGAACGTTCGGCTAGCTCTTTGATTTCGACGTCCCAACTCCCCACGTTGGCCTTCTCTTTATCGATGCTGACGCTCATGAGTTGCGAGCCATCACCGAGTTCCGCCTTGAGTTCCTTGAACTTGTTGAATCCGATCATTGAGGCAAGCGAGGTGCGCAACCCATTGAACTTGGTCTTGAATTCGCCAAAGAGCTTGAGCTTTGCGCCCTCGCTCTCCTTGCGTTTCTCCATGGCCTTGATCGGCTGTTTTTCAGCTTCGATGATGGCATTGAGCGCGTTCTTGAATTGGCCGCCCCCCATGGGGTCGAAACGTAAACCCACCGCTTGAAGTCCTCCTTGACCTCTCAGAATATTTTGGGTTTTTTAGCGCTAAATTCCAAGGAAATAGCGTCGGGAGATCGATTCTTTTCCGTCGTTCGATGCCGGGTCATACACCAGAAATTGACGGTGAACCGGCGGATAGCCCATATTCCAGTAGACCCCGTCAGCTTCGTCAAGATCATGGCAATGCCCCATGATCACGAAATCAACACCCAACCGCGCCCGGTTCCGGGCATAGTCGCGGTACACCTCACGCAACCGGGAGCGCCGGGCTTCAGACCAGCCCTCAGGAAGCTCCGAGGCTTTTCGATCCGAATCACGCGAGATCCGGCCCGCAAGCCACTCAATCACCGGGCCGGGAATCCACCCGGACGCCAGTTGAACTCCGCGCGAACGAAAGATTCTCCGCATTTTGAGGTAGGCATGATCCGAAGAATCGACCAGATCGCCATGCACGACTTCGATGACCTTGGGGGGCCCCTCTGCGGCGATGCCTTCAAGTCGGACACCCTCCGGAACGATGCTCACTCCCGAGGGCAGGATCCGTGCGAGATGAAAATCGTGATTCCCCTCGATGTAGAAAACCGAAACTCCGTGCGAAACAAGGTCTCGCAAAATCGCGAAAAAGGACTCGTATTTTCGCTTAAAATAAGAGGAATCGCCCACCAGGATTTCGAAAATATCACCCGCCAGGACCACTGCGTCCGTGGCAGAATTGAGTTCCTTCAATGCCGAGAGAAAGCTCCGGGCCAGAGGCTGCTCAAGGTCGGTCAAATGAAGATCTGAAAAAAAATAAATCCTCTGGAATGGGGACATGTGATGAGAAGACTCTATCCCAGAACCCGCGAATTTTGGATCCGAATTGGTTGTTTTAGACTTTTCGATCGAGAAGACGTCCCGACTTCACGCCGGATTGGGCCGCTTCCCGGAGTTTTAGAAACTCCTCGCCTGAAACGGAGCGAAGCACCCCACCGGAAGGATCCTTGAGAACCACTCGCAGACCGGGGCCCGAACCCTCGGTCGATGCCGAGAGGCCATTATTTGAATTCATACGATCGTCAGCGAAGCCTTCGACTGCGGCTTCGACCGCCTCGAGACTCGCTTCGAATTCCTGGGACTCTTCCTTTTCAGATTCTTTTTTCTTCTGTCGCTCATACGTATTGGAGCCCGCACCCCCGTGCTTGTCAGCCCCGGCGTCGGTCACTTTTCCGAAGAGCGGGTGAATACTTGCGTAACTTTGGATCTTCATAGGATCTCCCAACCTCTCTTCGGCACAGGGGAAATCCGGATTAAATTTATTTTGTTGAACAAGTGCAGAGACTTGCATCATTTAATACTTGACAAATTACATAAATTTTATGTAAGATACCCCGGATTTCGGGAGATGTACCTATGAATTTGAAGTTTTTGATGTCCGCTGGATGCCTTCTCGTTGCTCTATCCGGTCTGATGACCGGGTGCTCGGAAGGAAACTACACGCCCAATACCGTGAGCCCTAACGGAAATCCCTACGGCCCGAACGGGTATCAAACCGGTTTTAACAACGGTTTCAATAATGGCTACAACAACGGGTTCAACACCCCTGGATACAATAACGGATATAACAATGGGATGATGAATCAGAACCCTTGTAGCTTCGTCGCCTCCAGCTACTATCCCTGCAACCCTTCGGTTTATCAAAACCCCTGCGGAAACGGTCTGAACTACAACGTACTTTACAACCCCTACATCTATAGCCCTTGCCAAATGTCACAAGCCCAGTTGCAGCTTCGGGCGCAACTCATGTGGAACTGGAGCTATCGGATGAACTCAAACTTCTACTACCCGATGACTCTGGCGAGCAAT
>Ga0214923_10003968_pt1 | contig 18261 bp, 10 predicted proteins | sample LL1510_MetaG_FD_177993 | JGI IMG/M metagenome (GOLD analysis project Ga0214923, IMG submission 177993) | Freshwater microbial communities from Lake Lanier, Atlanta, Georgia, United States - LL-1510 | ecosystem: Environmental > Aquatic > Freshwater > Lake | place: USA: Georgia | collected... | reverse complement strand
TATTTATGTATTCTCCAACTTGGCTGCATTTGGTGTGATTTCTTTAGTGAGCGCAGTGACTGGAAAGGAAAATATCAATGACTTTAAAGGCTTCTATAAAAACAACCCTATTTTATCATGGGTATTAACTATCGCTTTGTTTTCCTTAGCAGGCGTACCTCCTACTGCAGGGTTCTTTGGCAAACTCTTTTTATTAATGGCAGGTGCTGCCAATGGTAATTATTGGATCATCGCGTTTGCAGCCTTAAATATGGTGATTTCATTTTACTATTATTTAAAAGTGGTAAAAGCCATTTTTATGGATGAAAACGAAGCTCCAATGCAAACTATTGCAATTCCAACTTACCCCAAAGTGGCTATGTTAATTTGTGTGGCAGGTATTATTTTAACCAGCTTCGTAACATTCATTTACGATTATATTCAATCATTAAGCATAAGCTTATAAAAGATATTATTATGGCAATCAATAAGAATCATGAATTTGAAGATGTAGATGGTGTTAAGTGTGGCATTGTTGAAAAAAATGTGAACGCAGAACGTGTGCAATTTTTACAGAACCTTCTAACTTTTAATAAATACACTGTAAAAGTGCAGGCCAGTCCTCCACCCAAAGCTGCACCAGCCGCTGTGGCACCAGCAACAACTAGTGAAGGTGCAGAAGCCCCTGCTATTGCGACTCCCGAAGTACCCGAAGTTCCTACCAGCTTTACTGTTGGAGTAACCGATCTTAGTTTCAACCCTATCAATGCGATTTTTGGACGTGTTTTAAAAACATCCGATGGTACTATTGTGAGTTTAGCTTATTGGCAACAAAAGGAAATGGTATCTGACATTGAAACACCTTATTTTAATAAATAAATGTGTTGCAAAAACAACAGAACCTAAATCTCTCACTATACCCTAATATTCTTACTCTCATTTTAATTTAGTAAAATCTATCGAATACAAAAAAAGCCCCGCCCCGAAAATCGGGGCGGGGCGGGTCTTTTAATATAAATTCGCTAAATGTTAAACCTTTATAAAGTGTAATTTTTATTTTTTAGCAGCAACTTGCTTATGTAGATCTTCTAATTTAGCAACATACAAGCTACGGCCATGTGTTCCTAAAATAATTTCATTGTCTCTTGGGTGAATCACAATATCATGCACTGGAACTGCTTTAGGCAAACCATTGTTCCAACCCATACTAGTGGCTCCGCCATCGACACTCACATACACTCCAGCATCTGTTCCAACATATAAAACGTTTGCTGAAATATTATCTTCGGTAATGACATTCACGGGCTCTAAAGGTAAATCCTTCATGATTTGTCTCCAGTTAGCACCATAATCATCACTTACAAATACATAAGAACCAAAATGATCATTACGATATCCATTTAAAGTGACATACACTTTAGATTCGCTATACGCACTTGCTGTTACACGACTAACATATAATCCTTTAGGTAATTTTTGATTGATTAGAGTAAAATTATATCCGCCATCTTTAGATACATGCACATTACCGTCATCTGTACCTACATAAATAAGTCCAAAACGTAATGGGCTTTCACTCATCGTAGTAGCGGTTCCAAAAGGCACGTCACCTTGTGCAGGATTGGTAGATAAGTCGGTACTCAAAGTCACTAAACTATCTCCCTTATTCATAGATCTATGAAATTTATTGGTCGCATAATAAAATACATCTTGATTATGCCTACTTAATAAAATAGGAGTTTGCCAGTTGTATCTTAACGCAGTTTCTCCCAAATCACGAGAAGGTCTAATTCCTTTGCGTTCTTTAGTTTGTAAATTTTGACGAGAATAGGCTCCAAACTGAGAACCACTGTAAACAGTTTTGCTGTCTCTCCAATCTACTTGTACTTGCATACCATCGCCACCATTAATACTCGTGTAAGGGTTATGGCCACTATCAAACCAATCAAAATTTTCCTTTGTAGCACTAGAACCAAACCAAGTACCATTATCTTGCAATCCACCATATACATTATAAGGCTTTGCCATATCTACAGCAATATTATAGTATTGTCCCACAGCAGGCGTATTAGCTTTAAACCAATGGTCTCCATTGTCATAACTAATATTACATCCGCCATCATTACCAATAATCATGTGACTGTCATTTGCAGCATCCATCCAAGCAAAATGGTAATCGGAGTGTACATTTTCTTTACCCATTTCTTTAAATGTTTTTCCTCCATCGGTACTTAATAAAATACCAACACCAGTAACGACTAATTTGTCAGGATTTTTTGGGCTCAAAAATATTTTACCAAAATAATATCCGTAAGTACTATATAAGTTAATAGGTTTTTCGTGTGTTTTTTTCCATGATGCACCGCCATCTTCACTGCGATAAATTTCGGCACCAATAATAGGTGTTTCAAACAAGGCAGTATTCGCATCAAATAAATAATCCCAAATACAATTAGGAGCTAACTTGCCTTCTTGAACTGCTTCTTTAATATTAGCAGCAGTATATTTAGCAGGCAAACCATTACGTGGAGAACGAATAAAAGCATTTAATTTTTTATCGTCTAATGCTACAAATTGTTCTTTCGTTAAATCTTTAAAATCACGTAATACATAACGTGTAGAATCCACTGGACGAGCATTATTACCAGTTGCTGCTTGTTGAAAATTATTATCTACAATCGCATAAACGATAGATGGATTTTCAGGATATACAGCGACTCCAATACGACCAACGCCCTCCCCATTTGGAAATCCTGAAGTAGGTGTTGATACTAATGTCCAGCTATCACCACCATTGGTACTTTTATAAATACCACTTGTTTTTCCAGATTCTACAAAATTAGAGATGGATCTAGTTTTATACCACATTGCTGCATACAATGTATTTGGATTTTTTGGATCTACATCAATATCAATGCCGCCTGTGTTAGCGTCAATGAATAAAGTTTGCTTCCAAGTTTTACCACCATCTGATGTTTTATAAATTCCACGTTCTTTATTTTCAGAATACAAATGACCTAATACAGCTACCCACGCTGTATTTGGATCGGTAGGATGCAATTGAATTTTTCCAATATGATGACTTTCAGGTAAACCTAAATATTCCCAAGATTTCCCATCATTAGATGATTTATATACCCCCATACCTGCATAAGAAGAACGGCTACTATTCACTTCACCTGTTCCTACCCAAATTGTTTTTTCTTTCCAATTCACAGCAATATCTCCAATAATTAAAGAAGCTACTGAATCAAAAATGGGCGTAAAGCTTTGACCATTGTTTACAGTGTGCCATACACCACCTGATGCATAGGCTACATAAAATTCGGTAGTTTGATTGGGGTTGATTTCAATGTCCACTACGCGACCACTCATTACAGAAGGCCCTATGTTTCTAAAAGCGGTGTTATTCACCGTTGATTTTGCAACTAATTGCACTTTTAAATCATTACTTTTTAATCGATCAGCTCCAGAAGTAGGTTTAATTTGACTCCAACCCACCATACTTAAAAGCAAAAGACATCCAGTTAAAAACTTTTTCATGTGTTGTACAAATTTGTAAATAAATATAAGGACTTTTTTAAAGGAAGTAGCTCCTTTTTGATGAAAGCCAAGGGAATAAAAAAAGGCTGTATGATTTTTTCATAAAGCCTTGATAATCAATTATAAAATAGATTATAAGAAATATATCTTCATCTAATCAACTGCCTCTTGATCCACCTGTTTTAATAGGTTTTTTGGCAGCTCCTGTAGATTTAGTGTTTGCTTTTGCTATAAATTTTGAACTTCCCGATTGCACTGTGGCTTTAGAAGTGCTTGCTGTATTTTTGGCAGCGATCTTTTTATTAATGTGAAATCCCATAAATATCTATTTTATTGTATAAATATAAATCAAAATTTTCAATTACGCAGTTTTGAGGGTACTCATTCCCCCATCCACATGTATAATTTGACCAGTCATCCAAGATGATTTATCCGATAATAAGAATTCAATCATATGTGCCATATCCTGAACAGTACCTACCCTTTTCAAAGGATGTCGTTGCGCGTTGGCTTCCATTTTTTGATCTGTATTTAATAAGTTGGCAGCAAGTGGTGTATTGGTTAAGCCCGGGGCAATACAATTCACTCTAATAGTGGGCGCTAATTCTGCAGCCAATGATTTAGTCAAACCTTCAATCGCTCCTTTAGAGACTGAAACTTGAGTATGAAAATTTAACCCCGTTTGAACCGCTACGGTAGAAAATAAAACAATAGCAGGCTGGCTTCCCTTTTTAAGTGGACCCAATAAAGCTTGAATACATTTAATGGCCCCCACCACTTGTAAATTAAAATCAGCTATAAAATCGGAAGGACTTATTCGACCAAAAGGTCGTAATTGAATAGCCCCTGGGCAATATACAATACCATCAATGGTTTCGGGTAAGAATGAAAAGTCCAAAGACTCGTCTAATACATTTAAAGGATGATAACTAATCAAGTCACTATCAGATACCACTGGGTGAGTATGATAAGTTGCGTATACTCTATTCCCAAGTGCTGACAAATGCGCTACCGCTTCCTGTCCCATTCCAGAGGATCCTCCAATAATTACATAATTTGACATAATGAATCTATTATTATAAAGACTATAACATCAAAAAAATAAAAAGGTTGAGTTAAAATAGTTGGACTAACATAAATTCTGAGGTCTATAAGTTCTACTCCATCTTACTTACTTACTTACTTACTTACTTACTTACTTACTTACTTACTTACTACTCTACTTACTTCCTTACATCCTTTCTACCCTAATTACATACTTTTTTACTTTCTGAATTTCTTTATTCTCAATTACTTAAAAAATTATACGTTTCGAGAATTCATAAAGTGCAAACAAGCTTTATATAAATTGTAAAATTTATTGATGTTGACATATTCCGTGATTAAAATGGCATCATTAGCATAGGAAGTATTTATGACAACATTATCTGTAATCATATTATACAATGTTTTATTTTCATTTACCCAGATATCCATTTTTAAATGGTAAATAAAATGCTGAAGTGCTGACTCACTTTCGATTTCTAAAAAAGAAGGATGGATAATACTCAATTTTAATGGGGGTTAAAAGTGATGTTTGAGAAAAAGAAGGGAAAAGAGAAAGAGAAGAGCAAGGAGAAAGAAAAAATATAAAATTTAAAATTTAAATTACTGCGAAATTTGAACAACCAATAATTCATTGGGTGTTACTTTTAAATGCTTTGCTAAAACATATAAAGTATAAGCACTTGTTTTTATTTTACCTAACTCAATTCGACTTACTTGAGAATAGGTTAACCCTGCATTAAAAGCTAATTGTTCAATAGTTAAATTGGCCTTGAGTCGATAGCTTCTAACATTAGCTCCCACAATGACGGTGAATTCAGATTTACTTACTATCATACCTGCACAATATAGAATCGAAATTATCAAAATTCAATAGCGGATATGCTCTATTTGAAAACATAGAAATATAGGTTTAGACACATTTCTAATGGGTAGGCCAAGACAACAAAAGGTATACTATAAAAACCTAATAAAAGATGATTCAAAAAAGAATTTTGAAAAAAGAAGAAAAATGAGGCAAAGACAATTAAATATCTCTGCTTTCTTGTCTACTTAAACATGTAATTGATACAAATAAGATGAATAATAAGGCAATCCTCATGGCGTCTATTTCTTGTTAGACATCCCCATATAGGTAAGGTTTAATCTTTAGATTGCATTTGAACAAAATCCTTGTATGTTATAAATTCACCATCAAGCTTAAGGTCGGCTATTAATTTATTCAATTTCCCAAATAGTATTGACTGACAACCCTTTACGGTATAATTAGGTAACCCATAGCCGCTAACGTCAACAAATTCCCAAGGATGAAAGTATAAACTTAAAAAACCCTGTTTTTGGAGGGAATACAAAGCTAATTGTAGATACAATGAATAAGGAAAGTTTTTAAAACTAAGCCAAAATAAAGGAATCCTACAAAAAGTACTAACAGAAGCTGGCACACGAATTAACCCCTCTTCTTTATAGAGGCTGGTAGGTAAATGAAAATTATTATACCTGCCTGGTAGCCATGTAGGGTGAATGGACGCATCATAGGAATACCCTGCATTTATCACATCCGTAACAGGAACTTGTTTCATACGTGGCATTCTTAAGCCCACTACATCCTTCTGAATTATTTCAGATAATCTTTCGCGAGAATTTTTCAAATCCTCAGTCGCATACGAAGAATGATAAAAAGTATGAGAAGCTATTTCGTGTTGTTGTGCTAATTGTTGTATGGCTTCAGGATATTGATTTGCAAAATTAGCGGTAGTAAATAAAGTACATTGAATATCAGAATCTGATAATAGGGGCATTAATTTATCTAACCCTAACTTTCCAACTTTCATTTGTTCAGCAGGAGAAATATTAAAATCATACTCCAAAGGCATATCGAACTCTTCGACATCAAAACTCAATAAAATTTTTGGAATCATAAATTAGATTCTTTAACAATATAGTGAGGTCTGTTTTTACTTTGTGCAAATAATTTACTTAAGTAAATGCCAATAATTCCTAAAATCATGAGGTTGACGCCCCCAAAAAAAGCAACTGTAGCAATCACGGATGCCCAGCCCTGCACTTCCGTTCCAGCATAAAATGCATAAATGATATAGGGAATATACATAATAGAGAAAAATGCGAAAACAAATCCAAGATAAGCTGCAAAATATAAAGGTTTAGTGCTAAAAGAAGTAAAGCCCTTTAAACCAAAACTGACCATTTTCTTATAAGTATACTTTGTTTGGCCTGTTAACCTTTCTTGAGGGTAATACTTCAAACTAACTTGCTTGAATCCCATCCATTTAATTAAACCTCTATAAAATAAATCAAACTCATTAAATGATTTTAATTGATCAATTGCTTTTCCACTTATGAGTCTAAAATCAGCAGAACCTTGCTCCAGGGTGATGTCCGATAATTTATTTAATATTTTATAAAATAAATTAGATGTCTTCCTCTTAAAATAACTAGCAGTTTCATTTTCAACACGATGTGTTCTAACTATATCATACCCCAGTTCATATTGCTTTAATAATTCATTAATTAAATGAGGAGGGTGTTGCAAATCGCAATCCATCATAATAATCACATCTGCATCCGAAGCATCTAATCCAGCTTTGATAGCATTTTGATGTCCAAAATTTCGAGAAAGTTCAATATATTTTACTTTCTTATCTTGCTTAGCTAAATCTTTAATTTGATAAAGTGTTTCGTCCGTACTTCCGTCATCTACAAATAAAATGGTATAGTCATATTTTGTGACAGCTAACGCTTCCTTAATTTCCTCATAAATAGGAATCACATTTCCATGTTCGTTATGAGCGGGTAATATGATCTCAAGCCTGGTGTGCATTGGATTGATTTTTGTCAAAGTTAGCAAAAAGTAAATGAAAGCTGATTGTTAACCAGGCAATAAAACATGGCAAAGCTTTAAGAGAGTACTTTACTACAAACTCTTCTCTTAGGTATCTCGGGAATAAGTCGGTAGGAGAAAATACAGTTAACACTAAAACAAATATTAATAAAATATACATCCATTTAGCAGGCTTGGGTGCATTTAATACATACCAAACCCCAAAACCCGTTACCGCAATCACATACGTAGGTGATTCAGCAGAAGTGCTAAAAATGACCAACCCAATGAGAAGTTGCGCCAAATAAGATAATTGAAATTTAATATCCTTCCACTTGGATAAACGATATAAGGGCAAAAGCATTAAAATGCCTGCTGGAATAGTAAAATAAAAATTAGGTAGCTTATAAAATCCAGTCACCCTTTTCACAAAACCCATCGCAGAAATGTCTGTCATCCCACTACTTTGATAAGAAGATATATTTTCAATATTTTTTTCAAGTAAAGATTGATACCAATCAAAATAAGATTGGGTCACAAATTCGGGACTTGAAATAAACATAGGTAAACAAAAAAATATGATCGCCCATAATATCAAGTAGGCAATTAACTTTCTATAATCTTTGGTAAAGAAAATAAAAGGAATACCTACAATTCCATAAAGTTTTATAAATGTTCCTGCCACAATTAACATGGCTGCTAACCCCAATTTATCTTCTTTAATACATACATAAGTCAATAAAATCCAGCTGCAAAGCATTGGATTGAATTGTAAATTTTGAACTGCCGTTAAAGTTTCAATTAAACAAATTAATAAAATAATATTTTTACCCCAAATTGAAACTGGCAATTTATGAACCGCATAAAATAAGACCCATACATTTAACATAGCCCAAAGTGTAGCACCTATAAAATTGGGTAATAATGCAAAGGGTGCAATTAAAATACTGAATAAAGGACCATAATGATTTTTATCCATGTATTCAGCAGGATAAAAACTATACAAATTTTGTTGATGAAGTGTATGCCAAAAAACATTTTTATAAATAAGAAAATTATTTATGTGGGAATCACCTCGACCTATTTCTAATAATACTGCCACAAAAGGAACCAAGAACCAAAAAATGGTTACAAAATTGGGGGACCTTTGAAAAGAAAGTATATTTTTTGCAGATTTTAGCATATTACCCCATAAAGGTAACATATAAAACTTTTTTACAAAAGTAAATGACTTCAAATATTAGAAATTAGTCTAAAAGGAGTATTGTTAAGCACTTTTGTTTCATAAACCGTTGATTATGAAATTTATAAATTAAACAATGTCGTAACATTTAATTCCCTCCTACTATAATCCAATTAGCGCCATCACTCACCACAGTGACGTATTTGTAACGAGTAGGTAAGCTATAAGTCGTACTTCCATCAATAGTTTGAGAAGAAGTAGTACCTACTGTCACTGCATAAGCACTCGCATCAATTTTTTTAATCGTAAATGTTTGACCATCTTTAGATACTGCGGTAGGAAGTGTAATCGTGAATGCTGCAGAAGTAGCATCTCCTGTTACTATTTGATCCGAAGTTAGAATAGTATAAGCTCCAGTTTTCGCGGAAATAGAAAGTTTATTTCCTTGTGTTTGTAATGTTCCAAATATTTGTGCTTTAGTAGTATTTGAATTTCCTATAACAGTACTATTATTTCCTAAACCAGTTGCACTTGCACCTATTACAATTTCGTTACTAGAAGCATCTGCTAAAGGACTTGCATTATAGCCGATAAAAATGCTATTGTTTGATGTAGCTAAATTATTACTACTACCAGTATAAATTCCCCCAAACCATCTGCCAGCAGAAGTCCCAAACGCAGTATTATTTGAACCCGTCGTTAAACTTCCTAGGGTTACTTGTCCAAAAGCGTTATTAAAACTTCCACTAGATAGGGATGTTAAAGATTGCATTCCAAATGCATTGTTAGCGGTTCCGCTCGTATTATTATTTAATGAAGTATATCCGAATGCAATATTATAACTCCCAGTGGTATTACTGTATAATGCTTGATATCCAAAACTTGAGTTAGCACTCCCCGTAGTATTACTATTCAGTGCATCTTTACCCACCGCAGTACTTGAACTTATTGCACCCCCACCTTGCCATATATTCATTCCTTGCACTTTCAAACCAATGTTTTTTACACTGGTAAATGATCCGTTTGAAAAGCTGGGATTTAAATCCATGCCAATTAAAACATCACCATTAGCAGCTGCATTCAATGTGGGTGAAACAATTACTCCCTGAGCAATTGCTCCAGAAGCAGTAGTACTTCCATTTATAGTAGTCTGACCTTCTAGTTTTGTCGTACCCACTACATTAAGTCTAGCAGAGGGAGTGATTGTATTAATACCCACTTGATTAGCACCATCAAAAAACATAGTGCTTCCAGTTGCAGTAAAATCAGATGATTTATTAAAATTTAAAGTACTTAGTGATGTACTAGAAGCATTTGATTGTTGAATAATTGAATAGCCTCGTCCGACGCCAGTTCCAGCTAGCGTTAAAATTGATCTTGCATTATTTGCTTTTGAAGAGATGATGACTTGATTATCTGTTAAGGCTTCAAAAGTAGCATTTTGATATGTCCCAGAATAAACATGTAATGGAGTTGATGGTGCTGTAGTTCCAATTCCTAATCGGGCATTGGTATTATCCCAAAATAAATTAGCATTATTCTGATTTAATGCACCACTAGTTCCTGCAAATAATAAAGAGCCTGCAGTCATGGTAGAAAAAGTAGGAGTAGATGAAAAAGTTTTAACTCCTCCGAAAGACTGAGCCCCATTTGTTACTACCCCTCTTACAGTTGCTGACGCATCAGGAATATTTAAAGTAATCACTGGAGTTGTAGTTGCATTGGCAACGGTGCTATTAATATCTGAACCAGATGTGCCGATGGTTAAAGCATCTACATTGGTTACTGTTCCGCCTCCTGTATATTGTGGAACATTTAATGTATTACCCACTAAGGTGGCTGCACCTGAATTGCCAGTTGTAGTTAATGTAATAGCTCCTTGTTTACTATTAAATGTGGACCAATCGGTGGAAGATAAATATCCATTGGCACTCCCCGTTGCTGCTTGAATTGAAATAGTATTAGTAGATCTTGATAATGGACTAGTAAAAGTTAAAGCACTTTCTTTTGCATTCCAAGATCCTGAACTTGCAATATAAGTATCAGAAATTGGTGTTGCATTCCAAATTCCTGTTGTAATAGTTCCTAAAGTTGTAATAGAAGATGATCCTGCTACTGGCGAAAAGTCGGTAGTGGCACTATTGGCTGCTGTTCCAAAAGTTCGATATGCCAAAACATTAGAACCAATCGCTAAACCTAAATTCGTTCTTGCAGTTTCTACTGTTATGGCTCCTGTACCTCCATTTTCAATCGCAACGGTACCTGATAAATAAGATCCTGCTGCCTGTTTATTATTAAATATATTCCAATCAGTTGCATTTAAATATCCATTAGAACTTGTGCCTGCTTGGCTAATAGAAATTACAGGTGCATTACCGCCTGTGGATGAAATAGGCAAGGTTGCTGTTACACCTGTCACTGTACCTCCACTACCTGATGCAGTTAAAGTATGAGAATTTGGATCCAAAGTCAAACCTGATCCAATTAAAATTTCATGTACACTTCCTGCGTTGGAAGCACTTGAATTCCCTAATAAAGTTTGTAAACTTATATCCTGCATTTTAGAAAAACTCACCGCTTTATTCCCCATTTTATTGATGGTAACAGCGCCATCTTTTAAAGTGGTCGTTAAATCCCCCACTGAATTGGTTACATCACCTAATAAACCAGGAAACCTTGCTGCTGCTAAAGTTCCACTAACATTTGTTCCTGATAAATTAACCGCATTGGCTGTAATTGCTTGATTGTTTAAACTAATATAATTTTGTCCTGACAAACTAATATCCCCGGTATTATCTCCACTAATACTTGATGCATCATTTACCGTTAAGCTTTTTGATGTCGTCCCTCCTGCAATGGAAAAGCCAATAGTATTTGGAGTGAAACTTAATCCATTAATGGTTTTGTTAGTGAGTGATTCAGATCCCGTGATAGATGCATAGGACTTAGTATCTAATGAACCATCTGCTTTTAAGAAATGCGTAGAAGATCCACTAGGTATTTTAAAAGAGCTTGCTGATACATATCCACCCAATACTCCATTACCACTAATATTAAAATTGGCTGAGGTTTGTTGTAAAGTTGAGTTATTAATATATTGACTACTTCCACTTGGTAAATCTTCTGCAACTAAAGATCTAAAACTAGGTGCGGCTGCAGATCCTGAAGTTGGGCCTGCAAATACTAAATTAGCATCAGCATATGCAACACCGGTTCCGCCTTGGGCTGCTGTGACTTTTGCATTGGTAGTTAAAATGGTGGCATCTGCATCAGGTAAAATATAATTTTTAATAGAAGTACTTACTCCTAAAAATTTTATAAAAGCTGATCCCGTTCCTCCATATTGCGATCCTATAACATGAGATAAATTTGCAGTTCCATCAAAATCAACTCCAAAAATACTTCTAGGTGTAAATAACTGTGTTGATGTAGCCGCATTCCCACTTAAAGCTCCAAAAATTGTACGAGTATAAAAATCTCCATTAGCATCTCTTGCAACAATAGCACTAGCCGTATTTAAAGAAGTAGCAGTAGTGGCAGCATTGGAAACTTTACCTGCAGTAACTATTGTTGCTAATTTAGTATCTACTATGGCTGCTGAACTACTAATATTTGCATTTGCAATATTTTGAATCGTATTATTTGCAGCTGAAATGGTTTTGTTCGTAAAAATTTCACTTTGGTTTAAAGTAGCAATAGTTCCAGTATTGGGTAATGTAATATCAGTTGTTGCAGTAGATCTTAATGTAGTAGTATAAGCGCCATCCGATACTAAAGCACCACCTAATGTAATAGTTTTACTTGCATCATTTGATACTCCTGTTCCTCCATTTAATGGTGAAATCACTCCAGTAATTTGTCCTCCACCAATGGATCCTCCTGTAATATCTGATAGTGTTGCTAATGTTCCCGTAAGAGGCAATGTCAAATCAGTATTACCTAATGTTCTAAACTTAGTAGTGTAATTACCCTGAAGTGTTAAACTTCCTCCAAGAGTTATTGTTTTTCCAGTATTATCAATACCCGTTCCTCCGTTAGCACCTGGCAAAATTCCTGTAATATTAGAAACATTAATAGCTCCTACTGCTCTTGTAACATAAGTAGTATTTGCAATCGTTAAGTCATTAGAAATCGCTAAAGGAGTAGGAACAGTAGGTACTCCAGAAAAACTTGGGCTTCCTTCTCTTACTACATAGCCTGTTCCTATGGTTGAAATTTCTTCTATAGCTCCAGCACCTGCACTAAATCTTCCTAATAATTTATCGGTAGCACTTATGTCTTGAATTTTAGAAAATGTGATGGCCTTATCTAAAACTTTTGTAGTAGTTATTTTATTATTTTCAATGTTAGTTGCACCTAAATTATTAATTGTTACATCACCACTCATACTTACTTTAGTGGCTAAATTATTAGATCCTCCCACAATTATTTTTGCACTCTCCAATGCAGAACCAATAGTAGAAACACCAGAAATAGTGGTATTTGAAACGCTTGTTATTCTACCTTTAGCATCTACTGTTAATATAGGTGTTTGAGTGGCTGCTCCATAAGTCCCTGCAGTAACTCCAGTTGCAGATAAATCAATTGGGAATGTACCATAACCAGATCCAAGAACATCACCCGTTAATGTAATTAATTGATCGCCTGTATTTGTACCACTTAATGTGGCATTATTTGAAAGGGTCAATGATTTTGATATATCACCACCCGATATCATAAACCCTGTTACTTTTTTCTCTAAAGCCAACCCATTAATGACTTTATTGGTGAAATTTTCTGTGCCATCCAAAGTTGCTAATACCCCAGTTGTTGGTAAAGTAATATTAGTGAAACCAGAAGTATTAAATGTCAATGCATTAGAACCAGCAACTGTAAAGTCTCCGTTTGTCAAAATATTTCCTCCTAAAGTGATTGTTTTTCCTAGATTATTAATTCCTGTTCCTCCATGTGCACCAGACACAATCCCATTGACGTTATCAGCATTACCACTCAATGTAGCAGTGATCACATTGGCAGAAAAATTACCAGACGCATTTCTTTTAACAATAGCATTATTTGTATTTGCATTAGTGGCAGCATTTGATAATATAGTAGCAGTATTAATTTCAGAAGCCGTTGAACCTCCTACAGACTGAACAGTTGGTGCAGTTGCAGTTCCAGACAAATCTCCAGATAACTGTATTTTACCTTTGGAAGTAGTTGTAGCATCTGGAGTTGAATTAGCAACAATGGCATCATCTACATAGTTTTTAATGGCCCTTACCGAAGGATACTTACTATCTGAGCCACCATCATTAGTAACATTAGTGCTTTTATTATTAATATTTTCTTTAGCATTTAACCTTGTTGCTAATGTAGCATTATCATCCATTAAGTAATTGAGTCTATTTCTATAATTATCTAACATCAAGGCGCTATCTGTAAAATTCATTTTAGTACTTCTTAAATTATTCAAACTGGTTAAATAATTCAGTAACATGGCTGCGGTATCGGTATAGTTTACTTTTTTAGCTTTCAAATCGATCATGCTGGCTAAGTAATTATTAAGCATCGCCGTAGTGTCGGCTTTATTTAATTTCCATATTGCTAAATTGGAAGTATCAACAGCATTTAATTTAGTGCTTCTTAGATTATTTAAACTTGCCAAGTAATTAATCAGCATGCTTGCTGTATCAGTATAATTTATCTTAGTTGTTCTTAAATCATTTAAACTGGATAAATAATTGGACAACATATTACTTGAGTCTGCGTATTTAATGGAACGAATCGCTGAACTCAAATAATTACTCAACATGGCAGAGGTATCAGTCTTGTTGAGTTTATTAATGCCAAGTGTGATTATCTGAGTTAAATAATGATTCAGCATTAAAGAGGTATCGCTATATTTCACAGAACCTATCATGGCATTGAAATATGGATTCAACATGGCAGCAGTATCTGTAAAATTTACTTTAGTACTTCTTAAATTATTCAAAGAAGCTAAATAATTAGTTAGCATTGTTGCAGTATCCGAAATTTTTAATTTTTCTGCTGCAGTAATCCCAGTATTTAAAGAAAGTTCATTAATTCTGTCCGATAAATGAACCGTATCAGCAGCATATAGTTTCCAGATTGATAATTTCGCAGTATCAATTGCATTCAACTTTGTACTTCTCAAATTATTAAGTGATGCTAAATAATTAGTTAAAATATAGCCGTATCAGTATAATTTACTTTAGTACTTCTTAAATCATTTAAAGAAGCTAAATAATTCGCTAGCATAGTAGCGGTGTCTGCCTTATTTAATTTCCAGGTAGCTAAATTTGCGGTGTCAATCGCATTTAACTTTGAACTTCGTAAGTTATTTAAAGCAGCTAAATAGTTAGTCAAAATATTAGTTGTATCGGTATAATTTACTTTAGTACTTCTTAAATCATTTAAAGAAGCTAAATAATTCGCTAACATTGAAGTTGTGTCTGCTTTATTTAGTTTCCAAAGTGCAAGGTTTGCAGTATCTATTGAATTTAATTTAGTACTTCGTAAGTTATTTAAAGCAGCTAAATAGTTAGTCAATATATTAGTTGTATCGGTATAGTTTACTTTAGTACTTCTTAAATTATTCAAAGAAGCCAAATAATTCGCTTGCATAGTAGCGGTGTCTGCCTTATTTAATTTCCAGGTAGCTAAATTTGCGGTGTCAATCGCATTTAACTTTGAACTTCGTAAGTTATTTAAAGCAGCTAAATAGTTAGTCAAAATATTAGTTGTATCGGTATAATTTACTTTAGTACTTCTTAAATCATTTAAAGAAGCTAAATAATTCGCTAGCATAGTAGCGGTGTCTGCTATTCGTAATTTTGAATTTGCTAGACTCGCTAAGTTACTAAATCTAGTAGCTAAGGTTAATGTGTCCGCATTTAAGGCAATCATACCAGCTTTATAATTTGCTAGCATATTAGCAGTGTCTGACTTGTTTAACTTCGTTTCTTTTAGATCTATTACTGAAGCCTTATAATTCATTAGCATTATTGCAGTATCTGAAATTTTTACTTTTTCAGCAGCAATAATTCCATTACTTGATTCAATCAAATTGATTCTATCCGATAAATGAACCGTATCAGCCGCATTCAGTTTAGTTGCTCTCAAATTATTTAATGCAGCTAAATAATTCACAAGCATAGTAGAAGTGTCTGCGTTATTTAATTTCCAGGAAGCTAAATTTGCGGTGTCAATCGCATTTAACTTTGTACTTCGTAAGTTATTTAAAGCAGCTAAATAGTTAGTCAATATATTAGTTGTATCGGTATAGTTTACTTTAGTACTTCTTAAATTATTCAAAGAAGCCAAATAATTCGCTAGCATAGTAGCGGTGTCTGCCTTATTTAATTTCCAAAGTGCAAGGTTTGCAGTATCAGTGATTTTTAATTTTGTATTTGCTAAATTCACCACATCACTAAATCTAGCAGCCAAGGTTAATGTGTCCGCATTTAAGGCAATCATACCAGCTTTATAATTAGCCAACATAGCAGCAGTATCAGCGAAACTAACTCCATTCATCTTAGTTAAATACGGAGCTATCATGATACTAAAATCACCTGTATCCAACTTCCGATTAATTCTATTGGATAATAATATAGTATCTATCTTATTTAATTTCCAGCTAGCTAAGTTTGCCGTATCAGTCGCATTTAACTTAGTACTACGTAAATCATTTAAAGCAGCTAAATAATTACTTAACATAACAGCCGTATCCCCAATTGCCAATCTTAAAGCTAATCGATATTGTATTGTTGCAGTATCTGCATTTAATGCAATCAAGCCTGATAAATAAGGAGACAGCATATTGGCAGTGTCACTTAAATTAAGCTTTGATTGTAGTAAATTAGATAAATTTTGTTGAGAAACAAAACCCATTGAAACCCAACCAGAATTTAGAGTTACATCTGCGGTTGTCAATTGATATAATGAATCATTTGATTGAACATATACCAACATTCCTTGCTTTCTTCGCAAAGTTGGTATAGCATTTCTTGTTATTATATTAGGCAAGATCATGAATCCCCCTTTGCCTAAAGAATCAATATGTGTTGGATAAGATGCTACTCCAAAAGTAGTAATGTTGCCTGTTAAAGAAATTTGTCCATTTGCAAATGAACATATAAATAACATTACACTAACTAATATAATTATTTTTTTCATTTTTTTAAATTATTGTATGATTATACTATTTAAATTAGCACTGAAATTATTATTGGATATATACACTTTATAGTTCTGAGTATACCCACTAGAATTTGTTACACTTTGGATAGACTTTGTGAATGAATTTATACTTTCAAATCCTCCCACTAAAATGGAAGTTAAGTCAGCACCAACAGCTGGATATGCATAATAAACAAATTGTGTACCGGAAATTGTAATACCAAAAACTGTCTTAGCCGGACTAGCATAATACTCACTATTGGTAATTAAGGTTGCATTTGAAACGGATGATGAATTGCTAGCTCCCCAATATTTTTTTGATTGTGGGGTAAATGTAATATAAGCACTTGTTGCTGTACCAGCCGAAATGCGACCTGTTGCATCCGGGATACCTAAATTATCATTTAAAATAGGGCCTTGAGCATAATTCACTATTACTTTATAAGTGATATTACTAGTTATGGTTCCGGGTGAGTTGGTAGTAACACCCCCACCTAAGCTTATATCATTTTTATAATAAGTGGTAGCAGTTACAGCACCCCCATTATTTTGTGTAAATATATTTGAAAGAGTTACTAAGCCAGGGTTATACCCCATTTCTACAGTTGCTCCAATAGGACTAGTAGTGAGTGAAACAACAGGTTGTAAATATGTAGGATGAATTGATTCTGTTGAAATATCGTACAAAAATTCATCTAGCGTTTTGCCAGTTGCAGGAATTGTAGCATTATTTAAATACTTACCTAAGGATTTACCTGTTGCTAGATGAAGGGTTACATCTTTAGTAAATCTTTTTGCATAATATGCAAGCATAGCTGCAGTGTCTTGTTTCTGTAATAAAGCGATTGTGTCCACAGAATTTAATTTCCAGGCAGATAAATTTGCAGTATCTGTTATTTTTAATTTTGTATTTGCTAAATTGACCACATCACTAAATCTCGAGGCTAAGGTTAATGAGTCCGCATTTAATGCAATTAAACCAGCCTTATAATTTGCAAGCATATTAGCGGTATCTGACTTGTTAAACTTCGCATCCTTTAGATCTATTACAGAAGCTTTATAATTTGCTAGCATATTTGCAGTGTCCGCTTTATTTAGCTTCCAAGTAGATAAATTTGCTGTATCAGTTATTTTTAATTTTGTATTCGCTAAATTGACCACATCACTAAATCTCGAGGCTAATGTTAATGTGTCCGCATTTAAAGCGATCATCCCAGTCTTATAATTAGCTAGCATATTTGCAGTGTCCGCTTTATTTAATTTCCAAGCAGATAAATTCGCTGTATCAATCGCATTTAACTTTGTACTTCGTAAGTTATTTAAAGCAGCTAAATAGTTCGTTAACATTGCTACAGTATCCGCATAACTCACTCCATTCATCTTTGTTAAATACGGGGCTATCATGATACTAAAATCACCGGTATCCAACTTGCGATTAATTCTATTAGACAACAATATCGTATCAACTTTATTTAATTTCCAAGCAGATAAA
>Ga0214923_10003967_pt1 | contig 18264 bp, 15 predicted proteins | sample LL1510_MetaG_FD_177993 | JGI IMG/M metagenome (GOLD analysis project Ga0214923, IMG submission 177993) | Freshwater microbial communities from Lake Lanier, Atlanta, Georgia, United States - LL-1510 | ecosystem: Environmental > Aquatic > Freshwater > Lake | place: USA: Georgia | collected... | reverse complement strand
CCTTGACCAGGGGCAAGAAGTGCGAGCACGGTTTTAACTATATGGGATTACGAACGAGTAACTAGCCACACTTGCGCACAATGTGATGCAACATTCACCTTTGAGGCAGGTAATTGAATGATGGGTTCATGTGTTTCAACTGGTGAAGCAGCATCAAAGATACGCCGGTAACTCGTTCCCCATTTTTCATTAGGCAAAGTAAATGGAGTTTCTTCTCGAGAAGAATTGAGAAGTAGTAATAAACCGCGATCTGGTCCGGCTTCAATTTGCACAGTCAAGCTGCGCTTTTCACCATCTGCCCAATGTTCTTCGGTCATTTCACGTCCGCTTAAACTAAACCAGGCAATATCTTTTCTTTGTGTGCCGAGGTCTAACTGACCTGTGAAAAATTCAGCTGCAACATCTGCCAGATAAGTTTTTCTAATGCGGGCAAGTTCGGCAACCGCTTCGCGCAGATCGCATTGCTCATCATTGAGATCCCAGGCATTTGCCCAACCACCCATAAATGTTTCTGGATTATCAATTTTTTGAGCAGCTGGATCTGCAGGAAGTGAGTAACCATTATTTGAACCGGCTTGCGATCGCCCTACTTCATCTCCCATGCTGATCATGGGAACTCCAGCTGAAAGCAGCAAGGTTGCCATGATTGATTTCTTTAAGCGATGGCGCAGTTGATTGAGCGCAGCATCATCACTCGGCCCTTCAACTCCCATGTTCCACGAGTTGTTATGAATCGATCCATCACGGTTCTCTTCTTTATTTGCTTCATTGCGCTTATTGGAATACATCACTAAATCGCTCAGTGTGAAGCCATCATGTGCTGTTACAAAGTTGATCGAAGATGTTGGCCCGCGATGATAGAAAACATCTGATGATCCGCTGATGCCATCGGCGATATCAGAGACACCTTCACCATAACCACGAGCTAAATCGCCTAACCAGAATTGCCGCACTGAATCCCGGTATCGGTCATTCCATTCACGCCATGGATGCGGAAAATCACCGAGCGAGTAACGAGAGATATCCCATGGCTCTGCAATCATTTTGAAGTTACGCAATACCGAATCTGCTTCGATGGCAGACATCAAGGCAGAATCAAAGGCAGAGTGCGTTGAATACAGAGCGGTGGCTAAATCAAAGCGGAATCCGTCAACGCCAACAACTTCAACCCACCAGCGCAGCGAATCAACAATATGGCGTACTGCATGCGGGCTCGATGCCTGAACTGTATTTCCGCAGCCGGTGACATCGATGTAATTACCTTTTCCATCATTGCGATACCAAGAATTGTTATCGATACCTTTAAAGGAGAGCGTTGGTCCACCGACTCCGCCTTCTGCAGTGTGGTTATAGACAACATCGAGAAATACCTCGATGCCATTCTCATGTAATCGATCTATCGCCCATTGCAATTCAGTCACTGGATCATCGGTTGCTGCATATTCAGAGTGCACAGCAGAAAATGCGATTGCGTTATAACCCCAATGATTTTTCCGCCCGCGACCCCAGATTGCAGGTTCGGTGGCGTAGGCATGTATCGGTAGAAGTTCTAGCGCTGTCACACCTAGATGTTTGAGGTGATTGATAGTGCTTGGATGGCCCAGCGCTTTATAGGTACCGCGTTCTTCTGCAGGAATTGCAGAATTTTTTGCGGTAAGCCCTTGCACATGCGCTTCATAAATAACTTCTTGCGTCCACGAATAAATAGGACGGTGCACTTCGCGAGCGCGATAATCGGTAACAACAGAGAGCGGCACAAATCCTGCGCTATCTCGATCATCACGCACTGATGGGTCACCTGCACCTAATCCATCAGTTGCAACGTGGCCATAAATTTCAGGAACATACGAAAGCGTTCCATCGAGTTTATGCGCGTATGGATCAATTAATAACTTTGCGGCGTTAAAGCGCGAACCATATTCAGGCGCCCAGGTTCCATAGATGCGATATCCATAGCGTTGTCCGGTGCGTACACCTGCCAAATATCCGTGCCAGATCGGACCATTGCGATGAGACAGCGCAAAGCGGGTTTCAACTAACTTGCCATTGACCTCATTGAAGAGGCAGAGCTCGACTGCAGTTGCGGCGCTGGTCCAGATAGCAAAGTTACATCCGCCGTCGGTAAGAGTTGCCCCGAGCGTGCGCGGGTCCGCTGGAAGCATTGGTACATCATATAAATAAGTTCAGTAATACTGAGCAATACAAGGGCGGGAAGTAAATCAAAGGCACGCTTAAAGAACCAGGGAGTTCCATTTTTGAGCATCCAAATGATGGAATCTCGTTTGCTTCGATTATTCTTAGTTGAATATCTCATTTCACCTACGTTAAATCCGCGTTTTCGTAGTAAATGCCCAAAACTGTCTGCTATGAACTGATGTCCAATTCGACTTGGATGCATACGGTCAACATGCCACTTATTTCGATCGTAGATATCAGGAAGTGATCGAGTTTCAAGGAGCACTGCTCCATATTTGATGGAAAGTTTGCGAGTAATGCTGTTAACTACATCGACACGCCTTTTACAAATTCTTGCGATGAGGAATGGCATCGGCACAATTTCTGTGGGGTCATGGAGTTCGAGCAGCATGACAGTTGAACCCGAGTAGACCAATTGGCGCACAGTTTCATTTAGATTATCTTCAAAAGTTTTGGGGTTAAATCCATTTCGTAACAAATCATTCCCGCCCACAATGACAGCCACTAAATCAGGTTGATGGATTAATACTTTTGGCAATTGATCATGCAATACCTCTTTAGATTGAGCGCCAGGACGGGCCACATTGAGATAGATCAGTGGTTCACGAAATGCTTGGGCTAGGTGGTAGCCCCAGCCAAAATAGTTGCCTAATGAATCAGAGTCTCCGACTCCCGAAGCTGCGCTATCGCCAATGATGGCAAAAGTCAGCGCGCGATCCATTTCAAGCAGCCACCTTCATTTTTTCGATATGGAGTTGGTGAAGATCGGAAATGGTTTTTGACCAAGGAAAATTTTCTGCCTGTGTCCGACAATCACCTTTCAGGGACGGCTCTTGTTTAATCAAGTTCAATAACTCTGCAATCGCGTCAGCAAAAGCTGCGCCGTTATTCGCTGCGGTAAGACCAATGCGTTTACCTTCTGAAGTGACCAGGAATTCCCCAACGGCACTGGTCTCAGAAGCAACGACGGGAGTTCCACTCGCCAAAGATTCGAGCGCTGCCAAGCAGAAAGTTTCATAAGGACCTGGGGCAATTGATATATCTGCCGATGCAATCATTTGGGCAAGGAGAGTTTTATTGGCAACGTATCCCCAGAATGTGACTGGAATATCGCGCGTTGAACCATAAAGTTTCTTATGTAATGGCCCGCTACCAATAAATACCAATCGGGCATTTACTCCACGTGCCAGCAATTCACGGAGCGCTTGGATCGAACGTTCCGGCTTCTTTTCAGGAGATAAGCGGCCGCAATGCACGAGCAAAACCTCGCCGCCTTTGAGCATTTTGGTGCGCAGATCGCCATCAAATTTATCGGGATGAAAATTTTCAAGGTCAACACCCAGCGGAATTTGGACTAAATTGCGAGAGCCGATCTCTCGAAATTCGTGAGCCGCAAAGTTTGTAGTTGTAACCACGTAATCAAATTTTGAAGCTAATTTGGAGTTATGCCATTTCACTAGTCGGTTGAGAGAAACTCCGCAGAAGTTTTTGATTAAACCCTTCAGAGTCTCGTGGCTAAATACAATGGCCGGGATGCCTTTGCTCCGCGCCCATTTACCGAGGCAGGAAAGAGTAAATCGATCTGAAACTTCGAGGCGATCGGGTTTTAGGGCTTGCAACAACGACTTTACTTGCCGGGTTGATCGAATCAATCTATAGCCACCACTAAATGGAATTACCCAGGATGGCAGGGTGATGCAGACACCGAATTCATTTGAACCGCGTGCAAATTTCTGTCCGGGTACTATAAAAATGAATTCATGTCCGCCTTCGCGATAGCCCAAACCCAATTGATGCAAGGTTGTTTTAATACCACCAGATTTGGGGCCATAAAAATTGGCTACGTGGACTATTTTCATGCAACTAAACCTCGCTCTTTTGAAACTTGATTGATTGCATCCAGATAGTGACCCATGAGTTGTTGGTTAATGTAATCCCAAGTGCGATGTTCAACTGATTTGCGAGCCGCAAGCTGCATCAGGTCTAACGAGCTGTGGCTCCGCAAAGTTTCCACCGCTTCAAGAAGTTGATGAGGATCTGCCGTATCAATGAGCAGTCCGGTGACACCATGTTCGATGAGGTCAACAGGTCCTCCCGTATCTGGCCCAATTACCGGCACTCCTGAGGCGAGAGATTCCTGTATTCCCTGGCAGAAAGTCTCATGTTTTCCGGTATGAACAAAGATGTCGAAAGATGCCACGTATCGAGCTAATTCAGTTCCCGATTGATACCCCACAAATCTAGCGTTTGGCAGTTCTTTCCTTAAACGTGGAGCAGCTGGCCCATCTCCAACAATTACTAATTTGATATGTGGTTGCCGATCTAAAATCGCTAAATCATCAATACGCTTTTCATTGGCTAAGCGACCAACATAGCCCACAATAATCTTGTCGCGTGAACCAGCAATATTGACACGCAACGATTCGTCTCGCCGCGTTGGCGCAAAATTGACTAGATCTACGCCTCGTTTCCATAGTCGTACATTTTTGACACCAGATTGCTCAAGATCTCTACACGCCCATTTAGAGGGAGCCAAAGTGATATCAGAAGCTTGATGGATACGTGAAATCCATTTCTTGAGAGTGTTGTGCGCAATTGTTAAACCGTAATGTCGCGCAAACCCTGCAATATCCGTCTGATATACCGAGACAGTTGGAATTCCGGCGCGCTTTGCAATCCTTGCCACGTAGTGGCCTAAAAAAATTGGTGAAGCTAAGTGAATGACATCTGGTTGGAATCCTTCAAGCAGCGGCTCCAAATATTTTCTAGGAACTGCCATCGGAATCAACTTCTTCATCGAGATGCTTGGTACATGTTTTATTTTGTATCCGAGATACTCTGTAGGTGCCCCTTCGCTTTCGGGAGCGATGATCAACACGTCATGTCCTTGTAACTTGCAGAACTCGAGCAAGCGGAGTACTGAATTGGTCACGCCATTTACCTGCGGCAAGAATGCCTCCGTTACGACTGCAATTCTCATGAGGCGAGAGTGAGCGCAGGACACAACTGGGTAGAGAAAAAAAGGTGAAGTGTCAGCGAATAGAAGGTGAAGTAATGGTTGAGAGTTTCGCGTTGAGAAAGAGGCTACCCGTCAGTAACATAAGCCCCATGAAGATTGCTGTCTGCGTCAAGCAAGTTCCCGATTCATGGGCTGAGAAGAAGATGGTCGGTGGAGTTCTTGATCGCGAAAACGTTGATGCAGTTCTTAATGATCTTGATGAATATGCAGTCGAAGAAGCGTTGCGCATTGCAGAAGCACACGGTGGCAATGAAGAAGGCGGCCCACATACCGTCACGGTGATTTCAATGGGACCAGATCGCGCCACCGATGCAGTGCGTAAAGCGCTTTCTATGGGCGCCAATGATGCAATCTTGGTAACAGATGCAGCGCTTGCTGGTTCAGATGCACTTGCAACATCAGCTGTGCTTGCCAAAGTAATTAGCGATGGCGGTTATGACTTGGTTATCTGCGGAACTGAATCAACCGATGCGCGAATGAGCGTCATTCCTGCGATGTTGAGCGCTCGCCTTGGTTGGGCGCAACTTACCTTTGCTTCCAAGGTGACAGTTGATCCTACAGGAACAGTTGCAATCACTCGCGTCACAGAAGCTGGCGTTGATGAAATTTCTGCAGCATTTCCTGCAGTTGTGAGTGTGGTTGAAAAAATCAATGAACCACGTTATCCATCCTTTAAAGGAATCATGGCAGCAAAGAAAAAGACTATTGCACAGAAAGATTTAGCAGCAGTGGGAGTCACAGCACAAGCAGCGTGGTCTCAAGTAAAGGATGCAACGCCGCGTCCAGCACGTGCTGCAGGAATCAAAGTCAGCGATGAAGGCAATGGCGGCGAAGCGCTTGCTTCCTATCTAGCAGAGAAGAAGTTGATATGAGTACCGTATTAATACTTGCTGATTTTTCAGGCGATCAGATCACTAAGACAACAGCTGAATTAGCAACAGCGGGCGCTCGCATTGGAGCCGTTACTGCAGTAGTAATTGCACCAGCAGGAAAAGGTGCAGCGTGGGCAGAACAAGTTAAACAAGGACCAGTGACTTCAGTAGTAGTGATTGAATCTGCAGATTTTGCCTCAGCTGGTGTTCCCGCAGTTGCTGATTCACTTGCTCACGTTGTGAAAGAGAAATCTCCCGCAGCACTTCTGATTGCATCCCATGCATTTGGAAAAGAAGTGGCAGCGCGCGTTGCAGTACTGTGCGATTCAGGAATAATTACTGATGCAGTCGATGTTGCAGCCGATGCCAGCGCAACACAACTGGTCTTCGGTGGCTCAACGACAGTACATTCGCAAGTTTCACACGGAATTCCTGTGATTACAGTTCGCCCCAACAGCATCGAAGCCGATCTGGCAGCAGCATCACCTGCCATCGAAAATGTCTCTGCAATTATTAGCGATGCAGCCAAGAAAGCAAAGATTTCAAGTTCGCAGCCACCGGTAAAAGGTGGACGTCCTGAATTAACTGAAGCAAACATTGTTGTCTCAGGTGGTCGTGGCACTGATGGAAACTTTGCACCAGTAGAAGCATTTGCAGATTTATTAGGTGCAGCTGTTGGCGCATCACGCGCTGCAACAGATGCCGGGTGGTATCCACATTCACATCAAGTAGGGCAGACTGGCAAAACCGTAAGTCCGCAGCTCTATGTGGCATGTGGAATTTCAGGAGCGATTCAACATCGCGCAGGTATGCAAACTTCTAAGACAATTGTTGTGGTCAATAAAGATCCCGAAGCACCGCTCTTTGATATTGCAGATTTCGGTGTAGTAGGCGACCTCTTTAACGTGCTGCCGCAGGCAACTGCTGCAGTTGCAGCGAAAAAGGGCTAATACTCGCGAGCGAACTAGAATGCTCCTGTGAGCGTTTATCTAGACCATGCTGCAACAACGCCAATGAGCGACGTTGCGATTGCAGCTATGAACGCATCACTGCGCAAGCTTGGTAATCCTTCTTCACTCCATACCGATGGTCGAGCAACTCGTAAAGATGTTGAAGATGCTCGCGAAGTAATCGCTCACAGTATTGATTGCGTTCCCAGCGAAGTGATTTTTACTGGGTCAGGTACCGAAGCTGATAACGCCGCCATTAAAGGATTATTTTGGTATTCCAAGAAGAAAGTCATTCTGGTCTCGAGCATCGAACATCATGCAGTACTAGATCCAGCGCATTGGTTGGTCGAGCACGAAGGTGCAGAGTTGATTGAAATTCCAGTCACTGCAAGTGGCATCGTTGATCTTGTTTTTCTGGCCGAAGTCGTTGCCAAGCGGGCTGGTGAAATTGCACTGATATCTGTCATGCATAGCAATAATGAAACCGGTGTCATTCAACCGATAGCAGAGATCGTAAAGATTGCTGGCGACATTCCCGTGCATTGCGATGCAGTGCAGAGCTTTACCAAGGTGCCGCTTTCATTTAAGAAACTTGGTCTCTTTGCTATGACTATTAGCGCCCACAAAGTGGGAGGACCACTTGGAATCGGCGCACTTATATTGCGACGCGCAGTGGAACTTCCACCACTTTTACATGGCGGGGGACAAGAGCGCGATATTCGAAGTGGCACCGTAAATGCTCCTGCCATTGTTGCTTTTGCCGCTGCTGTAGCAGCGCACGAATACGATGCAGAAAAAGTTCTATCGCTCCGTGAAAAATTTGAATCAGGAGTACTCGCTCTGCGCAGTGATGCAGTGATCAATGGTGCAAGCGCTTCACGACTTCCCGGAATTTCCAACATCACATTTCCAGGTACGCAGAGCGATTCGCTCTTGCTTTTGATGGATGCAGAGAAAGTTTCATGTTCCACGGGCGCTGCGTGCAGTGCAGGCGTGCATCGTCCGAGCCATGTATTAATGGCCATGGGCTTATCTGATGTCGTTGCACAATCATCATTGCGCTTTTCATTTGGTGCCACTTCTACGGAGGCAGATGTTGACTTTGCACTCTCCGTTTTACCAGCTGTGATTGAGCGTGGTTTAGCAGCACACTCAGTAGGTCGCAGATGAAGGTCATCGCCGCCATGAGCGGTGGAGTTGATTCTGCAGTCGCTGCAGCTCGCGCTGTTGAGGCAGGACATGAAGTTATTGGTGTTCACCTAGCGCTCTCGTCCAATCCCCAAAAGTATCGAAGCGGTGCGCGCGGTTGCTGCACAATCGAGGATTCGCATGATGCTCGGCGCGCAGCTGATGTCATCGGTATTCCCTTTTATATCTGGGATATGGCAGATGAATTTCATGAAGGCGTCGTCGAAAATTTCATGAGCGAATATGCAGCAGGTCGTACCCCAAATCCATGTTTACGGTGCAATGAAAAAATTAAGTTTGCTGCGGTATTAGATCGCGCCAAAGCGATGGGATTTGATGGAGTTGTGACAGGCCATTACGCACGCACTCAAGAATCAGCTGCTGGAAGGACGCTGCACCGCGCCATTGATCCGCTCAAAGATCAGTCCTATGTGCTTGCAGTATTAACGCGCGAACAAATTAATGGAGCAATATTTCCATTAGGCGATACCGAGAAAGTTGATATTCGAAAAGAAGCGGAAGCTCGCGGTTTAGCAGTTGCCCAAAAACCCGATAGCCACGATATTTGTTTTGTTCCATCTGGAGATAATGCTGGTTGGTTACGTGAACGTTTGGGAAGTGAAGTCGGTCCCATCGTTGATCAAGATGGTAAAAAGATTGGTGAACATAAAGGGGCGTATACCTACACCATCGGCCAACGCAAAGGTTTGGGGTTGACGGTTCCGGCATCCGATGGAACTCCGCGCTTTGTATTAAAAATTGAACCCGTGAGCAACACCGTTGTCGTAGGTCCACGCGAAGATTTAGCGGTGACAACAATGCGCGGTGAAAAACCAATATTTTGCGGACCTGAAATTGGAGCAGCTCCGCTTCGTGGATTCGTCCAAGTGCGTGCACATGGCGCAGCTCTCGATTGCACCTATTACTTAGATGACAATCAATTGGTTGCAGAACTTGATCAACCATTGCTCGGACTTGCCACCGGCCAAGCGATGGTGATTTATGACGGTGATCGAGTAGTTGGCTCTGCCACAATCTGCGAGACAGCATGAGCACAGAACTCAATAAAGCGCGCCATCGTATTGCAGAACTGACCGCTGAAATTCGTGATCACCAATTTAAATATTATGTTTTGGATGCGCCCACAATTACGGATGCACAATTTGATGCGCTTCTTAAGGAGTTGCAGCACGTTGAAGCGAAATTTCCCGAATTACTAGAACCTGATTCGCCCTCACTTGGCGTGGGTGGAGGATTTGCCACCACCTTTGCGCAACATGATCACATCGAAAAGATGATGAGCCTAGATAACGTATTTGATGAGACCGAACTCGACGCTTGGTTTGATCGAGTAGAAAAAGAGAGCCCATCACCAGAATTCTTATGCGAGCTGAAAGTCGATGGACTTGCCATCAATCTGCTCTATCAAGATGGTCAGCTGTTGCGAGCTCTCACGCGCGGAAACGGTACAACCGGCGAAGATGTGACCCTCAATGTGAAAACCATCAAAGGACTTCCACATACGCTTACTGGAAAAAAAGTTCCTTCACTGATTGAAGTACGCGGTGAAGTTTTTCTTCCAGTAGCTGCATTTAGCCAACTCAATGAAGAGCTCGAAGAGGCGGGTAAACCGCTCTTTGCCAATCCGCGCAACTGTGCAGCAGGTTCTTTGCGCCAAAAAGATCCACGCATCACAGCATCACGCCCGCTGCAGATAGTCGTGCATGGCATTGGAGCAGTCGATGGTTTGCAGTTGGAATCCCAATCCGATGCATACGCGCAATTAAAAGCGCTGGGGTTACCTACATCATCTCGTTTTACCGTAGCCACAACACGAAAAGAAGTACTCGCGTATATTGAAAACTACAATCTCCATCGCCACGATGTTGAACATGAGATTGATGGCGTTGTCATTAAAGTTGATCGCATCGCTGCACAGAAAAAATTAGGTTTTACTTCTCGCGCACCGAAATGGGCCATTGCTTACAAGTATCCGCCTGAAGAAGTCACCACCAAATTGTTAGATATCAAGGTGAGCGTTGGTCGCACTGGCCGAGTAACCCCATTTGCTTTTATGGAGCCAGTCAAAGTTGCAGGTTCTACAGTTACCAATGCGACTTTGCATAATCAAGAAGAGATTGAACGCAAAGGTGTATTAATTGGTGACACCGTCATAATTCGAAAAGCTGGCGATGTTATCCCTGAAGTCTTAGGGCCGGTAAAAGAGAAGCGCACCGGAAAAGAGAAGGCATTTGTGATGCCGAGCAAGTGCCCTGAATGTGCAAGCGCTCTCCGTGCAATCTCAGAAGGCGATGTCGATATTCGTTGCCCAAATTCGCGCAGTTGCCCAGCACAATTACGCGAACGTATTTATTACATCGGTTCGCGTGCAGCGCTTGATATTGATGTTCTGGGATATGAAGCAGCGGTTGCACTGCTTACCGATCACATCATCACTGACGAAGCCGATATTTTTGCTCTCACTGAAGCTAAGTTGATGAAATCAGAATTCTTCACCAAAAAAGATGGAACCAAAGGCAAGAACTTAGAGAAATTACTTGCCGCTCTCGACACAGCAAAGTCTCGCCCCTTATGGCGCGTAATTGTTGCGCTGTCGATTCGCCACGTTGGTCCAACTGCAGCGCAAGCATTGGCTAATCACTTTGGCAGCATGAAAGCAATTTCGCAGGCTTCACAAGATGAATTAGCTGCCATTGATGGCGTTGGAGATGTCATCGCACAATCCATCATCGAATGGTTTACCGTTGATTGGCATCGCAACATCATTACTGCGTGGGAAAAAGCTGGTGTTCTGATGGTGAATCAGAAGAGTGCGGAAGTTCCACAAACATTGGCAGGGCTCACTTTTGTTGTCACAGGTGGGTTACAAGGATTTACTCGCGATTCCATTGCTGAAACCATTACTGCACATGGAGGTAAGCCAGCTTCGTCAGTCTCGAAAAAGACTGACTATGTAGTAGTGGGAGAAGATCCCGGTTCTAAATTGGCGAAGGCGCAAGAATTAGGCGTTGCGATTATTGATGAAGCCCGCTTTTTAGAACTTCTTGCGGGAAAGTAGTAATCTTTGCTCCATGATGAGCCAACTTTCAGAAGCAACACGCGAACTCCCACTTCCTCCTATCGGATTTGGATTGATCGCATTTGGCACATTCGTTTTCTTGCTCTACATCGTTCTTCGTTTCGATAAGTAAGCGGTTGTAATCCATTGATAGTTGGGCTTTATGGCGGGACTTTTGACCCCATCCATAATGGCCACGTCCACGTCATCACTCAACTTATTTCGCGCGGTTTGGTCGATCGCATCATTGTTGTGCCAGCTGGGCAACCACAATTGCGCGATGGTGAGCCGCATGCAACTGGTGCGCAACGTCGCGCTATGTGCCAACTTGCGATTAATTCGCTTCCAGATGATGTGAAATCAAAAGTGGAAGTTAATCCCATCGAAATTCTGCGCGAAGGTCCGAGTTACACCATTGATACCGTTGCTGCGATTGCAGCAACCTATCCTGAAGCTACCGTTGCCGTGATTGTTGGCACTGATGCTTACGCCAAGATAGATCAATGGCATAGATCGGCAGAACTACAAGAGCTCGCAGATTTCTTGGTTATTGATCGACCAGGAGCCAAGACTCCAGGTGCAATAGATATTGGAGCTTTAAACATTTCAGCAACAGAAATTCGCACACAACAAGCAGATGAAGTTCCAGAGGCAGTTGCTGCCTATATCAAGGAGAATAATCTCTATGGCCGCTAGCCCCGCATGTATTGAACGCACACAGATTGCTGCTCGCGCAGCAAACGATAAGTTCGGTACCGAGTTAGTGGCGCTCGATTTATCGGAGCAAACCGTGCTCAATGAAGTATTCCTCATCGTCACTGCAGCCAATGCCAAGATGCTCGATACCATCGCAGATTTCATTGAAGAACAATTGCGCACTGTGGGCGATAAACCTCTTCGTCGTGAAGGCAGCGATGGTTGGGTATTGCTCGATTATTCAGATTTAGTTGTTCATATTCAGTCGAGTGAATTGCGCCGTTATTACATGCTGGATCGCCTCTGGAATGATTGCCCACAAATCGAACTGGATTATGTGAGGGACCCAATTGGCTAATCAAATAATTTTATGGCGCCATGGCCAGACCGATTGGAATGTTGCCAATAAGTTTCAGGGACATACTGATATTCCACTTAATGATGTTGGAAAATTTCAAGTAGCACATGCAGCTCCATTACTCGCTGCTATTAATCCCACCATGATTATTACTAGTGATTTACAACGAGCACAGGCAACTGCTCACGAATTAGTAAAACTTACTGGGATTACACCAATTGTTGATGAGCGACTTCGCGAAACTAATTGCGGAAATTGGGAAGGGCTCACTGGTTCAGAAATTCGTGAATACGATTTAGCAAATCTGCGCGAGTGGTCAATGGGCGGTGACAATCCTGCAGGCGGTATTGGTGAGCGACGTAGTGAAGTTGCAGCTCGTGCAGTTGCTGCAATTACTGATGCGCTTACAGGTCGCGATGGCGAACGAATTGTGGTTGCAACCCATGGTGGTACTTCGCGCACCATTGTTGGTTCTTATCTCGAACTCCCAATTCCATTTTGGTCACGTATTGGTGGACTCTCAAATGCGCAGTGGTCGATTCTCGATCATTCGCCTAAGGGTTGGTTATTGGTTGAACATAATGCTGGTTCGATTCCAGAGCCGGTCTATGGTCTTGAATCAGGTGCAGTGATCCCAGATTCAGTAAGGTAAAGTTGGCGCTCTTGCTGAGAGTTTCAAAAGCCGCAGGCGATCTGAAACTCTTGAGTAAAGAATGGGGATATGGCGCAATTGGTAGCGCGCTTCCATGGCATGGAAGAGGTTAGGGGTTCGATTCCCCTTATCTCCACAAATATTTCAGACAGTTAAGTGAATTGCACAGAGAGATTGGATAGATGACAACCTCATCAGAACATCAGGCATATGACTTTGCCTATGTTCAAGAGAAGTGGCTTCCGATCTGGGACAGAATCGAACCATTTAAATCTGGTCGCGCAGATGATGCACGTCCCAAGAAGTATGTATTGGATATGTTTCCTTATCCATCAGGTGATCTTCATATGGGACATGCTGAGGCATATGCGCTCGGCGATGTAATCGCGCGTTATTGGATTCAAAAAGGCTTTAACGTCATGCACCCAATTGGTTGGGATGCATTTGGATTACCAGCAGAAAATGCGGCAATTAAACGTAACGCTGATCCCCGTGATTGGACCTATGAAAATATTGCAACGCAGAAGGCATCGATGCGCCGCTTTGCCTGTTCATTCGATTGGGATCGCGTCTTTAATACCTGCGATCCCGAGTACTACAAGTGGAATCAGTGGCTCTTTAACCAACTACATAAGCGCGGTCTTGCCTATCGTAAAGATTCTGCAGTCAACTGGTGCCCAAGTTGCCAGACAGTTTTAGCAAATGAGCAGGTAGTCGCTGGACTCTGCGAACGTTGCGATACCGCCGTCACGAAGAAGAAGCTCAATCAGTGGTATTTCAAGATTACCGATTACGCCGATCGTTTACTCGATGACATGGAACAACTTGAGGGCAAGTGGCCTGACAAAGTTTTGACGATGCAACGTAACTGGATTGGCCGTTCACAAGGTGCCAATGTGAAGTTTGTGATTGAAGGTCGCAGCGAACCTGTCACGATTTACACAACTCGCCCAGATACTTTATTTGGTGCAACTTTCATGGTTGTGGCTGCAGATTCAGCTCTTGCCGCCGAACTTGCTGCGGGCGGTCCTGTAGAAAAAGAATTTAGTGATTACCTCGAGAAAATTAAGGCAGCATCCGACATTGATCGTTTAGCGACAGATCGCCCTAAATCTGGTGTTGATTTGCAGCGCTTTGCCATTAATCCAGTCAATGGCGAAATGTTACCAATCTGGGCTTCTGATTATGTATTAGCTGATTACGGAACCGGCGCAATCATGGCGGTTCCAGCGCACGATCAGCGCGATTTAGATTTTGCCCGCGCTATGAAATTGCCGGTTCGCGTTGTTGTCGAAACGGGCGAAGAAGATCCTGCTGTCACGGGCGTTGCAACAAGCGGCGATGGCACCTTGATTAATTCAGGTTCACTCAATGGTCTTAATAAAGAGCAAGCAATCGCTGCGATTACTGCACAACTGGAGAAAGATGGTTTGGGCGCTGCAGCGCGTAATTACCGTTTACGTGATTGGTTGGTTTCGCGTCAGCGTTATTGGGGCACCCCGATTCCTATTGTGCATTGCGACAAGTGCGGTGAAGTACCTGTTCCAGATTCAGAACTTCCATTGCTTTTGCCTGAAGCAAAAGGTTTAGATCTCAAACCAAAAGGTCAATCACCGCTTGCGGCCGCAACTGAATGGGTCAATACCAAATGCCCACAATGCGGTGCAGCTGCCAAGCGCGATACCGACACCATGGATACCTTCGTTGATTCTTCTTGGTATTACCTGCGCTATCCATCTTCAATCAATCACTCCGAACCATTTAATCGCGCTGAAATCGATACATGGCTACCGGTAGATCAATATGTAGGTGGAGTTACCCACGCAATTTTGCACTTGCTCTATTCACGCTTCTTCACCAAAGTTTTATATGACCTCAAGATGCTTAACTTCACTGAGCCATTTACCCGCCTGCTCAATCAAGGAATGGTTGTCATGGATGGTTCAGCGATGTCTAAATCTCGCGGAAACTTAGTGCGACTTTCTGATGAACTCGAACATCATGGCGTTGATGCAATTCGTTTATCTATGGTCTTTGCTGGACCTCCTGAAGATGATGTTGATTGGGCTGATGTTTCTCCTTCAGGATCTGTGAAGTTTCTTTCTCGCGCATGGCGTTTATCTGGTGATATCACTTCACAGCCAGGAGTTGATTTTTCAGCAGGCAATATTTCACTTCGCAAAGCAACGCATAAAGCGCTGCACGATGCTGCATTTGCAGTCGAATCATTCCGCTTCAATGTTGCAGTAGCTCGCGTGATGGAACTGGTTAATGCAACGCGCAAAGCAATTGATTCTGGTTGTGGCGCTGCTGATCCTGCAGCGCGTGAAGCGGTTGAGGCAATCGCCATCATGCTCTCACTTGTTGCTCCATTTACTGCAGAAGAAATGTGGGAACGCCTAGGTCACAAGCCAGCTATTGCGCTAGCTGGATGGCCAACTGTTGATCCTGCTTTACTTGTCGATGATGAAGTAGAAGCCGTCATTCAAATTAATGGAAAAATTAAAGATCGCATGCAGGTTGCCCCAAGTATTTCGGATAGCGACTTTGAAGCGGCTGCCCTTGCACTTCCTTCTATTATTGCTGAATTAAAGGGCGCGACCCCGAAAAAAGTCATTACGCGCGCCCCTAAATTAGTGAATATTGTTCTCTAAATAATCGCTTCTAGGTACAGTACTTTCTGTGCCAAAGCCGGTAATCGTCTCGCTGAAGAGTATTTCTCGCTCATTTGGCTCAGTGCGAGCAGTTGATAAAGTCTCCCTTGAAATCTTCGCTGGCGAATTTATTACATTGCTTGGTCCATCTGGATCTGGAAAAACTACTGTCCTGCGAATGATTGCTGGATTTGAAAAGCCAGATTCTGGTTCGATATTCATTTCAGATAAAGATGTTTCGCAACTTGCTCCATACGATCGCGACGTCAATACGGTTTTTCAAGATTATGCGCTCTTTCCTCACATGGATGTTGTCACCAATATTGAATACGGATTACGTGTCAAGGGAATCGAAAAGTCAGAACGCCGCACCAGAGCGCTTCAAGCGCTTGAACAAGTGCGCCTATCAGGATTTGAATACCGCAAACCTTCGCAATTATCTGGTGGCCAGCGACAACGCGTGGCCCTAGCTCGAGCTCTGGTCAATCGCCCATCGGTCTTATTACTTGATGAACCTTTAGGCGCGCTTGACCTTAAACTGCGAGAGCAGATGCAATTTGAACTAAAGGAATTACAACGGGCGGTCGGAATTACTTTTATCTTTGTCACTCATGATCAAGAAGAAGCGCTCACCATGAGCGATCGAATTGCAGTGTTTAACCAAGGCAAGATCGAGCAATTAGGGACTCCAGCAGAAATTTATGGCGCTCCACAAACTGCTTTTGTCTCTGAATTCGTTGGCCAAATCAATAAATTGGATATGGACGGTGCTCGCATCAATGTGCGGCCTGAGCACATCTCAACCTCGAAAAACGCCCATAATCTTGGAAGGTCAGTCAACGGGGTAGTGCGCGACATTATTTTTGCCGGCGCGATTACTCGCTACTTAATCGATACGGATAAAGGTTTCTCATTAATTTCAACTAAAGCGCTTGATGCATTGAATGTGGGAGACCCAGTCACTGCATCGTGGGAGCGCGAAAAAGAATTCCACGTTCAGAAATGAATCGGGGAGTCGCGTTCAATCGCTGAACGCGAAAAGTTGGATGGAGGCACGGATGCATAAGAAGCGTCTGTTTTCAGTAATCGCTGCAACATCTGCAGCAGCACTGATCTTGTCTGGATGCGGCGGAAGCAGCTCATCAACAAGCGGTGTGCCAAAGGTCGACATGATGAAATCACTTGGCAAAGGGGAAGGCCAAGTAAATATCGTCGCGTGGGCTGGCTATGTAGAAAATGGATCTACTGATCCAAAAGTTGACTGGGTAACAGATTTTGAAAAATCAACTGGTTGCAAAGTCAATGTCAAGAATGGTGCAACCTCAGATGACATGGTCGCGCTGATGAAAACTGGAGAATATGACGTAGTTTCTGCTTCAGGCGATGCATCACTTCGCTTGATTTACGGCGGCGATGTTGCTCCAGTCAATACCAAATTGATTCCAAATTACGCTGACATTTTTGACAATTTAAAGATGCAGCCATGGAACTCAGTTGATGGCGTTGCTTACGGTGTTCCACACGGACGCGGAGCCAATTTGCTGGCATATCGCACCGATATTGTGAAACCAGCTCCTACTTCCTGGGGAGCCGTTTTTGACGCTAACTCTCCATACAAAGGAAAGATCACTGCATACGATTCACCTATTTATATCGCCGATGCAGCGCTTTACCTCATGAAGACCCAGCCAGATTTGGGAATCGAATATCCATATGCACTTGATCAGAAGCAATTCGATGCATCAGTTGAATTGCTCAAGGCACAGAAGCCTTTGATCGGTGAATATTGGGGCGATTACCTCAAGCATGTTGCATCGCTGAAGTCAGGTGCAACAGTTCTTGGAACCACTTGGCAGGTAAACATCAACCTTGCACAAGGTGAAAAGACAAAGGTGGAAGGCATTAAGCCATCAGAAGGTTCAACTGGATGGTCAGACACTTGGATGATTAGCAGCAAGGCTAAGCATCCAAATTGTGCCTACCAGTGGATGAATCACATTGTTTCTCCTGCAGCAAATGCTGGAGTGGCAGAGTGGTTTGGCGAAGCACCTTCAAATGCAAAATCCTGTGATTTAACAGCAGATAAGAACCACTGCGCAACTTTCCATGCATCTGATGATGCTTATTGGAAAGATGTTTATTACTGGAATACACCAACCGAGAAATGTCTCGATGGTCGAAAAGATGCAAAGTGCATTCCTTATGCCGAATGGGTGAAAGCCTGGTCGAGTTTAAGAAACGCATAGCGTGATGGGTCGGGCGCACCAGTTGTGCCCGACCCATTTCTTTTTTACAACTCAATGCGGGGAGGTGAGCCATGATTGATCAGATCTCAGATTCATTACATAAACGCCCGCGCCTTCGGTTGACTGCGCTCCTCAGCGTCCCACTTTTATGGCTCGTTGTTGCTTACCTTGGCGCACTAGCAACTTTATTGATCTCAGCCTTTTTCACGATAGATTCATTCACCGGCAACATTGTTCAGCAATTCACTCTTACCAATTTCTCTGACATGTTTACCGATGCCGCTTATCGCAATGTCGTGCTCAGAACTCTTGGAATCGCAATTGCGGTGACCTTAATGTGTACAGTGCTTGCGA
>Ga0214923_10003966_pt1 | contig 18270 bp, 19 predicted proteins | sample LL1510_MetaG_FD_177993 | JGI IMG/M metagenome (GOLD analysis project Ga0214923, IMG submission 177993) | Freshwater microbial communities from Lake Lanier, Atlanta, Georgia, United States - LL-1510 | ecosystem: Environmental > Aquatic > Freshwater > Lake | place: USA: Georgia | collected... | reverse complement strand
TTACCATTCCAGAATCATCCGGCATTGCAAGAGCTGTGTTACCACCAACGTAGTGGTCATACTGATCGGTAATCCAACTTTTATCTGCCTGATTCGGAGATGAGATTACTTGGATAATTTGTGTTGCCAGTTCACTTGCGTTAGAAGCCCTTTTTAGTCCAGCATTGCTTACTGAATTAGAATTCAAATTGTCTAACCATGCAGGATACGCAACAGGTCTTTCATAAACAGGACCATCATGGGCGACTGTTCTAGGCGGAACGTCCACAATTCGTTCTTTACCCCAGTCGATAAATAGCCTTGGTTCTCGAATGACTTTACCCAGAACGCTAAATTCAACTTCGTGTTTGCTAACAATTTTCTTGAAAGCTTTTAGATGCTTCTTAGGGACTATCGCCATCATGCGCTCTTGAGATTCACTCATCAGAATTTCTTCTGGAGTTAGTGATTCATCTCGAAGAAGTACATTCTTTAGTTGAACCTTCATTCCAGCACGACCATTAGAAGCAAGTTCACTCGTCGCACATGACAGACCTGCTCCACCAAGATCTTGAATACCTGCAACAACACCAGCTGCGTAAAGCTCTAAACAGCACTCAATCAAAACCTTTTCAGCAAACGGGTCACCAACCTGAACCGCAGGTCTTCTCGATGGTCCATCAGCATCAAAGGTTTCCGAAGCAAGCACAGAAACACCACCGATACCATCGGCACCTGTCCTGGCTCCAAACAGAATCACCAAATCGCCTGGCTTATCCGCCTTAGCCAGCTTTAGATCCTCATGTCTAAGCGCTCCAACAGATAGGGCATTAACGAGGGGGTTTCCTTGATAAACCTTGTCAAAGACAGTCTCGCCACCAATGTTTGGTAAGCCTAAACAGTTGCCATAGAAGCTAATACCTGAAACCACCCCGTGGACAACTCTGGCTGTGTCTGGGTGCGCCGGAGCACCAAAGCGCAGTTGATCCATTACCGCTATTGGCCTTGCCCCCATAGTCAAAATGTCACGGACAATACCGCCAACACCGGTGGCTGCACCTTGGAAGGGTTCGATGAAACTTGGGTGGTTGTGTGATTCAACTTTGAAGGTAACCGCCCAGCCCTCACCAATATCAACAACGCCGGCATTCTCACCCATACCCACCATGAGATTCTTTTTCATCTCTGGGGTGACCTTCTCCCCAAACTGGCGAAGGTAAATCTTTGAACTCTTATAAGAGCAGTGCTCTGACCACATCACTGAATACATCGCAAGCTCAGCACTGGTTGGTCTGCGTTTAAGGATTACCCGAATACGCTCATACTCTTCTTCTTTTAGACCAAGTTCTTTCCATGGCTGAACTTTATCTTTTGTTTTTCTTGCAAACTTAACGGTATCTACCGATGGTGTCTTCACTATGCGTTCACCACCATGTTGATTACAGATTTGAAGAACTGCAATCCATCAACACCGGAACGCATTGCTACAGGGGTATCAGGACCAAAGCCTGGCTCAACAGCGTGCTCTGGGTGCGGCATTAGCCCGACAACATTGCCTCTTTCGTTACTAAGACCGGCAATGTTGTTGATTGATCCGTTTGGGTTAACCTCTGAGTAGCGGAAAACTATTAGGCCTTCACCTTCAAGACGCTTGAGAGTTTCTTCATCCGCGATGTAACCACCTTCACCGTTTTTGAGTGGAATAGTAATTTCCTGCCCAACTTCAAATAGATTGGTCCAAGCTGTTTGATTATTCTCAACAATTAGTTTCTGATCACGGCAAATAAAGTGTTGGTGTTCGTTTCTAATTAGTCCACCGGGGAGTAGATGTGATTCGACTAGCACCTGGAAACCATTGCAGATTCCCAACACCGGCAAACCACCATTAGCCGCATCAATTACCTTCTCCATGATTGGAGCAAGAGCGGCGATAGCACCACAGCGCAAATAATCACCAAAACTAAAACCACCTGGCAATACAACAGCATCGACTTTCTTCAAATCCTTATCAGCGTGCCAGAGCGAAACCGGTTCAGCACCAGCTAAACGCACCGCGCGCATAGCATCGCGGTCATCAAGCGTTCCCGGGAAGGTAACAACACCGATTCTCATTTACTTAGTTCTCCACTGTGACGCTAACCACGTCTTCAATAACTCCGTTAGAGAGAAAGTCAGCAGCAATCTGTTTAGCTTCAGCTATGTCCTGGTCAGTTGGAGTGCTGAGGTAGTGAAGTTCAATTCGCTTGCCAATCCGGACATTGCTTACTGTGTTGTGTCCTTTACGCTGGAGGGCATTAGCCACAGCCTTACCGGCTGGATCTAATAGGTCTGCTTTAGGCATGACTTCAACGATGATTTTTGGCACGATATTGCTCCCGTGGGCTAAAGGGGCGAAAGATTGGGTGTTCTGATCGGCTCTGAACACCTTTAGTTTATCGGGCTTGTTGGCCCTAGGTCCCCAACGGTGCTGTTGTTTGGCCTGATTTGGGTTTATTCTGAAGGTGTATCAGGGGGAAATAAATGCTTGTAGCAATCATCGATTTTTATACTAGGTTCGCAGATTTTGGGGGCCGAACTGGGCTTCGGTTTTATCGTTTAGCAGTGACCTATAACGCTGTCGTCATGGCGATAATCATTTTTGCTGGTCCGACAATTCTTAGAGACCTGATCTTCACAAACTCTCAGGGGTTCCTCTGGTATCTGGCTCTACCGGGTTCCTGGATACTGATCCACTTCATCCCGCTACTTGCTCTTCAAGCCAGAAGAATGCATGATCTTGGACTGCCTGGCTACACAGTCCTAGTGCCTGGAGCTGGCATAAAGATGTTCTGGCAAAAGAGCACACCTGGCGATAACCAATATGGACCTGAGCCCAAGGACTGATAGATCATGGGTAAGGCGATTCTCTCTTACTACCTGAACTTCTTCAATTTCAGGGGCAGAACCTCAAAAGACAGTTTCCGCCAAGCAAGAAAATGGGTTGTTGGTTCAAAGCTTGGCGTTTTAGTGATCCTAATTGTTTACCTAATAGCAAACGTGGGAGATAAGTTTTTTGATGCATACGCTATAGCGCTAATTGCGTATCCAGTTTGGTGGGGACTTCACATAATTCCATCGATGGCTCTTGGGGTCAGAAGATATCATGACGTTGGACTAAGAGGTTGTGGCTATTTGTGGGAAAAACTTCTTTGGTATTTAATCTTCTTCATTTCAAGGGTTCCAAGCAAGACCTCTGAAACTACTTCTACCGATGGCGAACCGCAAGAAAATAAATATGGCCCAGTTCCGGTTGATTAGTTACCGGTAAGTAAACGAAGTAACTCGCGATATTTTTCTGTTGTTTGCGAAACTATGAAATCCGGTAGTACCGGAGGTTTGGTTCCAGATGTTGGATCCCAGGTAGCTGCTAGCCAATTACGGACTATCTGTTTATCAAAACTGTCAGTTCTGTTTCCTGATTCCCAAGCTGCCTTAGACCAGTATCTGGAAGAGTCTGGGGTTAGAACTTCATCGGCAAGAGTTATCTGGTTAGTTTTTGGATCTATACCAAATTCAAATTTAGTATCAGCAAGTATTAGCCCTGACTTTTCAGCCAGCGCAGAAGCCTTCTGGAAAATCTCTAAACTAAGTGTCTTTAGCGCTTCAGCATTTTCTTTTCCAATTAGCTCTATAACCTTTTCAAAGGCGATGTTTTCATCTTTATCACCTAGTTGCGCTTTATAGGCTGGGGTAAAGATAGGTTCTGGAAGTTTATCTCCTTGCTTTAGCCCAGCTGGTAATCGAACTCCGCAAATTTCACCGGTTGCTAAGTAGTCCTTATAACCTGAGCCGGATAGATAACCTCTAACCACACACTCGATAGGGAACATCTCAAGTTTCCTACACACCATGGCCCTACCAGCAACCTCTTCAGGCACGGCAACTGAACTATCAGTGTGATTAGCCACATCTAGTTGATCAAACCACCAGAGTGTCAGCTGGGTAAGATTGCTACCTTTATCGGGTATTTCTGGTTCAAGAATCGTGTCGAAAGCTGATACGCGATCTGAGGCGACCACCAAGATCAAATCAGGGTACTCGGCAGATTCATAAAGGTCACGAACCTTACCGCTATATATGTGTTGCCAGCCAGGTATCTGCCTAATCATCGCTTACCTTCTTAGCAATATCTGTGCGGTAGTGGGAGCCGTCAAGAGAAATCTTAGAGATAGCCTCGTAGGCATGTTTTCTAGCCTTAGCAAAGCTCTTTGCAACAGATACAACTGACAGCACTCTTCCGCCAGTTGCATAGAGCTCCCCGTCTTGCAATTTGGTTGCAGCATGAGCAATCTCGATGTGTTCATCACTCTCTGCTTCACTAAGTCCGGTAATTTTGCGAGCTGGAGCGGCTGAAACCGGATAACCTTCACTGGCGAGCACCACTGTTATGGCAACCTCATCCATGAATACCGGTTCAGGACTACTAGCTAATTGACCGGTTGCAGCGCTGTGGAGTAGTAGGGCAAGTGGTGTTATAAGTCTTCGCAGTACTACCTGAGTTTCCGGATCACCAAATCTGGCATTGAATTCAATTACCTTGATGCCCTTATCGGTAACAATCAATCCGCAATATAAAAGTCCAACAAATGGATTTCCCATACTGGCCATCTGCCTAATTGTTGGCACTGCGACACGGTCGGTAACCTCTTTAACAAAGCCGTCGGCTAACCAAGGTAGTGGTGAATAAGCCCCCATTCCGCCGGTATTTGGCCCCTCATCGTTATCGAATGCGCGTTTGAAATCCTGAGCAGGCGCTAAAGGCATGACAGTGTTTCCATCAGAGAGAAAGAACAGTGATACTTCTTCGCCAGAAAGAAATTCCTCGACTAGTATTTCCATGCCTTGATCTAGGAAGGCTTTCGCATGATTGAGTGCAGCTGTTTTATCTGAGGTGACAATCACACCTTTACCTGCAGCAAGCCCATCAGCCTTAACAACATAAGGAGCACCAAGCTCATCTAGTGCATTAGATACTTCCTCAAGATTGGAACACTTTCTGGCAAGCCCGGTTGGAACATCAGCGGCAGCCATGACCTCCTTGGCAAAAGCCTTTGAGCCTTCCAGTGCGGCGGCGGCAGAGCTCGGTCCGAATACAGCAATGCCAGCAGCTCGAAGGGTATCGCCAACCCCAGCGACTAAAGGAGCCTCTGGCCCAATGACAACTAGATCAATCTCATTTGCTTTGGCAAACTCGGTTACCTCAACCGAGTTATTGGGATCCAGTGTCATGCATTTTGCATCTTGGGATATTCCAGCGTTGCCTGGAGCGCAGACAATGTTTTCCGGACTGCTACCGGTGCGTATCAGAGCCTTAACAATCGCATGCTCGCGCGCTCCAGACCCGAGCACCAGTATTTTCATACTTTGAGTTTAAGGTTAAAACTATTCGGCTAAGTATGTTGAGCTGAAGAATTTGCCAACAAACGTAAGGATTATCTTGTCTCAAACAATTGTGCATGATACTCTCTTGTCATACTCCTCCCTTGCCTCGGGCTTGGGACACGAACCCCCTCTAAAGAAGGGGGTTCAGTTCTTAAGTCCAAGCTTTGGGTTTGCGGATGTTTCCTTTGTTGGAATGAATATGGTTTGGGAGCTGGCTTGCTTGGAGGGCCGAGCTTCTGATGATTTTGATCAGCATCTTTTCGGAAACTAAAAGAGAGCTCGAAGGCTGACTCACGGGCGAAAATAGCCCTATTTTTACGCCCAACTCCTCCCTGAGTATGCGCAGGGTAGGTCTAAAATCCGAGTCATTTGATAGTAATACAAACATCTCTGCGGCACCTTTTGCTGCGTCTAGAACCATAAATGATGCAAGCGCTACGTCGGAACCTTTTTCCTCAACGGTAGCGACCCTGGCAAGCACTGGTTTGCCGTCAGGAGATACAGAGAAAGGTGCAACTGGAAAAACCCGGTCTCGTCTAATCATTTTCCCGTAGGAGATACATATTTTATTCCCCAAGGAATTAAGGGCTTCCAGATATATTCCTTGGTTTATCGCGACCTCTTGGTCATTTAGCGGGGGTTTTATTCTCGAAGTGAAGTATCTAACTAAACGGATCTCATGGGTCGGAAGCAGAATCTCGCAAAGTTTTATTATGTTGAGCCACCGAAATTCTGGAAATTTGTCAAGCAGCCTCTTGTCAAGATTTAGACCGTCTACGTAGACAATTGCGGTTGGTCGCTCTGTGAGCATCTCTCCAGTATTGTCTTTTGCGATGACAGATACTTGAAATTCTCCACAGCATCAGTTGCTAACCTGTTGCTATGGCAAGAAGGCGTATTTCTCAACTTGATGGCAAAAGTGCGATTGAGTCATGCCTGTCGCCAGGCGATTTTTCTCAAGAAAAGCTCACGACTGCTGTGCGATACCTGCTCGAGGAACTAGCCGAGGTAGCACCAGGCAATAGCGTTGAGGTTAGAGTGCCTCCACTTGGGGCCACCCAGTGCATTGAAGGTCCGAGACACACTCGAGGAACACCTCCGAATGTAGTTGAGATGGCTCCCGAAACCTGGTTTGATCTGGCTACTGGTCGGCTAGCTTGGGCTGATGCAATATCCAACGGTTTAGTCAGCGCGAGTGGAGTCAGAGCGACACTTGAAGAGGTTTTACCATTACGGCTAAAAGGTATTGAAATCTGAATATACTGAATAGGTAATAAGCCCTTATTACAGCCCCCTAAAAACCCCCTAAGAGGTTTTATGCTTCGTGGCGATGGACTCCTAAATCATGACTTGCTACCTGACGAGTCGGGACCCCAAGATCAGTGTGGTGTATTCGGAGTTTGGGCACCTGGCGAAGAAGTAGCAAAGCTAACTTTCTTTGGTCTTTATTCTTTGCAGCACCGCGGTCAAGAATCAGCAGGTATTGCAACATCCGATGGTAAAAAGATTCTCGTCTATAAAGACATGGGTCTGGTCTCCCAAGTTTTCTCTGAATCGTCTCTTGAATCTCTAGTTGGACACATCGCGGTCGGACATAACCGCTACTCAACTACCGGTTCTTCTTCTTGGAGAAATGCTCAGCCAACTCTTGGTAGAACCGCCTCTGGAACTGTTGCTCTTGGTCACAACGGAAACCTAATCAACACAACGGAGCTTCTAGAAATGTTGAAGCAGAAGTATCCAGATCAAACCGAGAATGAAATTACCGGCGGTAACACCACCGATACCGCAGTTCTAACAGCTCTTCTTGCGGGGGACATGGATCACACTCTAGAAGCAACTGCACTAGAACTGCTTCCAAAAGTTCGCGGAGCATACTGTCTGGTATTCATGGATGAGACAACTTTGTATGCAGCTAGAGACCCGCAGGGTGTCCGACCTCTAGTACTAGGAAGACTTGAACGCGGTTGGGTTGTTGCTTCTGAAACTGCAGCGCTGGATATTGTCGGTGCAAGCTATGTTCGTGAGGTTGAACCAGGTGAACTTATCGCTATTGATGAGCATGGGCTTCGTTCCACCAGATTTGCTGAAACTAAGCGCGCTGGCTGTGTTTTTGAATATGTTTATCTAGCCAGACCAGACACCACCATCAACGGAAGAGTTGTCTATGATTCTAGAGTCGAGATGGGTAGAACCTTAGCTAGGGAATATCCCGTAGACGCTGACTTGGTTATCCCAACCCCTGAGTCTGGAACTCCAGCAGCGATTGGCTATAGCCAAGAATCTGGAATTGCCTACGGACACGGTTTGGTAAAGAATGCCTATGTTGGCAGAACTTTTATTCAGCCCTCACAGACCATCAGGCAGCGCGGTATCCGACTAAAACTAAATCCGCTACGTGAGCAGATCAAAGGCAAGAAAATCATTGTTGTTGATGACTCGATTGTTAGAGGTAATACGCAACGCGCGCTAGTGGCTATGCTTCGTGAAGCTGGGGCTGCCGAGATCCACGTGAGGATTTCATCACCACCGATTATGTGGCCGTGCTTCTATGGAATCGATTTTGCTACCCGAGCAGAACTAATCGCCACAGGATTAGGGGTAGAGGAAGTTAGGCAGTCGATTGGCGCGGATTCGCTTGGGTATCTATCTAAAGACGGCATGGTGAAGGCCACAAACCAAGAAGAGAAATCACTCTGCACCGCATGCTTTACAGGTAAGTATCCAATTGAGTTACCAGCTGAAGACCGCTTAGGAAAAGATCTCTTAGAGAAAGATCCAGCAGCTTGTAATCCTGGTCCGGACAGCGAACTGGATGCTATTTTGAAAGCGCAAGATGAGTGACGCTTACGCCCAATCAGGTGTTGATACTCAAGCTGGGGATTTAGCTGTTGAGCTAATGAAGAAATCCATCAAAGCAACGCTAGGCGAGAATGTGGTTGGTGGTTTTGGTGGCTTTGCTGGAATGTTTGATGTTTCTTTTCTCAAAAATTATGAAAGACCACTGCTAGCAACTGCTACCGATGGTGTTGGCACCAAGGTGGCAATAGCCCAAGCAATCGACAAGCACGACACCATCGGGCAAGATCTAGTCGGTATGGTTGTTGACGACATTGTTGTTGTCGGAGCCAAGAGCATGTTTATGACCGATTACATCGCTACCGGCCAAGTAGTTCCAGCAAGAATTGCTGAAATAGTTTCAGGTATCGCCAGCGCCTGCCAACAGGTTGGTGTTTCCCTTATTGGTGGCGAAACCGCTGAGCATCCGGGTTTGCTAAAGCCAGATGAATATGATGTCGCTGGGGCAGCAGTGGGGGCAGTTGAATATAAAAAACTTCTAGGACCTCACAAAGTGCAGGTCGGCGATGTTGTTCTAGGACTAGAGTCTTCCGGTCTTCACTCAAATGGTTTTTCTTTAGTTAGAAAAATTGTCTCTGATTCAAAACTTGACTACACCAAGACAGTTGCCGAATTCGGAGCTCTCACATTAGGCGAAGTCTTACTGGAACCCACCAGGTTATATACCGTAGTGCTAAACACTCTGCTTTCCAGCCACCTTGGAGATTCTGTGAAGGCGATGAGTCACATCACCGGTGGCGGCATAGCTGCAAACCTAGCTAGGGTTCTGCCAAAGAACACCACCCTAGACATTGAACGATCTAGCTGGAACCCACCACAGGTTTTTCAGGTACTCGCATCTTGGGGTAATCTGCAGCTCAATCAAGTTGAATCCACTTGGAACTTGGGACTTGGCTTTGCAGTAATCGTTAAGGCCGATAAAGCGCAAGAAATACAGGCTTATCTAAACCAACACATCAAGACTTGGCAGCTAGGAATAGTTGAGTCAAATGACTGCACCTTGGAAGGTTATGTTCAAGGAGCTAAAGGCGTTGATGGTGGAGCGGTTAGGCTAATCGGTAAATTCTGATTACTGCCCGCCAGCAGCCTTACCGTCTTGCTCTTCATCATCCGGATACATGTCAGCCCACTTATCCTCATACTCTGGTTCTTGGTCTTTTTTAGCCGATAGCTCGGCTTCCAAGGCAGACAGATCAGTATCAGGGCTGAAGTATTTCAACTCGCGTGCGACTTTAGTGTTTTTCGCTTTTTGACGGCCACGCCCCATGGCGGACCCCCTTTTGTACTTGGCTGAGCCAGTGCTTGGTTCAGGAATCGATAAATCTGCCTATGAGTATATCAGGGCTTAGCCCAGTAATAAACCCAGATAGGCGGCTGTGGAGGAGAAGATCAGGGTGAATAACGTATACAAAACAGGGGCTAGTTTGCGGTCCTTTGCGGCCATTTGGACGGCGGCCCCAGCCCAAGAGGAGAAAGTTGATAGCCCGCCCGCTAAGCCCACTACCGCTAGGGCTAGCAGGCTGTTATCGGTGAAGTAGGCAACGGCGTAACCGGCAACAAAAGATGCCAAAACGTTTGCGGTTAGGACACCCCAGGGCATATAACCATCCCATTTACTGAGAGCTAACCGGATCATTGAGCCAAGCCCGCCAAGAACAGCGATACCAGCTAAAAGCATCGGGTCAAATGCGTTCATGCTTACCCCCGATAGCTCTGGCTAGGTTAGCGCCAGCTGCGTAACCGATGAACCCTAGACCAAACATGATGGCAGCGCCTGGAATAGCGGTTGCTGGGGTTTGGGTATAAAGAAATATTGCGACACCAGACATAGTGGTAAAGCCTCCGGCAAAACCTGCACCCCAGAATATCTTTTTAGCTTCAGATTGGAATGCCGTGGTGACGCCAAGAAATATCGCACCGGTAATGTTCACAACATACAGAGACAGCGATCCGGCAAAAGTTGAACCAATAAATATTTCTAAGACCGCAGAGATTAGGTAGCGAAATAGCGCTCCTAATCCGCCACCTAAAAACACCAGAAAGAATTTATTTTTCATCATCCAGATCTAGAACATCATCCGGAGTAGCATCCTTCTTGGCTTTCATGTGAATTACCTCGGGTTTACCGCTTTGGTGTTTTCTTCCCTTACCTTTACCGCGGACCGGTTCACCACGGCGCGAATCACCCGGTAGTGGCGCTCTAGCAAAAAGATCAACCTTATCTGCTGATTCCAAACGCCATGGCACTAGAACAATCATTGCTCCGGGAACGTGCATGATTTGTCTTCTAATTCGGTTAGCACGATGGTTGTGGAATATGTGCTCCCACCAGTGACCGACGACGTATTTTGGAATGTAGACAGCCATTCTCATATCTTCGTGGCGCTGACGGTATTCCATTAGGTATTCACCTAGCGGAGCACCAAAGTCTCTAAACGGAGAAGGAATAATTCGAAGTGGAACCTGAACTCCGTATTCGTTCCAGGCTTTTTCAAACTCCGCAGTTTCTTCGTCGTTTACTGAAATGTGAACAACTTCAAGCTGTTCGTGTTTGCTTGATAATGCATAGTCCAAAGCCTTCATCTGCGGTGCGTTGAGCTTATTCATCAGAACGATGGCGTAGTCATTCTTCTTGCCATAAACCTGATCAGGATTCAGAGCAATCTCTCTGTCAATTTCCTCGTAGTAGTTTTTTGTCTCATACATCACTAGCCACAAAACCGGCATGATGATAAAGACCAACCAAGCACCGTGGGTGAACTTGGTGAGAGTCACAATAACCAAAACCGACGAGGTCATGAAGGCACCCAGGCCGTTGATAGCTAAACCGCTATAGGCCTCCTTCTTGGAAATTTTGTTTTCTCGAAGGTTTCTACGCCAGTGCCGGATCATCCCAATTTGGCCAACTGTGAAGGAGGTGAAGACACCGAGGATATACAACTGAATAAGGCCGGTAACCGATGCCTGATAGACCAGCACTAGAGCTCCCGCAGCCAGTGCTAGAGAGAGCATGCCGTTGGTAAAGACCAGTCGGTCACCTCTGGTTTGTAACATCTTTGGGGCAAAACCATCCTTGCTCAGAACATATGAAAGCAGCGGGAATCCATTGAAGGCGGTGTTGGCAGCTAGTAACAGAACGCATGCGGTAGCACCCTGCAGGATAAAGAACAGCAGTGAGCCCTCACCGAATACGGCAACACCAATCTGCGCCATGAGCGATAGCTGCGGTGTGTTTTCAAATGCTGCGCGCTGCGCTTCATTACCGATTTGATCGGAGAATTCCAAATACTTTACCCCAGCGGTAATCGCTAGCCAGGTAGTTCCAAGGAACATGGTCACCGCAACCGCACCCATCATGCTCATCGTGATTTGAGCATTTTTGATTTTAGGTTTCCGGAAAGCTGGAACACCGTTAGCAATAGCTTCGATACCGGTTAGGGCTGAACAGCCCGAGGCGAATGCTCGAAGTAGCAGCAGAATAACAGCGGCCTGTGTTGGGTCATGCAGGAAGTCGTGAGCAGGGACTACTTCCAAATCGGTGGATACTGTGGTTAGGGTTTGACCGAGCACCAACACCTTATACAGTCCAGAACCGATCATGATCATCACGGTGCTGATAAACACATATGTAGGTATGGCGAACGAAACACCTGATTCGCGGACACCGCGTAGGTTAATACCAAAAATCAGTACTAGAAAACCGATGGCAATCGGAACTCGATACTGGTTTAGTTCAGGAAATGCTGAAATCAGGTTGTCTGTTCCAGCAGCAATCGATACCGCAACGGTCATCACGTAATCAAGAAGTAGTGCTGAGGCAACTACCAGTGACGCTCCGCGACCTAGGTTTACTTTGGCAACTTCGTAGTCACCACCACCGGAAGGGTAAGCCGCGATTACCTTTCGGTAGGAAAGTACGATAACGGTTAGCAGGGCTGCAACGGCTAGAGCTATCTGCGGTGCAAAAGTTAGAAAAGATAAACCACCTAGGGTGAGAATCATGATCAGCTCTTGCGGACCGTAGGCTACCGAAGACAGTGGGTCGCTAGCAAAGATTGGTAGGGCTACGCGCTTTGGTAGTAGTTCGCCTTCTAGACGCTCATTACCAAGGGCTCTACCGAGGAACCATCTGCGATAAATTCTTGGATTACGTGGAGCTTTGAGATCGTTTTTTGAACGATTGTCGGACATGTTTTATTGCGCCTACTTCGCCTTTTCTCCGTGATGAGTCTTTGCCAATCTAAATGTGGCCAAGAAACCTAGAGCCAGGAAGACTGCTGCCGCAACTGCGGAGAATCTAACACCATCGGTGAATGCTTCCTTAGCCGCCAGAATCATGGACTCTGGGACAAATGGGTCACCGCTACCTTGAATAGCTCCTCCGGCTGATTCAACTATTGCAGTGGTGAAGCCATCGGCAATCGATGCTGGGACTTGGAGAGCCTCAAGTTTTGACTCGAGGATCGACTGAATTTGTGTGAACAAAACGGTTCCAAGAACAGCGATACCCAGGGCGGAACCGACCTGTCTTACCGTGCTCTGTGAACCAGAAGCCTGGCCAATCTTGTCCATCGGGACATCAACCATAATCACACCGGTCAACTGGGCGGTTGCTAGACCGATACCAATTCCATAGACAAATAGGAATGGTGCGATTGGCCAAAAGTTTTCAGCGTTGGCAAATACGGCAACACCGATTACTCCGAGAAGTTCAAGACCAACTCCGATACGCACCGCCATCGCTGGAGCTAGCTTGCCACTGAGTGCTCCACCAACACCGGAAGCTAGGAATGCTCCACCAGCCAACCAGAGCAAAACAATACCGGCATCAACTGGTGAAAGACCCAAAACGTTTTGTAGCCATAGTGGAATGGCAAAAAGAATTCCAAATTCACCCATGGAGATAATCAGTGCTGCGATGGAACCGTTACGGAAAGAGTTGACTCCAAATAGTTTCAGATCGAGAATGATTTGCTTATCAGCTTTTTCTCTTGCCCTCTCCCAGAGCACAAATAGCACCGTGAAAATAACAAATAGTCCTAGTGAAACGGGAATCACTGAGAAACCAGGGTCACCCCAAGTCCAAGATCCAATCGTAAACTCCTTGTTCACAGACCACCAGCCGTAGGTTCTACCCTCGATCAAACCGAAGACCAGAGTTAGGAACATAACTACAGAAAGTAGTGCTCCCACAATATCTGGCGAGCCGGGCTTCTTTTCTACCTTTGATTCTGAGACAAATAGCAGCAGACCAATAACGATGATGATTCCGATAGGGAAGTTGATGTTGAAAGCCCAGCGCCAACCTTCTTCGCCGAAGCTGGTAGCTAGCCAACCACCAAGAACTGGTCCAACCGCAACCATTCCACCGATGGTGGCACCCCAAACCGCAAAAGCGATGCCGCGCTCTTTGCCCTGGAAGTTTGCGTTAACCAGTGACAGGGTTGTCGGTAAAACCATAGAGCCACCGAACCCTTGCAGAATACGAGCAAGAATCATTTGGTTGGCATCGTTTGATAAACCAGCCCACACCGATGCCGCAATAAAAATTAAGATACCTATTATTAGAAGTCTTCTGCGACCAACTCGGTCAGCTACTGATCCCCAAACAAGCAAAAGCGCTGCAAAGACCAGGACGTAACTTTCTTGAACCCACTGCACCTCGGTGCTGTTGATGTTTAGGGCTTCAATGATTTTAGGAAAAATAGTGTTGACGATGGTTCCGTCGATGATGACCAAAGAGATTGCCATCGAAATAAATACGAGACCAATCCAACGTAAGCGAGCCAAAGGGGCCATTATGTTCTTTCTGATAGACCCGGTAACCGGGTTGGCTTTGAGACCATTACCAAGCCTAGTCTTGTGAGGCAAAACTCTAGGGGAAGGGTTGGGAGAGAAAGAAGCGAGGAAAGTGTGGCTGGACGCGGGATTGAACCGCGGACCTAACGATTTTCAGTCGTTCGCTCTACCAACTGAGCTATCCAGCCTCAACCTAAATTTAGGCTGAGCGATTTACATCGCAGCGATCCTGACGGGACTTGAACCCGCGACCTCCGCCGTGACAGGGCGGCGCGCTAACCAACTGCGCTACAGGACCTTACAGTACTTATCTTCTCCCAACGCTTTCGTGACCCCAACGGGATTCGAACCCGTGCTACTGCCGTGAAAGGGCAGCGTCCTAGGCCACTAAACGATGGGGCCGCAAAGCATTGGAGCTTAACAAGCACCAAATGTAAAGGTTACTTGGTTTTCGCGGGATGGGCAACCTGCCTAAATGGCCTAGCCGGTGTTAGTTTAGGTAAAAGGGTTGAAATTACTAGTTAAGGAGGCGTTTATTGTGACCAAATTGCGTAAGCGCGTCCTGGGGATGGTCATTTTGACCAGCCTTTTGATAACCCCCACCCTACTTCCCTCAGCACAGGCTGAGCCTAATTACCCTAGCCAGCAGGAAGTTGAGAACGCTAGGAAGAATGTTGCCAAGAAGAAGGCCATGATCAAGCGCATTCAGGGCATCATTGCTGATCTAACCGATGAGCAACTAGCTCTGGAAAAGCAGGCCATGATCAAGGCTGAGAAATATAACCAGGCTAAAGATGAAGAGGATGCCGTTGCAGCTAAGGTGGCCATTCTGCAAAAGAAAGTGGATGCCGCAACCGCTGAGGCGAAAGCTGCTAAAACCCAACTAGGTCAGATTGCTAGTCAGATGTGGCGCGATGGTGCGGCTGGAACGTCGCTTAATCTCTTCTTGAATTCTGATAAAGCCGGCAATCTTTTGTATCAGCTTGGCGCTCAAGAGAAAATCGCTCAATCCAGCGATCAGATTTATAAGAACGCAATTAAGCGTCAACAGTATGCCCAGTCATTAGAAGATCAGTTGCGGGTTGCCAAGAAAGAATTAGCTGAGAAGACTGCTGTTGCTAAGGAGGCTTTGCGCCAGGCCCAAGCAGCTGCAGATGCACTCCAGGCAAAAGTGGATGAACAGAAGAGTTTGAATAGAACTTTCACAGCACAGTTAGCTCGATTAGAAAACATTAGCGAATCACTTATGCGTCAACGCATTCAAGGTTTGATTGACGAGCAACGACAAAATAATGGAACCGGCCCAATCGATGCGCCAAGCCTTTATGATGTTGGTCCACCAGATGAGAACAAAGTTGAGATTGCATATAACTTTGCTGCGGATCAACTCGGTGAGAGATATGTTCTAGGTGGAATGGGTCCAAACGTTTGGGACTGCTCCGGTATCACCAAGGCAAGTTATGCTGCTGCTGGAATATATATCGGTACACACTCGGCAACCAACCAGTTCTATAACATGGCGGCAAAACGAAGACTAGTGCCAATCAAAGAAGCGCAGCGTGGTGATTTGATGTGGTACTCATACGTTGATGACTTCAATGGCGATAAGTATCACGTGGTGATCTATTTGGGCAATGGCATGATGCTTGAGGCACCAAACCCACTTCGAGTTGTTCGGATTGTTCCGCTACGCTACGGTGATCTATTCAGGTATGCCGGACGGCCAACTCCGTAAGGGTAGCTATGGCTGAGCAGAGACAGGTCCAACCAAAAACCGAAGGTTGGCAACAGAAGAAGGATGCCGCCGGCCGGCCGATCCTTGAGTTTGAGGCTAAGCCTAGAGCTAAGCAGCCTCCGGTGCATTTGGTTGATCTCACCGAAGCTGAGCGAGTAGCTAAGGCCAAGGAACTGGGTGTCCCAGCATTTCGGGTCAAGCAAATTGCCAAGCACTACTTCACCCATTACACCAACGATCCAGCCAAGATGACCGACCTTCCGCAGGAAGGCAGAGATGAACTGGTTGGGGCTTTCCTACCTAAATTGCTAACCGAGGTGAAGAGGCTAAAAACCGCTAACGGGGACACCATTAAGTTTCTCTGGAAGCTTTTCGATGGAGCCCTGGTTGAATCTGTGCTGATGCGCTATCCGGGCCGCATAACACTCTGTGTTAGCTCTCAGGCCGGTTGCGGCATGAACTGCCCGTTTTGCGCTACTGGCCAAGCCGGGCTGACTCGAAATATGTCAGCTGGTGAAATCATCGAGCAGATTGTCATGGCTAATCAGGTTATTGCTGCTGGTGAACTCGGTGGAAAAAAAGACGGTGAGTATGAAGAGCGGGTGGGCAACATCGTCTTTATGGGTATGGGCGAGCCTTTAGCTAACTACAACCGGTTGATGCAGGCGGTTAGAACCATGGTTGCACCAGAGGCTCTAGGTATGTCTGCTCGAAACATTACTATCTCAACGGTAGGCCTTGTTCCAGCTATTCAAAAATTGGCTGAAGAAGAATTACCGGTTACTTTCGCCCTTTCCCTACACGCACCAGATGATGAATTGCGCGATGAACTTATTCCAGTGAACTCACGTTGGAAAGTCGATGAAGCTTTAGATGCTGCTAGAAACTATTTTGAGGTGACTGGTAGAAGAGTCTCAATCGAATATGCACTTATTCGAGACATGAATGATCACAAGTGGAGAGCCGAGCTCTTAGCTGAAAAACTAAATGCTCGTGGTAAAGGCTGGGTGCATGTTAACCCGATTCCCCTAAATCCAACCCCAGGTTCAATCTGGACAGCATCGACTCGAGAAGTGACAGATGTTTTTGTTTCAACCTTAGAAAAGGCAGGCATTCCGACAACTCTGCGTGATACCAGAGGTAGAGAAATTGATGGAGCTTGCGGCCAGTTGGCAGCTACCGAATGAGAGAACCAGAATACTTAGCCGATGGCACAAAAGTATTTTGGCCAGAGCTTCCAGAGAAAAGTCGCAGCGCTAGATGGTATGAGCTAATCGGTGAGATTCTTTTAACCCTTGGCATTATCTTGATGCTCTTCGTTGGTTATAAAGCTATTCTGCAAGACACAGTTATTGCGCAATCTCAAACAGAGTTAGCTAAAGATTATTCTTCACAACCAAGTAAATTTGTGGCTCTGGAAGATGTTGATCAGTTGGCTGAAGTATTTGGGCAAATGTATATTCCAAGACTTGGTGATACCTGGACCAGGCTTATCGCCGAAGGAACCAGATGGCATCCGGTCTTGAATGAAATCGGTATCGGCCACTATCGACAAACGGCTATGCCAGGTGAAGTAGGAAACTTTGCAGTGGCAGCACACCGTGGTGGTTTTGGTGCAGCCTTCAAAGATATTCACCGAATCCAGGCAGGGGATCGGGTTTACGTCAAAACTAGGGACAGCTGGTTTGTCTATCGCTATTTACAAACCAAGATTGTAAATCCAGATCAAACTGGTGTTATCAATTCGGTTCCAGAGGGTTTGGACGGGGCCTTGGTTGGTGGCAAGTATATGACGCTAACTTCCTGCACACCCATTTTTATTAACACCCAGCGAATCATCGTCTGGCTAGAACTCGAATCACAGTCCGTTGAAGCACCCGCTGAAATGAAAGCGTTGGGGAGGTAGGTTTATGTATTCCTGGTTATGGCGAAAACTACCCGGTTCTTTCCTATTGAAAGTCTTTCTCTGCTCGCTGCTGTTGGCAGGTTTTTTGGCGCTGTGCTATTTCGTTCTTTTCCCTTGGTTGGACAGCACTGTATTTAGAGAGTCGGAAAACCAAATTCAGTAAAGCCCCCCTTGACTAATTTAGGTCACTTCACTAGATTAGAGCCATGGAAAAACTTCCCATTGAGTTCGGCCTCGACACTTTCGGGGACATGTCAAATGATGATCAGGGGCACCCCCTTTCGGCTGGCCAAACCATTAGGAATGTGGTTGAGCAGGCCAAGCTAGCCGATTCCGTTGGGATCAACCACTTCAACATCGGGGAGCACCACAGAGCCGATTTCGCTGTTACCGCACCAGATACCGTGTTGGCTGGCATCGCTACGGTAACCAATCAAATCACCCTCGGCACAGGCGTCACAGTATTATCTAGCGAGGATCCAGTTAGGGTCTATCAGCGCTTTGCCACCATCGCAGCTCTAGCCCCAGGTCGGGTCGAAATTACCGCTGGTAGAGGCTCTTTTATTGAAAG
>Ga0214923_10003964_pt1 | contig 18274 bp, 22 predicted proteins | sample LL1510_MetaG_FD_177993 | JGI IMG/M metagenome (GOLD analysis project Ga0214923, IMG submission 177993) | Freshwater microbial communities from Lake Lanier, Atlanta, Georgia, United States - LL-1510 | ecosystem: Environmental > Aquatic > Freshwater > Lake | place: USA: Georgia | collected... | reverse complement strand
GAGTGATGCCGCCAGCGTTGGTCAGCGAAATGCGTCCGTTGGCCGTGGTCAGTTCGATCGTGGCCGACGAGGCCGAATAGGCCGTGCGCAATTGCATCCGCGCCGTGAAGCCGGTGGTATTTACGGCGGTTGCAGGCGAGCCGCTCTTCCAGTTGATAACCTGGCTATAGGTCGCGCCCTGGGCAATGGTCAAATCTGTCGAAGCAACGGCACTCATTTGTCCCCTCCCCTGCGAAAATAGTCCGCCTCCAGCCGCTCAACGCGCGGAGAAAGGGCGGTGAGCTTCTCGCCCTGGTTGGTCACGTTGGCTTGAAGGGTGGCCGCCCACCACACGACGGCAACGGTTTGCACAAGCAGCACCACGGCAAACGACGCCAGGGCAATGTTTACGGAGCGGCGTTCGTTGTCGCTCATTTGTAGAGCGGGACGCGGAAGGTATTAGTCCCGATTTGTATCGTTGTCCACGCCGACACGTTGGTCGTGTTGGTGGGTGCGGTGTTTGTGGAAAAAAGAGCGGATTGAAACCCTTGCGAATCGGCAATTACCCATTTTTCTCCGCTCAATTCGTCGTAAGTCAAAACTTCTGACCCCGTGTCGTTGTTGATGATCGAAATAGCGCGATTGGCGGCGCCAGCAGTGTCAGGAGCAAGCCCTGTGGAAGATGCAGCCTGCAAATTGTTGCGAACAGCTTCGACGACGGCGTTGCTTGAGAAATTGAACGCATTCGTCCACACCACATTGGTTGCGGCAACGATTTGGCCGTTCGTGGAATAGCCCAGCGTGCGGATGGTTTGCGCGTGGCAGGCGGCGGCAAGGACGGCAAAAGCGAGGGTGGCTAGGAGGTGTTTCATGTTATTGTTTGGTGGCGGAGAGGGTGCCGTCGTTGCCGATGGTCACAGACCAGACGGAAGCGTCGGGGCTGTTAAGCAAGAAGCTGGTCGCGCCCGGCGTTGGTGTTGGCGACGTTGAGGCGATGATGTCGTCGCTCAAATTGCACGTTGTCTGGTAAGTGTGCCGCCGCGTTCCGTCGCTTACCTCAACTTCAAATTTCAGTCCCGTGGTCGCGCCGGTGGCGATGAGGTTGTTAATATCTACCGTGTTGAAGCTGACGTTGGCTTTGAGTCCTTTCGGAGCGGCCAGCGTGCTGCTTATCGTCATTGGGTCGAAATTGATGTTGGCTTGCGAATTGGCAAACGTGAAAACAAAGCCCTGCGAATAGTTGCCCGTAACCACGATTTGCGGCTGGCTGTTTACCGCAATCCCCGCAGCTATTAGCGCCTGCGAGACCGCTGAAGCGTCGGCTAGCCGATCTATTTGCGGAGTGGTGATGGCGGGCAGCGTCGCCGTCCCCCCTCCGCTTGTGACTGCGGCGGCAATGGCCGTGCCTCCGTCCGTATTTGAAATTCCGAAAGTGTCTTTGGTTCGATTGACGACGATGTAGCTGCTGTTGCTGAACGTGGAGCCGGAAATGCTGAATGCCGAGAGCGTCACGGATTGTCCGTTTATCAGGCCGTGATTGGACGCGGTAAAAACCCCCGCCGACACACTGCTAACCGTGACTGTTCGGCTGGGCAACGTGAGCGAATACCCCCCTTCAATGGGCGGGTTTCCGGCAAAGGTCAATTTTTGCACTTCGTTTGCGCCGCTGCCACCAGCCGTAAGCGTTGTGATTGATGGCGTAATGGCCGTTGTTGTTGCGGTCCACGATGTTTGCAGGGCGGCTGGCTGAGTTAACCCAATCGCCAGTTTGACGGTGTTCCCGGAATAATCCTCTACGGAGTAAGGCGGCGTTTGGGCGGGATTTGGGCGCAGGAAATACAGCTCAATGGATTCGACATCTTCTTGAACGAAAGACGGAATGCCCGCAGGCAGCGAGCTATCGACACCGCTAACGAAACTTCTTTGCTGGACATCCAGGTAAAATTGCCGCGCCTTCATTCAGCGGACGGCAGGTGTCAATTCCCTAGGCTTTTTCCGCAATGAACCTATACTTTACTGGCTTGCCGTTTTCACAAACGTCAAATGTGACGCCCGGCATGAGCTTCCATCCACCGTCTTGGCGGTCAATCTTGTATGGAGCGCCGTTGCCGTCCATGGGTATCGGGCTGCATTTTGCAAAATTTCGGTCCAGTTTCCCTGCAGAAATGACGCACGGAGCTTTGTTCGGGTCGTTGCCGCCCTTCAAATCGTCTGCAAATTTTTCCAGATCGGCCATCGGCTACTGGTAAAACACGACTTCGCGCGAAGCGGTTACGCGGGTGACGCGGCCCAAGATTTCGCGGTCTTCACTGTCGATTGTTTTCTTGGCAATAAGCGCCAGCACTTCAGAACTGACGCCGGTTATGCTGTTGATTTTGGCGGCAGTGAGGTCCGGCGTGAACGTCTGCCTGTCCAACAATGTGTAGCGCGCCGAGGCTACGGTGCTGGTGTAATCAAATTTTGCCTGCGCTTCAATTGCCTGATTGTTCACAATGAGCGCAATGGTTCCTGTAAAAGACCGGCTGGCCCTGTTTTGAGACAGGACAACGCGCACCGGGTTAGTGGCCGTGACGTAGGTCGCCGTGACGTAAACAAAGCCATTTGCATATTCAAAGCTGCGATTCAGCAAATATGGGCCACCTTGATTGCGCGGAAGGCCGCGAGGAGACGAGCCTCCTGGCCATTCCATATCAAACTCAAAAAGCGCGGCGTCGGCTGCGGTCCGCAGCAAAAAGCGGGCGTTAATTGTAATGAGGCCGTCTTCGCTCACGTCGCAAGACTGCGTAAGGCACACGACTTGGTTTGTCGCGATGGCGGATTTGTGAACAACGGGGGGCATGGCTTCAGGCGGCAAGGACTCTGATGGGGAGGCGCTCTGTCAGAAGTTTGTGGATTTCGATGACGGTTTGCATGGGATCGGCGGATTTGCCGCCCTCTTGGCCGTGTTTGCCGGTTTGTTTTTTACCAGCCGCCTCTTCTTTTGCGCGCTCTTCGGGAGTTTTGGAGTTTTCTCGTGCGGACTTTTCAAATTCCCGCCTTCGAGCGGATTCAGCGGCCCTGTCCATGGCGCGCTGCGCCCTCTCTTGTGCGCGAACAGCTGACCGGAATTGCCTGCCGTTTTGTAATCTTTGAGCAGCATCCAGCGCCGGGGCCGCCAGCGCCTGCCCCCGCATTTGACCAATGCGCTCCTCAATTGATTGAGTATTTGAATTTTCTGGGATTGATGCGGCTTGCGGAGCTTGTGAAGAGGTTTGCGGTGATGAATCTGGCTTTGTTGGTTCAGCGGTTTCTGCGTTGGCTTTACGGCGGGCAAGGTCGTAATCTCCGGTTTTTGCTAAAACATCTTCGTAGACTTGCATCCAACGCGCCTTCTTTTTTGCCTCTTCAGTGCCAAACGCCATTGTTTCAGCAAGCTCAACCTCCTTTGTGACTTGATTGATTGTTTTCTGCAGCGCGTCTTCCTGCAATTTAAGCCGTTCTTTCAACGTGGCGTTAACATCGCGAGAGGCTTTGTCTAGGTCGCCTTCATATTTGATGGCGGCCTCTGTCCATTCTTTGAATTTGACCAGAGAGGCTTCCTTCTCCTTGTCGCCAGCCAGTTGCGCCTCGCGGATTTTCAAATCGATTTCAAGCATCTGCTGTTTGAACCGAGCCGCCTCAGTTTCAATCATTGCCCGTTTTTCGGCGGAAGACGCCGCTTGATCGTTTTGGTCTGATGTTAGGGCGGTCTGCTGTGTAATTTCTTTTTCCTTTGCAAGAATCTCATCCATCCTTTGCAAGACCATCCGCTCTCTCTCGCCGTCGCTGCCAGCCGCATCAAATGCGCCGCTGTCTCGTAACTCGTTGAATGCTTTTTCGCGAAGTTTGTCCCGATTGATTTGATCAATTGTCCTGCCCTGACCAAGTAACTCCATCGCGGCACCCGAAACAGCGCCGGATGGACCAAAAGCGCTGCCCATTTGCGCCGCTTTGGCAACGCCGACAAGGTCTGGGCCGTTGGCTAGCAAATCGCCCAAACGCTGCGCTGGGTCAACAACCAGCGCCTTGAGCAAATTCGCCCCAAAAATGGCGGCATTTTGCTTTGCCTTATCAAGTTCGTCGTTGGCTCGGGCCAAGGCTTCAACTGTGGATTCAGAAGCGGCGTTGACGTTTTGCATTTCTGCAACCAACTCTGCAAAGTTGATGTTAGCCGCGCGAACGCCAACAACTTCAAACAGGTCGGCCATTTTTTGAGCATCGCCATTTGCTGCCCTTTGGGCTTCAGCAACCATTTGAACACGATCAGCCAAACTTGCGGCGGCAAACTTTGCAGGGTCAATGTTTACGCGCGCAAAAGCATCGGCCAATTCGCCGCCATCTCGAGCGGCCTTGTTGGCTTGAACGCCCATCTTGTTCATGGAGCGCACGACTGCATCAAAATCGGTCCCCACAATCTGCGCGGCGTTTCCTACTTTTTGAATGTCGGTCGTTGTTACTCCAAGTCGTTTGGCCGAATCTGAAATATCGTCCATGCGCTGCAAAATGTTTTGCAGGCCCGCAACAACTGCGCCACCGGCAATCAGGCTCCCAAGGTCGGAAAACGACCTACGCACAGCATCTCCCGCGCTGCGGGCAGAATTTGCCACCTTGCCCATGGCCGCATCAAACTTTGCGGTTGTAGCTGATACGTCAAATTTAATGGAGCCGTCCATTGGTTAAAACTCCAGTGTCAAGAGACCTTTGCCATGCCAGGATAGCGATCAAGAGCCTGTTTGATTTTGCCCTTCGCTTCCAGTTTTACAGCTTGCCCAAAATAATTGGCACGTTTGTTTAGTTGGATTCGGAAAGTTGCCCCTACCGGCGCTCGATTTTTGCCTTTGCCTTGATGCCCTGCGTATTTGTTCGTGTGAGTGAGGGCATTGATAAAGGCAAGGCGGTAATCCGCGCCCTTGCCGCTTTCTTGCGTTGTCACCGCTTGCGACATATCTCCTTTTTTGTAATGGGTTGCGCTTCGCACATAACCAGGAGCCTCAATTGGAATTTGCAATCTCTGGGCAATGTGAACCCACATACGCGCGGCTAATCCTCGGGCGTTTTTCTTTTTAGGCAAAGCCTTGGCGCGGGTGTCTTTGATTTGTTTCCACAGCCAATCGGGATAGCGATGCGGCTGATTGCTACCCGGCAAATAATACAATGCGCGCCCATTGCGACCGCGCGATCTGGCCTCAGCCGCCCGGCGTTTTGCGCGGTCGATTTCCTGTGGAGTGTATTGCTTTCCCTTGCGCGAAATCGGTCCGCTGTATTCGATATTGTAAAAAGCCCCCGGTTGTCCCTTGTGGTTCTTTTCAATGCTTGCTGCGGTTGCCTTTTTCATGTTGCGAACCGTTTGCGTCAGAATCACGCCCAGCTCATGTTTAATGATTTTTTCAAAGTCTTTGCCACTTAGCCTTTGAAGCGAGCGCACCGCGTCGTGAAAACGGCGCATCGCTTTTGCGTCTGGTTCAATGGTTGCTGGCACATTTAGTTTGTGCTGTCAGCGCCTCGGCCAGCATGGCGTCGATGTCTTTGGCCCCGCGTTCCCCGTCTGTGGCCCATCGCGGCTTTCTTCCGGCGCAAAGCTCGTCCCAGACAATTAGCTGGTTGAGCGCAGCCAGAGGCAACGTCCACATGGCATCTTCAAGGCTGATTCCATATTTGCTGACGCGCGCGGCCAGCGCGATTTGCCACACGGGCCGCGCTAAACTTTTGGGCTTGCGTCGGAAATTTCCGGTTCTGCCGACAGTGCTTGAGTAATAGAGGCCGAAAACTGCTCCATTTGCCGTTCAAACCATGGCTTCCAAAGCATGGCATCTGCCGGGCCTCGCTCGGCCATGAAGTCAAATACTTCTCCTAGCAATGCTTCTGGACGCGCATAGCTGGCCCGCAATTTGGCAACCGGCTGGCTATGGATGTAGGCAAAGCTGAAAATATTGAAGCTCCAGTCTTCGCCGTCGAGTTCTCCCGCAGCGCGCTTTAGTCGCTGGTGCAGGCTCCACGACGCCGCCGTCATTGGGCGCAGGGCCAGCCCTGCAATTGTTTCTTCACCCCCTAACGCCGCCGCTTCCAGCAGCCCTTGTCTTTTTTCTGGGTCGATGTCCATATCGACCCGTTAGGCGCTGTCAAGCTATGCCGGGAACGTCCGCAATTGCTTTCCGGTTTGGCTGTCGTAGATCGGCCCGAGGCCGTCACCCGGATCGTATCGCCAGTATTCCACTGCTTCAAGCGTGCAATTGATGCTGGTCAATTCTGACAAGCCACCAAAATTTCCAAGCAGTTTAAGCGGTATTGAAAAACTCAAACCGCAGTAATTTAAGGCTAGGTTTCCCAAAATTTGGCCGTCTCCCGCGACGGTCGCGCCGTTGATATCGTCTCCCAAAACTTGGAAATCAAACTTTGGACCTAATTTTACATATGTGTCGGTGTTCAGACGCGGCATCGAAAACGGAAACAAATGATCCGCTCCAACACGGTAAGACTGTTTGCTTTCCTCGTCGTAGATAACTCCTCCGCAAACAAGATCTGTTTCAGCTGAATAAAGCGTTACTATTTGAATTTCGTCATCAACGACAATTTGTTTGGTCAAAGTGGTAATGTCGAAAAACTTTATTTCCGCATAGTTGGTTTCTTGAAGGTTACTTTTTGCGGTATATTCGCTTTCAAGTTTCCACTTCTTGACCCTCCACCACATCGGAACCGCTTTGCTTGAAATATCCGAGCCTTTGAAAAATTGCTCGTCGGCATTAAGGCACCATGGGAATAAACCCAAATGTCGGACGTTTGCCATGCGCTTTCAAAGACTGTCAAAGCAAACAGAGCGGAGCCGAAGCTCCGCCCTGCGTCACGAGCAATGACAGCACACGAAAAACATCACATCACTAGCTGCGCCACATCGCGTTTGGTTTTTGCGTCTAACTTTTCGTCGGCCAGCATGATGCCGCCTCCGGGCAAGTTTACCATGACCAGGCGACGGGTCTTTTTGAAAATCACATCGAGCAAAATCTCGCGGTTGTAAAGCGCGGCGCGGGCCCCCGGGAGATCTGGCAACTGCTCGCGGAGGGCTTCGCAGGCTTCTTGGCTTTCCAAAATAGCTTCCACGATTTTCCCCGTGGGGATGCCGCCCGCGCCGTCGCAGTCAAACCAGTAGTGGACAACCTCGCGGCCCTTCTGAACCACGCGGCTGATCGGGTCTTGTTGGCGAAGTTGGACGCCGACCGTGCAAAGGCACGAAGCGACTTTGGTGTCAGTGGTTGCGTAAAAGGCTGCGTGCATAATCTGTATCTCTGGTTGCGCCTAACGGCGCGGCTTAGAAGCCGTGGTTGCTTGCGCCGATGGTGACTTGCTGAAAGTCGTTGGGCGCGCGGGAAACGGCCACGGAATCGACGTAAAAAGTTCCGCTCACGCCGCCAAGGTTGCTGGTCGCGTTAGCCAAAGTGATGGACGCCCCAATGGTCGGGGTTGTGCTCTTCAAGTAACCGCTCATTGAAGCGACTGATTTTTTGCCGTGGTAAGCAACCGCCACATGGTCGCCGTCTTCATCAACGACAACGGTTTTGTCCGAGTCAGAAGTCTGCGAAAACGAAGTGAACACGGCAACGGTTTCTGCCGAGCCGCCGAAAGTGATGGAAGTTAAGCCTACGATTGTCGCTGCCATGATGAATATGGCGCGTTGTCAACCTAGCGGACGCGATAGATGCCTGTGCGCTTGCCGTTTTTCTGATCGTAGCCCTCGTAAGCCGCGCACGCGACTGACTCGGCAATGTCTTTGTCAGATAAGCATTCGGGCCAGTTAGCCAGGCGAATGGTGTCGCCAGCGACTTTAGGCTGCTTGGAAGGCTTCGTTGACCCAGAGTCGAACCGGGATGGTTCGGCTGAAGGTTCGTTCGTTTTGTTCATATTGAATGGGTTCAAACTCCAAGCCCCAGACGTAGGTGATCTCAGTGGCGTTGAGGCTCGCCTTAAAAGCATCGGCGTCTACGGTGTCCATAAGCGCCTTCCACAGCGTCTTGTAGCCAGCGGCCCCGGTGTCGTCATCGCTTGTATCTGGCAAGCGGCGGAAGTCTTTCTCAGTTTGAGGAGTTTGATCGGCGCTGGCCGTGAGTGTAATGGAAAGTCGCGCGTTCCAGGTCTGCATCCCTAGCACAAGCTCATCGAGCTTCTCTGCGCGAACGTAAATGCACGGCAAGGTGTCTTCGTCGGAAACGTCAGCCGCGACGATGCGGCAGGAATCAAGCGCCTCAACGGCATCGAGCACGCTTACGGCGGCGCGCTCCAAGGATTCCTCCAATGAATAAACTGCGGGCATGGAATTACTTGCTGTCTGGCGATTGCAAAGTCAGGTCAATGCTGGCCTCGTCGGTGTCGATGCCGGTGATTCGGTAGCGGCGGCCCGCGTATTTCACAATGCCGCCCATGCGAAAGGTTGGCGCGCCTTCGCGAAGCACGGTAGCCGTGAGGCCGCGCTGCGCCTCAAAGCCGCCTTCTCCCAATGCGTTGCCATAGGTTTCCTCGCCCACCACGGCATCGTAACAACGTTCCAGATATTCAATCTGGTCGCGGATCGTGGCAACTGCCTCGGTGCAGCCGGCGGTGTAAGCCTGGGCAAATTGGCTCATGCGCTGGCCGTGGTGTCAGCCTTTGGTGCGAGATCTGGGTTGCGGCGGCGGAAGATTTCTTCTCCGAGTCGGTAGGCTTCGTCCGAGTTTTCCATTTTGTAGGTATCGTCGGACGGAACGGCGGGATTCCAAAATGGATGCTCGTGCTTAAAAACGATGTCGGATGGCACAAGAAGCCCGCTTGCCTTGGCTCGCATGGAAAACTCGGTGTCCGAAAAGACGCCTGCATAGTCTGCCGCAAGGATGTTTTGCGCTCCGTATCCAAGGCGCTTGAACGTGAGGCGCGTGACGCAAAACGTGACCATGAGATGGTCGTTGCGGTATCCGTCTTGGATTTGCAGGATGGCGGGCTGGCGTGCGTCCACCTTGGCGCGCAAGGCTTCCTCGATGGCAAGATCCCAGTGGAGCGGCGGGAAGACATCATCCTGTGCGGTGATGATGATTTGCCCCGTGGCTGCGTTTGTCGCCGCGTTGTAGTTCTGCACGGCTGTTCCGCCAACGCGATCAAGGTTGCCAGCGGGTGAAAGCGCGTGGCGAAATCGGGAGAGCAGGCCGACCGATTCCTCGTCATCGGCAGAAAAGCCAAAGATGTATTCGATGCGCTCCGGGTTGGCGGCGGCATCGAGCCAGCGTTTGCGTGTCATGGCCGCTTGATGGGCACGGGCGCGGGTCGGGTGGCAAACGCTGATGCTGTATTTGTGGCCTTTGATGCGGGCGCGTTCGATCTCGTCGGCTTTGTCTTGCTGCCCCGCCATGCGGAGCCATTGCGTCCAAAGCGCCTCCCCCGCCCATCCATACAGCCCGTCGCGGTGCGTCCACGGCTTATCCACAGGGCGCGGCAGAGCCATCATGGCGCGGATATAGGCTTCTGCCGTCACCATGTCGCCAAGATCGAGGTGCATGGCTCCAAGCAGGGCCAAGGCTTCGCGGCGGTTTGGCTGCGTTTTGTAGGCACTATGCAGCGCCGTCATCATGGCTTTGTATTCAGGCGAGTCCGTTTCAAGGATTTCGGGCCGGGCAAGCTCGCAAATGTTCAAGCAAAGTTCATAACGCTCGGTCGGTTTAAGGTCCGGATGAGCCAGCGCCTTCTTAGCCAAGTCCATCGCTTCGGCCTTGCGGCCTTGTCCCATGTATTCGCCGTGGAGGTGGTAAATTTCCGAAACGGTGCGTTCGGCTTCGGGTATAGACTCTAGAATAGTGACGTTGCGGTTGCTGCCCTGCTTTGGCTCGTCATCTGGCAAATGCACAACAGTTGGCTCGTCGCACTTGGCAATACGGGCGTCGGCGGCAAGTTGGAAGTTCTCGTGGATGCGATTGACCCACTTGCCTTTGTCGCGGCGCACGAGACGCTCGCGGATGTTGTGGGCGATGCCGCGCCCGGCGACGTTGTGGTAGAGGGCGAAGGCGTCGAAGTTGTCGCCGTGTTTTTCTAGGAGCTCGTGCAGGGCGGGCGCGAAGTTCGGCCCTGGCGTATCGTCGCTATCGACCCAAAGCGCCCACGGCTTTGTGGCAAGGTCAAAGGACTTTTGGCGGGCGGCTCCAAAGTCCGAAACGTGCGGCCAGTTTTCAAATTCTGGCGGGTTGTTCCAGACATCATAGGTCGCGCCATGCTTCTTGCAGACTTCCGCGACCATAATGCTCTTGGCTTCGCCGCCTGGCGCGTGAACCACGACCATTTCGCTGACGGCTGGCGCGAATTGAGTCAAGCAACGGTCAAGCCGTTTGGGTTCGTTGCCGACAATGACGCAAAGCGCGATCTGCTCGCGCGGGCTGATTTTCTCCATCTCGGCGGGAGATGGTTTGTCAACAAACAGAAACCCCGGGCGATTGCCCGGGGCTCCGTGTTGCGGTTGGGAGATGGAGACGAACTACGCTCCGAGGCCGAGTTTTGCAGCCGCCGTGATCGCGCGGGACGCGCCCCACAGGGCTTCAAAGGCCATGTGGTGCTTGCCCGTTTCGGGACGGTAGAAACGACGCACGCCGATGGTCAGGCCGGTCGCGGGGTCCGTGACGGTCTGGGCGGCGAGATACTCCGAGGGAGCCTGCGGCTCGAGGGCGCGGACAGCCAGGGCGACGGCGTTCGGGTGAACGGCCACAGCCGACAGGCTGATGCTGTTGGTCGGGAGGACCAGGCTCTCGTAGACGTTCATGCCGAGGATGCGGGGCACGCGGCCATCAGCGATGGTGTCGCGAGCGCCGAATTGCGAGGCGTCCAACAGGCCAGACTGCGACAGGAGGCTGTCGTAGAGGGTCGTGTTGAGGATGAGCGCGCGGTCGGTCTGCGGGACTTTCGAGTCGCTCAACGCCTTGCGGAGTGCGCGGGCGTTGGTGAGAGTGAAGGCCGACAGGTTGGTCAGGGTCGCGGCGTATTGCGCGGCGCTTGAGGCGGTCGTGACAAAGAGGTTGTAAACCGAAGTCAGCACGGCTTGCGCCAGGGCTTTGCCGCTCTGGTTGGCAAACTTCATGATCTCAACCGTGGACGAAGCGGCCCACTCACGATCGGTCACGTCCGAGGTGACGATCTGATGGTTGTTGATGGAGATCGACACGTTGTTGATCGTGCCGCCGCCAGCGGTGTAATCGTCAGCGAAGGTCGTGGCCGTCAAGTTTGCGATGAGCGGAACTTCGACCGTTGCGCCACGGCGCACGGTTTCGGCTGAGTATGAGGTTGTGAAGAGCGACAGGCTCTCCATGTCTGCAACGAAAGATTCCAGCGCGGCTTGCGCTATCAGGCGATCGTTGAGGTTGTTTGCGATGGATGTTGCCATAAAAGTGGATTAGTAAGCGGATGCGATGATGTCGCGCTTGTGGGCGCGGAAATACTCGACGGCGTCAGCGCCGGTGAGGGAGTTGAAAATCTGCGCGGGCGTCAGTTCCGGCTCGGAAGGCTGGACAACCACGGGATCAATGCCAACAGAAGCGACGATTGCCGCAGCGCGCTCACCAGCACTTTTGGACGCGGCGAGGAGGTCGTTGATCTGCTCGTCCTTGCTGGCGACTTCGCTCGTCAGGCGCTCAACTTCCGCGCGGAGGGTTTCAATTTCCTTGGCCGTCACTTCGTCGGCTTGCGCCCGAACGGTGTCGGCTTCGACTTTGGCGGAAAGTTCAGCCTGGAGGGCGTCAACTTTCGCTTGCAGTTCGGCGTTCATGTTATCTTCCGAGGAAGTGTCAACCGCTTCGTCGGAAACGGGGGCGTCGGTCGTGCTGACAATCGGCTCCGCGACTTCGGGAGCGGTTTCTTCAGCTTTGATGTTTTTGGCGGATTTGCGGGCCATAGAGTTGGAAAAGTTGTCAAAGCGCGCGCGGGCGCTTTCGGGTGTGATGGAAGCGGCGGCTTCGATGCCGTCCTCGATGCCGTCGGCAAAATTCATGGCAACGGCCTGCGTGGCATCGAGCCATGTCTCGGCATCCATGAGTGAAGAAATCTCAGTGGAGTCCATGCCGGTTTTGCGCGTGTAAGCGTTGACCAAAGTCTTTTTGAGCTTGTCCAAAACGTCCGCTTCTTTGCGGAGGTCGTTGGCGTCCCCGACGCTCATCGACCAAGGGTTGTGGATCATCAGCATGGCGTTGTCGGCCATGAGCACTTCCTCGCCGGCCATTGCGATGACCGAGGCCATGCTCGCCGCAAGTCCATCAACGTGAACGGTTAAGCCGCCTTTGTGTCGGCGCAGGGCGTTGTAGATGGCCGCGCCTTCAATGACGCTTCCTCCGACGGAATTGACTCGGAGGTCGATGTGCTGGCCTTTGAGCTTGCCGACTTCGGCCACGAAATCTTTGGCAGTGACGCCGCCGAAACCGATCTCGTCATAAATGCTAACTTCGACGCTATCGCCGGACGCGCTGTTCTCGGTCTTAGAAATTGCATACCAGCGGTTCGCGCTCATTGCTGTGCGGGCGGTGTCAATTCGTCCGCGTCGTTGTCGTTGGAATCGTCGCCGCTGCTGTCGGTTGAAGCATCTTGCGATTGCGGAGGCGGTGTCGGCGGGGCGGGGTTCGGGTTGAAGGTCGCAATGGAGTCCGACGAGATGCCAAACTCGGCGGCAAGGTCGGCCAGATACTTCGCCTCAACGGCGCGCTGACGGAGTTGGTCTTTCCACTCAAGGCCGCGCTCGCTGTAATCTTCCGAGTAAGTGCGGAGGCCCGCGCGCACATCGTTGAGGTTTGCTTGCGCCTCGCGTCCGTAGTCCACGCTTGCGGCTGCCGGGCGTTGCCATTCCACCTTCCACCAGTTTGCATTCTGCGGGATGTAGCCTTTCGCCATGCCGACCGTGATAACGTGCGCCCAGACACGGGAGCACAGGCGGTCGATAAGCAGGGCTTGGCGCTGCTCAAAGGTGCGTTGAGCGCGGACGAGCACGGCGCGCAGGGCTGCGCCACCGGCATCGGAGGGCCGAGCGTAAAATTCCCACGGCACGCCGACATTGCCGCAGACTTCGCGCAGGAGGATGTCGCAAAATTCGCGGAAGTTTTGGCTTGGCCGGTTGCTCGTCCACGAAATCAGATCCTCGCCAACGCCGAGGCGCGGGATGGCCCCGCCTGCGTTGCCGAAAGATTCTACCGTGAGTTCGGTGTTTCTATCGGTGTTGACGCTCGCGGTGCTCTCGCCGAAGAAATCGGCACCCTGTGGATTGTTTGAACGGATCGCCATCGCGATGTAAGAGGAAATTTTCAACGCCATCTTCTCGAAGCCCACGGCATCGCCAATGTCTCGAAGGTGGTTGATGCTCGGAGCCAGCGGCGTGACGTAGCGGAGTTCGTCGCCTTGAGCGGCTTCGCCCACATGAACCATCTGCTGCGCCGGGATGTCTTCGTAGTTGCTGCCAGCGTCCAGGCCGTTGCCGATCAGATGGCGGTAGAAAATCGGGCGCATCTGGGGGTTTACGACCACGCCGTCAATCACGCCGGGCGCTTCGTCGCGGGCGGCGGGCTGGCTTGGCGCGTAGACTTGGCTGCGGGCGTCACCGATGCGATGCGCAAGGATGAGTTGCAGCGCGGGGTAGCCGGTGCTCTGCGTGACGGTGCGAAAGAAAACCTCGCCGTCGCGGTCAATGGCGATGCTGGCGATGCGTTGCATCTCCCGCCAGGTGTAGCGGCCTTGCACGTCGGCCACGCGGGACCACTGTTCGAAGTATGCCTCGGCGGCGGCGTCCCATGCTTCGTCGCCGCTGCGGGCTTGCGGGCGGATGCCGCTGCCGGTGACGTATCGCGCCTTCTCGTTGACGAGGCCGCGCAGGAAAGGAGCGTTGTTGTAAAGCCAGCGCGAGAGCTTCATCAGCCGCTCGCGGTCTGCGCCCGAAACGTCAATGTGCGAATCGGCGGCGGATGCGTTGTGTGGAAAATTGCGCTGAATGGACGGGCGCGCGGCATCGTAGCTCTGGCCTTTGATACCAAGCGCCTTGGTAATTAGTTTGAATCGGTCGGCCAGTTTCATTGCAGCGGGTAGTTGAAAGCGGCGATGGTGGTGCGGATGGCTTTGCGCCCGATCCACGCTTCAAGTTCGGCGTCGGTCATGGCTTTGATGAGGTTCCAACACTGAAGCGCCATCTCGGCCACGGTGCCGGGCGTCATGTCGGGCGGGATTGTGTAGGAGAAAGATTTTCCGCCCATGCTGGCCGAGATCATCAAGCGGCCCGCTTCAGCGGTGACGCTGTGGACATTGGCCGCGATGGTTTCCAGCGCCGTCACGGTGGCGGCGGCTTTCTTCCCGTTGGCTACCCAGACTGAGAAAACGAAAGCGCGCGGAGACATTGCTCACGCGATCGGATGTCAATCGGCGGGCTCTTCCAGCTTCGGCTTAATGATGTTGCCGTATTCGGCCAGCGCCAGAATCATCAGTTCGCAATCCAGCATATGGTTCGGCCTGCGCCCGATCTGCTTCCAGATGTAGTTCTCGCGCCCCGTGAGTGGGCTTCGCTTTACTACTTTGCGGTGCGCGTCCAAGTGCGCCTTGTATTCCTCGGAGGCGTCAGCGGCCACCGTCCACGCTGGGCCTTTGCCGCCGCGTAGCCATTCCAGAACGTCTTGCGCGGCGGGTGACGAGAACAGCATTAGGAAATATCCGCGACGATACGGTTTCAAAACCGAGATGGCCTTGCGAAGCGTCTTGCCGAATTTCACGCCGTAGCCGTCCGCGCGGTCTTCGCCCTTGGCCGGGATGTAGCGGTTGCGGAGGCAGACATCAAGAACCTCGTCGGTGCGGAAACCAGAGTCGACCACAACGAGCTTTGCCATTGTGCCGCCGATGTTGCGCGGGGTGTCGAGGCCAAGTTCCTGCACTTTGAATTCCAAATCGGCCCAGGTGGTAAGTCGGCCTTCGTCCACAAGTTTGCTTGATCCGTCTTTGGCAAACGCGCGGCAGGCGAAGTAGAAGCAGTCCTGTTGAACGTCCACGGCCATGATGCGGGCTGTGCCTTCTTCGGGCTCGGCGCGGAGGTTGTATTCGCCCACGGTCAGCGGGCGGGATTCGTCGGTCGCCTGCTCCTCCCAAGGTTCGGCCAGCGCGCCGTTGATGAAGTCCTGCAATCCAAGCAGGCCAGACTTGGCCGTAAGAAACTGCGCGGCAAGCTCGCCAAAGTTGCAAGACTTCCACGGGGCGTAAAGGCTGTTGAGGTGGTAGCTTCTGCGCCCTGACGGCGCGGCGGGGTTGGTCGGTCGCCATTCGCCTTCGCGTAGCATCTTGGTTTTGTGCCCGCTATTGATCGGTTGCTCGCACGATTCGCAAACATAGTAGGCCGTCTCTTTGACCATCTCCAAGTTCCACCCGCCGCTTTCTTTGCGCGCTTCCTCGGCCCATCGCACACGCGGCCAGACAAGCCGCTGCATGGTTCCGCAATGCGGGCACGGCACGAAATAATACCGCATATCGCCAGCGGTAAATGCCTGCCAGATTTCGCCCTCGCCCGTGGTGGGCGTGCTGGCTTTGACGCGCAGGGCGTTGGTGTAGCTCTTGGTGCGGTTTTCGGCCAAGGCCACGGCCCCGGCTTCGCGCGCGGTGGGCAGGGCAAACTTGTCCGTTTCGTCCATGATGAGGAGCCCCGCAGGGCGCGAGGCCAAAGACGCGGGCGAGTTCGACCCGACCATCGTTAGCGTGGCATCTCGGAAAAACATTTCCAGCGCCTTCCATTTGTTGAAGTTGGACGGCTTCAATGATGCCAAGCGGCGGCAATCATCGACCATCGGTTGCCAGCGGTTTTCGCTGAAGCTGCGGGCAAGGTGTTCGGTCGGCATGACCCAGATGGTTGGCGACGGGTTGTTGACCATGCGCCAAGCGGTGCCGATCATCAGCACCGTGGTTTTGCTCGTCTGCGACCCAAAACACAGGGCAAGGTCACTCACTCGCGGATCGCTGAAGCACTCCAACGGCTCCCGGACGTAGGGCGTGAGCAAAGTCGAATACGGCCCAGGCGTTTCCGTCTGACGGCGGGACAGGACAATCTCATCCTCGGCCCATTGCCAGACTTGGCGCGTGTCCACAGGCGCAAAGACATCGCGCAGGCTGCGGTCGAGTTGCTGCGTCAGCGTCATGCCGCCAGCTTCGGCGTCTTGCCCGTGGCGTCGGCCCATCGTTGCAAGGCCACGGCGACATAGGCGGGGCTGATCTCGATGGCGCGGCATTTGCGGCCAAGTTGCTCGCAGGCGATCAATGTCGATCCGCTGCCGCTGAATGGTTCATATACGACATCTGATTTATCTGTGAACGCTTTTATGAACCAAGCTGGCAATCCTATGGGAAACGCGGCGCTGTGCCCAAGCGCTTCGTGTGTTCCGACAAAAGTTGGCAATCTGTTTCCTGGATACGCCATGCCGACAATTCTATCATCGCCAAATATGTCGTGTGGTTGACCTTGTTGAACATTGGCTGGTTTTCGCGGTCGTGTTACTCTGCGATTTTTTGGAATGACGCCACCCTTGCCCTGTTTGTCTTTCCAACTCGTGTTTCCTGATCCTTCTCCCAAAGAAAGAATTGCACTGTCTGATTGGTGCATAACTTGATCTGGTCGTATTTTCCATTCGCCAATCGCAAATTGGTAAACTGGCTCAAACTGGTTTTTGAATCGTCTGCGAACTTGTTTAGGAACACCGTTGCGTTCCCAGCAAAACTCAGTGGCAAAATGCCATTTCCACAATCGAACATGAGCAATAACCAAATCAAAAACATAAAGATTGGTGTCTAAATTTTCTGCACACGGCTTGATGTTCACAAACCATGAACCATCCGATGCCAAAATTGATCGCACGTTTTGCTGAACTGGCTCAAACCACGAAACAAATTCATCGGGCTTAATCGGCTTAAATCCGCTCGTGGCGTCGTATTCTCTTTGTTCAGCATAGGGTGGAGATGTGAACGCAATGTTGCATTTATTCTTTCCCATTAACGCATTTACATCTTCAGATTTTCTGCAATCCCCGCACAGCAACCGATGGTCGCCAAGCTCCCAAAGCTGCCCCGGCTCGACGCCCCACTTGGCGCGGAGTTCCTCGGCCTTGTCGATCTGCGGCTCGGCGTCCGCTTCGGGGTTGCCTTCGTCATCAAGCCCCGCGCCTAACTCTTCCAGCGCGTCGACATCAAAGCCGATCTCCTCCATCGTGATCCCCTCTGTCGATAGCGACTCAAGCTCGGCGGCAAGCATCTCGGCATCCCATCCGCCGCCAAGTTCGGCCAGCCGATTGTCGGCCAAGATGTAAGCGCGCTTCTGGGTGTCGCTCAAGTGCGTCAGGCGCAGGCACGGCACACGCTCAAGGCCAAGTTGGTGCGCGGCCAGCACGCGCCCGTGCCCGGCGATGATGCCATTGTCGCCGTCGATTAGCACGGGGTTGTTAAATCCAAACTCGCGGATGCTTCCAGCTATGGCGGCAACTTGCGCTGCGTCGTGTTTCTTGGCGTTCTTCGCATACGGCACCAGCGATGCCGTGGCGACTTGTTCAATTTTCTTGTCGTTGTCCTTCATGAGTTTCTTTGAAAAGCAGGCGCACCCAATTCTCCATGATCCCCTGGGCATGGATCGGGTCGTTCGGGTTGAGTTGCGCGGCAAGGGCGGCGGGTGCGGCTAAGAGCTTTTGCCGTAGGTCGCTGAAGACTTGGCGGTAGGTGCGCTCGGCGGCTTCCACGCTCATGGTCTTGGCGTCTCGCTCCAAGATGTCGCGCAGGCGGTCTTCCATCGCGGCTTGGCGGGAGACGATGTTGTTAAGGGTCTGCACCCACTGGCGGGCCATCGCCTCGTCTCCGCGCTTGTGGCAGGCGGCAATGCGGCTCTGGCAATACTGGCGCGATGACCGCAGCGCCTTGAGCGTTTCTTGGCAGGAGCGTTCCCCAATGACGATTTCCTCCGGGCGCTCGGCAAGCTCGACAGCCTGCTTGGTCGCGTCTGGGTCTTCGGGCTCCTCTGGCGATTGGGGTTGCGGGGCGGGTGTCTTGGTCTTAGGCGCGGTAGCTGGGGGCGTAGCGGGGCGACTGCCGCCGCGCGCAGCGTTACGCTGACGCCACAGGCTTCCCCCCTCCAAGTCGGCGGGCATCCCTCGCTTGCGCCACCGATGGATTAGCGACGGGCTGACGCTTTCGCGGCGGGCTTGTTCGCGGACGGAAACTTCTGCGGCGTTCACTCGTGCCGTTCACCCTGTCAACGGCTGGTGAACACGCAGGAATTTATCGGTCTAGTTCGGGCACT
>Ga0214923_10003963_pt1 | contig 18275 bp, 19 predicted proteins | sample LL1510_MetaG_FD_177993 | JGI IMG/M metagenome (GOLD analysis project Ga0214923, IMG submission 177993) | Freshwater microbial communities from Lake Lanier, Atlanta, Georgia, United States - LL-1510 | ecosystem: Environmental > Aquatic > Freshwater > Lake | place: USA: Georgia | collected... | reverse complement strand
TGATTACGGGTTCGAATGGTGCCGCCACAGGCGCATACGGCCACGTAATCAAAAATAATATCATACAGGACAATGGCGCCGCAGGCACCTCCAGTTATATAGGCAAGTCGTTCGTCTTTACCAACAATCTCGTTCAGAGAAATAATAATTTGCGGTTTTACGGAAAACGTCGGTGGGAAAGCGCGGGTGTCAAAGTCCACCAACCGACCAATAGTGTCATACAGAATAATATCATACAGGACAATTTCTGCCATGGTATTTGGTCGGACCAAGGTGCGGGTACCAACAGTTTATTCAAAAACAATGTCATTAAAAATAACCAGGGAAGCGCTATCAACTACGAAATCGGCGTCGCGACGACGGGGAATGTCACAAATAACGTGTTTTTGAATAATCAATACGGTGTTTCTTTTACTACATCCGGCGGTGTCAATGTTGCAAACAATGTATTTTTGGGCTCGCAAATTGCCGATATTTATACCAATCTTTTTACGCGAACCGCGGACAAATGGGATTCGAATAACGTGGTCATACATCATAATTTATTTGTAGGACAAAATACGTATTTGCAATTGAGCCAGCCGGACTCCGTGGTTCCGTCGTCGCGAACACTCCACCATAATGTGTATGCATATGATACTGCGACCAATCAGCCGCCCAGTTTTATGTTATTACCGCCGATCAATACAAATGTGCCTTCCATTCAACCCAAATTCAGAGATTGGCAGATGTATTGGCAACAAACCAATGGGTCCGAGATTACCAGTCAGGTCATACAGAATAAATACCTGTATGACAATTCCGCCAATCTTTTGACTTTGGAAATCGCGGAACTTCCTACTACGGATGCCTCCACGACCCCCCCTCCCCCTCCCTCCAATCAAACAGACTATTTTGGAAACGTTTTTACCACAAATATTGCCGGTCCCTTTGCTAATTTGCAGTTGGGTTCGAATGTTTTCCAATTATAAATCGGTCGGTTTGTAGTAAAAAATGGTGGATTAGTGTTTTTGAACCCCCATTTTACTACACGGTTTCCGATTTGTTCAGAGATTTTGAGAAATACACGTGTTTGACAAAAAGGGACATTATGTATTGAAATCCCTTTATATGATTTTTGCGAAACATATAAATGACCCCCGACACACCACACAAAATAACACTGTAGGACAAAAATATAAACAAAACCGCGTATTACCTTTCAATATAACCCTGTATGACCATCCCTCAAGCCAGTGAAGAACAACAGACGATTATCGACCATATTAAAGAGGGAAAAAACGTTGTGGTTAATGCGTGCGCCGGATCTGGAAAATCCACCACCATCTTGTCCTGTGCAAACCAGTTGGGGCATAAAAAAATGATGCAGATTACGTATAATTCCATTTTGCGAGAGGAAATCAACCATAGTATCCGCGATCATAATATCCGGAATCTGGAAGTGCATACGTTTCATAGTTTGGCCGTCAAATATTATAACCCGGATGCGTATACCGACGATGGAATGCGCCGAATACTGACCAATCGCACGCGACCCATATACAAAATCCCGCCCATCCATATATTCGTGTTGGACGAAACACAGGATATGAGCGAACTGTATTTCCAATTCGTCCTCCATTTTCTCAGAGATATGAATGTGCCCATACAAATCCTCATTCTGGGCGATTTCCGACAGGGTATTTACGAATTCAAAGGGGCAGATATCCGGTTTTTGACCAAAGCGCCGGAAATATGGGGCGCATTCGCACTATTGAAAACGGCCCATTTCGAAAAATGCGAGTTGAAAACGTCGTATCGGATTACCAACCAAATGGCGAGTTTCATAAATGATATCCTGTTGAAAGAACCGGGGCGACTCGTCGCATCCAAAGACGGCGAGAATGTGGTGTATATCCGCCGGCGTACCGAATTCATACAGGAATGGGTTACCAAAGAAATCGAACGACTTTTGGCAACGGGTGTATCCCCTTCCGAGTTTTTCATTTTGAGCGATTCGGTGAGTGGAGAGAATATTTATAATATCGAGAATGCCCTGGTTCAGAGAAACATCCCCTGTTTTGTCCAGAACAATTTGAACGAGAAATTGGACCCCCGTGTCATTGACGGCAAAATCGTATTCTCGACCTTTCATAGCGCGAAAGGGCGCCAACGGTCCTACGTATTTGTCCATAATTTCAACCATAAATATTTCCAATTCAAACCTGATTTAGATCCCGAGACGTGTCCGAATACCATTTATGTCGCGACTACGCGTGCGACAAAAAGATTATACCTGTTGGACAAATACGACGATAATGACGACCGACCTTTCAAGTTCTTTACACATCGCGAGATTATGGAAAAACCCTATATGACCTTCATTGGAGTGCAGCCGGATGTCTATGGCGATGCGCCTCCACCACACCATCAACAACAACTGGCCAATGGCGAACCCGTAGAAAAAAAGAGTAAAACGACGCCGACCAAACTCATCAAATTCACGAAAGAGACGACGATGAACCGGATTTCCGCCATTCTCGAACGTATTTTTGTGGTCGAACAATCCCCCGCAACCGAATTGGAAATCCCCAATGTAGTGAAAACCCGTTTAGGATACGAAGATGTCAGCGATTTGAACGGGATTGCCATTCCCAATCTGTATTTCTCTGAACTCATCCATCAAAATGTCGTCCTACAGATGATTATCGAACGTATCGAGGACAAACGCGAACTGAACCGGTATCCCTTTTTAAAACGCAAGATTTCCGAAATCCGCGAGAAATATTCAGAGAACAAGGACCAAAAACCCTGTTTGACACCCAACGAACAGTTGTATTTGACCAATATTTATAATGCTATACAGGAACGTACGCTCTTCCGCGTAAATCAAATACACCTGGAAGAATACAATTGGCTTACACCGGAAATCATACAACAAACCAATGCGCGTATCTCTGAACAGTTTCCGCCCAATGCCCATGTCGAAGTCGAACAAACAATCCTGTATGACAATGACGAATTACACGCCAAAATCGACGAATGGATGAACGCACGATTACCAGAATTGAATAAAATCCGGTTTTCTGCTGCGAGAGTGGATGTCATTACAGATACCACTGTATGGGAATTGAAATGCACGAATGATATTAGCGTCGAATTTTTGATGCAAGTGGTGATTTATGCGTGGATATGGAAAATGGTGTATCCCCATAAACCCAAGATATTCCGGATTTTCAATATAAAGACGAACGAAATACGGCGATTAGAGAGCGGACCCACTACACACGCAGATTTGGACGACATTATGTATGAGATAATTCGGGGAAAATATTTGAAAGATGCGCCCATCTCTGATCCAGCGTTTGTCCAACAGTGTAATCAGATGGTGAACCCCGACCTAACTACAAATACCATTGTTTGACACGAGACGTTCATACAGAAGTAAATAAAATTGAAATCAAATAATCCTGTAGGACAATGACATATCAACACAATGGAAACAATCAACCAACCACAATATTTAGTCGAAATCGATTTCGATGATGCGTCCGTCCAATGGCGGGCAAATAAAAAACGTTTAGCCAATGGTTGCTACAAATACGTTTGTATCGGAATTACAAAAACGGGAAAACAGTGTAGCAAAAGTCCTTATGGATACGAGGATTATTGCAAAATACACTGTAGGACAAATGGTGTGGGTAAATAATATGTTTGTTTATTGTATAGAATGAGTGAAGAATATCGAATTGATAGTAAAAATTTAAATGATAATGATAAAATAGATATTGTATTATATAGATTAGAAAAACGAAATAAAGAAATTTTAGAATTCTTAAAGGAAAAAAAAAGAGTTTATAATAATGATAAAGCTAAAAGAAGATGGAGTTTTTTAGGTATACCTCATACTTTTTCTATAAAATACACTCCAACAGAAGCACATTTTTTTTTATCAAATGTAACAACCAAAGAAAAAGAAGATAAATTAAGTATAGGTATTAAAAGCACAGATAGATCAATATATTCTGAAACGACTATTGGTGATCTTAAAGAAGACCCAAATTACATATTTTTTAAAGAACCAAAGAAATCAGCTGATAGAATAACAGCTCAAACCATATTAGACGAAATAGAACAATATAAAAAAGATTTATTAGATTTAGCTTCATTAGAAGAGCTTACAGAAGAAGAAAATAATAAAATTGCAACATCAAGAAAAAATGCATTCGATAACTTTTATAATAAATTAAAACAACAAAAAAAAATATTGAACCAAAGTGTGGCACTAAGTAGAACTTATTATTTACCATCAACAGATATGTATTATCCTCATTCTATAAAACCTACAAATAAAGTTATTGAATCCATTGAATCCACATCAGGTGGCAAAAAACGCAAAACCAAATCCCGCAAATCCAAGAAATCCTCACCAAAACGTAAGAGACGCACATACAAAAAATAAACCTGTAGGACAAAACCCATATAAAAACAAAATATACACAAACTATATATGAATCTCAAAGCACTACTATACACCACAGCAGCACTATTTGCCCAAGCCATCACCGACATTTGCCCAAACACTCCAACCCCCTCCAACCAATGCGTCCAATTTAGCATATCTTCCGGAACCGGATGTGCATGGATGTGCGAATATTGCGCAAACCAATTAGGAACAAACAACTATTTTTTCCCCGACAATGTATGCATATACCAACCAAACATCGGTTGTGTAGGAAACCCCCTCGCTGGAAAAACGTATTCTTGCTGCTCCGTATAAAAATATGTATATTATTTATAATGAAAACGGTAAAAAAGCACTCCAAAAAATCGAAAACGAGAAGAATAAGAGGAGGTAATCCAACATGTAAATATAACAAAGATGAACAAACATATAATATTTCTATACAGGAATCATTAACCACTAAATCTAGATAATTTATTACACCTTCTATATAAAAAATCAGACCGTCTAGATGAAGAAATAAAACCTTTATGTAAAAAAAGCAAAAGACTCTCTGACTTATTAAGTCAATTTCCTAACTCAGAAGATGTGTTTTCAACAAAAGGAATCTACGATGGCAGACGCGATTTGCCAAGACCAAGTTCAAAAAGCAAAAGCAAATAGTCGTATTCATATTTTCCCACCCATAAAATATGAATAACCCTGTATGACACACCGCCATAAAATTGAAAAATAAATTCCCCAAAAACATCACACCACAAAACAATGCAACCCCGACCACGCGAAGAACTCCACTTAAAATGCAGTAACATACAATACGGTTGTTGTATGTTGGGCGACTTAACCTCCATCATGATGTGTGCACCCAGTTCCGGTGTATGCGCAATACAAGGCCAAGCCAATCCAATCGTATTTTGGACCGGATTAAGTCTCACCGCAACCGCATTATCGATTGGCAGTGTTCCTGTATTCTTGTTCTTGTATGAACAATACAAGAAACGCAGAGAACCTCAAGTCGACCACGTGAATGACAACAATACAGACAGATCCAGCGAAATATCCACCGAAGAGTTTTCCGAAGTCAACTTATACTATGCTCACAATGCCATCCAAAATAACCCTGTTTGACAACCCTGCGCAATCAACACCCCCCACCTCCCCCATTTTCAACCCATAAATCTTCCACATACATACACCCGTATTGATTGCCGGAAAACAAGAATAACCAACCATTAAATGTTTGCCTCCATTTTCCCCCAACAAATAATTCATCCAATCCGACAAAAAACTTTTTTCATCCGCTCCCTTTCCTAAAAACCAGTTTTCGATGTCATTCATAAAACAGCCGCCCCATAAATACCATAATAACAAAATCCCGGTATTGTTCACCACCAATACAGATAGCCAAAACAAATCGGTAACCACATAAGGTAATACAATGACCAATATACAATACACCAAATGAATACCCTGTATGACCCTACCGATCCATTGTCCCATCCATTTCTCGTCGTCCATTTATATAAACACTCCACATATACAAATTCAATACGCGACGAAATTCATAATCAATGGAAAAATCGGCTCTATGACCTTGGCACACCAGATCGCAATATCACGGTGTTCCTTTTGCGTATCCCTGTTTGACCTCAATTCAATATAATGAATCCACGACCTCAATGTCCCGTTCATATATAGTCGCGAAACTGTTATTCCTTCCGGCAAGACCGCACGCGCCTGTTCTTTGGCAATTCCACGGTCAATCGCCCACTGGTATGTATCCATCGCCATATCACTCAATTCATTCTGTTTGACCTGCCATTCGGAACTCAATGCCACATCGTCGGTTTCGATACTATTTTGCCGGTTCCGCGTATCTTGCATCCGGGCTTCGCGAACGACCGATCCCAAATCCGCCACCGCGTATCTCTGAGAAAATTCCTGGAACGAGAAAGAACGGTGGCGTAGTATCTGGCGGGCAATATCGCGAGTGGTTTGTATTTCGAGACAGATGGATACCATTTCGAAAGGAGACCAATGTTTATGGGAAATCAGATACCACAGTAGTTTGTCGTTTGTCTCCGTATTTTTTTGGTTGGACGGATTCGATACACGGGCGCAATAGGCGACCATATCGGTCAATGACCCCGAGTTTATAGTGTCAAACAGGGGTGGTTGCGAATAACTGGTGAGTTTGGCGTATTGCATAGACATTGTATGTGTATGAATATCCATATGCCATATTATTTATCCCCTTTACCAATAACATATTAACAAAACGAAACCAAACATAAATAAAATTGAAAAAATAAACCTGTATGACAGACCAAACAAAAAACCCACAATATGAACGAAGAAACTCGTCAGAAAATTCGCCAAATCAACGCCAATCCTTCTCTGACCAAAGAACAAAAAACCCGCGAAATCCAAAAAATCCTCCATCCACAACACGACCCAACACCCCAAGACCCCGACCAAAATAACCTGTATGACCTCTGCACCCACTATACCGAAAGCAAAAAATGTCATAAATTCCGATTCACCTGTTGCGAACGTATCGATCCCTGTGTCCGCTGTCATAAAGCCAATTCGCCCGATTGTTCTCCACCTATCCAAGTCGCCGAAATCGAATGCAAAGAATGTAATACACGTCAATCTCCGTCCAATCAATGTATCAATACCAACTGTATGATATCCTTCAACCGGTCGTATTGTCCAACTTGCTATATATGGTCGCATCATTCTATCCACCATTGCAACGATTGCGGACTCTGTCGCGTGAAACCGTCCGAAACGGCGACGATTCATCATTGTCATACGTGCGGCGTCTGCTTCGATAATATTACTGCCCACGAATGTCCCAAATACCGATTTTGCGAACAAACCTGTTATTTCTGCCAAGAAAATGTAAATAATTCACAGAAAAAATGTATTATTATGAATTGCGAACATCTGGCGCATCTCGATTGCACCACTGAGGCATTCCGAAAAGGTATTTATCGGTGCCCGTTATGCCGCAAATCCATCCAAAATATGCAAGATTATTGGGATGAAATCGACGCTTCCATCGAACAACAGCCAATGCCCCTGTATGACATTCGCCCAGATGCCCCCTTTGAAACCCCGTTTGGTCCTATACGGGTCATTCGGCAAAGCAACAACGATATCGTGTATGCCCAGTTTGTAAATTGGTCTTTGGGAAAAATATATGTTCACAAAGACGTAATGTCGAATCCGTTGGTCGCAATACAATGTATCGATTGCGAACAAAAATCACACACGGATTTTCATTGGAACGGATTGAAATGTTGGGAATGCGGGGGATATAATACACAAAAAATATAATGTATGACAAAACACAATACCACAAAAATCTATACATTCGGATATTTCCTCTCTATGACCTCTATCAATGTATCGGCGTGAACCACCTTTTGTTCCATCAATAATTGCGCGCCTTCCAATACTAACTCTTTTTTATTGTTCAAAATACTCGTTGCGTATAAAATGGCGTCATTGATGAGTTCAGAGACTTCATTGTCAATCATTTCCTTGTATTTGTCACTTAGACTAGGATAAATCAACTTGTATTTCCCCATACCATAATGTATGATCATTTTCTCCGCCAATTTGAACGCCTCTTGGAAATCGTTGATGGCGCCCGTCGTAATACTCATTCCAAAACACAATTCTTCCGCCAATCGGCCCGCCAACAATATCGCCAGGTGTTCAAACAGGGCTTCGCGTGTGAAAATCGTGCTATCGGCCTGCTCGAAAATGGTGTATGCGGGATTATTCGGCGACGACAAATTGATCACGATTTTGGACATACGCGAATGGTGCGACGAATACAGACCTACCAATGCGTGCCCCATTTCGTGCACCGCAATTTGGTGTATGAGTTCCGGTGTGAAACTATGGTCGACCGGCTGCCATCCCGCCAACATTTTCTGTAGGACCAGATCGATATCCGTCATCGACATTTCTGTGCCCCCGCATTTGAGCGCATTCAGCATAGCCTCGTTCAGAATATTCTCGATTTGTGCGGCCGAATAACCCTTTGTGATATCCACCAGGTTGTCCAATATGATGGTCGAATCGTGGGGTTTGCCGCGAATATGAATCTGTATGATTGCACGACGGGTGGTTTCATCGGGTAGACCGATAAAAATACGTTTGTCGACACGTCCTGGGCGGACCAATGCGGGGTCTAACAGGTCAGCGCGATTCGTCGCACCAATGAGAAAGATACCGGTCATATTTTTGAACCCGTCGAGCCCGACCAATAATTCGTTCAGAGTGCTGTCGCGTTCAGAAGACGAGGTTTCGCCGTCGCTGCTGCGTGCACGTCCCAATGCGTCGATTTCGTCGATGAAAATAATACAGGGGAGATTGTCTTTGGCCAATTGGAAGAGTTCGCGAATACGCGAGGCACCGACACCGATGTATTTTTCTTGGAATTCGGAACCGCTTACGGGAATGAAGGAGACGCCGCATTCACCTGCGAACGCTTTGGCCAACAGGGTTTTGCCATTCCCCGGTGGTCCTTCGAAAATGAGTCCTTTGGGAATACGCACGTTGTATCCGGCATATTTGCTGTGATTAGTAAGCAGATCGACACACTGGAATAATTCCTGTTTGACCGAATCGTAGCCACCTATATTCGCAAATGTAATATTCGTGTTGGAGACAATCTCGAAATTCTTGGACTTTTTCTTTTTCTCGACGCTGCCACCACCCCCACCACCACGATTCCCGTAAAATCGTCTGCGGTATTCAGCTTCCTCGTCTTCATCACGTTCGCCCACATCCCGGCTATCGTCGTCTCCCTCTCTCGAATCACCATCACCGCCACCAGAAGGTTCAAATGTATTTTTAAACATTTCTTCAAAGGGTGCTAGAGAATTACGATTTATGATGATTTTCAATTGCGGTTGGCTATTGTTCCCGACATTTATGACCGGAAAATAGGGATTCTCTGAATGGACACGTTTGTATTTTTCTTCGTATGTCGCGTTTTGTGCATTCAGTTTTTTCAGAAACTGTTCGTAATAATTATGCGAAAGGGGATATTTATTCCCCTGATTGGCATTCAAACGATTTGCCAGAGAATACAATCCGCCGAAAAAACGTCTCTGAAAGAACCCCGAACAAATAACACTGTATGACACCCCCACCGCCACTACCCACGTATTTAAAAAAGGTTTCATTACGTTTTATAGTATATCGCATATTTTTTATATGTTTATGTGGGATACATACATAACTTTAAAACCCCGTATCTCTGAAACATTGACTATTATCGCTAAAACTTGGACGTTGTTTTCCTACCGGCATTGCGAACCCGAGCCATTTGTCACGCGATTGTAAATCTTTCCATATTTGGTCGTTGGCGTATATCCAGTGAGCACCCGTTTGTTCTAATATGGGGATATTGGTTTCATACAGTTGAATCAACGTATCATAATAATGTTCAGAGACGATATACCCCGATGCCGTTTCGGCGGATAAAATACGGATGTATTCGGACTGTTCCGGAATTGACCGATACTGAATAAGATTGTAGGACAACATAAATACGTCGAATGGAATCTCTGAATCAAACAGGTTTTCGAGTTTTTGTTCCAAGACCTCTCGCGAAACCGTAAAGACAAAATCGTCCTCTAGGATGAATACGCGTTTGTATTTGCGTTCTTTTGCGAGTTTAAATACGGCCAAATGGGAATAACCACAACCGGCGATTCCCATTGGTGGAGCGCGATAGATGGCGGAGAATCGTTCGGACCGGTCGGTCAGAGAATAATCGTTTAGGACACCTTCGATTTCGGACCGGCGGTCTTGGCGAGAATCCAGATTGATGTATATGATTCGGTCTATTTGGTTGGACATATATACAAAAATGTTCAGAGAATTTTATATATTTTTGATGGTAATTATATGTATATGCTAATTTAGTAATAGTTTTAATATAATCATATGTATATAGATATGACAAGTGTTGATAAAACACATGGATATTTAGATCGTATGCAACCCGATAAACACCTAAACGATTTAAATAATATTGAATTAAAATTTAAAAAGGGAAAAGGAAAAGATGAAAATAATAATGAATTTGCACTACTAATAGAATGCAAGTTGGTTGACAAGTTGGGTAAAGAAAAAAGCGTTGATGTTAATCCTTATGACTACACGTATGATACAGAAGGTAATTATAAAAAATCTTACGATGGAAATTGGTTTTTATTAAGAATGATAATTAAAAGAAATTATCTTAATTCAAACATAAAATATTGTCTTTTTGATGAATATAAATCACAAAATGATTATCCAGTGAGATGGCTTACTGATTTAAGTAATAAATTACCACGAAAAAATTCAATAAATGAAGATAAACCAATAATGAATGAAAACCTGAATGATTGGAAATTTGAATTATCAGAGGATAAAGAAACAGAAACAGTTACAATAACATATACTCGTAAAAATATTGGTGAACTATTATCAAGTAGATTAGGAGGAAAACGAAGACGCAAAACTGCCAAAAAACAACGCAAAAGTCGTAAATCGCGTAAAAATAGAACAATGAAATTTTGGTAAATACTCACACAAAACAAACAAGAATAACCCTGTATGACAATAAAGAATCTTTGTAGTATATAAATGGCTTGGTCAATGAAATACAAAAAGAGTATAAATTGTAAACGTCCAAAAGGATTTTCACAACGACAACATTGCAAATATGGTCGCAAAAAAATGAAACTGAATACAAATACCAGACGCAAATCGCGTAAAATAAAACCTCTGTATTTTTAATCGTATATATTTTTCACCAACAAAAATATATAAATCTATCCAAATACAAACAAACAATAACCTGTATGATTCCCCCGCAAGTCACTTTAACCACCTCTTGTTATAATTTAAAACGGTTTCATTCCGGATGTAGGTCATTACACGACAATATCGAGTCATTCGATATACTATTAAAACTCAACTGTTATTTGGTCATATACGGCGATTCTACCACCATCCCCATTTTGCGCGAACGTCGCGATTCGTTTGGATTCGACAAAATCACCGTGTATGTGCAACGCGAATTTGAAGAATTGGAAATCGCCAAGTGGGTACCGAAAGTCCGCGAGAATCGCGACCGGTATTGGCCGACCAGAGACGCAAGGACGTGCGTCGAATCACACTTGATGTGTTGTTCCAAAATCTTTTTCTTACAGGAAACTTTGCAATCAAATCCGTTCAACCATGACCGTTTTGGTTGGATTGACGGGAATTTGTCTATAGGACATTACCTGAATACCAAAATATGTGAAGAATATACTCCGGGCAAACTCTTGCAGGCGATTGAATATACCAAACCGGACAAGTTTCATATACAAATATTGAATGTGTTGGACAAAGAATACAAGGCGCCGCACAAGAAACGCGAAATGTATGAGCAATACAGGTGGGTGGTTTGTGGTTGTTTTTTCACTTTTGGACAATCTGTAGGACAACGAGTTCTTGAACGACTACGTGAAGTGTTTGAAACCACTACGGAACAGGGATATGGACACGGCGAAGAAATGTTTTTTCTGGAAATCCTGGATGAATTTTATGACGACATCGAGCGATCATATGGGGATTACGGACAGATTATCAATAATTGGAAAACGCCTACACACAATATATATTATATTTATGAACTCATACTCAAAAATTATTACAATCGCGGGTACTATCGCGAAGCGGCGGATTGCGCGGCAGCATTGATGCGGTCGTTTCATACACATTCAGTCGCATTGGAATATTGGATGTATATGCACATTTTGGAGATCTGGTATGATTCTACTGTAAGACATTGCCCGGAAAAACAGGCGATTTGTTCCAATCGAATCCGAGAAATATGCAAAACCGATGTATTGCTACAGGCGGAATATAAGAAACGTGTGGAGTATTTTGATGCAATGTTTCGAATATCTATTTGTGAGTTATAATATAGATTTAGTATATAAATGGGCAAATCAAGAACGCGAAAACAACGTTCAGAGACTTGAAAAGATGTAGTTCATACAAAAGGTTCAAATAGGAGGAGTCGTTCCAAAAGTTCTACAAGGTCAAATAATGATACTTGGAGAAGTGCAGAATCTCCTGGTGAATATAAAAAAGATGAGTTTTATACGTATAAGCAATTACAAGATTTTGATACTAAAAGAGATACAAATAATAAAATATTATATCCAGGAAATAAATTTGAAATTAAATTAAACACTGATATACGAAATAATCCACTTCAATTTTCAAGACAATATCCTGTAACTGGTTTTCTTAATTCATTCACAATTGACCCACCATTGATTAGTATACGTCATAAAGATAAATATACAGGTGAAGATACATTCGATTCATATTCATCCAAATATCATTTATTTCGTATTATTAAAGTGCACGATTATCGTAAAACAAAAACATAAACACATATGTCTATATACAATACACATATGCGGAATATCAAATCTCTGATAACGACCCACGGTCTGACCTCGCCCAGACTGAAAAAATATATAAAGTCCGCCGAGTTCTTCCAAAAATCCTTGGAAATGACCAATCAAACCTGTTTGACACGTCATACAGGTCGTATTTTGGGATTGGTTTTTTACGAGGCGTCTACGCGAACCGTCGCGTCATTCCAGACTGCAATGATAAAATTGGGCGGAACGTCGATTGTCATACAGCCGGATACGTCGAGTATCAAGAAGGGCGAAACACTGCAGGATACCATACAAACCATGTCGATGTATACAGATGCCATTGTATTACGTCATCCGGAAAAAAATACGAGTCACGTTGCCAGTGAAATCGCCGATATTCCGATTATTAATGGGGGAGATGGAGCGGGCGAGCATCCGACACAGGCATTGTTGGACGTGTATACGATTTATAAGGAATTGGGCGGTGCGCGTATTTTCACCGATCCCATCACCGTTGCATTCGTAGGCGATTTGAAATACAGCCGGACGGTTCATTCGCTGATCCATTTATTGAAAATGTATCCCAATATCCGGTTTTTATTCGTCGCACCGGAAACGTTGGAACTCCCCGTCGAAATCACGGATTCTCTGATGCCCGCAAATTATACCTGTATGACATTCTGCGGAGCATTGGCAAGTGCCGATGTTATCTATATGACACGTCTTCAAAAAGAGCGGTTCCCATCGAATGACCTATATGACCAATTACGGGGAAAATTCGTGTTGAACCAAAACACGATGCAGTTTGTTAAACAGGGTGCGATTATTATGCATCCATTACCACGCAATGAAGAGATTGCTACTGAGGTGGATGCGGACCCGAGAGCCGTGTATTTCAAACAGATGAAATATGGAGTGTATATGCGTATGGCTATTCTGGATGATATTTTGACGGAATAACCGTGCAACCTACCTAACCTAATTGTATTATTTATTTATGACGACCCATAAATAAATAACAAAAATAACCTGTATGACAACCCCACCATAAACATTATTCCCAGCTTTTGATATCTTTGAGAATGACATCGTAATCGTTTGTATACAAAATAGAATACGTGTTTGACACTTCTCCTGGGAGTCTATAGATAAGATTGATTCGTTCGGATGCGAACGCACGAGAAAACTTGTATTCGATTCCGTCGATCAGGAACCATTCTTCTTGTATTAAATCGTATATTTGTGGATTGTTTAATCGGGCCCAAAATCCAAGCGCGGGTTTCATTTCATTTACATTAAACGTTTGCATATATGCAGTATATAGATGTATCTATTTATGTATTTTCTGCAATAGTTTCGACTTCTTCTGATTCATCGTCGTCTTGTTCGTGTAATAAACGACATTTATTTGTATGACCTGCCAATGCCCTTTTTGTTGGAAAAGCCTTTGAATTACAGAAACTACATTTGAATGTACGCTCTTGTATAACTTGTTTTGATTTAAGATGTTGGTCTAAGAACTGTAATCGTTGGGATTCAATTAATTCCATGACTTCATTCATTTTGTATTTTATGTCTATTTCTCTGTCTTTGAATGCCAAATATTCTTGTTTAATTTTGAAAATTTCGCTTTTTGAAAAATCCAGTTTTTTTTCAGTGTTCTCGGATGGATTGGTGAATGCATTTTTAAAAAACAAATCCTTGTTTTTAATGGCAAGTAGGCAGAATTTGGTAGGGTCGATCATCGTCTCATTGAAAAATTGAACAATGTATGGGTCAGTAATTACAATATTTGATGGTTGGGAATCCATTTGTGCTTATCTAATATATGACAATACCATTTATATTATTTTATAAATATGTTCTGGTTTGTATCCAATTACTATTTCTTATGTCATAATAACAAATTTCGAATGTATCTGCATACGAAAAATGATAGTCATAACATAACCCTATTTGATTACATATATCAAAAGCAAATTCAAAATAAAATTTGGAACCGTCTAATTCAATATCGTTTAGTATTCGGAGTTTTTTCTTTATGATGGGTATAATCATATCATATCGTGTATCCGTTTTATGGATGGTATTTATGTATTTGCCCTTTCTGTATTTTATTCTTCCATCATATTCCAATATGAGGTGTAATAATTCTTTTGGGATATCCGGAACGTTCATTATACGTATAAGAATCGGTCGTTTTATATAATATCGCCATTATATAAATCAGAGATACGTGTCAAACATGTTATATGGTGTATTAAGTAAAGTCGTCTCTGAATCTTTGTTGAGTTTGTATCCCGTATTTGTCAAAAATATTGGTCTGGCAATGGATTTGCAGTTATGGAGTCGGTGTTTTTCCTATGCCGTTATTTCAGCCGTGTTTATTGATTATGCGTATGTATTCAAAACCATATTTAGTAAGTGGGGAATCTTGTTATCTCTGATTACAGTGGTTCATATTTATACGTCCTACAGGGGTTTTGAATTATTGGAAAGTGGCGTATCGTATTCGATATTTTATTTGTATCCGCTGTTTATTCTGTTGTTGGCTGGAAAAAAGGTGCATCCAATTATGGGTTTTTTGATTCTGGGGACGGGGATTTTGATGATGGATTTTCAGAGAATGGGGGAATGGTGGGGCGTCGGTGGAAAAACAGAGGGATTGGTGATGATTTTGCTGGCGGCTCTGACAGAAGCGTTCATTTATTTTGTGGTGCGGAATATTAAAACCGCGAATCACTGGAATCATATTTTCATTTCGTATTTCTTGGGTGGAATCGTTTTGTCAGTAGCACTGTTTGACAAAATCAGAGAAATACAATTGAATAGTGTATTGTCATTATCTCTGATCATTAATGTGGTGATTGGATTATTCGGATATTTGTTAAGATTCTTTGCCATTTCGAATTTGGAAACGTCCGTATACGCCCCATTGTCATACATAGGTATTGTAATGGCGTATGTATATGGATTGATTTTTAACCACGAGGCGATTACATTACAGAAAATTGTGGGTTCTTTGATGATTATTGTGCCAAATATCTATTTGTTGTTGTAATACGGTAATAATATACATAAGTTTCAAATAAAATTTTGTAAAAAATCGATTTCTTGCATACCATCCCAATAATGATATCTGTTATTTATCCAACAATGATAATGAATGATTTCGTTTTTATCTAATATGGTTTGTGTATGATGTTCGTGTGGATTGAAAATAAATTCGTATTCTTTGATTTTATTTGTGCACAAAATGGTTTTTGTGTATTTATCTTCTCCTACGTATTTGGCCAATTTTAAAACATTGTTGTCTATTTGGTCGTCGTTGTTTTTGTTTGTTAATATATTGCTTCTCATTGTAATTGTTTCGCGACCCTTTAGAAATTCTTCTATATTTGGATTTTCAGAGGAGGAGGGGATATGTATGAATTCATCTGCATCGATTAATGCGATATGGCTACATTTTGTTCGAAATGCATTTACTCCGATGGATAAGGCGATTCTCTGAATGGAGTCGTAATACCCTCCAGGTAAATGAGAATATGGGATGTCTACCATCCATACTTTGGTTTTGTATTTATTACATATATCGGATATGGAATTTCTATGAATACAATGTTCCATTGGTTCGTTGATTGTGTTTGACTGATTTGAATCGTTGTTGAAAATGATAATACCAGAAAATCCCAATTTTAAATTGTATTGTATCCATTCGTCTAAACGATGCGAATAATCTTTACAAAATGTGCTGATAATCGCAGATGTGGGTGATAATACTATGTCGCAATTTTCAAAAGGGAATATTAAAGTTATATCACACAAATTATATGTATGATTATATACCAGTTTTTGTAAAAAATCGACCTTGCCTTTAATACGAACGTAAAAATCGGATCTATCCTCTGACAAAACGACGGAATATTCTTGTTCTGTATCTATATGTATAGATTCAAATGTATTTTTATATTGTCCATATAGAATGGTTTGGTTGTTTAATACGTCATATAAACATACTTTGTTGAAAATTAATACGTCCATATAATATTACATAAGTATTGCATTTTTATGTTGTTTATTTACAGTAACCTTCTTTTTTATAGGTTTATTTCTTGTCTTATTATAAATTACCTGTATGAATTCCAAAAAGTATAGACAAAAACGAAATAAAACCAAACGACATAAAAGGGGTGGAAAAAAATACGATAATAAAATTACACCGGATGAAATTGGCCGATGTAATAATATGTGTGCGACCACGTATTTAGAAAATAAGAAAACATTGTCAAAAAATGCATATAAGACAGACCCATTTCTGAAAAAACTGAATAAAACAGACCGAGAAATTGAAAAACAGATTGACGATAATCGAACACAACATATTACTGATTGTCAAAATATCTATTGTAATCCAAAATGTAAGACATACTTTGGATTAAATGAAAAACTGCGATATGTATGTCCGGCTTGTCAAAAACGTGACTTGAATGCAAAGAAAAAAGGCGCAATTACCTTCTGTCAGTATAACGATGTTTTATAAATTTTTAGAAAAATATAAACGTATTCTCCTATAGGTTTATATTCATATTGTTATGAAAATTGAGATTGAAATTACCGAGAATACAAAAATTATGTCAGAGATTGTCGGATTTTCCGTGTATGACAATGAACTTATGTTGGAAATGGGGAGTTTTTTTGTGAAATCTCTGAAAGAACGGTGTGAATCTTCCGAAATGAAGGAATACAAAGAGGAATGCAAGGCGGAAATCGAAGAACAGTATCGCCAAATGTATAAAGATCAGTTGTATGAAATGTCGATGGCCAATAAAGTTGCCAAAGATATGTATGATGGGCTCTTGATTGAACAAACACAACGTGAAGTTCAGAGAATTAAAGAGATCGAAGAGGAAAAATACCGTCATATGGAGTCTTTGAATCGGCGTATGATTCAAGAAATGAGTCATAAAATGGAGATTTTGGAAAAACAGTTCAGAGAATCGGAGAAGGAGAACGTTGTATTAAAGGAGAAAGAGAAAAATGGGATTGCAATGGCCGAAATGGCAATACAACAACAAATCTCTGAACTAATCCAGAAAAAAGACGAACGTATTGGTTTGTTGGAGGAAGCAATCCGTGATTTGAAGATCGAAGAAGAGAGGAAAATACACAAAATGACGGTGGAAAACAGCGAGATAATGTCCAAAACACTGATTGATTTGAATCAAAAGATGGAAAGTATCCAACAAGCTGAGTTTATTGCGTCGAAACGGGGGAAAGAGGGTGAAAATTGTTTGTATGAATTGTTGGAACAGGTATTTTATGAGATGGAGGACGAGATAGAGATCGTGAATACTTCTAAACAGTCT